>Ga0114996_10006676_pt1 | contig 13216 bp, 12 predicted proteins | sample ArcticOcean_MG_C_4_FD_87039 | JGI IMG/M metagenome (GOLD analysis project Ga0114996, IMG submission 87039) | Marine microbial communities from western Arctic Ocean - ArcticOcean_MG_CB4_134 | ecosystem: Environmental > Aquatic > Marine > Oceanic | place: Arctic Ocean: Canada Basin | collected... | reverse complement strand
GGAGTTATCGCATTGGCGGTAATGTTTTTTGTTGCTACTTCTTTTGCTAAAGCTTTTGTGAAACCGATAACTGCTGCTTTTGAAGCAGTGTAATTTGTTTGTGTGGGATTCCCTCTTAATCCGACGATTGAACTAATATTGATGATTCTTCCCCATTTGTTACTTATCATTTTACGTAAAACAGCTCTTGTGCAATAAAATGTTCCGTTTAGGTTAGTGTTTATTACGTTGTGCCAAGAAGCATCAGACATTCTGATTAAATGTTTGTCGTCTATAATCCCAGCATTGTTCACAAGAATATCAATGGTTCCAAGTTTATTTTCTATTTCTTTTATCATAGAGTTAACAGCTTTACTGTCAGAAACATCTGCTTGGAATGCTGCTGATTGTTGTTCCATTGAATTAATATTTTCACACACCTTCAATGCTTCTGATTCTGAAGATTTATAATTTATAGCGATATGAACACCTTTTCTTGCCAATTCTAAAGCGATTGCTTTTCCAATTCCTTTGGAAGCTCCAGTGACCAAGGCTATTTTTCCATGTATTGATGATTTGTTCATATTACTCCTGCATTTAGTTGTTACTAGTATTAGTCTGCGCTTTTAAATGTTGTGTGAATTTGTGAAAGTTCTTGATTAAGTTTTTCAATATAGTTGCTTTTTACAGTTTGACTAGCAGATTTTATTGCATTCAAAACAGACTTAGAATTTCCACGACCATGCCCTACCACGCTAACACCTTTTACACCTAATATAGGTCCTCCTCCGTTAATTTCTACTACATTATTTAATTCATAAATTTCATTGCTGAAGTGATTTAATTCTTCTTGAGGTAATTTGCCTTTAAGTTTTTCAGATAAATATTCGGCAATGCTTGTTCCTAGTCCTTCGGTTAGTTTCATTACAATGTTTCCAACAAATCCATCACATACTACTACATCAGCAATATTTTTAGCTAATTCATTTGCTTCGATATTTCCGATAAAATTTAAAGGACTATCTTGCAATAGGATTTTTGCTTCTTGGACTAGTTTGTTTCCTTTGTTTTCTTCTGACCCAACGCTTAACAAGGCAATCCTGGGTTCCTGCAAGTTCCAAAACACTTTTGCGTATACATGGCCTATAACTGCAAAGTTCAATATTTGAGATGGTTTACAATCAATATTGGCTCCAAGGTCTATAATAGTTGTTTTAGGAGCTAATCCCAATATTGAGCCTCCAATAGCAGGTCTTTCCACATTTTTTATCACCCCAAGAATGATAGCAGCAGCAGCCATAGCGGCCCCAGTTGAGCCCATAGTGACAGATGCGTTTGCCAGACCCTTTTTTACTAATGAAGTAGCAACTAAAATTGATGCTTTTGGCTTTTGTCTTAAAGACAATGCGGGTTTATCACTTTCTAATATCACATCTTCAGATGGAATTAAATGTAAATTATCATACGAATAATTATGTTTTTTTAGTTCAATTTTCAATTTCTCAGGGTCTCCAACCAGCAATATTTCTATGTCTAGAACTTTTGTAGCTTCAACAGCTCCTGTAACTATGTCATGCGGGGCATTATCCCCACCCATTGCATCTACAGCTATTTTCATTTTAGAGTTCATTTTTACCTCCTTAATTTTCAGGGATTGATGCTTTTCCAGTTATTGCAATTTGATCATTATTTTTAGTAACTTTGACTGAAAAAATGTTTGAGGAACCTTTTTTAGATTCCCCAATGGTAGTAATTTGTTCCCCAGGAAATACGGGAGATTTGAAACGTATTTTTAATTGTCCTTTAGAAATCCAATTAATTCCGAATTGGATTGTCAATGCTTCCGAAATTGATGCAGCGACCATCATTCCATGTGCAATACATTTACCAAATTGTGTGGTTTTTGCGAAATCTTCGTCCAGATGGATTGGGTTAAAATCCCCAGATGCGCTCGCATATTTTTTTATGTCAGTTTTATTAATTGTTTTGGATGTTGATATTATTTTATACATGATTTATTTTTTATGGATTTGGTGTGATTTCAGGCATTGTAATAGTACTTCTTGTAGTCATAATTATATTTCTTTTTGTGTTTCTTGAAATTATTTTAATAGTTACAAATCTGCAATTGTTTCTCACAGAGTTTGTAGTAATTGATGCTTCATAATTTACCAATTCACCTATAAGTATGGGAGATTCTATTATTAACTCTTGTCCTACGTGTAAAGTTCCATTGGGAATTTTCAAAAAATCTATGACTATTTGCAACCCAAATGCAGCAATTGCCATAGGGGGAATATATTTATTTCCATGCAAATCAGATATTAATTCTGAGGAATCTTGAGTAGATTGCATATAATCTTTTACCAAGTTTCGGTTAATTTCAATTGATTTTTTACAAAGTAATTGATCTACAGATAATTTTGAATAATCTATTAAATTTTCCATGTTTTGATTTATTTTTATCAATTTTAGTTAAAACCAGAAATTTGGAACGTTATTCTCTTCTTTGGTTACCATTTCTAGGACAGCAGGTTGGCCTTGAGAATTTGCTTTAATTGCTAAATTGATGGATTCAGAAATTTTATCGGGAGTTTCAATACGTTTAGCGAATGCTCCAAGACCTTCTGCAACTTTTGTATAATTTCCTGAAAATCTATTTGAATCCCATTTTTTAGTAGCAACAGGCATATGGTCAGAATAGTGAGTCATTACCCCATTATTAAGTATAATTGTTAGAGTTCCTATTTTGGACCTAGCAGCTGTTTCAATATCCATTCCGGCCATTCCGAAAGAAGCATCTCCCATTACATTAACAACATGTTTTTCAGGGGCAGCAATCTTTGCCCCTATTGCCAATCCTAATCCATAACCTAATTGCGTTGATTTTCCCCAACCTATATAGCCACGTGGATTTGTTGGTTGCCAAAATGGAGACAACTGGTCTCTAGGGTAACCGGAGTCATGAGTGATAATAACATTTGAAGATCCTAAATTTTTTGCTAATTCGTGAAAAACTCTGTAAGGACTCATAGGTAATTCATCTGAAGTGAAGTGAGGCAACCATTCTGCAATAAATTCATCTTTTAGCTTTTTAATTTTGTTTATTACCTGATTGTTATCTTTTCTACCTCCAGATCCGAGTTGTAATTTTACTTCTTCAATCATTTGTTTAATAACTAATTTAGAATCACCTATAGCTCCAAAATCTATTCTATAATCTTTGTTTATATCGTCAGTACAATTTGTAGATTGTGCCATTAGTACATTCGTTGGCATAGGTGCTTGAAAATTACTCTGTGTGAAGCTTGTACCTATTCCTAGAATAAAATCAGTATTTTTTAAGAAATAGTCACACATTTTTGTTCCGGTTCTAGCTGCCGTACCTAAGGATAGTGGATGATTCTCAGGAAAAGCACTTTTCCCAGACAAGGTGGTCATGACTGGTATATTGGTTAATTCCGAAAATTCAATCAATTCTTCGGTTGCTTCGGCGTATAAAACCCCCTGCCCTGCATTAATTACAGGATTTTTTGATTTTATAAGAGCTTTAACTATATCTTTGATTGCATCAGGATCTGCACTAGAAAGGTGAGTTGATACGGGGGTGTATTTTGTTGAACCTTTATATTCTTGCAATGCGACGTCTTGAGGAATTTCAAGCAAAACGGGTCCTGGTCTACCGTGTTTAAGCAGAGAGAAAGCTTTACGCATTAATTCAGGAATTCGTTCTACCATATTGATATTTGCAGACCATTTTGTGATTCCTTTAAAATGTTCTACAGAATCAAATTCTGGAGATCTTTGAGTTTTAGCTCTTTCATGGCCTCCTGGAAGTAGCAAAATTGGCACTGCATCTGCAAAAGCTTGAGCTACACCTCCGAAAGCGTTTTCTGCTCCTGGACCACGTTGCATTATGAAAACACCAATTTTGTTTCCATTGTTAATTCTGCTAAATCCATCTGCCATATTGACCCCAGCTCTTTCTTGTCGAGGAATTATGGGCTTGATATCTATTTTTGCAGCTTCATCAATTAATGAATGATAAGGATATGCTCCTATCCAGTCTACATTTTCTTGCTTAAGTATTTGTGCGATTAATGCATCACCAATCATTTCAATCTCCATTTATTTGTAAAATATTTGCTTTTATTATGATTGATTTTTTGAATTAATAAATGTTTTTTATGTTGATACACACAACAAATTGATTAATTCAAGTTTCTTAGTCAAAAAAATTCAATTTTCTTCAGTCATTTATATATATAATTCGTGTGATTAATTAATTTTTTAAGGGTTAATTCATGAGGGTTTACGATTTTAAGGTGTTTTTTTAAGGGATCGAGGAAAATTATGTCAGATTTAATTAGCAAGAGCGGTAAAGATATTCTTGATGTAGTGAAAGAGGTAGCTTTGGAAGCTGGAGAACTGGTGCTTCAGAAATTCCGTTCAATTATAGATATAAATTATAAGGGTAGAGGAAATATTGTGACAGACGTTGATAAAGAATCTCAAGATTTAATCAAAAAATTATTGTTTGCAGAATTTCCAGAAATAAGTTTTGTAGGAGAAGAATCGGAAGAAGCTAATATTCCCAAAGGTCTTTGTTGGATAGTTGATCCAATTGATGGGACCAGAAATTTTGCTTCTGGGATTCCTGTTTTTTCAATTGTTATTGGATTAATTTCTGATTATGAACCAATTGTTGGTGTAAATTATGATCCAATTAGAGGTGATTTGTTTGAAGCAAAATTAGGTTTTGGTTCTCGCTTAAATGGAGATTTGGTACATGTGTCCAATAAAAACAAAATTTCTGAATGTATTATTGGAATGGATATGAGTTATAGTAATCAAGGTGCCGCAAATGCATTAGAGGTCGTTAAGTCTATATGGCCAGGAATGCAGACACTAAGAATCATGGGGTCTTCTGCTTTGGGCTTATCTTATGTCTCTGCAGGAATGATTGATTTATATTTTAATCATCAGTTATCTGCTTGGGACCAAGTAGCAGGAATCCTATTAGTTAATGAAGCTGGAGGTTGTGTTGTTGATCGAAGTAATCAACAGGCTCAAGTAATATCTGATGGGATAATAGCTACGAACAAAGAACTATTACAAGAGTTTATGAAATTAACAAATGGAATGAATTGGCGCAAGCAAACCAAGTAAAATTACTTTTGCCAATCTTCTCTTTCCCCCCCACATTTTCCACAGAATACATCTCTGGTTGGAGGGTTTGTGAAGCCGCAATTTTTACAATCCCAAGACATAATTTAAATCCTATTTGATTTTTTAACAGATTAACTTAGAGGGGATATTAGAGTCAATATACTTAAAGTCTTTTCATTCGTTTTATATAATACATATCTGTAGTATTAAGAATGCATAGGAGGAATCAATGAAAGTAGGATTTATTGGGGGCACAGGTTCTGAAGGGATAGGTTTAGCAAGTAGGTTTGCAATGAGGAACATAGAAGTTGAAATTGGGTCCCGAAATGTTAAGAAAAGTTTAGATGCTGTAAAGGAAATTTCTGATAATATTTCAAGTGCTAAAAAAATTTTTTCAGGATTGAATTCTGAAGTTGCTCGAAATTCTGATGTTGTTTTTGTATGCGTCCCTTATGGTGCTCAAAAAAAGGTATTGAAGGATTTGGCGCAATATTTAATTGGGAAAATTGTGGTGACAGTTGTAGTTCCAGTTGTATTTAAAAAAGGAATTGTAGAAGTTTCTGAAACACAAAGCAGTTGCGCTGCAATTGAATTGCAAGAGTTGTTAATAAAATCAAGGGTGGTTTCAGCTTTTCAAACAATTAGTTCTAGAGATTTGAAATTAATCAATAGTCCTATTAATTCGGATGTCGTTGTTTGCTCTGATGATAAATCAGCTTTAAATGTTGTAATGGATTTAGCGGAAAATATTGATGGTCTTCGGGCAGTAAATGGAGGAAAATTATCTAATTCAGTTTTTGTAGAAAACATCACACCTCTATTGCTTAATATTAACATGATTTACAAAAAACATAGTGCAATAAGGATCACGGGGATTTAATTGATTTTTCGTAACAATATATCATTATTCGTTGATTTTTACTTTTTGTTACTATATATGGTGTTTTTTGTATTTCTAACTTCTAGTTGCTTTTTAGTAGATGATGGAGATTCACAAAAATTTGTTTCTGAAGATTCTGGGTATGATAATTTTTTTCCTGAGAAGTTAGTTATTTTGAAAGCATTTAAATCTGAAACTCCAATAGAAAAAATTAAGATTTTTTATTCAATTTCTGGTTCTAAAATTATTAATTATGGATACCCGGTTTTTACTTCATCTAGTCAAGTTACTACAGAATATACTATCAACACATTGGGGAATGATTTTTTGCCTGCAGGGGTGGTTATAAATTATTATTACGAGATAACTGACATAGAAAATAATGTGACTGTTTCTGAATCAAATGAACTGGAATATTTAGACGATCATTTTGAATGGGAAAGAGTTACCGGAAGAGGCTTGGAGATAGTTCATCATGCCTTACTAAAGAATCAATCTTTTAATTTACATGATAAGGTTACAAAAAGAATTGCTCCAATCAAAGAAATCTTTTTGCAGGATCCGAATTCCTTTAATATAAAAGGAGTTTTATTTGATAGCCGTCAAGAATCTAGTAAAGCATTTCAATATTTAAGTGATACTACTACAAAAAAACATCTTTTCGGAGGATTTGCTTACCCTGATTACGGTCTTTTTTTGGTTAATGGTTACAATCCAGATGTAATAGTTCATGAAATCACTCATTTAATTTTAGGGGAAGCTATGGGAATAAGAAGAACATTACTACCTAAATGGTTAAACGAAGGTTTAGCAATGTATTATCAGAATAATGGGGATAGCTGGCGAAAGGAATCAAAAAACTTTGTTCAAAAGACTCAAATTATGACTTTAAACAAAATGAATTCTCTACCTGGTAAAGTTTCTGATGTCGGATTATTTTATAGAAAATCTGAAAATGTTGTGGGGTATCTCATATCTGAATATGGAGTTGAAAAGATAGGAGTTTTAATTGAATATTTGAAAATACAGGGTGATTTCAAGTCGAATTTTTACAGAACATATGGAATTAGCATTGATGAATTGGAAAAAAATTGGAGAGAGTCAATTTTATTTGAATAGTGTGTTTTTGCTATTTCTCAAACAATTGATTATAAGGAATATGTTTTTTTACATCAATTAAACTTTGTAGGATTCGGAGGAGTTCTCGCATTTCATATTAAAGGTCTATTGTCATTAATTCATTTGAGAAAATAACTTCTCCATCATAAACCTTTTTAATTTCTTTGAGAGCTTTTTGGTTTTCTGAATATTGTGATAGATTTGGACCAACATGAACCAATACTAATCTTTTCACTTTAGCTGCTTGAGCTAGTTTAGCTGCATCTAAGGTTCCGCATTGACCTCTAGCTTCATTATTTTTTTCTATTTCCGTTTGCTCATCCCAACACATACATAACATGATATCGGCATTTTTTGCTAAATTTTTTACGGACTCACAAGGTTCAGTGTCGCCAGTAAAAACCATACTTCCGTCGGGGCCATCTATTCTATACGCTAGAGAATCTAAATATGGTTGAGCGTGTATTGCTGTTGCAGCTGTAACTTCCCATTTATCTGTAGATAATATTTTTCCTTCGCCTATGTTTTTTGCTATAACTTCTGGAGGTTTTCTTGGTAATTTTCCACCTCTGTTTACGTATACTTGTTTACTGCCGTAAAAGTTTAATCTTGCTATCAAATCATGTTTGAATAATCCGTTTTCTCCAATGATTCCTTCGGTAAATTCTTCAGTCAATTTTGGTCCGAATATTTGTAAAATATTTTCTTTTCCTATACTTTGATCCCATCTAGTGAGAAGAAAGCAAGGGAAATCCACATCGTGGTCAAAATGATGATGTGTAAATAATACATAGTCAATTTTTGTTGGCCATAATCCTGCTTTAACTAGTTTATGGGTTGCAGCTGGGCCACAATCAACCATAATTTGGTCATTTTCAATTTCCACAACAAATGAAGACCCAAATCTTGTAGGAGTAGGAGTAGGAGTACCTGCTCCAAGAACATGTATTCGTGTCATAAATTTTTACTCCTGGTGAATATTATATCTACAGATATTAGCTGAAACGTTCTTCTTTCCAAGGATCGCCATTCATATGATACCCTCTGCTTTCCCAGAATCCTGGTTTATTTTCATTAATTAATTCGATTTCTTTAACCCATTTTGCACTTTTCCATCCATATCTTTTGGGAACTACTAGACGTAAGGGGCCTCCATGCTCTTTATCAAGCATCTTATTGTCATGTTTATACGCTAGTATTACATTATCATCTAATAGGCATTTTAGAGGAAGGTTTGTTGTATATTCTCCATAGCAATGAATCAATGTAAATTTTGCTGAAAGAAGTGGATTTGCCAGTTTGAGTAAATCATTCAATTTTACTCCTTCCCAAGTATTTTTTATTCTACTCCATTTTGTCACGCAGTGAAATTGAGAAGTTATTTTAAATTTAGGCAGTAGGATGAATTCATCCCAATCAAAGCTGATTTTGTTCTCTACTAACCCTGATATTTTAAAATTCCATTGATTTAAATCGATTGTGGGGGTTTCCCCAAAAGTAAGTACTGGGAATTTATTAGTCAGAAATTGACCAGGAGGATATTTTGGATGTTGTTTATTTCGGTTGAAATATTTTTTTAACATGATTAATTGTCAATAGAATTTGCTCGAGATTTTTTATTATTTAATTCTTTCATAAACTCAGAGTAGCTGGATATATAGGAGATTTCTTTAATAAAATCTCCTACCGAAGGGACAAGAGATCGAAATTCTTTTAGTTGTTCTCCTATAGGGCTTGTAGATCCTGCGCTTTCTGCATATATTCCGTAAAGAGCAAAATAAGCTTGATTAATTTTTCTTAAATTATATCCAGCTAGCGATAATTCCCACCGTCGACTTTTCATATATATTTCTGCTTTTTCAACTTGATTGTTTTCTAACATTTTTTCAACTTCTATTCTGGTTTCTCTCATATGTTTGGTAAATTGAGGATATTTATTTGAGGTATTAGGATTTGATTTGAGAGGAATATCGGTGTTCATATTTAGTTTCAAGTAAGTTTGTAATCCTAGTTCTCTTCCTGCAAGATCCGCTGCTGTTTCGTTTAGCGTTCTCATTTCGTTTGATTTGAAAATGTTTTGACCAAATGGTTTGAAGAACCAATATAAATGTAACCATTCGTGAGCTGTTGTAGAGAATATTTCTAAAGAATTGTATTCATTTGATACTAGTGTTGGATATGTACTTAAACCAGATAAATTTGATATATAAGCTGATTTATTGTTTTTTTGCAATATTTCGTTTTCAATGGAATTTTTTTTTGCGTTTAATAAATCGGGAGATAAGAAAATAGATTTTTCTATTTCTATTTTGGTTCTTGGAGAAATAATTAATATTAACGGAGGAGGTTCTAGGCTGATATCAACGGGGGGGAAAACGGTGTTCAATTTCGTTTTAAGTCCATTTAATTTTATTGTTTTTGTCATAGCTCTTTCATTAAGTTCTTCTACGATAGGTTTTAAATTTCGCATTTCATCAATTGTTGTTTCTAGATTGTTTTTAACAACATTTTTTTGCATTTCGGATAAATTTTCGTTTTCTAATTTATTTATATAGCTATTTTTTTCTTTTGAAAGGTTGAGATATTTTTGCAACAATTTCATTGTTTGAGAGGAATCAGGTTGATTGTTTTTTATATATATTTTTCCTAGATAAATCCATTTGGGGAAAATATTTTTTGTTTCCCAGTTTATCAAAGAAAATGAGTGCTCTAATGTGATTTTATCGATGGAGTCTAATAGTAATTTTGAGGAAGGAATTGAAAATAATATCAGGATTAAAATAAATAAAAATATTTTCCGCAATGTGTTTCCCATTACTTTGGCATTACTCGTCTAAAGTAGGGTGTGGCAAAATGAGAGCTTAAAGATAAACTTTTAAAACCCTACCATTGTACAAACATTGGCATAATTACATGTGTATAATTTTCGTTGCCAAGGGGTTTTAGTAGTCCTGGACTTGAAGGACTTGTTGTTTCTATAACAACTTTTTCCTCTTTGATAATGGATAATACATCTGCAAGGTATTTACTGTTAAACGCAATTTTTGAGTCTTCCCCCTGTACTGTTGCTTCCAATTGGCTTTCGTTTTCACCCACTTCTTCTGATCTAGAAAGAATTAACAGTTTTTCAGGATTTTCGTTGTCAGATGAATTAATGTGTAATTTTAAGATTCCACTTCCGTCTCGCGCGAATACGGAAGCGGTTTTTACAGCTCTTTGAAATTCTTCAACCGGAACTATTGTTTTTGTTTGATGTGACTCGGGTATCAATTGAGAATAATCTGGAAATGCTCCTTGTAATAATTGAGTAACAATTTCTACATTTGAAAGCTTAAACATAGCTTGGTTTTTTGAAGGAGTTACCGAGAATATGATTGGTTCATCTTGGTTAACAATTATTCTATTGATTTCTTGAAGAGACCTTGATGGTAAAATAAACTCACATTTTTCTGATATTTTTTCTAGTAGTTTGCCTTTGAAGACAGCTAATCTAAAACCATCTGCACTAGCAAGTGTGAAGTTGTCTTCCTCTAGTTCCATTTTAATTCCAGTTAAAACTGGTCTGGATTCGTCTATAGCGGCAGCAATAGATACACGGGTGATTGCGTCTTGGAAAATCTTACTATCTATAGTTGCTACTACGTCCGCATTAACAGTTGGTATGGGAGGAAAATCGTCAGGATTTGTTCCATTCACTTGAGAGTTGAATCTATCGCAATTAATTTCAATCCCAGTAGGATTCTTAGAGTTTGAAATGCTTATTTGCCCATTAGGTAAAGAGTTAACTAGCTCAGACAATAATTTTGCTGGAATAGCAACTGATCCACCGTCTTCGATTTGTGCCCCTACCCAAGTGCTTATTGCAATTTCCAGATTTGTAGTAACTAATTTTATTTTGCCATTATCAGTTGTCATTAACACATTTTGTGTTATAGGGAGAGTTGTGCGTGTCGGAACAGCTCTACTAACAATTCCAAGACCTTTATTTAAATTTTCTTGAAGGCATAATAGTCTCATTAGAAAACCTTTCAATATATCTACGGTAGTATAATTTGGCATAGAAATATCGTCAATAGTTAACGAACAATGGTAAATCCACTAAACTGACGAGTTTTCATTTCGAAAGGTTTGTTTGAATCTAATTGACGATTATAGACGCATATTAGGGGTGGTAAATTACCATTTTTAATTCGGTCATTTCTTCAACTGCATATTTTGGACCTTCTTTTCCCATGCCGCTATCTTTGAGCCCTCCGTAAGGCATCATATCAGCTCTCCATTGGGGGCCAGAATTTATCATTAAATTACCAGAATCAACTTGCTTGGCAAATTTCATAGCGTAATCAATATTTTGAGTGAATATTGATGCACTTAATCCGTAGTTACTATCATTTGCCATTTGTATTGCGTCATCTAGATTTTCAAATGGTGTAACTGCTACTGCAGGACCAAATAGTTCTTCACAAGAAATTTTCATTTCAGGTTTGACGTCAGCTAAAACTGTTGGTTGGTGCATTGCGCCTTCATATTCTCCACCGACCAAATTTCTAGCACCAGAATTAACTGCTTCTGTAATCCACTCGTTAACTCTTGCGGCATCATTATTTCTGACCATAGGGCCCATTTTCACAGATTTATCCAAAGGATTTCCTGTTTTTATTGCTTTGACACCAGCAGTCAAAGCATCAAGGTAGTCATTGTATAAGGATTTATTTGCAATAATCCTTTGAGCTGAAATACAAACTTGGCCTGAATTTGAAAAACCACTACTGATAGTAGCTTGAACAACTTTATCTATATCTGCATCTGGCATGATTATCAAAGGGGAATTTGAACCAAGTTCCATAGTAACCTTTTTTAATCCAGCAGATTTACATATTTGTTCACCGACATCCTTGCTCCCGGTGAAGGTAACTTTTCTTACCCTAGGGTCTGAGACAATTCTATTTCCAATTTCTCCACCAGGGCCAGTGATACATTGTATTGATTCTTCTGGGGCACCTGCTTGGAGTAATATTTTTGTTAATTTAAGTGCTGAAAGGGGTGTGTCTGTAGCAGGCTTAATTATGACAGAATTACCAGCTGCTAATGCGGGGCCAACTTTGTGACAAACAAGATTTAAAGGAAAATTAAAAGGACTTATTGCTGCCACAACTCCACATGGCACCCTCATTGTGAATCCAAATTGCCCAGTCCAATGTGGGGCACTATCGAGCGGTATAGTTTCACCGTACAATCTTTTTGATTCTTCAGCTGAACTTGTTATTGTTTGAATTGCTCTTTCAACTTCCGCTTCAGCTTCAGTGATAACTTTTCCTTCTTCTAAAGTGATTGTTTTTGCAAGATCATCAATGTTGTTTTTCATTAAATTAGCTGCTTTCAGCAACATTTCATATCTTTTGTAAGCGGGGAGGCCTTTCATTACTTTTGCTCCATTTACAGAGCTGCTGATTGCATTGTCTACATCTTGGATATTTCCTTTAGGAACAGTATCTATCACGTTACCATCAAATGGATTAATTACGTTAATTTTTTCATTGCGATCAACCCATTCACCAGAGATATAAAATTTCATGTTTTTCCTTTTATTAAAGATTAATTGATTGTTTTAAATAAATAATTTTGCAGTAAGTTTAAACGATTTGGCAGACTACATGAAGTAAATTTCTAATAATAAGATGGATATTATGAAAATATTTATTTTTTTACTTTTTACTTAGAGCTATGCTTATATTTAGTATTAGTTAAAAATATTGTAATTTGATTAAAATAAGTTTGAAGCAATTTTTAAAAAATGTTAAAATAAATTCTAGGAAAAGTTTAATAATTTGTTTAGACTATTACTTAATTTTATATACGTATTGTTGATTATAGGAGTTAATCCAGATGGCTACTTTGAAAAATCAAGAACAATCTTATTCAGCTAGTGACATTCAAGTTCTTGAAGGGATGGAGGCGGTACGACGTCGTCCTGGAATGTATATTGGATCTACCGACCAAAGAGGTATTCATCAGCTTGTCTATGAAGCTGTAGACAACTCTGTAGATGAATTTATGGCAGGATATTGT
>Ga0114996_10006673_pt1 | contig 13221 bp, 10 predicted proteins | sample ArcticOcean_MG_C_4_FD_87039 | JGI IMG/M metagenome (GOLD analysis project Ga0114996, IMG submission 87039) | Marine microbial communities from western Arctic Ocean - ArcticOcean_MG_CB4_134 | ecosystem: Environmental > Aquatic > Marine > Oceanic | place: Arctic Ocean: Canada Basin | collected... | reverse complement strand
CTCAACGGTCGCTTCATTCGTGATCGCTCGCTTCAACACGCGCTCGGCGAAGCGTATCGGGGATTGCTTCTGTCAGGTCGTTTTCCGATCGCGTTCCTGCATCTTGAAATCCCGCCCGACGCGGTCGATGTGAACGTTCATCCGACCAAGATGGAAGTCCGTTTTCAGGACGGCGGCCGGATCTACAGCCAGCTGCTCGGCACGCTGCGAACCAAGTTCCTCAGCACCGACCTGACCGCGCGGGTCGAGTCAGGCGATCCGTCGCTGGGCACCGCGACGGCCGGCGATGACCGCGCGGCGGCGCTCAAGAACGAGTTGGTCCAATGGGCCAAAGGCTCGTTGTCCGAGGCGACCGGCGGTGCGTCGGATATGCCAAAGCCACCGAGACAAGAAGAATTCGATCTGGGGCCAACCGAGGTTCGCCGTCAGCCACTCGACCTCACGCAACTGGGACAACGATGGTCGCCCCCTGCCACATCGCAGCCGCCCAATAGCGGATATCCGACAGACACACCAAACGGCGACGACCAGCTGCCACAAGATCCGCCAGCTCTGGCTGAAGCAGCCCGGGCGATTCAGGCGCATAATCGTTACCTGATCACCGAAAGCGACGATGGGGTCTTGGTGATCGACCAGCACGCATTGCACGAACGGATCCTCTACGAGATGTTGCGAGACAAGGTGCTTTCCGGCGGACTCGATACCCAGAAGCTGTTGGTGCCCGAGCCAGTTGACTTGAGCCCCGAAGAGGCCGCCGCGATCCTCGAATCGCGCGAGCTGTTGGCCGAGTTGGGGATGCAGGTCGAGGCGTTCGGCGGTGACACCGTGCTGGTGTCGAGCTATCCGGCGATGCTGGCCAATCTCGGTCCCTCGGCACTGATTCGAGAGTTGGCTGAGATGCTTACCTCGGGCGGCAAAGCGCCAGAGCGTCGCGACCTGATCGACGAAGTGCTGCATATGATTTCGTGCAAGGCGGCAATCAAGGCAGGTGATCGATTGACACCGCAGGAGGTGACCGCTCTGCTAGAACAACGTCATCTGGTGCAAGACAGTCATCATTGTCCCCATGGTCGACCGACCGCTCTGGTGTTTTCCCGTGAGGAACTCGACCGGCAGTTCTTGCGAAAATAGCCGATAAACTAGAGGAGCCCCGTTATGCGTCAACACGCACTGCTTGCGAGTCTGGCCCTTTTGCTGGTGGTCGGTTGCGCTCAAAAAACATCAAAGACCCAGATCGCCGAGTCGGCCTTAGTCAAATCGGCCCCCACGAAACCGATCGCCGGGATGGGGGTGATGGTCGGCGAAGTCACGAACGACGGAGCGCTGGTTCAACTGCGAGTCACTCTGACCGACAAGTTGGTCGATCGCGACGTTCCAGGGACAGAGGGGTTGGTCGAGTTCGCGCTGCGACGGAGCGACGCCCCAGCCGATCAGCCGCCACTGGCCATCCAACAGATCGAGGCAACCGCCGGGCGCGACTTCATCGCCCGAGCAGCATTCTCAGAACTCTCGCCTGGCACCGAGTACGCCTGTACGACCCGGATCGGACGCGATGCTAAATCACTGAGCGACGGACCGACCGCCACGTTCAAGACGTTGCCCGGCGCTGACCGAGCGGAATCGGTGCAATTTGTGGTGGTGACCGGTATGAACTATGCCAAATTCCACGGCGACGACCGGATCGACCAAAAGCAACATCTGATCGAAAATAACACGAAGTTGCCACAGCCCTACGCCGGCGCGGACAAACACTTGGGCTATCCCGCGCTGGCATCGATTGTGCGTCTCGAGCCCGACTTGCTGATCGGCACCGGCGACAACGTCTATTACGACACGCCCGATCATCCCCGCGCGAAGACGATCGCCGAGATGCGGCAGAAGTGGCACGAACAGTTCGTGCAGCCTCGCTATGTCGATCTGTTTGCCAAGGTGCCGACGTACTGGGAAGTCGACGATCACGATTATCGGATCGACGACGGCGACAACACGGGCGACTATGCCCCTTCGCCGGCCGATGCGGTGCGCATGTTGCACGAGCAATTGCCGGTCAGTCCGGCTGGCGCCGACGAGCCGCAAACCTATCGCACGCATCGCGTGAGCCGGGACCTACAGATCTGGCTGCCGGAAAATCGCCGCTATCGCAGCGCCAACGCGATGGTCGACGGGCCGGAAAAAACGATCTGGGGTGCCAAGCAAAAGGCGTGGCTGAAAAAGACGTTGCTAGCGAGCGATGCTACGTTCAAGTTGCTCGTCTCGCCCACGCCGATGATCGGACCGGACGACGCCCGCAAGACCGACAACCACGCCAACCTCGGCGGCTTTGGGCATGAGCGCGACGAGTTTTTCTCTTGGCTGGCGGAGACGGGTCTCGTCAAGCAGGATTTCTTTCTCGTCTGCGGTGATCGGCACTGGCAGTATCACGCGATCGATCCGCGAGGCGTCGAAGAGTTCGCTTGTGGGGCGTTGATCGACGCCAATTCTCGACTCGGCCGCAAGCCGGGTGATCCCAAGTCGACCGATCCCGACGGGAAGATCAAACAGGTCTACGCCCAGACCGAACGCTCTGGTGGGTTCCTGCTGATTCGCGTCACCCCGGCGAGCGACGGCCAATCGGCGTCACTGGCGTTTCGCTTTCACGACGAGCAAGGCAAGCTATTGCACGAGCACGTGAAGCGGGCGAAGGACGAGTAGCGCGTTTTTTTTCTTCGCGGTGGAAGAATTCACAGCGGGGTGGTATTCTAACCCACCTAAGAGACCACGGGCGGCTGCCTGGACGAATCACCCCCCTCGAACGGGCCGGTTTTTGCGTTGAGGTCCCACGTTCGCCGTCTTATCAAAGTGTCCAGGCCGTGTAGGATATTAAATTACCTAACAGGTAATCATATTATATATTTAGATCTTGAAATATATTTACCGATGTGGTAAATATAAGTATCGAGGATTGGCTGCGATGGAAATCAGCTTTACCAACGCCAAGCTGGAAAAACTTTGTAATTCAGCGAAAAAACTGCGGGCGAAGTACGGCGCGCGAATGGCGGATCTGATTCAGAGGAGACTGCTTGAGTTGAGTGCCGCTGAATCACTGGAGATCATGAAAGCGCTTCCCGGAGCCCGATGCCATGAGTTGAAACAGAATCGCGCTGGCCAGTTGGCGGTCGATTTGGTTCATCCCCAACGGCTCGTATTTGAACCAGACCATGATCCGGTACCGGCCAAGGACGATGGCGGACTGAGTTGGGCCGAGGTAACCAAGATCCTTGTCGTAGAAATCAGCGACTATCATTAGTGGAGCGTCGAGGATGGCACGATACGCATTCAAGCCCGATTACACGATCGCTCCCGGCGCGACGCTTCGGGAAACGATTGAACAGCAGGGCATGTCTCAGGCGGAACTGGCTCAAAGAACGGGGCTTGCTCAAAAGACGGTCAGTCAAATCATTAACGGAATCGCACCAATTTCGTTCGAGACTTCCGAGAAGCTGGAAATGGCGACCGGAGTTCCGTCTTCGTTTTGGAATCGAAGAGAACTTAGTCACCGCGAAGCATTGGCCAAACGAGAGGAGCTCGTTCGATTCGAATCCGAAGTGAATTGGCTCAAGCAGGTCCCTGTCAAGGAACTCGTGAATCGCGGCGTGGTCGAGCCTACGGAAGATAAGCCGGAACTCGTACGGCGGATGCTCAAGTTTTTTGGGGTGAGCAGTGTCTCGAGTTGGCGTGAGACATGGCTCATGCCGGCGGCTCAATATCGTGGCGGCAAATCTCAGGAAAAGCACCCTGGTTACGTTGCAGCATGGCTTCGGCTTGGTGAACTACAAGCGGGATCGATAGCTTGCGAACCATTTGATCGAGATGCGTTTAGGCGCTGCCTGTCTGATATTCGTTCATTGACGCAATTGCCTGTCACCGATTGGCAAAGTCGATTGTCCAAAACATGCGCTAAGGCCGGTGTCGTCGTGGCGATAACACGGGAAGTCCCGAGAGCCGCCTTAAGTGGCGCAGCTCGATGGCTTACTAAAGAGAGGGCATTGATTCAGCTCAGCTTGAAGTACAAAACTGACGATCAGTTTTGGTTCACCTTCTTCCACGAGGCGGGACATATCTTATTGCATGGAAAGCGCCAAGTGTTTCTGGAATATGGTAACCGTAGTGACACAGAAATCGAACGAGAAGCAAATGCGTTTGCGCGAGATTGGCTCATTCCGCCGGACTTTGTTCGCGATTTGCCGTACCTCAAGAGCAAGGCTAGTATTAAGACGTTTGCGAAGGAAATCGGCATCTCGCCCGGAGTCGTCGTCGGCCGATTGCAGTACGACAAGGTGCTCCCCCCCTCGCATTGCAACGACTTGAAATTAAAGTGCGAATGGAAATAGTGGATTGTCCGCCACCGGGTGTTCCTTATGACGAAGACGGGGCTGAGTATAATAGCGGTTTCCGTCCCTGCGTTCTCCTATGCCATTATCCCAGAGACGGTGTCTAATCGTCGTCGCCACCTCCACAACTTCACCCCCCCTGCCCTTGCATGATTTGCGTTAGTATTGGCCGCGGCCGCCATCGACATATGATCGCCGAGCATCGTCACTTGGTCGAACAAGGGGCGGAGCTCGTCGAATTGCGTCTCGACTATCTGCGTGGCGAGGTCAACCTCAAGCGGCTCTTGGCCGATCGGCCTTGTCCGGTGGTCGTGACTTGTCGCCGCGCGGTCGACGGCGGGAAGTACGAAGGCGACGAAGAGGTCCGACGGTTGCTGCTCCGCTCGGCGATCGCCGAAGGGGCCGATTACGTCGATCTGGAAGACGACGTCGCCGAGTCGATACCGCGGTTTGGCGAGACGAAACGACTCGTCAGCATGCACGACTTTCGCAAAACGCCCAAAGATCTCCAGCGCATCCACGCCCGACTGGCGGCTTGTGACGCCGACATCGTCAAGCTTGCCACGATCGCCAACCATCCGCACGACAACCTGCGAATGTTGCGATTGGTGCGAGATGCCAAGGTACCGACGGTCGGTATGTGCATGGGCGACATCGGCACGCCATCGAGGATCTTGGCCGCCAAGTTCGGCGCCCCGTTCACCTACGCGACCTTTCATCACGAACGGACTTTGGCGCCGGGTCAGCTCAGCTTTCAGCAGATGACCGATGTGTATCACTACCATCGGATCAACGCGGAGACGGACGTCTATGGCGTGATCGCCGATCCGGTCGGACATAGCATGAGCCCACAGATCCACAACGCCGCGTTTCGCGAACTCGGGATCAACGCGGTCTACGTACCGTTTCGGGTACCGCGAGAAGATCTTCAACAGTTCATGACCGATTCGCACGAATTGGGTGTGCGGGGACTGAGCGTCACTATACCACACAAAGAAGCGGTGCTGCGCTGTATCTCTAAGGTCGACGGTGCCGTGCGCGGCCTGGCGGCGACCAACACGATCGTTTACCAGGGTGACGATCTGATCGGCTACAACACGGACTATCGCGCCGCGATGGCTTGTCTCGAAAATGCGATGGGCCCTCAAGGACGCGAAGCGCTACGCAACAAGAAAGTGCTCGTCTTGGGCGCTGGCGGGGCGGCCAAGGCAATTGTTTTTGGGCTCAGCAGCCGAGGGGCCCGGGTGATTATTTCGGGACGCACGCTGAAACATGCCAAGGAAACCGCCGCGAAGCTCGAATGCGATACGATCAAGTGGGAAGCCCGGCATACGGTCTCGCCCGACGTGTTGATCAACTGCACGCCGGTCGGCATGCACCCGAATGTCGACGCCTCGCCGTTTGACCGCCTGCATCTCAAGCCGTCGATGGTGGTATTCGATACGGTCTATAACCCAGAAAACACATTGCTGATCAAAGACGCCCGCTCGCAAAGCTGTCGTCACGTGATTCCCGGAATCGAGATGTTCATCGGCCAGGCCGCCCGACAGTTCGAGCTGTTCACGGGCCAAAAAGTTGACAGCTCGTTGATCCATGACGTGCTGCGGCGCGCGATCGGCCCGGCGAAATACTAAGGGGGGGAATGACAAATGAGTAATGCCGAACGTCTAATGCACTGTGGCATACCTATCACGTTCGCCACCGTGCACTAGACGTTCGACATTACTCATTCGTCATTGCGATACCCACACCATCACGCACCGCTTTCAATCTTTATCCGTTTACCACTCCAACCCGCGATCCCCCAACCATGTCGCTCGCTCTGATCGGTTATCGCGGTACTGGAAAAACGACCATCGCCCGGTTGTTGGCCGAGGGGCTCTCGTGGGGTTGGTCCGACGCCGACGCTGAGCTTGAATCGCGGGCCGGAAAGACGATCGCAACGATCTTTGCCGAGGATGGCGAGGCCGCGTTTCGTGATCTAGAATCGGTCGTGATTGACGATCTATCGAAGCTACCCAAACAGATCATCGCGACCGGTGGCGGTGTGGTGATGCGCGACAAAAATCGTCGGTCGATCGGCCGCTTTGAGCATCGGGTTTGGCTCAGAGCCGATGCCGAGACGATTCACACGAGGCTTGCAACAGACGCCGCAACCGCCGGACAGCGGCCCGATCTGACGGCGTCGGGTGGGCTGGGGGAGATTCGCAAGCTGCTGGATCAGCGTAGGCCATTCTATCAGGAATGTGCTACGCTTGAGGTCGACACGCAAGGGCGAACGCCGGCCGTGGTGGCTGCCGAGATTCTTGCGCAATTGGACGATCTTGGGCGCACGTGAATCTGAGTGAATGTTCTGCTGGACATCCCGATGCCGATCCGACTAGCCTGCCTGTTCATTGCAGGGACGGTCGTCGGCTGCCTGATCAATTGGGCCGTTTACGCGATGGGCTGGGAAATGCGTCCCTATAGCCCCTGGTCCTCGCCACATCCCAAGGCTCAACCACGACATTGGACCGATCGGCTGCCGATGGTCGGCTGGTGGGGATTGCGACGCGACGCGGCATTGCACGGTTCTGGCTATTGGGTGCGACCGCTGCTGGTTGAACTTTCTGCCGGGTTGTTATTTGCCGGGCTCTACTGGTGGGAAGTCGACCAAAGGGCCTTGCTCTCACCTGCGTTCGCCGATCTGCAACTCGGCGTGGACGTTCAGGCGGCGCTGCACGCGACCTTTGCCGCTCATCTGCTGTTGGTCGCGTTGATGCTCACCGCATCGCTGATTGACGCCGACGAATGGATCATTCCCGACGCGATTACGGTGCCCGGCACGATTGTCGGTCTGTTGCTAGTGACTTGGTTGCCATTCGCGTTGCTGCCCGATTCGTACACGGCGTTTGTCCCTCCGCGTTTTCCGCTGATCGACGACCATGCGATCACGGTGCCTGGTCCGCAAGGTGTGCTTGCGCTCGACATGGTTCACGTCGCTTCATCCACGTCACTATGGCCGAGCGAACTGGGCGGCTGGCCGCAGCGAGGGTCGTTGCTGATCGCCCTGGCATGCTACTTGGGTTGGTGCTTCGCAATTTTGCCGCGTCCCTGGCGAATGCGGCACGGTGTCGGTCGCGCGCTGGCACTATGCATCGCGCGGATGCGACGAGAGCGGGCCACCTACGGGATCGCCGTCATCGGTTCTTTGGCCATCAGCGGCGTTTGGCTCTCCGGTGGAATCCACTGGATCGGGTTGCTCACCGCGCTGGTTGGCATGGCAGCCAGCGGCGGATTGATCTGGGCGGTCCGGCTGATCGGTAGTTGGGTCTTGGGACGCGAGGCGATGGGCTTTGGCGATGTCACACTGATGGCGATGATCGGAGTATTTCTCGGCTGGCAGGCGTGTATCATGATTTTCTTTCTGGCACCATTCGCGGGCCTAGCCATCGGCCTGATCAAGTGGATTTTTCAGCGCGGCGACGAGATCCCATACGGACCCTATCTATGTTTGGCAACCTTGTTCACGATCGTCCAGTGGCAGCCCATCTGGGAATGGGCTTCCGGACACGGCCAGCCACTACCGGGCGTGTTCGCCCTCGGATGGCTGGTGCCGGCGGCCGTGGGCGTCTGTCTCGTATTGATGGCGGGCATGCTGGGACTGATCAAAGCGTTCCGTCCGCTCTTGATAGCCGGGATTTCAAGGCTAATGCGGGCGTTTCGGCGGTCATAGAACAAGCTAGACTTGTGTATGATGACGCTGCTTTTTTCCACGATTACCGACTTGTCTGCCGAAAGCGCCAAGATAACGGCGCGCCGCCATGGCGTGATCGAAATGGCCGAGGGCCGCTTCGTTCGACTCCGTTTGCGACCGATTCCCAAATGGGTGTCGCTGGTCGATCTGTTCGTGCTGGGCAATCGCGTTCATCGCACCGCGGCGGGCGACCGCTGCTGGCTGTACTATAATCAGCCATGGTCATGCCCAAATTATCTGGCGCTGAAATACGTCGTCTCGACCCGTGACGCCACCGTGGCGACGTGTCGCGGGGCGCTCCAGGTACTCGACGAGATCGCTCGGCTAAAGGGAACCGACGCGATCCTCTGTGACGCCGCCAACGGCCGGATCTCGGACCGGCTACTCGGTCGTTGCGGATGGCAGGCCCACAAGCCAAGTCGCTGGCATCGCAATTTCATCAAGCGGTTCTATGGCGACTATCCGGCCCCGCTGGCCGATGTTTTTGCCTGCGACTGAAACGCCGTCGTCCACTGACGGGTATCGTCTTTCAAGACGCGCATCGCTATGGTCGCGCGGGTGATTCCTTCCCTTCTGTCTAAGGCGATCTACCGATGCATGCATCGACACCTCTCCATCAGCATGTCGTTCTTTCCATTGCGCTGACGGGCATCTTGTCTTTGGCGAATCATACCCAAGCGGCCGAGATCAGCGCGCTGGCGATTTCCGGACGACCGCTGGGCGTTGGGCGGATGACGATCGAATTCCAGCGCGGCGAAACGTTACGAAGCGACGTCATGGTCCGGCTGGTCGAGGCCAAAGGCCGGGCGCTTTATCCGACGTTTGAGACGAACCAAATCCGCACGCCGGCCGAAATCGGACCCCGTGCGCCGTGGGGCGTGACGGCCTACTTTCTGTTTCGCGGTGATGAGCCACTAAAATTGAACCTCCACACCGAGGTCAGCCATCGCACTACGACGCGACCATCACCCGATGCGCAAGGCCATAATAAATTGCTCGCCGAGTGGTGGAAGCGTTATGCCGCTTCGGCCAAGGCGACCACTCAGGCGGACAATTATCCGCCGATCATCGAGAACTATCTGACCGGAACGTTGGCGCGACGATTCGAGCTCAAGGCACCCGCGCTGCAATCGCGCTTCTCCGGCCGCAACGATATCGACACAGCGCTGGCAGTGATGACGGGGGCCGAGAGCGTCAAGCTGGCCATGCAGCGCAAAGTGCTGCTGGCCGATACCGACGCCGCCGAAAAGGCCAACCAACCGCTGCCCCGCGCCGTCACGACGCCACCCGTTCGCATCCCTAAAACGTCGGACGACGTCGCGATCGAGCCGATCGCGAACTATGTTCCGCTCGAATGTTTCTATCTCCGCACTGGCAGCTTCAACAACTTCCTTTGGCTCAAGCGGACGATCGATGACTGGGGCACTCAGGTCCGTCATCTCACGAGCGTTCGCGGGGTCGACTATCAGATCAATCGCCGGCTCGAACGACAGTTGGGCCTCAAACAGACCGTCTTGGCCGAACTATTCGGCAATCAGGCGATCTCCGACGTCGCCATGTTCGGCACCGACACATTCCTGCGCGAGGGCGCCTCGATCGGCATTCTGTTCGAGGCCCGCAGTTCGACCGTTCTCACTGCCCAGATCAATCGCTTGCGAAGCGAAGCCGAAAAGTCGACCAGCGGGGCCAAGAGCCAGACGATCAAGATCGCCGAGCACGACGTGTCGTTCCTATCGACCCCCGACAAAAAGATCCGCTCGTTTTACGCGGTCAGCGGCAAGTATCATCTGGTGACCACCTCGCGGACCTTGGTTCGTCGGTTCTTCGAATCGGCCGCCGGTAAGCAAAGTCTCGGCCGTAGCAAAGAGTTTCGCTATGCCCGATCGCTGATGCCGGTCGCTGAAAATCACACGGTGTTCGTTTACCTCTCCGATCCGTTCTTTCGCAAGATGATCAGCCCACACTATCGGATCGAAATGACCCGCCGGATGCAGGCCGCCTCGGAGATCGACGTTGTGCGACTGGCTCAGTTGGCCGCTCGCGCTGAGGGGCACGAAGCCGATAGTGTCAAACAGTTGATCGCCACGAGTTTTCTGCCGAAGGGTTTCGGTCAACGCGCTGACCGTTCGCAGATCGTGACCGGCAAGTCCGACGTAACCGACTCGCTGCGCGGGGCGTACGGTTCGTTTCTGCCGGTAGCCGATGTCGAGGTCACCAAGGCCACTCCGTCGGAGGTCGCGGCCTATCGGGAGTTCTCGAATCTCTACGCCCGGCAGTGGCGACGCATGGATCCGGTGACGATCGGCGTGAAACATCGCCAACTTGACGACAGTAAAGAGCGGGTCACGCTGAAGGTCCATATCACGCCATACGCCCGACAGCGTTACCGCTGGTTGGCGTCCATCTTGAGTCTGGCTGACAAAGAGACATTGACACCGGTGGCCGGCGATGTGGCGTGGGCACAGGCGCGAGCAATGGGACACACGTATTTTGTCGGTCTGCGAGATTTCGCACCTCGATACGCGATCAAGAACGGCCAAGTCCTGGTTCAGGCGCCCGACGAGCACGAAATCCCCGCTTATCTTGGCGGACGTCGGCGCGACTCGCCAGGGAGCTACTTTCTTGCCGACGCGGTGGCCTCAGACGATTTAACCAAACAGCGGAGCACGTTCTTTGGAAAACTTTGGGCCAAGCGAGCGGGCAACCTTGACGTGCTCGCCTGGCGAAAGGATGTTGTTGCCAACGTCGCCCCGCACCTCAAGTTGGTCGACGCCGAGCGTCCGGCAAGGGCCCGCCTGCGAATCAACGATCTTCGCGAAACGAAGATCGCCGAGTTACTCAACGCCAAAGGCTACATTCGAGGCCGCCAGGTCTCGGCTGGCAATGTGCATCTGATGCATGCCCTGGTGCAACAGTTGCGTGTACCCTCCGCCGACGCGAAACAAATCGCCGAGCGTCTGCTGAACGCCAACTTGCTCTGCCCTTTGGGCGGCAAGTACGAATCCCAGCAAGGCTTCTCCGACTTTGACACATGGCGTTCGACGGCGTGGAAGGATGATCGGATTTCGAACGAGACCAAGGTGCCAAAGGAGTTTCGCGCACCTCTGTTGGATTGGTTCGCCGGCCTGTCGCTGGAGTTCGACATCGACACCACGACGATTCGCACCCACATCGAGATCGATGTGCGGAAGCGGAAGAAGTAGGGCGGCGTAATCACCAGATATCATTCTTTGCGCGTGCCTGAGCTGCGCCTGCCAGCACGAGATCCTTGGCTACCGGGGCCGCGATCGGTACGATGAGAACATTCGAAGTCTCACTCCTCTCGCAAAATCAACTCCGATGATCGCCATGTTTGGTCTTGGGCCTTTGGAGATGCTCGTCATCGCGGGCATTTTCCTGGTGTCGCTCCTCGCAGTCGGTGCCGCTTTGGCGATGGTGTTCATCGGCTTCAAGTCACGTCCCTCGAATCCGAATTTAACGCCCTGCCCCGATTGCAAAACGATGGTATCGATCCACGCCGAGTCATGTCGCAAGTGCGGTTGTCCGTTGACACCCGTTGACGGTATTTGACGGCAGATCGCAGGTCGGCAGGAACTCGACGCCGTCCGGTGCATTGACGGTGAGGGATCGACCGATGTACGCTACCGTGCATGGCTGAATTCTTCGATCCCTATCACAAGTGGCTTGGCATCCCGCTCGACGAGCAGCCGGCCGATTATTATCGGCTGCTGGGTGTGCGGCGGTTTGAACCCGACGCCGACGTGATCGAAGGGGCCGTCGACAAACAGATGACGCATGTCCGGTCGTTTCAGAACGGACCGCGCGCCAAAGCGTCGCAGAAGCTGCTGAACGAACTGACCACGGCTCGACTCTGTCTGCTGAACGATGAAAAACGTCTCGATTACGACGGTCAACTTCGGGCGGCAATGAAGGTCTCGGAGCCGAAGATCACGTCGGTTCCGCCACCCCCGGGCGACACGTCGACCCCGACGGTCGGTACCAAAGCTGAGACCGGTGGGCGGCGATGCCCTGTGTGCGGCGCCTCGCTTCCTGGCGAGTATCGCAAGTGCGTGAACTGCCTCACTGCACTGGTTTGGCAAGACGGAACGCCGCACGAGGTGGGTCACGTTGAGAGCGTTCGAGATTCAGGCACGATTGTTGTTGCGGAAAGTGTCAACGAACCGGTCACCGCAGAACTGATCGGAGAATTGACACCTTCGGAGACGCCTTCGGAGGTGATCGAAGGCCGATACGACAGCACTCTCGATCCGCCTGTTCAGTCAGAGTCGCTCACGGTGCGACCGGAAGAGATCGGCCAGTCGACGTACGACAGCGACGCTAACCGTCACGATGCTTGGTACAAGACGCGCGAAATCCATACCATTGCGACGGCAGCAACGGCGGTGATTGGTATCTTGTTCACTTTTATGATTCGGTCCACCGGAGGGCCGATCCTGGGCCTGTTGCTGCTGACGGTGATCGCGGTGGCAGCGGTCTATTTCTTCACCCGTCCGCACCGGCCGTAGGATGCGTCTGGCGATCCCGTTCAGTTGCTTGCTTCTAGATCAGACGGACAGTCCTGGCCCCTCCTGTGATCAAGATCGGGCGGCGCGAGGTACTACCCCAGCTCGGCGAAATTCTTCAGAATCCGCAACCCGTCATCTTGGCTCTTCTCGGGATGAAACTGCGTCGCGTAGATGTTGTCTCGCCAGATCATCGAACAGAAATCGCCACCGTAATCAGTCAGCGTGGCCGCAACGTTCATGTCCGTCGGGGCGACATAGTAAGAGTGGACAAAATAAACATGTGTGCCGGACTCCAGCCCGTCGAGAATCGGGGCCGGGCGACGGATGTCGAGTTGGTTCCAGCCCATATGCGGGACTTTGTAGTCGGCAGGCAGATCAAATCGCACCACCTCACCAGGCAACACGCCAAGCCCCTCGTGCTCGCCGTCTTCATAGCCGCGATCAAAGAGCAATTGCAGGCCAAGACAGATGCCCAAAAACGGTTTGCCTGAGTCGATTGCCGCTTTGATCGGTTCGATCAGCTCGCGGCGGCGCAGTTCGGCCATCGCATCTTCGAACGCTCCCACTCCGGGCAGCACAACCTTCTCGG
>Ga0114996_10006672_pt1 | contig 13225 bp, 13 predicted proteins | sample ArcticOcean_MG_C_4_FD_87039 | JGI IMG/M metagenome (GOLD analysis project Ga0114996, IMG submission 87039) | Marine microbial communities from western Arctic Ocean - ArcticOcean_MG_CB4_134 | ecosystem: Environmental > Aquatic > Marine > Oceanic | place: Arctic Ocean: Canada Basin | collected... | reverse complement strand
GGCACTCCGCACGGATTGCTGGATGCGATGAAGAGATTATTTCAGTTACGTGATTGATTTCATTTCGCCCTGTATTGCCGAGTTCGCCCCATTCTCGCTGTGGAGGTCCCGACGGGTTCGACTTTCACCACAAACCACGTGATAATAGGGACTGGCCGTATGCCGACAAGGAATGTTGCAGGATCGCGCCAAAAATGCACAATAGATGGGCATGGCACACAAACGACATCCAAAACCAGCCGTCGAAAAAGCGATTGCCTACGCCGAGGGAAATGGCTGGACGTTTACACCTAGCAGCGGTCACCCGTTCGGGATCTTGAGATGTCCTGGAGGTCGTACCGGCTGCTTGCAGTTGTCAGTGAATTCGACGCCACGAAGCGCCGAAAACCATGCCAAGCGGATCCGCAATAGAATTGATGCTTGTCGTTGTCCATCGGGCCCAACTTAGAGGGTAATCATGTCGACCGCAAAGCCCCATCAGGAGGCGAGTCAATCTGAAGCCAAAGAGTGCTATAGTTTTTCTCTAGTCCTCAGTGGAATTGACGAGATCACCGATGAGATTGCCAACGCGATTTATGGCGCGGGCTGTGATGACGCGCTGCTGGGGATTCAGGAGGGCGATGCGTTCCTTGATTTTGATCGCGAAGCGAGTTCGCTTGAAGAAGCAATTTTCTCCGCGATTCGCGACGTTAAAAAATGCGGCCTTGACGTTGAAGTGGTCCGGGTTGATTTGCCAGGCCTGGCGACCACCAACAGCATCAATGCGTTGCTTGACGTCAAGAGGCGACTTAAAGGAAGCCACGATACGCAACTCTATAATTCGTTTCTTATTGATGACGCACCGATGCTGGATGGGTCGGCAGGACCAGGCGAGAAATCAAGCTCCTCATGAGTCGCAGGTCTCGTGCTGCGGTGACTCGATCCATCCGCCGCCGAGCACGGTGTCGCCGTCGTAGAGCACCACGGCTTGGCCCGGCGCGACTCCGTGGCGAGGCTCGTCAAAGACGACCTGAAAGCGATCGTCGGTGAGTAACGTGACGGTCGCGGCCGCCGCTTCGCTGTTGTAGCGTATCTGGGCGTGACACCGAAAGGACTTTTCCGCCGGCACGACCAGCCAGTTCGTCTGATCGGCCGTCAGTTCGCATTGGGCCAGATCATCCCGCTCGCCAATCACGACGCGCCGCGATTGGGGATCAATACGGACCACGAAACGTGGCTCGCCCAGTGCCACTCCAAGTCCTTTGCGCTGTCCGACCGTGAATCGCTCGATGCCGTTGTGTGCGCCGACGACCTGGCCATCGGTGGTGACGATCTCGCCCGCGGTGTCGATCTCGCCGCGACGCGCTTTGACGAACTCGTCATGGTGGCCATCGGTGACAAAGCAGATCTCCTGGCTGTCCTTCTTGTCGGCGACGCGCAGAGCAAGGCCGGTGGCCAAACGCCGAATTTCTTCTTTGTGATACGAACCGACCGGCAGCATCATCCGCGACAGGTAGGTCGGAGCAATGCCAAACAGCACGTACGACTGGTCCTTGCCCTCGTCGACACCACGACAGAGTCGAATCTCCCGGGTCTCGGTGTCCGTCTCGAGCCGGGCATAGTGCCCCGTCGCCACATATTCGGCTCCAACCCCGTCGGCATACTCGAATAGTTTGCCGAACTTGATCCAATGGTTGCACACGACACACGGATTTGGCGTCCGGGCGTTTGTGTACTCGTCGACGAAATAGTCGATAATCCGCTCGAATTCCTCTTCGAGATTCAGCGCATAGAACGGTATGTCCAACCGGTCCGCCACACGTCGGGCATCTTCCGCGTCAGCGGCGCTACAGCACCCCTGGCGATGATCCGAGCGACCGGTCACGATCGGCAGCGTCGCCAAGGCATTTTTGTCTGCCGTGTCACAAGCGACGGGTGAGGTGACACCGTGGCGCATAAAGACGCCAATCACCTCGTGGCCCGCCTCACAGAGCAGATGTGCCGCCACGCTGCTGTCGACGCCACCAGACATCGCTAAGACGATTCGGGCCATTGGAGAGATCGCGGGGGGGACGTAAAGGAAAGACTCGACAAGCAGTCCAGTCTACGGCCATTTTTCCAGGTTCACAAGAAGCATGTCGTTGCTCCGGCCCATTTCTTGAGCGAATCCAGCGCGAGCCACACTCGTCCATTTGTCGTCTTGCCGATATAATCGCAGCAGTTGCTGAACAATCGTTCTTGAAAGAAACAGGAGTTTCACGTGTTAGAAAAAGAGTTAGTCGATCGGGCCGAGGCAATCCACGAGCGGATTCTTCAGTTGAAGGACTCTCTTTGACTATGCGGGAAAATGCGCGGATGTCGGTCGCATCGAATCAGAAATGGCGGCCACCGATTTCTGGAATAATCAGGAAAAAGCCCAGGCGACCGTCGGTCGTCTGAAGTCGCTGAACGCCGTTGTCAAGCCGTTGAACGAGACCTTCTCGGCCGCGGACGATCTGGGTGCGCTGGTCGAAATGGCGGCTGACGACGAGAGCCTCGCCGCAGAAGTGCCCGGCGAACTCGGCGCGATAGAGCAGCGTCTTGAGCAGCTTGAGTTGCAGTCTCTCTTGGACGGCGAGCACGATTCGTGCGGCGCTCTCCTCTCTTTCAATGCGCGCGATGGCGGAACCGACGCCAACGATTGGGCCGAGATGTTGCTGCGAATGTATATTCAGTGGGCACAGAAAAACGACTACAAGACTGAGCTGCTCGACCGTAACGACAATCCCGAAGCAGGGATCAACAGTGCCAGCATCGCGATCCGTGGGCCGATGGCCTATGGCTATCTGAAAGGCGAGTCAGGCATCCACCGGTTGGTCCGCATCAGCCCCTTTAACTCGGACGGCAAACGCCAAACCAGCTTTGCCGCGATTGATGTAGCGCCGGAGATCAACGACGAGATAGAGATCGAGATTCGCGACGAGGACGTTCGCGAGGATACATATCGCGCTAGCGGAGCCGGTGGACAGCACGTCAACAAGACCGATAGCGCTGTCCGGCTCACGCATCTACCGACCGGTATCGTCGTGCAGTGTCAGAACGAACGCAGCCAACATAAAAACCGCGCGACGGCCAACAAGATGCTTCGTGCGCGACTGGCCCGTGTCGAGGAAGAAAAACGCGAGGTGGAGCAGGCCGCGAAGTACAAGGATCAGGCCAAAGTCGGGTTCGGTTCACAGATTCGCAACTACTTCCTTCACCCAGACCAACGGGTCAAGGACGCAAGGACAGCGCACCAAGCAACGAACTTTCAGAAAGTGATGGACGGTGATATCCAGGGGTTTCTCGATGCGTTTCTTCGCTGGCGCGTCAGCGGTCGCACAAAACGGAGCGAATCTTGAGCCAGGCAGCGACGTGGAGTCTGAATTGCGAGATCGATACGGGCCGCGTGCTGATGATCGAGTTTGCGCCGGCTGGCCCGCAGCTTGCCCATACGTTGTCGCTCTATGATGGGGAAGAGTTGCTCGATCGTTGGAGTTCGACGGAAGCGATGGACAGTAACGGCTGGCCTGTGAGCCCGCCCGTTCAGGAGATCCAGCCACAGGCGATCAACAACGTCCTGCTGGCGGTCGGACGCGCTGGGGCCAGCCACTGGTCGATGAGCGTTCACGTCGAGGCCCACCAGCCGGCCCTGATCTTTGACGTGGCGTGTCGCGTGAAGTCGAAGCCGGGCCACCTGGGGAGCGCCTATCGGCGGGACTTTGCGGTCGGATCACCGATGTTGACCATCGAGCCGTTCGGCGAAATCTACTCGGAGATTGGTGAAACCGCGAGCGATCAGTTGGCGATCACTCCGTCCGATCTGCCCACGAGTTGGCCCGCCACGGTGCGCTGGCAGTATCGCGTGACGGTCCGGCGATAGACTATCGCTTGGGCTTTTTCGCCAGATCGGGAATCAGACGATAGCCGAGTGCCAGCCATCCTTCGTCCGCGGACAACTCGACAAGTTGTAGTCGCCGCAGTTTGCCCCATGATCCACCGGCGGGCGGCACGAGACCGTCGAAATGAATCTCGTCCTGAAGCACGGCGTTAAATTTGCGTTTCAGAAAGGACACGTCGTCGCGCTTCCTTGGTTCCGCGGACGATTCAAGATATCGCGCCGTCAACTCTCCTTGACGAATCAGGCAGGGACCTTCGTTGGTTGGCTGAAGCTTGAAGCGACCTGCGACCTCGATCGGATGTTTGATTTCGGTGCCCCCTCGGGTCACTGCCTGAAACGTCAGGAATACCTCGCAGACGCCATCACCCAGCTCCAATCTCAGCGGTGCCTTTTTCGCCAACGTGACCGACCACCGCGGTCGCCGATCATGAACCCAGAGCGCGCGGGGTTCGCTGCCCGTGAGTGTTTCCATGATCTGCAGCCAAGTCTTGTCGGAGACCGTATTGCCGCCGAGGATTTTTTCAGTCACGCTGACGACCAGTGACTCGTGCAGATAAAATGCGAGATCGTGATAACGACTGACCGGATAGGGTGCATGCCCCGACGACTTGCCGTGCGGTGCGACAGCCTGCACGACCATGACTCGCTCGCCGGTACGAAAGGAGATCTTCTCGGACAGCGCTTTTTCGCCGTGCAGACGGGGTCCGATGTTCGCTTTGAATTTTTTGTCGGCTTCCGAGAGCGGCTGGCGCGTCTCGCGGTCGAGTTGTTCGGCAACCTGCCTCTCGATACGTCGCGCTGCGAGTGATTCTGCTTCGCCCTTCTTTCGGTCCACACGGCGGGCAGCCAATCGCTCGACGAGCGGGCCGCGCGCCTTGATGTTTAGCACCTCGCTTTTGGTTTCGCACTGTGCCGAGGCTGGCAGTGATCGAATTCCCGATCCGTCGATGACGACTCGCTTGCGACCGTCGATCGAGGTGTGCGACTTGGTATAGACAGACACACCGCCCTGCTGCGCCACACTGTCGGGAATATCTACTCCGCCGACCATGCGCAGGTCGATCGTGGCGCTGTGCAGGCTGGGGACAAAATCGACCATCAGCTTGCCACGTGTTTTCGCCGTGCCGTAGGTCATGGCGCCGAGCATCTCCTCGGCGACCGTCGTGGTGCTTTTTACGTCACGCATCAGCAGCGAGTTAACGAAGTCGATCGAAAAATAGACCACGCCGCAGGCCCGACCGGTCGAGGCCTTCGAGGTCTCAGCGGCTGTCGCAGGCGGCGCCGCAATAAGACCGACCGCCAGCGCCAACATAACAGAGTAGGGGAATCGCATGATGCAGGTCCTTTTAGGCTATTTCTGGGCAGGCTCGGCAAGCCGATACTTGAACCGCGTGCTGAACATCTCGTCGGCGGTTTGTTGGCCCCATAGCACGGTCTGCGATGGATCCGGGTTCGACGGATTCAGCGAAGAATTGTCGAAGATTCCCGTCGCCAGTATCTCGGTTCCCGCCTTCACTAGCAGCGGCGTTTCGAGTTCATAGGTCCGCTGCCAGTCTGGATCGAATACGGGCACAGCGATCACGGTCTCGCGTTTGATGATTTTGTCCGTGTCCTCGTCCCGCTCGATGACCTCGACTCGAAATGACTTGCCGCGATAGTGGAAATGCGGGCGAATGGCGTCGAGGTAGACGTCCTGTCGGAAATAATAGGCGTCTTCCATTCGGTAGTGTGGATGGTGCGGAGGAATACGAAACCGACCGATCGGCTTGCGAAACACCTTGGTCAGAATCTCTTCCTTCGGCGGCTTGTCGGCCCAGCGGAACGCGACCATTGATTGATCGGTGGTTGCTTCGCGGTTGTTGGGCGTGTAATGCAGCTCGTAGATCAGGTCCGAGCCCTTGGGGATTCGCACCGCCTGATGCGCCGGATAGATCTTCGCGTTGTACGTGTCGCCCGGAACATAATCGTTGATCAGGTGGGCTGAGTCGGTCGAGAATCCATAGAGCTCCGACATGCCGGTGAACCCCGAGTACTCGCGGTTGCCTGACTTCACGACATGCATCGCCACATGATGGACCACTTCGGCGTTGCCGGGACGAACCTCGACAGCGTTGAACCAGCGGTCTTCCTTGAGGTTCATCTTCACACGGAAAAACTGGTAGTCGAGGGTTCCCGTTTTGGGAACAGCGAACGGTTTCGGCATCTTATAGACAAAATCGGGCTTGCCGATCTTCCACTGATCGCGGGGCGGGAAGTGAATCGGATCGGGTGCGTCGTTGGGGTCGCCCTTTTTGGCTCCGCCTTTGACCCAGCCGACAATCGTGCGAATCTCACGGTCGGTCAGCCGCTTGTCGTTGTGCAGTTTGCCGAACTTTGGATTCAGTTGGCCATGCCAAGGCGGCATGCGGCGTTCGACGACGACCTCGGCGATCCGGGTGGCGGCGTAATAGACATCTTCGTAGCTTGCCAACTCAAACGGCCCGACCTCGCCGTCGCGATGACAGACGAGGCAGTTGTTCTGGATCAGTGGCGCGACATCGCGAAAATACGTAATCGGGCCCTCCGCGGCCAGCGGTTCTTGACGCTCGATCGGACACCCGTTGCCGTCCGTGATCGCGGTCGTCACTTCCTTGCCAGCGAGCACCTGATCGATGGCGTCCTTCAGATAATGGCGGTTCGCCGCGGCGCGTCGTCCTCGCTTGGTAAACTGATCGTCGATCGCCCCTTGATAGTGCTTGCGAAGTTTGGCGTCGATCAGCACCACTTCGGGAGTCCGGCGTGCTTCGAGCAGATCCGCCAGACGATGCTTGAAGTCCAAGAGCGCGGGATACGGCAGATCAGCATCATGAGCATGGGTTGCCATGCTCATCACGTGATCCTCCGAGTTGGAGTAGATCGCCAGAAACTGCACGCCCTGTTTCTTGTACTCTTCGTGCAGTTCGGCCAGTCGCGGTGCATACTGTTGCGCCACGGGACAGACAGTGCCCATAAAGATGCAGGCGACTGCTTTGGTGTCCTTCTGGACGAAGTCGGTGAGCTGATGGACGCTCGAATAGATCGTCTTGAGTTGCGGGCGTTCAGAGAGCTTCTTCGGCAACACAATTTGCTCGGCCGCCGTGGCAGTTCCCGCCGCTAGCAGGAGCGAGCAGAATACCGCGAGTCGCATGGTCATGGTCGTGGAGTCGCCAAAGGAGGAGAATGGCCATTGCGCTGGCTTTCTTGTTCTTGCTCCCGTTGGTCTCCCTACGCAGGCGAGGAAACGGTGCGGGAATCGTCGAGCCCTAGTCGCTTCATCTTCTTGTAGAGGGTCGTGCGATTGATTCCCAAGGCGGCAGCCGTCTCGTGCCGGTTCCACTGATACCGATTGAGTACTTCTTCAATGATCTGACGCTCTGGTCCGGCGAGCGCCTCTTTCAGTGTTCTGTCACCAAGGGGTTCAATATTTGTCGACGTTTCCGACACAAAGCTAGAGGGCAAATCCTCTAAACCAATCACGTCGCCCTTTCCGAGCAACACCCCTCGTTCAACCACATTCTGTAATTCCCGCACATTGCCAGGCCATTGGTAGCGTTGCATTGCGGCGAGCGCGTGATCGTGAAACCCTGTCATCAGCTTGCCAGTCTCGGCCACGACGCCTTCCAGAAAGTGCTGCGCTAGCAACGGAATGTCTGAGATCCGCTCGCGCAGCGACGGCAACTCGACGTTGATCACGTTGATTCGATAGTACAGATCCTGACGAAAGCGTCCGTCAGCCACGGCGTTTGTTAAGTTATCGTTCGTGGCCAAGATCACTCGGGTATCGACTCGCTGGGTCTTCGTCCCGCCGACGGGTTCAAACTCGAATTCCTGCAACACACGCAGCAGCTTGACCTGCATAGCGGCGCTGGCGGTGCCGATTTCATCAAGGAAAATCGTACCGCCGTCGGCCAGATCAAACTTGCCGATCTTGTCGCCAATCGCGCCGGTAAAAGCGCCGGCCACATGGCCGAACAGCTCGCTTTCGAGAAGGTTCTCTGGCAGCGCTCCACAGGCGACCTCCACGAACGGTTTGTCGCGACGGATACTCTGTCGGTGAATCGCTCTGGCGACCAGCGACTTGCCCGTGCCGCTCTCGCCGGTGATCAGCACCGTAGCTTTCGTATCCGCAACGCTATCAATCATGTCGAACATCCGCAGCATGCGGTGATTATGTCCGACAATATTGTCCATCCCGAAGCGTTCGTCGAGTTGGGCCTTGAGCGTTTTGTTTTCTTCCAGAACCTGCTGCTGGTTGAGGGCTCTCTCGATGGCCATCAATAGTTCTTCGTCGATCAGCGGCTTGGTGAGGAAATCAAAGGCGCCGGCACGGATCGCCTCGACGGCTGTCTCAACCGTGCCGTAGCCGGTTATAAGAATCGTCGCCATGTCGGGACGTTGCTGTCGGCAGTGGCTGAGCACGTCGAAGCCATCGCCATCGCCGCCCAGTCGGATGTCGACCAGCGCCAGATCGTACGAATTCTTGTCGATCAGTGCTAAAGCGCCACCATAGGCATCGGCCGTATCGACTTCGTACTGTTGGTCGCGTAGCCAGTCGGCCATCGATTCCAGCACATGGCGATCATCGTCAATCAGCAACAAAGAGCCTTTACTCATATCACTCCACCTTTGTTTTCGGCGACTGGTTTCTTCGGCGATTCGGAGTTTCAGCGTCGAGACTTTGTTCGAGAGTGATCCATCACCGTGCGCTGCCAACGTTCTAGGCCAATACGATCTGTGCGCCTAAGCGACGGATCCGGAAATGCTGTGATGTCGATTACGACGATGGCGGCTACCGGGGGGGAGTGATGCATTGCGTCGGCAGCATGCCCGTCGACAAATATCTACGTCACAGGTTGCGCCGGGTCAACGAGCGGATGTACACTTTTTTCATCAAACGCTTATCTTATTGCATTGCGACCGCCTCTAGAGGGTGGAATGTCGGGGCCGCTTTCCATCGCGCAGGAAAAAATATACGTCGTTGCCCGGCCGAGCAGGTTCGGAAAATACCGGCCGTTTCGGTTATCATGCGGCGGAGTTTTCGGGCAATCAAAAACGGTTTTTTTCCATTCACCCGTCATGATGCATCGGAATCGGTTGGTGCATTCCATTTGCACGGTTAAGTTGATCAACGTGCTGGACGTCGTGATCTGTTGTTGCAAGACTGGACGACCCCCTGTGCGATTCTGGTGGGGGAGTGACTTTCCCTCCCATTGCGACGTGGTGCTCGGTCGCTAAATTGTCGCCTTGCCTCATGAGGCGATCAGCGGTCGATTCGACGCGATGGCATCAATGATCGTTGATCCGCGTGACCAAACCCTGGTCGAATCCCCTCTTTATGATTAGAATAGAGGGATGGAGCGGGGATATCACACACCCCTTTATCTATCTTTTCTATTCACACGACGGGGCAGGATCATCATTGGTTGATGACCGCGTCGTAACATCTCAGGGACAGAGATGCCAACCCTTGCGATTGCAAAGGAGCAGATTATGAGTATTAGTGTAATGGTTGCCGACGACCACGAGGTCGTTCGCACCGGACTCTCCAGCTTGCTGGCGAGTTCCGAAATCGACATCGTTGGCGAGGCGTCCAGCGGCACCGAGGCGATCAAGGTCGCGATGAAAACCCGACCCGACGTCGTGCTGCTTGACATTCGTATGCCGGACGGCGATGGTCTGACCGCGTTGGATAAAATCCATCGTGAGTTGCCCGAGACTCGGGTCGTAATGCTGTCGACCTATGACAATCCGACGTACATTGCGCGTTCGGTCGCCTTGGGTGCCAGCGACTATGTCCTCAAGGGTTCAACCCGACAAGAGTTGCTCACGGCAATTCGTGGCGCAGCATCGGGCAAGCCGCCGGTCAAGGGTGGTGCCATGGCTCGCGTTGCCAGCACGATGGGGCGACGTCAGGCGCTGGGCGACCAGGAGGTCCCGCTAACCAACCGCGAGACGCAGGTGTTGCGTCACGTTGCGTTGGGGCTAAGCAACAAAGAGATCGGCCGTTCGCTGGGAATCAGCATCGAAACGGTCAAAGAGCACGTCCAAAAGATTCTCCGCAAAGTGGGCGTGAGTGATCGCACCCAAGCGGCCGTCTGGGCTGTGCGAAAAGGAATTGTCTAGCGATATAATTTGCAGATCGCTAGAACGCTCATCGCGGGCGTTGCCACCGGCCCAACCGCCAAGGCGACGCCCGCTATTTTTTTGCCGCCTTTGCGCGCCTCGCGTGGGGATGGGCCTTTTCGTACACTTCGCGCAGGCCGGCGGTGCTGACGTGTGTATAGATCTGTGTGGTGATCAGGCTCTTGTGGCCCAGCAGTTCTTGCACACTGCGGATGTCGGCTCCGCCGTCCAACAGGTGCGTCGCGAAGCTATGTCGCAATGTGTGCGGCGTCGTGCGTTGGTCGAGTCCCGACTGGCGCAGATATTTCTCTAGCATCCGCCCCACACTGCGTGTCGTCAGCCGGCGCCCAAACTTGTTCGTGAACACCGGCGAAGACCCGCCAGCCGGCTGATCGCTCGCCAGGTGTCTCGCTTTTAGCCAATCGCGCAAGGCTCGTGTGGCGTAGCTACCGACCGGTGCCAGTCGTTCGCGTTTTCCTTTTCCGCGAACGCGGACGAGTCCGGACGAAAAATCGAGGTCGCTGTCGTTCACGCCAACTAGTTCGCTGACCCGCAAGCCGGCGGAGTAAAGCGTCTCGAGTATCGCACGATCGCGTTTCCCCAAGGGATCCCGCTTGGGGGCTTCGAGAAGTTTTTTTAATTCCTCGGTCGAAAGGAAATGCGGCAACGATCGGGCCTTGCGAGGATTTCGCAGTGGTTTGGCCGGGTTATGATCGACCCAACCCTCGCGCTGGCCAAAGCGAAAAAAGCTCCGCATCGACGCCAATCGGCGGGCAATCGACGTCTTGGCATAGCCTGCCTCGTGCAGCGCCGCGACATACCCGCGAAGTTCACCCGTATCGATTTCGCCCGGCGTGGCCGGATGCTCGAGGCTCTCGTCGAGATAATCGCACAGCGCGACGAGGTCTTCGCGATAGCTCTTGAGTGTCAGGTCCGAGGCATTTCGCTCGACCTGCAAGTACTTCAGAAAGCGTTCAGCAGCAATTCGCATGCGTCAATTTTCACGCGGAGGTGCCGGTTCGCCTGGCTAGAACAACTCGTCCGGGTCGCTTGTCTGTGGCAACTCAAACCGCGTTGGCATTGCGGGCTCGACGGCCTCTGCCTCTTGGCGGATACGCTGGCTCAGCACGGCGGCGTCATACCAGGTAAAGCTGAGATCCTGATTCGAGGCATACCGGCCTAGCATCCGCAATGTTTCAGCGCGGCTCGAATCATCGTATAAAAACACGTAGCGCTCTTCACCTTTGACCAGTGCCAGCACATTGATGTCGTCGTTCATGGCCATTCGCTCCTGCCCCGTCGCGCGCAGCGGCATTGCGGTCCGCTTTACTGGGGGTGATTCACGTCGGGGTCTAAAGGTGGGAGGCAGTTCCCTGCACGGGGTTCCGCCTTGAGGTGCGGTTCTATGCCTCTTATCGGTCAGTCCGCCAGCGCCACACCACTCGCGTTTTGCTGGCACCACCGCGGGCTGTGAGAGTTTCCGTGATATGTTTGTGACAGCAGAAGCGGATAAAGTCTTCGCTGCGTTGGAGATAGCCCGCCGCGCCGCCAAAGCGAGCATCGTCACGAAAATATGAATAAGTCCGCAACGATTCCATGAAGTCGGCGCTGTGGCCGTTGTAAATCCGGGTGTGTTCGATCACTGGCATGTCGCTAGGTAAACAAACCGGACGCTCGGCGCTCGGGCCTCGCGGGATAAATCCTTTTGGGTCGGGCCAGCCGGCTGGCAAATCACTACGGCCTGCGCCGGTTGTATCGGTCTGCGGTGGTCCGCCGCTAACGCCCGTCATGGCGCTGGTCTGCTGGATTGCGGTTTCGGGCTGGGGCCCAGGAGGCATCGCACCGCCTGGTAGCAGACGGCCGTCGCGTGAGTTGGACGCGGGTGTTTGCGTGTTGAGTTGCTCTTTGGCCAGGGCCATCTCGGCCTCGAACACCAGTGTGTCGGGGATATGCTCTTCGTCGGTCGTGCCCCACGGCAAACCATATCCGGGCGGGATCGGATGGAAGCATGGATTTGCCGCAACCCACTGCACATGCAGCCCACAACGAGGTGGATAATAGGGTGAGTAGTCGGTCACGAAGCCGAAGATTACGGCGTCGACGCCGAGACTCTTGGCCAACTCGCGTCCTTCGCGGATTGCCGACTCGGGTGAGTCAAACTGAAAGTTATGGGCTCGAATCCGCTCTTCGACAACGCCGACCGGCACGACTTCGAACCCAGGGATCGCCTGCAATTCGTTGAAGTAAGCCTCGGCGAATTGCCGTCCATCGACGGTCGGTTCCGAACTGAGATTCAGAAACGGCGCCACCGCGACCTTTGATAGCTGCGGAAACGGATTGTGAGCGCGAGGCTGGTGCGCGATCTCAGGAATAATGTTGCAACCGCAGAGCGGCCCCAACAGCAGGCAGGCAAGCAAAAATCGCCACATGAGGAGTCAGCCACATTCGCGAGAAAGGATCCCCCCTTTCCGTCGCGTGACCTCGGGCCATGTCATGCGGACATAGTGAGCGTCGCCAGCGTTATCGGAAAAGTCCGCCGGGTCTCTCCAGCTTATTTCGAGCGAAACAGCGACTGCGTCGCTAGCATGCCGGCGTGCGAGCCTATTTGGCAAAGGCAATGGTCAACAGAAACCACGCCATTATCCCTAAGCCGATCACGCCCATCACGATGCCAAACACGGCCCGTCCCATTCCATGCCGGTCGGGATGACGCTGAATATCGCGAATCGCGACAATCCCACAGATGATGGCCGGAATGCTGGTGATCCCGCCGGCGATCGAGAGCAATCCCAGATAGCCCGCCACGATCGCCCAGACGGATCGCCCCACGGGCAAGATCATTCGTATCGCGGCGTCGTCTCCCAACTTCGCGTGGGCCGGACCGGCGGAAGCCGCAGCAGGCGGAGATGTCGGCACATAGGACGAAGCGACCGGTGGAATCGACGGGTCAGCCGGCAACGTGTTGCCACAGGCCGTGCACATCGTCCCCGCGACCTGATCGCCTGCACCACACTTAGAACAGAAAGTCGTATTCATGGCGCTGTCCTTCCTACTGGCCCATCACGGTGACGACAATCTCTCGCTCTCGCGGTTTGATGTCGCACTCCAGATGAAAAATCTGCTGCCAGGTCCCCAGCCGGCAGCGCCCGTCGGTGACCGGCACTGATAGTGTAGGGCCAAGCGTGG
>Ga0114996_10006671_pt1 | contig 13225 bp, 9 predicted proteins | sample ArcticOcean_MG_C_4_FD_87039 | JGI IMG/M metagenome (GOLD analysis project Ga0114996, IMG submission 87039) | Marine microbial communities from western Arctic Ocean - ArcticOcean_MG_CB4_134 | ecosystem: Environmental > Aquatic > Marine > Oceanic | place: Arctic Ocean: Canada Basin | collected... | reverse complement strand
ATCACACACGAATGGAGCGACTGGCGTGATGGCAATATGTGGTGGATCCAGAGTGTCTACGTAACCGCCGCCGCGCGGCGCCAAGGCGTCTTTCGATCTCTGTATGCGTGGATCGTCGAGCTCGCCGAGGCCGTCCGGGTGTCTGCGGTCTGCGCTTGTAGGTAGAGTATGACAATGAGAGGGCCCAAAATACCTACGAATCTCTGGGTATGAAACAGGAACCCTATCTCATCTACGAGATGCCTGTCCGTTAACATCCTCATAAGAGGGAGAGAGATCTTCATGGCGACAAACTACCGATGGACCTGTGTTCAGGACAACGCAGCTTTTGCGCCCCGTGACGGGGCGGGGGCACTTGTGTTCAAGGATCAGATGTGGTTTCTCGGCGGCTGGAATCCTGAAGATCGAGTGAATTTCCCGCACGACTGCAATTCAGAGATCTGGTCATCGAGAGATGGACAGGACTGGACATTCCATGGCCACGCCCCATGGGAAGGCAGACACACGGCGGGCTACGCGGTGCATGATGATGCCATGTGGATCGTTGGTGGAGACTGCAACCAAGGGCACTATCAAAGTGATGTCTGGCGAACGGTAGATGGAACCACGTGGGAACTCGTCGCCGATAATGTCCCCTGGTCGCCTCGTGCCTTGCATCAAACGATCGTCTTCGATGGCTATATCTGGGTGATCGGTGGCCAGACGATGCCTGAATTCGCTCCCGGCGCTGATGAGTGTTTCCATGCGGATGTCTGGCGCACGAAAGACGGCGTGTCCTGGGAATGCGTAGAGGCCAAGGCACCCTGGGCACCGCGCGGTATGGTCGGAGCCTCAGCCGTCAAGGATGGGCGACTGTGGCTGCTCGGCGGCGGGACCTACGATACGCCGACAACACCCAGACGTCTCTTCTATGGGGATGCGTGGTCAACGGTAGATGGTGTCGACTGGACCTGTCACACGCCAGAGGGATTTCCACCGCGGCAGTATCACGAGATCGCCGCTTGGGATGGCCGGTTGTGGGCGATGGAGGGATATCATGTCGACACGGGGAATCGCAACGATGTCTGGTCGAGTGCCGACGGAACCACATGGACGCAGTTGCCCGACACGCCCTGGGCGCCGCGTCACGCCGCAAGTGTCTATGTCTTCGATGATGCTGTGTGGATGGTGGCAGGAAACAACATGACGTCCGATGTCTGGCGGCTCGACCGAACGTGAAGCATTTCGGGCTGCAGGCACCGTCCTATACTTCGAGGCAGTTCGGCCTATTTCCAGAATGGATAGATCAATCGTCGTAAGAGTGTGCGGCGGAACTGGATCGATGTCGTGGAATCCGAGCTGATCGGGCCCCAGGTATTCAGATTGGCATGATTCAGATGGCCGATCAGTGTCCCGGTGATGGCAACCCAAAGAATCACGCCGCCATCAATTCCCAGCACGACCAGTGGCAGATAGGTCAGGCTTTTGTAGAGGACGATCTCCATCCAGTGGAAACGCATGTTCCCGATCCAGTCCAATTCCTGGATACTGTGATGGAGTTTGTGAAATTGCCACAGCCACTCGACACGATGTAGAAGATTGTGTACGAGCCATTCGAGAAAGTCTTTGAAGACCACAAGTACGACGAATTGCAGCCATAGGGGCTGTGTTGTCAGCCGCTCGACCATCGATAGCGTGCGCAGATACCCGCCCACTGCAAAGAACCGTTCCAAGCCCCGCGTGGCAACAAAGGCGATGGCAATCCCCGCAGGGTGACCGAAAATAGAGACGCTTGGGTGCCATGATTCATTTTCCCCAGGTGGGGCCGTCGTAGCTTGGACGATGGACGAATCTGTTCATGTCGAGTCGAAGGCGGATATTGGCACCAGGTCCCAAGTCGACGGTTACATGACGGCCTGTGTCGATTTGTATCGGCGCGGTTGTTCCATCAGGGCTTACTGCAACGCCGCCCGAAAAGGAGTGCTCGCCAAAAGCACCGGCTTGCACCAGCAGTTGCCGTGGGTGCAGATCATCCGTGTTGACGAGGACGGTCTCGGCGTGGTCTGCGCTCACGTGCTCAACTCGAGCCGCGACCGCGTCAGGTAACCCAGGTCTACGTCGCTCTGCATCGAAATACAACAAATGGCTCTGCAACAGTCCGCCATTGTATAGTGCCGCCGGTGTTCCCATCGTCAGCTGCACAAGTGCCTCAGGCACGACTGGATTCAGGGGCTGAAAGTGATAGCACTCTCGAGTCTCCGGGTCAGAATCATCCGCTTCGATCCTCTCCAAAGCTCGCTGCATCGAGGACTGCGTGGTCTGAAGAACCTGCAGTGGGAAGTCCGGGTTGCCTCCTTCATTCCACAGGTGCCAAGCCATGGGGGGACAAATTCCTGCTTTGCCAGCACCCCAATCTGGTGGCAGACCAGAGAAGTTGCTGCGATCTGGAAAGACTTCGTCTAGTCTGGCGAAGTCCTCCTTGCTTTGACTGATATAGGCAAGGTGGATGAAGAGCCACGGGTCCGGTTCACGATAATCAAACCAACCACCATCTGAATGGCGGGCAGGAACTTTCCACTTGCCATCCTCCTGGCGGCGTAGAGCCCACAGCTGATCCAGCTGTGACCGGCACAGGTCGAGCCAGGAAAAGTCCCCTGTCATGAGGGCCGCACAACTACCGGCGACGAAGGCAGGTTCCGTGATATTGCGTGCTCCATGTGGCCAGCGCCATCCGTAATATCCTCCCCACCACTTGCCATCCATCCTCTCACCAATCGCGCCGGAGGGCCCGACATTGTCGGGCACGATACCGTCATTGGCATCGCGGCGATCCATCCAGGCCTGCAGGTAGTCGAGGACCCATTGTCGGTATCGATCTTCACCGGTATGCAGATAGGCATGGGTCACCAGACTCGTGGCGCTCAGATTCAGTGGCACATCACCATGGGTCATGCGCTCATTGATGCGCTGCAGGATCTGCTCAAAGAGCTCATCATCTGTCCAATCGACACGGAAATGTGGATCTCCTCCATCACCACCGGGCAGGTCCTGAAAGGGTGCCAGGTAGTTGGAGAGAATTGGGCGATGATAGTCCCAATCGGTGACGGTTGTATCGAAGCGTGGACCACGACTGCCATTGAGGGGGGACCGCAACAGCTTTCGTTCCGCGTCCCAATTAGGTGCCAATGGATCATCGCCGATATACATCCCCGCATAGCTGGTGGCACGAGCCAGGTCCTGTGCGTTGCCCGGCTCTGATAGGGACAGGTAGTAGATGTAGGGATAGCTCTCGGAGGAGTGAAACCAATCGAAGCCCGTGACGAAACCACGTTCGACGGTTCCATAGCCTTCATACTGAGCGGTAATGGCATCCCACTCGCGACGTGCCATCGTCTGGATCTGGTCGGCACCCCCCACCAGATAGAACAGGGGGAATGACAGGAAGGCCTCGTAGCCATTGTCTGTGCCATCCATGCTCGTCCATACGCTGCGCTGAATCAGCGAGCCGTCCTCTGCGGTCGAATGGTCGACAAATCTGTGCGCAGCGCGGTTCATGGCCTTCACCAGATGGCGCTGCGCTATCGCCCAGCCGGGAGAAGTGGATCGACCGTGCGCCTGGATATGAGCCATCGACATAGGTCTCCTTAGTTGCCTTGCCTGGCCGCCAGGACGTCAGCACGTGACTGCGCATTTGACGTGACGGCTTCTTCTGGTAGGTGGACGGTCTCCATCCGTCGGATCAACTCGCTTGGCCCATCGACACCATGACAGCAGAAACTGGTGAGACCACAATGCCAGCCCGGATCCGGTGCACCGATCCGTGCCGGCGCGCAGCGACGCAGCAAATGGCGGATCACGCCCCCCGTCGAGGCGCCGTGCCCGACGAGCAAAACATGACTGTCGGCATCTGCCGAATCCTGATCGATCAGACCATCAACAAAGGGAGCCACTCCGCCTCGGTTCTGCGATAGGGAGACGAGAAGATGGAGCCCTTGAAAGCGAGCGTCTTAAGATGTGGGCCAAGCCAGGTTGCTTGCCGCTGCCCCAGTTCGCTCAGTGGCCCGTCCCCCGGTGGAGAGTCGGCATGGGACCAGCTTTCGTTACCGGCAGGAAATACCTGGCCGTGGCGCGTAATGTGCACGATCATCATGGCAATCAGCGTAGCTAAAACCGCTGTCGCCGTCCAACGACCTTGAGCCAGCTTAGCTTGGGCGGGTTGCCGGCACGGCGTCGAGACGATAGGCGTCTGACTCAAAGTCTGTTCGATGGTTTGAAAATTGGTAGCGGTCTGAAAAACTGTAAGAGGTCTGAGATTCGCTCGATCCTGATTTTCCTCTTCCTGTGTGCCCTGCCCTGGCCAGCTTTGGCGGCGCGCATCGTTGTCAGCGTCGTCGACTCTCTAAGCGGCGAGCCGATCGAGGATGTCGAGGTTCGTGTTCTCCCCGACGGGCGGCAGGCAGAAGGGGCAGTCTCGGTGACCTCCTTCACCGATGCGGGCGGCCTGACAGGTCTGTCGTTAGATCCCGGTGTCTGGCGACTGCGACTGCGGCAGGGAGCATTTGCGCAGGTTGAGCATCAAATGCGAGTCGATGAGCGTGCCGATACACTCCAGATCCGCCTGCGTCGAATCGCCTATCGCCTTGCCGAACGGCTCGCCATTGCCGTCGCAGCGCCCAGTCCGCCAGGTGTCACGGTGCTTGCCCCCGCCGAACTGCAGCGATATCCCGCGCCCACGGCTGATCCGCTGCGCATCGCGAGCGTCTTACCCGGTGTCGCCTCTGCAGGTGACCAAGCTCCCAGCTCTTATCACGTACGCGGTGGCAGTTTCGACGAAAATCTTCTCTACATCGAAGGCGTCGAAGTTCAACCTCCTCTTATGCTGCGCAATGGGCTGGGCGAGACCATGTCTCTGGTGAATGGCGACCTCGTCGGCGATCTGGAATTTCACGCAGGCGTTTTGCACACCCATCTCGGGGACGCGCTGAGCAGTGTGATCGACGTCCACTACCGCCGACCAGATTCACTCGAGATTTCGCTGCGCGGCGGCGCGACTCGACAGGCGGCGACGCTCAGTGCCCGTGCGGGACGACTCAGCTGGATTGCCGGCGCACGCCGCGCAGATCTTGGACGGCTCGCGCGTGATCTACAGACGACTGGTGATGTGGCACCCAAGTACGGCGATGTGCAGGCTCTGGTTCTGTGGCGCGGCGAAAAATTGGACGGACACCTGTTCGGTGTGTCCGCTCGCAGTGGACTCGTCCTACAGCCATCGTTTCGTCAACTGCGGGACGACTGCATCGACTTCCGTCCCCACAGAGGTGCTAAGATGACGTGTGGCTTCATAGGCGACGCGTCGGGTGTGGAGAACTTCGAATACGACACAGACCTTGTCGCTGCCCAGTTGACGACTCCTTTGTTTCGCTGGCGCCTGCGCTGGCAGGGAAGTGCCATCAGGCGGGACGAAAGAGAAGACACAGACCTGAGTTTCTTCGCCGACTGGGCCTCCGGGTCACCTGTCCAGGCCTCTGTCTCAGACTGGCTAGAAACACGCCAAATCGTCGAAGGTCAGTTGGACCAGTCCCGACTGGAGGCGGCGATCTCCTTGTTACCAGACCATTCCGACGCCTGGGAGCTGGGCGTGGGGCTACGCCAGACGGATCTCGACGCAAACCGCCTCGTCGCGGACTCGTTGTGGTTAGAAGGCAGGCAATTGCCCGCCACCGCAGACGAGGCAGAGGTGGATCGAACGCTCCTGAATCGCTGGAGCTACGTGCGTCTCAATTGGCAACCAGGTGCCTTCATCGGCGGCTGGGAGGCCCGTGCGTTGCACGTGGACGAGTCGGATGAGTGGCTCCTATTGCCGCGGGCGAGATTGGGTCGGCAGCACGGCAGATTTCGCTGGGTCATGGCTGGGGGGTTGTCTGCACAAGCGGCGCAGTACAAGCAGTTGCTCGCATCGGGCGCCGAAACTCCAGATGCACAGAAGGGGGCGGATGCCTATGTCGAGATTGAGCACCAGCGGGACCGCTGGAGAATCAGAGGAACAGTTTTCGGCCGACGCGGTTGGGACCGAATCTCCTGGACCATGGACGATGTAGAGGTGCGCTACGCGCCAACCAATGACAGTCGAACACGTGCCTGGGGAACAGAATGGATGATGCGCGGCCAGGTGGGCCGAGCCGTTGGTCTGGTCACGTATAGCTTCCTCGACTCCGAGGAAAATCTCACCAACGACGGTGCTGGATGGGTGCCAACTGTCAGCGACCAAAGACATACAGTCACCACCTATCTGGAGGATCAGATGGATCTTCGTATTGGATGGATGCGGGCGTCACGCTTCCACATACGTTTCCTCTATGGCTCCGGATTCCCCTTTACATCACAGCTCGCGCTGATCGATGATGATCAGATCGTTGGTTTTACCCTGGGCGAACGTCATTCCCGTCGCGACGATCCCTACATGCGCTTTGACGTGGGGATGACCCAGGTTTTTTCCTTAGGAGACCTCGAAATCGAGGTACGCGAAGAAGTGGCCAATTTCTTCGATGCATTCAACATAGTCGGTTATCGCCAACTGCCAGCCCCCGACGGCTCGATGTCGCTGCTGCCCAGAGGTCTCGGGCGTCGTGTCTACAATGGCGAGGTCAGTGTCCGCTTCTGAGAATGTCTATGACACCTTGTTCACCCCCTGTGGAGACGCAAAGTGGATGCATCCAACACACTGTTCATTCTCTCCGATCAGCACACACGCTCCGGCCTCAGTTGCTATGCGGGAGTGGCAAGTACTCCACACCTTGATCGACTGGCCGAACGTGGCACACGGTTCGATACGGCCTACACCAACTGTCCCATTTGTGTTCCCGTCCGTGCGAGCTTGGCAACAGGGCGCTGGGTGCACGATGCCCGCTACTGGGACAATGCATTCCCCTACGATGGTCAGAAACCCAGCTGGCATCAGCGTCTGCGTGATCAAGGATTCCAGGTCGATTCGATCGGCAAGTTGCATTTCAGCGGTCCAGAACATGACCACGGATTCTCGCAAACGATAGACCCCCTACACGTCGTCGACGGTGTCGGAGATGTGCTGGGATGCCTGCGTGATGATGGTCCTGTACGCAGAAAACGAAGTGGCATTCTGGATGCCGGTGGTGGCGACTCGACGTATCTGCAATACGATCGCCGCAATGCCGATCGTGGCGTCGAATGGTTGGCGGCGCATCGGGACGACGACAAACCCTGGGCCCTCATGTTGTCTTTCGTTTGTCCTCATCCGCCATATATCTGCCCCCCCGAGTGGTTCGATCACTACGCCGAGCGTGATCTGCCCCTGCCGCCGCAATGGCGACAATCCGACTGGCCGGCGCATCCTGTGATCGACCATTTTCGGCGCTTCTTCGATTTCCATCCGCCATTCGAAGAGCCGCAAATTCGCCGTCTCCTTGCGGCGTACTATGGTGCCTGCAGTTTTCTCGACGAACAGATCGGTCGAGTCCTGACGCAGCTGGAATCACTCGGCCTCGCCGAGCGTACGCGAGTGATCTATTCCTCCGACCACGGTGAACATCTTGGTGGCCGAGGCATTTTCGGAAAATTCAGCCTTTACGATGAGTCCGCCGCGATCCCCATGATCGCTGCCGGGCCAGACGTTCCGCCGGGGGCTGTTTGTCGCACGCCGACATCGCTTGTCGATCTGTATCCATCGATCATCGAGTCAGTAGGGGCTGCGTCCCACAACGATGATGCCGGGCTCCCAGGAAGATCACTATGGACGATCGCGAGCAATCCGGATGCACAGCGAACGGTCTTGAGTGAGTATCACGCCGTAGGATCTCAGCACGCTTCCTACATGCTTCGGGATGAGCGCTACAAATACAATTATTATGTGGGTGCACCGGCACAATTGTTTGATATGGTGTCCGATCCGGAGGAACTCAATGATCTGGCCGGCTCAGCAGACCACGCGGAAGTGGTGGCAAGTTTTGACCTGAGATTACGGCAGATTCTCGATCCTGAGCTTGTCGATTCGCAGGCGCGTGCTGATCAGGCCGCGCGAGTGGAGGCCTTGGGCGGAGAGCAGGCTGTGCGGGCGCGCGGATCATTCGACAACTCACCGGCCCCGGGCGAGGCCGCTACTTTCCGAAATCACTAGCAGGTTCCGAAAACACAAGGCAGGTTCCGAAAAACACTAGGTGCAGGGCTCACGCGCTCAACCGTACGCACCCTTTTCGTGACGGCCGAGTAGACGCTGTAGTCTGGCAGAGGCACCTTCCCAGATATGCGCCGGCATCTGATAGTCAACGAAGGGGTAGAAGCGTTGGGCGACGAAGCGACGCGAATAGGTGACGCCGCCGAGGACCCGTGGGGTGGTCGACTGGTTCTTGGCGCCCTGATGCCAGATCTGATTGTTGAACAGATAGGCCTCACCCGCCTTGGCTTCGAGCGAGATCGGCCCCTGTCCCCGGAAGCTGGGAGAGTCCCCCGCGTCTGGTCGTCGACCGGATAAGTGGCTGCCGGGCACGACCTGGGTACAACCGGCTTTCGCATCCATGTCGGTCAGCGGCGTAAAGATCTGCATGACCAGACACGGTGGCGCACATTCAGGATCGTGGCTCTCAGCCTCGGCAGGTAGAGGAAACTGCAGCGCATCGTCGACGTGCCAGCCGCCGCCCTGGCCCTCGCCATAAATCAGCGCATTCTGTGCCATCACGTGACAGTCGTCGCCCAGCACGGCTTCTGCCAGGCTGACGAATGGATCGCGGACGATCAGATCTCGGAAGGCATTGTCGTATTCGAACATGCGCATGAGACTGATGCCGCGAATGTGGTCGCCTTCGGGATCTGCAAGAATTCGCGGATCCTCCGCCTTGCGGACAACCGCCTCTCTAAGCACTTCGACTTCATCCTGATGTAGGACGGGGCCAAGGTGCGCATATCCGTCAGTCTTGAGGGCCGCCATGATCCGAGCGGTGTCGGTCGCGTCGAATGCAGCGCCGGCGCCAATGATTGTACCCATTAAGACCTCTAACGTGTCAGCTGTCGGTATTTGATTCGATGTGGCTGGTCTGCTTCGTCGCCGAGACGGCGATGGCGATCCTCGTCGTAGTCCGTCCAATTGCCTTCGATGAAAACAGCACTCGAGTCACCCTCGAAAGCGAGAATGTGGGTGGCAATGCGATCCAGAAACCAGCGATCATGGCTGATGACGACGGCGCATCCCGCGAAACCGAGCAGCGCCTCCTCGAGGGCACGCATCGTATTCACATCGAGATCGTTCGTCGGTTCGTCGAGAAGAAGGACATTGGCCCCTTCCTTGAGGATCCGTGCGAGGTGAACGCGGTTCCGCTCTCCACCTGACAGATCGCCTACCAGTTTCTGTTGATCGCCACCGCCGAAATTAAAGCGACTCACATAGGCCCTCGAATTGACTGTGCGCTCGCCCAACTCGAGCTCTTCTTCACCGCCAGAGATTTCTTCGTAGACGGTCTTTTCGCCGGATAACACGTCACGACTCTGGTCGACGTAAGCGAGTTTGACCGTTTCACCGATACGGATCTCACCACTGTCAGGCTGCTCTTGCTCGGTGATCAGGCGAAACAGGGTTGTCTTCCCCGCGCCATTGGCGCCGATGACTCCGACGATTCCACCCGGTGGTAAGGCAAAAGACAATTCATCAAAAAGCAATTGCTCGCCGAATCCCTTGGTCACATTCTTTGATTCAATCACTACATCCCCCAGGCGTGGGCCGGGCGGGATATATATCTGTAGATCGCGATCCTGCTGTGATCGGTCCTGGTTGAGCAACTCCTCATAAGCGCGCACACGCGCCTTGTTCTTCGATTGCCTTGCTTTGGGCGCCATGCGCACCCAGTCGAGCTCGCGCTGCAGTGTCCGCTGGCGATCGCCCTCGACTTTCTCCTCCTGGTTGAGGCGGTCCTGCTTCTGCTCGAGCCAGGATGTGTAGTTGCCCTTGAAGGGTAATCCTTCGCCGCGATCGAGTTCGAGGATCCAGCCGGCGACGTTGTCGAGGAAGTAACGATCGTGTGTTACGGCGATGACGGTTCCCTCGTATGACTTCAAGTGATGCTCGAGCCAGGAGATCGATCCGGCATCCAAGTGATTCGTGGGTTCATCGAGCAGGAGGATATCCGGCTTCTTCAGCAGGAGTCGACACAGGGCGACGCGTCGTCTTTCGCCACCTGAGATCTGGTCGACGACCGTGTCCTCTGGCGGACAGCGCAGGGCATCCATCGCCTGTTCGAGTCGTGAGTCGAGGTCCCAGGCGTTGGCTTGTTCGATCTTCTCTGCCAGCTGCGTCTGCCGGGCGATGAGATCGTTCATCTCATCATCTGACATGGGTTCGGCAAATTTCTCGTTAACCTGTTCGTATTCCTTGAACAGGTCGACGGTCTCCTGCAAACCCTCCTCTACGACCTGGCGAACTGTCTTTCCTTGCTCCAGGTGGGGCTCCTGCTCGAGCATGCCGATCGTGTGCCCCGGCGCGATGTGCGTTTCACCATCGAAGTTGTCGTCGTCGCCCGCGAGGATCCGCAGCAGTGTGCTCTTGCCGGATCCATTGAGCCCCAGCACGCCAATCTTGGCGCCATAAAAATACGAGAGCGAAATGTCCTTGAGTATCGCCTTGCGATTGATGGTCTTGGACACACGCACCATGGAATAGATGATCTTCTCAGCTTCAGACATACGTTGGGTGACTTATCCTGGATAGGTTTTGAAAATTGCTTCGTTGTATAGAAGAAAAGCCCCTTCGCACGGATGCGGAAGAGGTCCACCCGATTAGTCTTGGGGGGCAGCCATACTGTCGAGCACTACGCGACGGCCGAAAGCACTCTCCATCAGCGGCAGGGCATTGCGCCGCGTCTCCTATATTTCCACAGCTGGATGCTCATCGGCAACGAGCGTCATCGGCAGAGCATCGTCGTCCCCAGGTCGTGCAGTAGCGCCGCCGCGTACATTGTCGATGACCGGATAGTCGAGGTGATCCCAGAAGTGTTCGAGGAACAGGCCCTCACGTAAACCACCTGGACTCAAGCCATCGATGCGTTGGCGCCTTGCCAGAGGCAGTTCGATGAAGCTGTCGATGCTTGCGTCGGTGGAATCACGTGTCAAGAGAAGCCATGCAGCGTGTTCAGCGGGCTCTTCTGCCGCAGGGTCTCGATCTTCCCCAAGTTGCGAATCGTTCCACCCAAACCGACGAGGTGGTTGCCGCGTACGGTGTCGATCCAGGGACATCGTGGGCAGTTGTCGCGAGATCTCGTGCTCGAGACTCTTCACCTGCTTGGCACTGACAGGATCCTTGCTGACAAGTCTCTCCGCCCGGTTTAGGGGCAGGGCCAGGGTGCAGGGCCCCGAGGGTCAGAGAAGAGCCTACCTCCGATCGGCTTGATCGGATTCTACTCAGCTGCGCACCGATGATCCCATAGAACGCCTATTGTTCACCGTCGAGAATCCGCAGCGTCAGGTTCAAATCCTGTTGGACTCTGTCAATGAAGGCACGACCATTGGCTGCATCACGACGAGGCGGGCCGTATTGGCGCCAATATCGATGACGGCGACTCGCTGTGTGATTCCTGATTTCATCCGAGCCGAATCAGTGTAGGGAGGGTGACGGTGAAAATTCGATCATCCCAAAGTGACCTGGTTGACGCAGATTGAGAAATGTCGGCGACCATGCCTGCAATCGACCGCAACGACGCACAACTTCGCCCCACACCTGGCTCCCTGGCACGCGACCTTGAGCATCGACAGTCCATCCGCGTTCCTCCATCAGTGCTGGCCACTGGCCAGTGCTGACACCCAGTTGCATCTGGGCTTCCTCTACGGACACCCATGGGGCCAATTCGTTGGTGGGGCGTGGTGTCTCCAAACGATAGAGCCCCAGCCGCCAACGATGAGAGGGTTTTGGTGGCAAGGCGATGTGGGCACTGTTGCTCGAGGGACTGCTTGATGTGCGGAAGACACTCCAGGGGATTCGCACCTCCACCGTGTAACCGCTATCCGGCGCAGAGACGATCGGCGCCTGGGGGGAGGAGACCATTTCGAGGGAGCCTTCGATATGAACGGCACTCGCAATCTGCGGAGCATCGAATTGACGCCAGCCAAGCGTAGGGGCCCAAGGGTCGAAGTCAACGGGTGGACCCGCTACGAGCTGCAGCATATCTACAAGTGCATTGGCCGGTGACAGGTCGACCTCGTAGAACAGGACCTCCTCGCCACCATCGTCGATCAATAAGCGGATCCCCTCGTCGCCCAATATGCCAGGACTGTCGCGCTCATACTCCCGAGCCCAAACATCCTCGTCACGCACAGATAGCGACAGATACAGAGCTTCCGTAGACCACAACACGCGTGCTTCGGTCATCGGTAGAGCAGGTTGGTCACGACAGGTGGGCGCCGAATCGCCGCCCGAGAGATTGTCACGAAATGGACCGAGCCTCGTCGCACGATCCCAGGCCGGTTCCTCTGCAAGGCCATCGATGGTGATCACATTCTCAGCGACGGGCATGACCAGCGCGTGGGGAACCTTCTCGTGTACAATGGTTCCATTCGCCCTGGAAAGGGGCCGAATTGCCACGCCGACCAACAAAACACAGATCGCCAGAACCATTACGGACGGTGCCCGGCGGATTGGGTCCAGGACAGAGCCCACCAGCAGCAGGAAGGCGGGAATGAGGGGAATGCCTTCGTAGGGTGTGACCCAATGAACGGGTTTGAAGTTGGTGTGCTCGTCCCAGAAAGGATAGTATGAATAGCTTCCAAACCAGGATGACAGTGTGGCAGGATCGAGCAGCAGCAGTGGGAAAAGAGCAACCGTTGCCAGCCCCGCTGAAACGAAGATGACATGCATCTGTGTTGTGCCGCATCCGCGCAGTCGCAGCCAACAGGCGGCGGGCAGCACCCCAGCGAAGGCGCCGATGCCATTGAGGAATGGATCGCTCCAGTCCAGATAGTGCGTCTGCTCTTCGAAGAGCCAGACGTGCAGACCATAGTGTTGCCAAACTTCGTCCAACATGCCGAGAAAAAACACCAGGACAAATGCCAGCTGGGGGCGACGACCGCGACCCAGGGCTATGCTGAAGAGTACGCCGACCAACGCGTACTGTGCGAAGTGCACCAATTCGGTCGTGTAAATGATGATCAGTTTCCAGGCGAGCAAGCCGAAGGCACCGCAAAGAATCCAGGCAGGGACCATACTGCCCAGAGCCAGGGCCCCAAAGGACGCAGCTTT
>Ga0114996_10006670_pt1 | contig 13225 bp, 14 predicted proteins | sample ArcticOcean_MG_C_4_FD_87039 | JGI IMG/M metagenome (GOLD analysis project Ga0114996, IMG submission 87039) | Marine microbial communities from western Arctic Ocean - ArcticOcean_MG_CB4_134 | ecosystem: Environmental > Aquatic > Marine > Oceanic | place: Arctic Ocean: Canada Basin | collected... | reverse complement strand
CCTCCGGCAGCGATAGTTCCACGTCCTCCGGCAGCGATAGTTCCACGTCCTCCGGCAGCGATAGTTCCACGTCCTCCGGCAGCGATAGTTCCACGTCCTCCGGCAGCGATAGTTCCACGTCCTCCTCCAGCGATAGTGGCGCTAGCGCCAGCAAAAGCAGCGCCAGCCAAAACAAGTCCGCCTCGGCCCTTTCGACCAGTCATTTCTCGTCGGTCCGTTCCGACGAATACCGGGCCGGCTGGCAAGACATATTCGGCGGCGAAAATTCCAAGTCCCGAAAAAAAGCCAGCGCCGCAAAGCCCTTACCGAACGGCCCGGTCCGGATCGTGCTCGGCAACGAAGATTTGCCGGCGTCATTGTTACGGGAGCTGGAAGCGGTGTTGCGCAAAAAAGCCAAGAAGGACAAGGTCAAGCTCGGCAGAAAATCCAAATCCCAGCAATTACACTGGCGCCTGACCGGCGAAATATCGGGCTAGATTAAGCCGCCAGGAAACGCGGCATGATCTAGCCCGGTATCTGGTCGGGCCTGGCATCGAAAAAATATTGTATGCCGAATTCCAAGTTACCCCCCTTTACGTCTTGTTCCGGAATTTAATTGTGCCCAAGCCCCGCCGCAAGGCGCATAGGTCCAACCCGGTTGGAGATGAAAGAATTACCTTTTTAACGGGTATAAATTTAAAACTTCGTGCGACATGTTTTGGAAAATTGACCATACCGGTTCATGAGCTTTCCTTACGGTTTATAACGGAACCTTACGGTTTTTTTCGCGATTCAGAGCTGTTATCGGCCACCAAACAGCGCTCATCGCCGCCCAGCTTGCGGGTTGTGTTTTGATGCGTCCAATTGTCGAATGGGCAAGAGCCGAAGGTATATATAGTAGGCACGGAAATAATTGCAAGTTGAGGCTAAGCGGGCCTCGCAACACCCCCTAACCGATTGCCAAAGGAGCAACATTCCATAGAATAGGCGTCCGCCCGATGAGCCAAATGAGGACTAAAGGATGATACCGGACTACGAAGTGGTGAGCCCGATTGGCGACGCAGGCGACGCTTCGCTAAGCAAAAATGAAACCGTCGGCGCAAAGCCGCTGGATGACTTGGCCGGCAAGAAGCTCGGTCTGGTCTGGACGGTATTCGCCAACGGCGACACGGCGTTACACGCATTTCGCCAACATCTCGGCGCGCTTTATCCCGATCTGGAGTTCGTCGAGATGGCGCCCGGGAAGGGCCTGAACTGGGGCGACCATCCCGACGCGAGTATTGCGGACCTGGCCCGCGAGCATGGCATAGACGCAGCGATCATCGCGGCGGGTTGTTGAGGCACCTGCGCGCCCGCCGTGTCGCGGGCGACAACCTGGCTCGAAGAGGCCGGCATTCCGTCGGTCGCCGTGGTCTGCGAGGGCTTCCAAAAATCGGCCGGCCTAGTGGCGCGCGCAGGCGGTCTTACCGCCATGCGATTGCTGGAATACCCATTGCCGAACATCGGCGCCCAGACCCGCGATGAGATTACCGAGACGTCGCGGCCCTTGGTCGATGAACTCGTCTCGCTGCTGACCCATTCCCCAAGCGGCGCGGCGGAGACCAGCAAGGCGGCGCCAGCCGGGCCACGGGCCACGGTTTTCAAAGGAACCATGGAACAAGTAAACCGGCATTTCCAGGAGAACGTCTGGTCCGACGGGCTGCCGATCATTCCGCCCACCCTGGCCGCCGTCGATGCATTTTTGGGCTTCACCGACCGATCGCCAAGCGAGGTGATCGGCCTTCTGCCGCCGACGCGTCTGCCCGCAACGGTCTGGAAGGTTGCCGTGAATGGGGTGATGGCCGGCTGCCGTCCCGAATATATGCCGGTGCTGCTTGCCATTGCCGAGGCGGCCGCCGATCCGGCGTTCGGCATCGAAAATGTCGGCAGCACCGCCGGCATCACACCGCTCATCATCCTCAACGGCCCGATCGCCAAACAGCTGGGTTTCAACTCCGGGCAGGGCGTCCTCAGGCCCGAGGCGCCGGCCAATATCACCGTCAGCCGGTTCCTCCGGCTGCTCATGGTGAATGTCGCGGGCTACCGCATCGGCGAGGCGGATATGGCCACCTTCGGGCGCAACTACTATCCCGTCCTGGCCGAAGCGGAAGCGGACAGCCCCTGGCCGCCCTTAAGCGTTGATCGCGGCTTTGCAGACGGCGCCAACGTGGTTACCATCATGGGCGTGGATTCCATCGCCCATAGCTTCCTCACTCAGGATCCCGCCGAAAACCACCTCCGCGTCATCGCCCGCGAGATTGCCCGCGAGCTCGGCGGCAACCTGCTGGTCGCCATGGAGCGTTTTGGCGGGCGGATTGCGCCGGTACTTGGCCTGACGCCGCTGGTATCGGGAATGCTTTCGAAGGAAGGCTATTCCAAGGGTGATGTAAAACAGTGGATTTATGAGCACGCGCTCATCCCCGCGAAGCAGTTCGACGAGCAGCTCGCCCGCATCAGTGAAGGCTACGATCTCGGCAAGTCGGTTGCGAGAGGGGCGTTGGCGCCACGTTTCGCCTTGAGCGACGATCCCGAACGCCTGGTGCCGGTATTGCATGACGCCGATGAGTTGCAGATCGTTGTCTGCGGCGCTCCCAACCGCAACCGCAGTTTCATCGCCGGGCAGTTCGGGAATTACGGCGGCGCCGTATCGAAGGAAGTCCGCTTGCCGGGCTAAAGCGGACGTTTCTTTGGCGACTGAATTGCGCTACGATTTCCCAGTTCTAGAACGTATCCGGGAATAACCGGTCATTGGCAAATTGTGGACGAAGTCCCCGGACGATTGCGGGCTGACCCGGAAATGGAACCACGCATGGGTAAACCGATAATTGGTTTTCTTAGGCTCCTCGGCGGTTCGGCTAGGGACCTCGCTCCAATCATCATTGTCATCGCGTTTTTCCAAATCATTGTTCTGCAGCAGCCGTTCCCCGACATCGGCGGGGTCCTCGTCGGCTTGGCCTGTGTTGTCTTCGGCTTGGTGTTGTTCGTCCGGGGGCTGGAAATGGGCCTGTTCCCCATTGGTGAAACCATGGCCCAGGCGATGGCGCACAAGGGCAGTTTACCGATATTGCTGCTGTTTGCTTTCGCGCTCGGGTTCGGCACCACGGTCGCCGAACCGGCTTTAATTGCGGTCGCCGGCGAAGCCGCCAAGATTGCAGGTGAGGCAGGCGCTATCGCCGATACGCCAAATGCCAAGGGCTCCTATGCGTTCTGGCTCAGAATTGTCGTTGCCCTTTCCGTCGGCGCCGCTTTGGTGCTTGGTGTGTTCCGCATTCTGGTCGGCTGGCCTATTCAGTACTTCATCATCGGCGGCTACGTCCTGGTGATCGTAATCACCGGCTTCGCGCCACCAGAGATCGTCGGCATTGCCTACGATTCCGGCGGCGTGACGACATCGACGATCACGGTGCCATTGGTCACGGCGCTGGGCGTCGGCCTGGCCAGCACCATTAAGGGCCGCAACCCCATGCTCGACGGGTTTGGCCTGATCGCCTTCGCCAGCCTGACGCCGATAATCTTCGTCATGATATACGGGATGCTGGCGTAATGGGGTTTTTGATCGACATCGGAAAGACGATCTTAGACACGGCGTTTGACGTGCTGCCCATCGTTGTCATCCTGTTTGTGTTCCAAGCGCTGGTGTTACGCAAGAGACCCCCGCACCTGAAACGCATCTTGATCGGGTTCGTCTATGTTCTGGTCGGCCTAAGCCTGTTCCTGATCGGCCTGAAAGAAGCGCTATTCCCAATCGGCAAGTTGATGGCGCAACAACTGATCGATCCGGAATTCTTAGGCATTGGCGCCAGCGATGAGGTTCATTGGCGGGACTATCTCTGGGTCTATGCATTCGCCGCCGCGATCGGTTTTTCGACAACCATTGCCGAACCTTCTCTGATCGCCGTTTCGATCAAGGCGCAGGAAGTTTCGGGTGGCACCGTAAAAGCCTTTGAGCTCAGGATTGCCGTCGCCATCGGCGTCGCAATCGGGGTTGCCCTCGGCAGCTACCGCATCGTCACCGGAACGCCTTTGCCCTATTACATCATGGCCGGTTACATCATCGTCATTATTCAAACTTTTATGGCGTCCAAGACGATCCTTCCCCTGGCCTACGATTCCGGCGGCGTCACCACATCGACCGTTACCGTGCCGGTGATTGCCGCCCTGGGTCTTGGATTGGCTTCAACGATCCCGGGGCGCAGCCCGTTGATCGATGGATTCGGCTTAATTGCCTTTGCCAGTGTGTTTCCAATTATCTCCGTTTTGGGATACGACATGGTCTCCACCTGGCTTAGGCGTCTCGATAAAAACGACAGCAAGGAGGACGTGAAGTGAACCTTAAAATGATTATGGCCTTCGTGGCCGATACAAAGACGGAGGTCATTCTTGAGGCCGCCCGGGAAGCAGGCGCGACGGGGGCGACGGTCTTTCCCAGCGTTCGCGGCGAAGGGCTGGAGCCGGAAAAGACGTTCCTGGGTCTGGATTTGACGTCCCAGAGGGACGTCCTGATGTTTCTTGTCGCGGCGCCGAAGGCGCGGGAAATTCTGGAAGCAATTTCAGAAGCCGGCAAGTTCGATGAGGAACCCGGCAGCGGCATTGCCATTCAGATTGAAATTGAAGATGCCGTCGGTCTCAAGACCCAAGAACAAAAACTCATTCAGGAAATCGAGGAATCGCTATGACGGATAAAACAATCTACAGGGTCATGGATGTTATGTCCAAAGGGGTCATTACGATCGAGCCGACCGCTACGGTCGCCGAGTCGGTCGGCTTGATGCGCGAGCACCACACCAGTTCCATCGTCGTCGAACGTCGCGACGATTCCGATGAATTCGGTTTGATCGAGATCTCCGATATCGCCAGCGAAGTGCTCGGCAAGAATCTGTCGCCGGACCGCGTCAACGTCTACGAGATCATGTCGAAGCCGGTTCTGACAGTGGCGGTCGAGATGAACGTGATCTATGCGGTCCGCATGCTGACCCGGTTCAAACTTTCCAGGGCGTTGGTCATCGACCACGACCGCAATCCGCTCGGTATCGTCACGCTCAGGGATATGGTGCTGCGCAGTCTGGAAGAGGCTGGGCGCGCGTAAGGGGAGACCAGGGCGAGGAGATGTTGTTTAACTCCGGTGGAGCAGTCCGATTATCGGACATGACCATCATGCCATCGATTTCTTGTCTCGGATAATCAAGCCGGCGGCCCTCCATGCACATCTTTGTGAGCCGTTGTGAAGCGACGCGGGGCGCCCCGTTGGCTACTATCGATCCGCAATTGACCAATAACAGGGACCAGCATGCGCAAATTATTCGGCACCGTATCCGTCATCGCCATTCTGTTTCTGAGCGCGGCAACACCATCTTTAGCGCGGCCCTCGCATCAGCCGGTGCCGCGCCTGGCGCCGGAATGGGCGGTTTCGGAATGGATTAACAGCGATGGCGTGACATTGTCCGATCTGAAGGGCAAGGTGGTGGTCGATTTCTTCCAGCTCTGGTGCCCCGGCTGCAACGCCTTTTCGATCCCCCTGGTCAAGTTCTGGGGTAAGGTGTTTGCCAAGGAAATCGCCGATGGCGCCATGCGCCTCGTCTCCATCCATACCGTATTCGAAGGCTTCGCCTATCAGACGCCGCAGCGGCTGAAGGGCTTTATCAAGCGCAAGAAAATCCACCACGCAGTCGGCGTCGACCGGGCGATTGAGGGCCAGCGATTGCCGCAAACCATGTGCCGCTACGGCACCATGGGCACGCCCGAGATTGCCATCATCGACAAGCAGGGCGTCATCCGCTTTCAGGAATTCGGCGGCTTCAAGCCAGAACGGGCGCAAGCGCTGATCCGGCGCCTGTTGCAGGAATGAACCGGGTTTGGGCAGGCCGCGATATGTGAACGCCGTGGATCGGGTGGCACCCAAAAATATTATTTCCATGACGCCGGCCAAAGGTTAGAATTACCCTGCAAATTTTTTTGGCGAATGCGAGGGGGCGTTCCATGAAGTTCGGTCATTTCTGCCTGCCAACATATTTTCCGGACGTGGACGGGGATCAGGGGCTGTTGATGCGCCGCTGGATCGATCTGCTGGCCGATAGCGAAGCGCTCGGCTTCGATTCGTTGTGGGCCAATGAGCATCATTTTGATTCCTATGGCGGCCTCATCCCCTCGCCGGCAACCTTCTTGGCGGCCCTGTCCCAGCGCACCAGCCACGCCCGGCTCGGAACCTCCATCATCGTGCTGCCGCTTAACAATCCGATTGCCATTGCCGAACAACTGGCGATGGTCGATTTGATGTCGGGCGGGCGCCTCGAGTTCGGCATCGGCCGCGGCTTTGTCGATTTCGACTATGACCGGCTCGGCGTGCCCCGTGATGATTCCCAAGAGCGCATGTATGAACAGCTCGATATCATTCTCAAAGCCTGGTCCGGCGAGCCCTTCGCCCACGAAGGCAAGTATTACAACTATCCGAAGCTGGAGCTTTGGCCGCAGCCCGAGCAGCGCCCGCATCCGCCGATCTGGCTGTCGTGTTCGCGCACCCCGGCCAGCTACGAATGGGCCGGGCAGCGGGGCTACAAGATCCTGACCATCCCCTATCTCAGCGTCGAAATGGCCGCCGAGAACAATAAGATATACCGCGCGGCCTGGGCCGAAGCCGGTCATGCCGCCAACGAATGGCAGATCGCCGCCCATTACCACTGCGTCTTGTGCGAGACCAAGCAAGAGGCGAGGCAGATCGGGCGCGATGCCTGGCGGCGCTACCTGGCGGCGACCAACCACACCCGCGACCGCAACAGGATGGATGGCGATCATGTCGTCGCGCCCAGCCAAAGACAGGTTGGCGAGAGCGATCTCGACATGGACAAGATGGTCGAAGAATTGCGTACCATCGCCTGTACGCCGGGCGAAGCGGTGGCGCTTTTGGAAAAGGCGCAGGATGCGATGGGCTTCACCCAGTGCGACTGCACCTTTTACTTCGGCGGCGTCAGCCACGATCAGGCGCGGCGCTCGATGCATCTGTTCACGTCCGAGGTGATGCCGAAGCTCAAAGATCGGGAACCGGCGATCAAGCTAGCGGCAACCGGGAGCGGTTAGATCAATATTTTTTAATAACCGCGTTTCGGGTCTACCAGATTGTCCGGTTGCTGGCCGGCGGCCACGCGCCGGATATTTTCCGCCACCAGCGGGGCGGCGGTTAAGGGATTGGTGAGCGCCGCGATGTGGGGGGTGACGTGAATATTGGGATGCGCCCAAAATGGGTGATCGGGCGGCAGCGGTTCGGTGCGGAAAACATCTAGGGCCGCGCCGGCAATATGGCCGGAATTCAGGGCGTCCAATAAATCCTCTTCGACCACATGGCCGCCGCGCGCCGCGTTGATCACATAGGCGCCGACCGGCAACAGGGCCAGCGTATCTTTGTTGATGATGTCCGCCGTATTTGGGTTCAGCGGCAATAGGCATACCAGGAATTGCGTAGCTCCCATGAAATCGGCGAAGCCGCCCGGGCCGTGGAAGCTTTCGATATTTTGCATCGCGTGGTGCCGGCGGCTCCAACCCCGAACGCGGAAACCGAGGCCATCCAGCTTCGCCGCCGCATCGGCGCCGAGCATGCCGAGCCCCATGATCCCTGCGCTGGCGCTCGTTGTATCGGGTATCGCTTCGGGGTGCCAAAGCCGCGCGCTCTGATGGCGGCCATAAAGCGCGGCCTGGCGGTGAAAACGCAAGACCGCGTGGACCACAAACGCGCTCATCTGGCGCACCATGTCGGGATCGACCAGACGCGCCAGGGGCACGGAAGTGGGCAAATCGGGATCGGTTAGAAAATGATCGATGCCCATGCCCAGGGCCTGGATAAAGCGCAGCTTCGGAAACGATGCGAGCAGACCCGGCGGCGGGTTCCAGGCGAGCGCAAATTCGATATCAACCGCATCGCCGCACGCGGGCCAAACGCGCACCTCAAGTTCGGGAATTGCCTTCGCCAGCTCGGCCGTCCAGACCGAAGGATCATCGTTTTCGCTAATGAAAAGAAGCGCCATGAGCCTCCCCGAAGGCGGTTTTGCCAGCCGCCATTTTAGTGCAAGCGAGGCCAAAGGCAATCGCCGCGGCAAGCCGCATCCGGCCCCCGATTTTGCGCCCGCCAATCTGTTCTTGAACAGCAATGATGTTGCGGTTAGAGCTAGTCCGGTTGCTCTCCAAGCCTCGGCGAATATCTCAAATGAAATTATGGGTCCTTGAATTGTTGGTCTGTCCGCGTTGCGCGGGCGAGGTGGCGCTGCGCCTGGACGGCGAAAAATCATCCGGTGATGACGTTATCGAGGGGCGGCTTTCGTGCCCGTCCTGCGGCTGCGCCTATCCGATCACCAACGGCATTCCCCGTTTTGTCGGCGCGGATGAAAATTACGCCGAGAACTTTGGCTATCAATGGCAATTGTTCAGCGCCGCCCAGATCGACCGGTTGGGCGGGCATGGCCTTTCCGGCGCGCGTCTTCTAAATGATACAAAATGGGAGCCGGCTTGGATATCGGGCAAGATAATCTTAGATGCCGGCTGCGGCGCCGGGCGCTTTGCCGACGAATTGGCGCAAGCCGGCGCCCGCGTCGTGGCCTGTGATTTATCGAGCGCCGTGGATGCCTGCAAGGCGACGGCCGGCGAAACCGCTGGGCATAGCAATAATCGGGGCGAGGTGACTGTCATCCAGGCCAATTTGCTGGCACTGCCGTTCAAGCCGGGCGTGTTCGACGCGGTCCATTGCGCCGGCGTCATTCAGCATACGCCCGAGCCCGCCAAGATCATGCAAAGCCTGTCGGCCTATTTGAAATCAAGCGGGCGGCTATTTTATAATTTTTATGAGAAAGTGCCGTCCGCCAAATTTCAAATAGTGCGCAACCTTTTGCGCCTTACGACGCCGGGTTGGGAATTCTCAAAACTGGTCGCCTTTTGCCGCTGGCTTTGCTGGATATTTTTCATTCCGTCCTGGATCATGAGCCGTATTCGCGTGGTCCGCTATTTCAACAGGTTTTTGCCGATCTGTTCGGTGCACCCGCCGGGCCTGAGTTTGCGCCAACAATTCCTGCTGACCTGGCTGGACACCGTCGATTGGTACGGCCCCAAATATGAAATACGCCAAGACCATAAAAATGTTGCCCGCCTTTTGATGGAGGATGAAAGTCTGGAGCAAATTGAGGCCGATGCCGGGCGCGCCTGGGCGGTGAGACAATGACCGGCGGCCACAGTGACCAGCGGCACGGACTTTGAGGGCTAATCGCCGGTCGTGACCACCACCGATCCGGTCAATTGCCGGGATTCCAAAGCCCGGTGGGCGGCGGCCATTTCCTCCAGCCCATGGAACGCATTGATTTTGAGCCGGATGGCGCCATCCATGATTAATTGAAACAGCGCTTCGGCGCCGGTTTCCAAGTCGCTGCGTTTCTTGGTGTAATGGCGCAACGACGTGCGCGTGAAATGGAGCGAGCCCTTGTGCATGAAAATTTTCGGATCGATATCGGTGACGTCGCCGGACGCGGCGCCATAGGTGACGAAATGGCCTAGGTCCGCCAAGCTGTCGAGAGAAGCGGCGAACGTGTCGCGCCCGACCGCATCGAAAACTGCGGCCACGCCGGCGCCGCCGGTCAGCTCCCGGACCGCGGCGGCAACATCGGTATCGGTATAATTGATGACATGATCGCAGCCGAACGACGCCGCGATTCCGGTTTTCTCATCGCTGCCGGCGGTGCCGATGACGACGGCGCCAACATGCTTCGCCCATTGACAAAGGATCAGCCCGACGCCGCCGGCAGCGGCGTGCACCAAGACCCAATCGCCGGGCTGGATGGGATAGGCGCGCCGGCCGAGATACCAGGCGGTCAGGCCGCGCACCATACCTGCGGCGGCAGTTTCAGCGTCGATGCCGTCTGGCAGATGCAGCAACCGATCGGCCGCAACCAGCCGTTGCTCGGCATAGCCGCCGGTGCCGCCCATGCCGTAGGCCACCCGGTCGCCGGGCTTAAATGCTTCGGCGCCCGGTCCGGCGGCTTCGACTACGCCGGCGCCTTCGCGGCCGAGGATGATCGGCAGATCGCCTAAGGGAAAGTTATAGCTGTCGCCGGAGCGTTGCTTGACCTCGGCAAAATTGACGCCGATGGCGGTCTGGCGGATACGCACCTGGCCATCGCCGGGCGCGCCCACCTCGACGTCGTCGATGCTGAATACGTCCGGTCCTCCAAAGGCGTGGACAACGGCGGCTTTTGCCATGATTGAATTCCTGTCCGGTTATTGCGTATGATCGCTGCCTAATTTTGCAGATGTGGCGGCGAAGTCAACGCCGCGTAATTCAGAATAGGAGGAAGCCTTGGGTCACCTGTTGGACGGCAAATGGACGCATGAGGATAAGCTGAAGGAAATCCGCGAAGACGGCAAATATGAGAAGTTCGATGCCATCTTCCGGAACTGGTTGAGCGCCGACGGCTCCACCGGCTTCAAGGCCGAGGCCGGGCGCTACCATCTGTATTCTTCGGTTTCCTGTCCTTGGGCGCACCGCACCGAATTGCTGCGCGCGCTGAAACGCCTGGATGGGGTGATCGGCCTGACCACAACGCGCCAAACCAAGGGCGGCGAGGGCTGGACGTTCCTTGCAGACCATATCGTGCCGGGCACCGATAGCGCCGTCAAATATCTGCACCAAGTCTATGCATTGGCGGCGCCGGACTATACGGGCCGGGTCACGGTGCCCACCCTGTGGGACATCGAAAAGCGCACCATTGTTTCCAACGAATCCTCGGAGATCATCAAAATGTTCAACGCGGCGTTTGCCGCCGTCGCGCCCGATAGCCCCGATTATTACCCCGAAGCCTTGCGCGCCGACATCGATGCGGTCAACGAAATGGTGCTGGACGGCATCAATAACGGCGTCAATGCGTGCGGGCGGGGCGTCAGCCAGGAAGCCTACGATCAAGCCTTCGACAAATTATTCGCAACCCTGGACGCGCTCGAAGAACGCTTGAGCGGCCAGCGGTATCTTTGCGGGCCGGAGCAGACCCTGGCCGATTGGCGCCTTTATCCCAATCTGATCCGCTTCGATTCCATTTATTATCTCGGCTACAAGTGTAATCTCCGGCGCATCGAGGATTATCCGAATCTGTCCGCATATTTGCGCGATCTGTACCAGACTCCCGGCATCGCCGCGGTTTCCGATATCGAGACCATGAAGGCCGGCATCTATAGCGGCGCCGGGCCGGTGCCCAGCAACGGCATCGTTCCGCGCGGCCCCGATCTGGGCCTGGAGCGGGCGCATGGGCGCGCCGGGGTTGGCGCCTAGCGCGTCCATCGCCGATGAGAAAAACCGCCGCCCCGGCGCAAACCGGAACGGCGGGTGAGTTTACAAAGATGACTTGAGGAAATGCGCGTCCATAACCGTGTCCGCTCATATCCTATGCGCATGTGGGCAGCAGAAATAACCGTTCAAGGGGTTGTATTTTGAGCGCAAGACACGGGGGAGCTTGGTACCCTCCTGTCCGAGCCGTAGCGCTCAGCGCCGGCGCCGATTGCGGCGGCTGCGGGTGCCGCGTCTTTTGGATTTCTTGATGGTCCGATCGACCAATCTTTGCGCTTCATTCAACTGCATCAGGTTCATGCGGTATTTCAGCGTGTTTTGCAGGGTGTGGGCTTCCGAATCCCCATGCGCGGCGGCAATTCCGTACCATTTGTAGGCCTTGATTTTGTCGCGCTTTATGCCCAGCGAGCCATCATACATGACGCCCATCAATCGTTGCGCGGTGACATTGCCTGCATTGGCGGACTGGCGAACCCATTTGATGGCTTTTTTGGGGTCTTTTTTGACGCCGCGGCTGTTCATATACATGTTGCCAATGGCCAGCTTGGCTTTATTGCTGCCTTTTTTGGAGGCGGCCTGGTAGAGCTTGAACGCTTGGCTGTAGTCGCCCTTGGCTTCGGCGGCGGCGGCGTCTTCAAACGGCCCGGCCGCCGCCGGGATGGCGGCCAAGACGGGGGCGGCCAAGACGGGGGCGGCAAATAGCACGCTATGTATGGAACGCAAGTTACCCATCATCGATAAGCATAACCCGGTAACGATCCGGCCCGCCAATCAATATTTTGAAAACCCGGCGCTTTACCATGCCGGGCGATGCGAAATTTTCAGTCCAACGCATCTTTCGGAATGCCGAGCCATTCCAGCGCGTCTTCGAGATTTAGGAATGGCCGCCGTTCAATGGTCTCGGAGACATCGGCCAGAATAATACTGGCCTGATTGCCTCGGCCGAAATCAAGTAACGAATGCATCACCCAGGCAACCCGGCATTTGCCCAATTTTTTGCTGTTTTCAACCATGCGGGCGGCGCCGGTCGAGGCAAAGCGTTCATAGGTCCAATTGTCGGGCAGGGTTGCCTTCGAGCAATCGCGCAAGAGATCGAACCCCGTTTTATAATCCGGGTCGGCAAATAATTCATCGAAGGATAGCTGTATCTCCTCCATATCGAACGGATCATTATGCTCGATATGAACGAGACCCAGATCAGACCGGATTTTATATTGGAATGTCACGACCGGCGCCGCCTTGTAAATTCCAACTCGCTTAAATACTGGCGACCAATCTATCATAATGGCGCTGTTCACCCAAATCTTATTGCCGCGCAAGGCAGGCCCAACCGCACTCAGCAACTTCCCAATCCACACAGCGTAACGGCGTCGGCGATGGCGGGGGGCCGAATTATGATTTGCCGAGGGACGCCATGGCGTCAATCAGATTTGTCGGTGATTTAAGAACTTCGGTGACGTTTTGCTCAGACATCTAACATCCAATTCCATTGGTAGTTTTAAATGGGCGAGGCGGCGGCCCTGGGAGCAAAAAATTCAACAAGGTGACAATATTGTTCGGTGATGGTAAACAACCGCGACCGCAATGACCAAACCAATATCCAACCGCACTTCCTTTAATATCGGAACGGATTGTTTAGATCGATATTTTCATAGGTCATTGAAATCATTGGCATCGGGGCGGGTCATGGATGCAGCTTACAACAATAAACTTTCAAATGGCTAGAAGTGCGATAAATGGTTCGCGCATCACGCGTTTAATTGTATGTTACTGGCGCTGGCGGATTAAGTCGCAGATCACAGTACCCGACTCTTTTCAAAACACCAACTCTATCAACGGTTTCCGAGGATTGTTTGGTTTGAATAGAGCCATCATATAGTCGCGGAATTCCATTTCAGACAT
>Ga0114996_10006668_pt1 | contig 13227 bp, 10 predicted proteins | sample ArcticOcean_MG_C_4_FD_87039 | JGI IMG/M metagenome (GOLD analysis project Ga0114996, IMG submission 87039) | Marine microbial communities from western Arctic Ocean - ArcticOcean_MG_CB4_134 | ecosystem: Environmental > Aquatic > Marine > Oceanic | place: Arctic Ocean: Canada Basin | collected... | reverse complement strand
TGGAAATGGGAGGGGGGCCGCAACGTCTACGGTGTGCGTCGGCTGCGCAACGGCAACACGCTGATCTCGGACATCTCGCTCAGCAAGGTGATTGAGATAAACCCTGCTAAGGAAGTCGTTTGGGAATTCGCCGAACGCTATGCGGCCGACGCGTTCCGCTTGCCCAACGGCAATACGTTAATCACCAGCAACCAGCGGGTCGTCGAAGTGTCGGCCGACAAAGAAGTCATCTGGGAAAAACCGGGACTGACGAGCTACGGAACCGCGCGGAAGTAGTGCCGTCGCCGTCGATGACCGCCCTGTTACAGCCCCAGGTGCTTCTTCAAGAACATCACCTGGACGGCCCGCAAGTAATCGCGGTTGTCTTTCTTGCGGAAGCCGTGTCCTTCGTTCTCCGCATAGACAGTCCAGACCGGTTTGCCTTGCGACTGGACCTTCTCGGCAATCTGTTGGGCCTCGAAGAACGGCACCCGGGGATCGTTCACGCCGTGGGCAACGAGCAGGGCTGAGCGAATCTTCTCGGCGTTGGCCGTGGGATTGATCCGCTCGAAGACCTTGCGCATTTCCGGGTCGCGTTCGTCACCATATTCGGCCCGACGCAGATCACGCCGATAGTCGGCCGTCTTTTCAAGAAACGTGATGAAGTTAGCGATCCCCACCACATCGATTCCCGCCTTGATTCGCTCGCCGTAGTGCACCAACGAGGCGAGCACCATGTAGCCGCCGTAGGAGCCGCCTGCCACGGCGACTCGTTTGGTGTCGAGTTCGTCCTGATCACCAATCCAGTCCAACAGCGCACCAATATCACGAACGCTCTCCTCGCGGCGTTCGGCGTTGTCGAGTTTCAGATACGTCTTGCCATAGCCGGCCGAGCCACGGACATTGGGGGCGATGACCGCCATGCCGAGCTTCGTGACATAATACTGCACACTACTGGAGAAGTACGGCCGATACTGGCTTTCCGGCCCGCCATGGATACTGATCATCACCGCCGCCGGCTTATCGGCCGAAGCGCTAGGCGGACGATAGTAATACGCCGGGATCATCCGGCCATCGAACGACTTGAACTTGATCCGCGTCGGTGTGACAAACTTTTTCGGGTTGAGCCCTCCCATTTCGCTGTAGGTCCAACGGGTCAGCTTGTCATCGGTCAGTTGCAACGTGTATGCGTCCGACGGCGCATCGGGCCGCGATAACGTGAATCCCAACTGTTTGCCATCGGGCGAAAACAGCAGACTGCGGACAATTCCTAGCGGCAACTTGATCGGCCGCCGCTTGTCGTCCTCGAGCAGATAGAGCCGGCTCGCGCCGTCCTCGTTCACTGTCAGCGCGATACGCCCGGTGGTAGGGTCGACCTCGATATCCTTGACGTCCCACTTCAGGTCCTTGGCCAACCAGGTGAACTTGCCGCTCGCCAAGTCCAACCGCACAAGCTGACGGAATTCGCCTCGCAGATCGGTCGTGAGGTAGACCTGCCCTGCATCGGGCGAAAAATCGATATCGCCAATCGCCGCCTTCCCTTCGCCCGGTAGCGGATAATCGGTCTTCTTGCCCGTCTTCAGGTCGAGCACGGCCATGTACGACTCGTTGATCGACACGTAGCGGCCCATCAGCACCTTCGATCCATCGCGACTCCAGTCGCCCGCATACCACCGCTGACCATTCGCCTCGAACACCAGCTTCTGCTTTCCTGGCGTCTGGCAATCGGCGATGTAAAGATCCATGTCGCGGCCATTGCGAGCGTTGCTGGTCAGCAACATCTTTGATCCGTCTTCGAGCACGGGACCGAGTAAGTTTCGCGACTTTCCATCGGTCAGTCGCCTCGTGTTGAACCGCCGGCGGTCAAGCCGATAGACCTGATAGTTCTCATTGCCACCACTGCTGGTTGTGACCAACAACGAACCGTTCGTGTCACCCGGCACAAACCGTCCACCGACCGGCTCTTCAAAGAACGTGACTTGTTGCCGGCGTCCGCCCGGCTCGTAGACACGATGAAGCTGCACGGAGTTAGCAAATCGAGTACGGATCAAAATCCCCCGACCATCAGGAGCCCAATCGGCGAACCCAGCAGCGCGGACATGCTTGTACTTGGCCAGCTCGTTGAGAATCGTCGTCGGAATCGGCGGGACGTTTGTCGTCTTGATCGCGGCGGGTCGATTGGCGTCGATCTCCTCGCCTAGTACTGGCACGGTGGCGATCAGAGCGGCGAAAATAATTTTGGAATATCGCACGGGAAACATGTCCTTTTGATACGCGGTCTTCGTTCTCTGTTAAACCCGATGATCGAACGCAGCGATTTGCTCGCCCCAGCAAGCCGCCGACAACAGCCGCTGATCCTCACCGCGATGCCCGAGCCACTGCACCCCGATCGGCACGCCCGAAGCGGAGAGCCCTATCGGAAAGGTAACCGCCGGCAAGCCAACGTAGCTCCAGGGGGAGTTAAACCTGGGGTCGCCGGTCGTGTCAAGATCGGCGGGTGCCGGCGAGGGGGTCGCTGGCGTGAGCAGCACGTCGATGTTGCCCCAGGCCCGGTCGATCTCCGCCGAAAGATGTTTCTGGTGTGATCGGGCCTCCTGATAGTCTTCGTCGGTGACCGCCAGTCCCTCGTCGAGCATCGCGGCGATTCGCTGGCCGTAGACGTCGCGGCGCTGGGGAAACCATCGCCGGTGATAGTCCGCCGCCTCGCGAGCCATAATTCGCCAGTGATATTCTCGAAGTTCGCCAAAACCGGTGGGCAGCGTGAATTTGGAGATCAACGCCCCGGCATCGCCAAGCGAATTGATCGCCTGCCGCACCAAGTCGACCGTCTCCTGGCAGGACGTCTCTTCTAACACCGATTCGATGACGCCGATTCGCAGCGGTTTGTCTTGTCCGCCTACCACCGGCACCTCACCGGAAAGCACCGCGAAAAGGACCTGCAGATCGGCCACGCTGCCGGCGATCGGACCGACATGATCAAGCGACGTGCTTACCGGCACGATGCCCGACATGTTTAGCCGCCCAAACGTCGGCTTCAGACCACAGACGCCACAGTAGGCCGCCGGGCGAATGATCGAGCCGCCGGTCTGCGTGCCAAGTGCCGCCAGACACATCCCCGCTGCAACTGCCGCCGCCGATCCGCTGCTTGATCCGCCCGGCGTGTGGTGGTGATTCCAAGGATTTCGTGTCGGCGACGGATCAAAACAGGCAAACTCGGTGGTGACCGTCTTGCCAAGAATGATCGCTCCGGCCTCGCGCAGTTGCGTCACGATAGGGGAGTCGGATAATGCCGCACTAGAATCGGGTAGCGTCGAACCGGCGAGCGTCGGCAAACCCGCCACATCGATGATGTCCTTCACGCCGATGGGGATCCCGTGCAACGGCCCACGAAATTGGCCCCTTTGGGCCTCGTCGTCTAGCTGCTCGGCGAAATGACGGCACGCCTGACGTTCAATCCGCACCCAGGCACGCAGATCATGCTCATGGTGATCGATCTGTGCGAAACACTGCTCCAACAAGTCCACCGATGAGAGCCGTCGGGTGGCGATCTGTGTCTGTGCTTCAGTGATCGTCGGCAAGTGCGACATGAAAAGCTAAGCCATTACGGTGGACCACGGTGAGGAGGCGGCAGCAACAGAAACTGTAAACTAACCCGAGGCGCCGCCCTAGCCCGCCGATGGTTTCGGCGAACAGGCCCCTGCAATCGCACAGCCGGTCTCGCACGAATCGCAACCGCCACCGGTCGCGTTTTCTGTGCCACAATCGGGTCCACAGCCAGCAATGACCGTCTCGGTGAATTTGCGAAACTGCACCTGCGTCTCGTACACTTCGGCCAGCTCCGCCGTGATGGCATCGGCTTCGGGCGGCGGATCGCCAAGAAAGTAAAAATAGAGCGACCGCCCGTCAAAAAGATGCTCGACGTCCATCAGCACGGCATCGACCTGTTGGTCGGCTAGCTTCGCCACACAAGCGTCATAGGCCGCCAGGCGATTTTTTTCCAGACGCCCGGCAAGCAACTGATCCTGATCAGACATCCGCCGCAGAATCTTGCCGTCGCACTCCTGCCCGGTGTTTTCGGCGGTCAGCACCTCGCCGATTTCCAACCCCCGCCGGGTACGCACGACCACGCGCGACATTCGCTCGTAACGAGACGGATCAGCGGCCATAAACCGACCGACGTGGCCCATCGCACCAACACGAACTAGGTGAATTGCGGACATTCGAACCTGGGAGAGGAGAAATGAATAACTGGCGACGTGACTTATCCCATTCTCACCTCCGCCGCACGAATTGCCAAGGCGAAACAATCACATCGCAGTACGCCGACGGCATGATTCACCTTGCGAAAGTCCCTGCAACTGCGATACTGGGGCGTCACTAGGCTTGATTCTCTCACCAAAAGAAAGTTTGCTGGCGCCCCCATGGTCGATCTCCTTCGCTCACAGACTCACTCCACCGACTGGCACGACTTGGCCGACCGGATCCTCGACGGTCACGCACTCACGACGGCCGAAGGGCTGGCTGTGCTGAAATCCGATGACGACCAACTGCTCGACCTGCTATCTGCGACGTTTCGTGTGAGGCGATCGTATTTTGGCCGGAAGGTCCAATTGTACTTCTTGATGAACGCCAAGAGCGGCCTCTGTCCCGAGGATTGCAGTTACTGCTCGCAATCGAAAGTCTCGGACGCCGAAATCCCTAAATATAATATCCTCAATCGCCAGAAACTGCTCGACGGCGCTCGTGTGGCGGCAGAGCGAAATTCCAAGACCTACTGCATCGTGATCTCGGCCCGTGGTCCGTCGGATCGTGAAATGGATGCCGTCGCAGAGATCGTTCCTGAAATCAAGGAACAGTTTGATCTGAAGATTTGCGCGTGCCTGGGACTTCTTACCGACGAGCAGGCCCAACGCCTCAAAGACTGTGGTGTCGATCGTGTGAATCACAATCTCAACACGAGCGACAATTTCTACAGCGAAATCTGTACGACCCACACCTATCAAGATCGAGTCGACACGCTACGGGCGGTGCGCGAGGCGGGCCTTGAGATGTGCAGTGGCGGGATTGTCGGTATGGGCGAGGAGCATGAAGATGTGGTCGATATGGCATTGGCTCTGCGAGACCTGGGAGTCCACTCGATCCCGGTCAACTTTCTCAACGCGATCGACGGCACGCCGCTAGAAGACTCCTCGCGGCTGAACCCCCGGGACTGCCTGCGCACGCTCTGCCTGTTTCGGCTGGCGAATCCCGACCGGGAAATCCGTATCGCTGGCGGTCGCGAAATCCACCTTGGTAGCATGCAAGCAATGGGACTCTATGCTGCGAACTCGATCTTTGTCGGCGACTATCTGACGACCCCCGGCCAAGAGGCGGACGCTGACTACCGAATGATCGAAGAGATGGGCTTCGAGATCACGCGCGACGAGGAAGTCCGCTGCGACGTGGCTCCAAAGACCTAGCTTCTCTATTCCCCTGCGCATCACTTGCTTTGCCCAGTTGCCGCAGTCGGAATAATTCGGCTAAATCACAGAATCCGCAAACGCGACTCAACCTGCTACCCAATTTTTGTCGATAGGGGACGACGAATGGATTGTTTCGTCCTCCTTATTGGGATAGCAACATGCGTCGCAAAGCGATTCTACTGGTGATTCTTGCCCTTTTCACGTGCGGTGTCGTTGCCGTAAACGCTCAGCAAAAAGAGGGTAAAAAGAAGCTGCCCACCTTAAGCGAACGACTCGAAATGCTCCGCAGAGGCATCTCTGGCGGCAATTCCGACACGCCTCGCCCAGCGAGCCAGTCAGCTTCCGGCCAGCGAACCACAGCGCCCCCGCGAGACTCGTGGAAGAAGCATTCCTGGACCGCTGATCGCAAATTCCGCAGTTCGTCACCGCGCAGCCGAAATGCTTCAGACAGATCTAAGAGCCCCGTCGTCACGGCCAAGAGCCTGCTACCGTCGTTTCTCGGCGGCACGAACTCATCAACCCGCCAAACCAAATCTCGGACGAAACAGTCGTCCGAGATTCGAGAACTTTCCGCAGCCTCCAATACGCCGGAGGTGATCACCGAACTCGACGACGCTTCGGTGTCGGCAGACCAATCCGTCAGCACGAAGCCGAAGTCAAGGATCGAGCCGATTTCGGCGCCGGTGGCCGATGCAGCCCCCCCAAAGCCGCGCGTCTCGGTCCTCAAGCCGCGGACATCGACGCGTCAATCGATGACCTTGCAAGAGCGCCTCGAAGCGGCCCGAAACTCAAGTCGTCGTCGAACCGAGACGCTCAGCGAATCGCGAACTTTTCTCACCCCCAGCGACCGTACGGCCAACACTCCGCCACCTACGCCCCAGCCGGCACAGGTGCCAAGGCCAATACGGAAACAGACCCCGAATCCGGTCGAGCAGATTACCGGACAACCTGTCACCTCTCGACCAACCGCGGCCAGTCCCAGAGTGGAACGAAAAGTCACCTCCTCGCGGAGACGCAGCAGTCCGGCAACGGTGCTGAGCGCAGCGGCTGAACGCAGTAACAGCGCCTCAGCGCCCAAGGCCTTGAGTTCCGTGCTTGTTCCAGGTTCGCCCAAAGTAGCAAACGGACCGAAACCAACTCCCGCTGATACGTCGGTGAGAGCCGCTCTAGAGCGCGACGTCCTGTTCACCCGCCAAAGCCCCTTGGTCGTGGTTGAAACGACCGGCCCGCGAAAAATTTCGATCGGCAAACGAGCCTCGTTTACGATCACGGTTCGCAACTCGGGCGGAATCGCCGCGAATGACGTGGTGGTAAAGATCAAAGTGCCCGAATGGTGTGAGGTCGCCCAGGCGGACGCCACGGCGGGCTCGGCACGCACGCACTCCAGCAAAAACAAACAGGCAGGCGAACCGCTCCTGTGGCGGATAAGTCGGCTTGACGCGAATACGACGGACCGCCTGACGCTGCAAATCATTCCTCGCAAGAGCCGACCGTTTGATCTTGGAGTGTCGTGGACCTTTGCCCCGCCGGTATCACAGACGCTGGTCGAGGTACAGGAGCCTAAGCTGCTGATGGCGATTGCTGGACCGGATGAAGTGCGCTACGGCGAGACGAAGGTCTATAAGCTGACGTTGTCCAACCCCGGCACCGGTGACGCCGAGGGGGTCGAAATCGTGTTGGCTCCGATCGACCAGCGACATAGCCGCGAGTCGGTCCACCGCATAGGAAACCTGAAGTCCGGCGGCGCCAAAGTGATCGAGGTCGAGCTAACCGCTCGTCAGGCAGGGACCCTTTCGGTCAAAGCGAGCGCGACCGCCGACGGTGGACTGCGCAGCGAAGTCGCGCATGATGTCCTTGTCCGTCGGGCCGATCTTCGCGTACACGTCAGCGCACCCAAAACCAAATATGCCGGCACGGTGGCAACCTATTCCGTACGTGTAACCAATCCGGGCAATGCTTCGGCGCAGAACGTCGAAGTCTCGGTGGTCCTGCCCCGTGGTGCCAGTTACGTGTCGAACAATGGCAGCGGCCAGCCCAATAGCGACCGCAGCAAAGTAATTTGGGTCGTCAACGGCCTGCGTGCAGGTGCTCAAGAAGAATTCGAGGTCAAGTGCGCCCTGATGACCCCAGGAACCAACCGTCTCCACGTTGCGGCCCGAGCCGATGACGACCTGACCGACTCGCTAGCCGCGTCGACCGACGTCGAGGCGCTCGCCGACTTGGAACTCGACGTTACCGATCCTCAGGGACCGATCGCCGTTGGCGAGGAGATGGAATACATAGTACGAATTCGCAACCGCGGCACCAAAGCGGCCGAGGGGATCGAACTACTCTGCTTCTTTTCGGCCGGCATCGAACCGACGACAGTCGAAGGCAACACAGGCCACAAGCTTGGCCCCGGAGAGGTCACCTTTGACACGATTGCGCGACTGGGCGCTGGACGTGACATCGTCCTGAAGATCCGAGCCCGGGCCAACAAGGCTGGCAACCATATCTTCCGCGCCCAGGTCGCCTGTGAGTCGATTGACACGAAGCTAGCCGCTGAGGAAACCACGCGGTTCTTCGGCGAGGCGAACGGTGTTGCAGCGAAACCGAACGGGCAACCCCGAACGGCGAAGAATGTCAACAACGCCCCGGTAGGAGCCCCCCGGCGAATCCCGATTGACCGCCGGTAGGTTCTCGCGACAGGAAACGCGGCTGTTACAGTTTGCGACCCGCCAATAGCCCAAACGCGAATCCCATCGCGGCGCCGCCGGCGCAGGTGCCTGCGATCAAGATCGATTCTCCAGCGTGATATTCGATCAGATTCCCGAGCACCGCCGAGACGGTGAACAACAGCGCCAGGGCCATGAAGAAGACGGCCACGGTCAGGCCCCGAACGCGCCTCGCCAGCCTCGTCAAATGCTTGACAATCTCCGAATCCCCATCCGGCCGATTCTCTGGCGATTCGTGCTGCTTGGCCATGGTCCTCCCTTTCCCCGGCGATTTCTTGTGATCGGTCTATTTCCGCTTGATGTACTCGAAACCGGCCACGCCAAGCTTCAGACGAAATACTGCTTCCTTCGCCGCAACGGTCGTGTAGAGATAGCCCTTATGGAAATGAACGTTCGTGGCCTGTGATCCGCCGGCATCATATTGGCGAATCAGCTTGCCCGTGACGAGGTCAACAACGTTCACGACTCCGCCGGTCCACATCCCAACATACATGCGTCCCTGAGCGTCGAAGATCATTCCATCGGGCTCGAACTTTCCTCCTTTGATCTCACCAACAGTCTTCAGCGGAAAGGCGATCAACGTCCGCCGATTGCTGATCTTACCGGTCTTTGCGTCGAAGTCATAAATCAGCACGCGATACTTAAGGCTCTCGCAAACACAGAGATGTTTCTGATCCGGCGTGACTCCGATCCCGTTGGGAAAGACCAATCCCGTATCAAGTCGAGTGACTTTGGTCGTGCTGATGTCGTAGCGATAGATCGCGCCAATCGGTTTTTCTAGCGTCGATCCGCCGGGATCGGTAAAATAGATATTGCCGCTCCGATCAAGGGCCAGATCGTTAACGCTTTGAAACGTCTTGCCCTCCCAACGATCGGCCAACACGGTGACCTTCTTGCCATCGATCGAGATTCGCAGCAATCGCCCGACACCCGAGTCCGCAGCCACGAGGCGACCTGCTGCGTCAACCTTTAATCCGTTCGCCTGTGGCTGTTTCCCGTCAACAGGAACCGCTTCAAGCAGATCGCAGAAAATTCCCGCGGTCCCGTCCGGTTTGATCCGCCCGATCGTCCCCACGCCACGATAGTTGACGACATACAGATTGCCAGCAGCGTCCAGCGCCGGACCTTCGGCAAACTCGAACCCCGTGGCATAAAGCTGGGGCGTCACGTCGCGGCTCTTGGGCAGATCGTTGTGGGCCGTTTTTGGATCGGCCATGACCCCTGCCAGAAGTGCGGCGGCTAGCACGCATTCGATCGGCATCGTCAAATCACATGAGGCGGGAAGGATGGGGAATGTGCTCGCTCGATTATACCGCGAACGGCATTACCAACGCAAATGGAGGTTTTTCTGCATTCAGTGGTTTGTATGCCCGGGGGTGGGGGAAATGCCTTACCGCTCGCAGCCACGGTCAACACGATATTTCCGGTTCATCCGGGATTGGCTCGCGTCGCGGCTATTGCTCGCCATCTTGCCCGTTGTCGAAAACCAACGGATGATCGCTTAGCGGATCGCCGATACGAATGGCCGTCTTGCCTGAAAGCAGCGCGTCGAATAAATTTCCCACGATTTCGGCTCGCCAGCCATTGCTTAGGGCCGGGGGCTCTTCGGCCGGCTCCTTGCGGAGATTGAGTCGGTTGATCGCCATCTCGCGGACATCAGCGACCGTGCCGACGATGCTAGGGGCGATCTGAGCCGAACGACAGACGCTGTTGAGTGCGGAAGTTAAAAACTGGCAAAGCAGAGTCAACTGCGGCGCTTTCTCACGTGGTCCCCGATTTGGCAACTCGTCGTCACTCAAGGCCAGTGCCCGCTCGACACACGCAGAAAATGTCGGCAGCAACCGACGCAAATCGCCACGTTCCATGCCCCGCGTTGCGCCGATCTGCTTAACATCGGGCGAGCCACGTCGGGCAATCTCGATCATCAGATCATCGCGGAGCATACGCTTCGGTGGGCGGTCACGGCGACTGGCCTCGTCGTCGCGCCAGATCCACAACTCTCTGAGAATCGCCAACCCTCGCTCCGAGAGACTATTGATCCCTGACGTCCGCCGCCAACGTTGTTGCTGGGCCGCGTCGCTTAGGCGATCCTGCCAGGCGATCATTTCCTCTCGAAACCATGGTAGCCGATCAAACCCTGCTAACTTCTTGCTCAGCAGGTCCCACATTTGCTTTAGATGCGTGACGTCCGCCAAGGCATATTCGATTTGCCTGGACGTCAATGGACGACGCTCCCAGTCGGTACGAGTTTCGCCTTTGGCCACGCGCTGCCTGAGCAGCTTAGAAACCAAAGACCCATAGCCGGCCGGATACTCGAAACCCGCCATGCCTGCGGCCAACTGAATATCGACCAACTGACTCGGACGCTTATCGATGGCCCGCTGACAGAACAGGAACTCCTCGCGTCCCGCGTGGGCGATCGTTTCGTGATCTCCGGTGGCGAGCATCTCCCAGAAGGGCGTCATGTCGTTGACCGCGAGCGAATCAATCACCGCCAAGATATCGCCATCGGCCGCGACCTGCACCAAACACAACTTCGGCCGATAGGTTCGCTCGGAGACGAACTCCGTGTCAAACGCGATCCATGACGCACCCGTAAGGTCCTTGCAAAGCTTCTCTAGCTGCTGGTCGGTCGTGATATCTTCGTATTTCACGTGCGTCTCGTTGGGGAGCGATGTGAGTCCATCACCGAAACCGCCATGTCGGCGGCCGATGGTTCTATGGAAGGAATATCAAGGTAGTGAGCACTAAGATCGGCAATAGAATGACGCAGCTATAGATCATATACCCGAAAAAACTTGGCATGCGCACGCCCGACGATTCGGCAATGGCGCGGACCATAAAGTTCGGTCCGTTCCCGATATAGGTCATGGCACCCATAAACACGGAGCCGAGGCTGATCGCGATCAGATACGTTTCTGGAATCTGCTGGCCAAGCGGCAACGGCACCATCGTCATTCCCGCATTGTGCAGATCAGGGTTCTTGGCGGTCTCGAAGAACACGACGTACGTCGGCGCGTTGTCGAGCACCGCGGAAAGCCCTCCAGTGGCCCAGAAGAACGCTTGTGACGAATTAACGCCCAGGTCGCCGCCCTTCTCGTTGAGAATCTGTAGGGCTGGCTGCATACAGATAAAGATTCCACAGAACAGCGCAGCGACCTCAACGATCGCGTGGTAGTTGAATTTGTTCTGCTCGCGGACCTTCTGCGAACCGAGCAGCAGCGACAACCCGACGAGTGCAAGCTGAATAATCTCGCGCAGATAAAGCCACGGATGCCATTCGGTGCCTGGAATCGCCTTGCTAGGATCCAAGAACGCAACGGCCAGGATCACTCCCAGCAGCAGCGGCGCATTGACCCACAGCCCAGTGATTCGCAATGGCCGAACCTGTGTTTCGTCTCGCTGCACGTCGCGAAGCGACTCGTGGCGGTAACAGACGAAGTGGTCGACCAGGAAATAGACACCGATCAACATGCAATTAACGAACAACCACTCTTGCCACAAGGCCGTGAACGTCCACATGAAATCGACGCCGCGCAAATAACCCAAAAACAACGGCGGATCGCCGATCGGTAACAGACAGCCACCGCAATTACAGACAACGAAAATAAAGAACACAACCGTGTGCGTGACCCGTTTTCGCTCCGCGTTGGTTTCAAGCAGTGGCCGAATCAATAACATCGCTGCGCCGGTGGTGCCAATGAAACTGGCCAGCGCACCGCCGATCGCGATGAAGATCGTGTTGGTCAGCGGGTGAGCCCGTAGATCGCCCGAGATCCGAATTCCACCGCTGATCGTATAAAGGCTAAAGAGCAGCATGATGAACGGGATATATTCGTGCAGCATCGCATTGGCGAACACCGTCCAGGCAATCTGCCACTGCCCACCACCATCGGCTGGCGCCACCACCGAGTGTGCCGGCCAGTGCGATTCGACCGGACCTTGAAACACGAACACATAGTAAAGCAGCGTCACGGCGGCCAAAACCACGGCAACCAGGAAACGGTTCACGTTGCTTTCCCACCAATGCTCCGTGGCCCGCAACAGCGGCAGCACGGCGATCGCCCCAAGGAGCAAGACAAACGGAATCACCGCATAATAATCGGGAATCACCGCGGCAGGTTTCTTGGCTCCGGCCGCATGTTCATCGTTCGCACCATGCTCGTCATGCTCGTCGTGTCCGCCATGATCGTCGTGTTCGCCTGCCCCGTGAGCCTGGCCCGCCACAATCATCTCGGTCCCCTTCTGGGGATAGCCTTGGACGGCCGTAATCGCATAGATTGCAAGAACAACGGCGACCGCCACGAGGACGGTTTTAGGCGAGTTAGAGGACTGATCGTGGCTCATACCTGTAGATTATCCCAATATGACTCGGTTACGCTGAGGATCGCTACGCGGACCGGCCCGTCATTCTGAGGTCAGCGGGTCCGGTGGCGGTAAAATCGCGAGATTCATGCGCGTGGTTATACACCATTATGGGTTACAGAAAAGACAGAAAATCGGCAAACGACAAGAGATACGCTCTGCGGCGTCATTTCGCACCAAAAATACCGTCTACGCATAGCACGTAGACGTCGCCTTGGGCCGCGCCGGTCATGCACGGCCAGCCGATCTGCTACAGTAGGCTCGAAGGTACGGCTTCCGATCCTCTCGGACGATTCTTGGCGAAGAGATAGGCGATGAAAGACGTTTGGCTACAGAATAATCGGCGCGTATTCCTGACCGGTGCCGTGCTGCCCGGGTGCATTTTGGCGATCACGGCATTCGTCGCGGCAGGTCTCGTTCCAGGAGTCGATTTCGCTTGGATACAGATGATCGCCTCCTGTGTGGCCCTTCTAGCGGCAGTCATGGTCATCGCGTTGATCTGGCAGGCAAGCAGGCCGAGAATCGCCTTTGAGGACGGGCACGTGCTCGTCTATCTGCGCATGGCCGCGCCGGTGCGGGTTCCCCTGGAAGTGGTCGAAGCGTTCCTGTTGGGGCAGGGCCGGACAGGACTCACTGGCAAGCAACTGCAGAATGCCCAGGTACGTACGGTCGTGATTCGTCTGGCCGAAAAGGCCGAGTCGTGGCAT
>Ga0114996_10006667_pt1 | contig 13228 bp, 19 predicted proteins | sample ArcticOcean_MG_C_4_FD_87039 | JGI IMG/M metagenome (GOLD analysis project Ga0114996, IMG submission 87039) | Marine microbial communities from western Arctic Ocean - ArcticOcean_MG_CB4_134 | ecosystem: Environmental > Aquatic > Marine > Oceanic | place: Arctic Ocean: Canada Basin | collected... | reverse complement strand
GAAATGGAATTGTTAGGAAAAATTATCAAAAAATTAGAAGTCACTACCGATGTGGCAATTATCGCTTTAATTGGTTCAGGAATGCGAGGTACAGTTGGAGTTGCATCAAAAGTTTTTTCTGCAATTCAGAAAAAGAAAGTTAATGTATCAATGATTACCCAAGGTTCCTCTGAACTTAATCTGGCATTTGTTGTAAAAAATTCTGATACAAATACAGCAGTATGTGCTTTACATGAAGAATTTGTATTAGACAAAATTAATTGAGATAAAATAATTTCAATCAGACTTACTCTGTGTGGTTGGATCCATGATATTTATCTCTAGTAAGCCTCTTTAATTCCCTATTTCAATGAGTATTTCACTAAACGGATAAATTACTAAATAAAAAATTCATTTTAAAATTGACTGGTAAACTCTACATTGTCGGTGTTGGTCCTGGTCATCATGATCATATGACATTTCGAGCAAAAGAAGTAATTGTTGAAAGTGATACAATTGTTGGTTATGAAACTTATGTTAATTTGGTTTCAGATCTAATTGAAGGAAAAACAGTTTATCGATATGCAATGACCCAAGAAGTTGAAAGAGCTCATCAATGTATTGATCTTGCAAAATCAGGAAAAATTGTATCGCTTGTATCCAGTGGTGATCCTGGAATTTATGGAATGGCAGGATTGATTTATGAAACACTTGCAGAAACTGGATGGAATCCAAAAGATGGTCTTAAGGTTGAAATTGTCCCAGGTGTATCTGCACTTAATTCATGTGCATCAATTATTGGTTCACCATTAATGACTGATTTTGCAGTAGTAAGCATGAGTGATTTGTTAGTCCCATGGGAAATTATTGAAAAAAGAGTTGAAGCTGCAGCCAAAGGTGATTTTGTAATTGTAATTTATAATCCAGCAAGCAAAAAAAGGATTCACCAATTACAAGACACTAGAAAAACTCTTCTAAAATACAGAAAACCTACAACCCCTGTTGCAATAATTAAGGGAGCATTTAGAGAATCTGAAACAATAGTTATGACTGATCTAGAAAATTTCTCTAAACATGCAGATACATTAGGTATGATCAGTACTGTAATTATTGGAAATTCTTCAACTTACACTTACAAAGATTTGATGATTAATCCTAGAGGATACAAATCAAAATATAATTTAGAAGAACAAACTAATCCTGATCTTAAAATCTAAAAGCTTTTCTTTATTACTTCGTGAATATCTTCACTTAAATTCAACCTTTCTCTGATTGGAGAAACTATCTTTACTAAATAATTTCCCACAGTTTCTTTCAAATCACCTGGATGTAATTTTTTACCAACAAAGTCTGTCTCAAGTTGATTGTAATCAAAATATGAAACATTACCACCAAACTTTTCAGGTCTTTTAACATTCATTTCATTAAACTCATGAAAAATCACTGTTTTTGCAATCTCTAATAATGGATTATTTTTAATATTTGCTTCTTCACACCATGCTTTACTAATTTTTTTCTTTATCTCATCATCAGTGTTATGAATAAAAATACCTGAGTTTGGATCTGATTTACTCATTTTTCCTAATATTTGAGAACTATCTGTATCTGTAGGTTTTGAAAGTCCTGGTAATAATTTATGATGAATAGCTACAGGAACTTTCCACTTCATTTTAGGAAAAACTTCTCTTACTAACATGTGGATTTTTCTCTGATCCATTCCGGCATGAGCAATATCAACATCTAAAGAATGAATATCCACTGCTTGCATTGCTGGATAAAGTAATTTTGCAACATCAATTTTTTTATCATCCTCAGAACGACCCATAATTGTTAAAGTCCTCATTGTTCTGGCAATTGACATATGTTTTGTAAATTTAACAAGCTCGGACCAATATTCTGTTTTTTCTTCATATAATTTTGAACCTAAAATAATTTCAGCGTCAGGACAAACTAATTTGAACGCATCTTGATAATATTTAGAAACCTTTGAAATTGTTTCCCAATCCCCACCCAATTTATCATTAATTAGAGTATGCCAATCTGCAAGAAAAATCTTACATTTTACACCCGCTTTTGCAAAATCATTAATTTTGAAACCTGTACTAATCAAACTTCCAAGATGTAAAAACCCGGAAATTTCCAGACCAATGTAGTGTTTTGGAGATGAATTTGTCTTGAATAATTCAATCAATTCATCATGTGTAACTACTTCCTCAGTTGGTGGTTTTTGAATCAAATCAATTTTTTCTGTAATATCCAAATCAAAACAACTTTCGAGCTGTAAACGTATAAAGTTATTTAAAAATGATTATTGAATCTGAAACCTATGAATATCTGTCATGTTTATGATGATTATGACTCTTGAGGAAGGGCTAGAATTAATTGAAAATTATAAGAAAGGACTCCAGAAATTTTTAGATCTATTACCTGAACAATCAGTTCAATTAGGTCCTGAAATGATCAAAACACTATCCATGAATTCCAAAAATGAAATTAAAAATCTAGAATCAATAGAAAAAGCTCTTAAACGTCAATCAAAATAAGATTCTAATTTATCTGAATAAATTTCTAAATTCTTTATTCATCTAAACTTTTTCTAGGTTTTATACTAAGATAAAATGCATGTGAACTAATTATAAAAGCTGCAAGAAATACTTTGGTTGCAAAAACTAAATTCCATGGTCTATCTGGATCTGGATAAGCAACTGATAACCTATCTATGTCTGGAACTATTCCATTAACTACACCCGCAGCAATTTGTGCATTTAATACTGTAAAATTGTATAACACTTCGTAAAGAGCAATTATTGAAAATCCTAATAACATTAATTGAAGTAATGCCATTCTTGTTCCAACAATTTTATCACCAGCAGTTCGTCTCCAACCAATTCTAGTGACACAATACCATCCAATTATTGTAGAGAAAAATATCCATGTTGTTACTCGAGCAAAATTTTCAAAAGGAATAGTTGTATTGTGAATTGCTTCACCCATTACATAAGTTCCATTTTCTAACCATTCTATCATTGTCACATATACTCCAAAAACCAATGATGATGTCATAATGAATCCACAAACATAGAAAATGTATAGATAAACTTTGTAACCTGAATCCGTTTTTTCGAGATGTCTTGGTTTCATAATGCCGTTTGCCAAATTTTGAAATATAAAAATTCATGTATCTTCAACAAAATTTATCGACTAATTATCGATAGAATTACTATTGAAAATTTCAATTAATGTTCCTAGCATAGGCAAAAAAGAGCATAAGTAACCAAAAATAACATTGAATTTATTGCAAAAACTATGTATGAAATATTATGAATACTTTAGGAGAGACAATTGGAGAAATCTGTAAGATTATCTTACCAATTCCTGAAGAACATTATTCAGGTAATCCAGATTCAATAATTGCAGTTTGTACACTTTCAAGCATAAATTTACTCAAAAAATTTACTAATTCTAAAATTTTAGATGATATATCCATCGTAGGAAGATTACTATCTGAAAATAAAGGAATTGATTCGATTATTGAATATGTTCACAAACATCAAAAAATCAAGGTTATCATAGTTTGTGGAAAAGAAGTTTGGGGACATAAATCTGGACATTCATTATTTCAATTACATAAAAATGGAGTTGACAAAAATAACAGAATAATTAATTCTACTAGTCCAGATCCACTTCTTAATGTTTCAAAATCAAAAATACAATATTTTCAAAATAATGTAACTTTAGTGAATATGATTAATGAAATTAATTTTGAAAAAATATCAAATAAAATTAAAACTTTCTAATACCCATTTTTTTGTCTTTCTCGATTTATTTCATTCTTCTTTTTGTATTCATCTACAATATCATCAGGTGTTAGATTTAGTTCAAGTGAAGCTTGAACAACAAAGTGCCAAATGTCAATTAATTCTTCCCTTGCTTCAGTCACATCAAATTTTGCTGGAGTTTTCCACCACTTCCAATTTGTTGTTCTTTGTAACTCTACTGCTTCATGCATTATTGCAGTACTCAATGCTGAAATTCTACCTTCTGAATCTTTAGGATATCTATCAAGTTTCATCATTTCTGATAACCCCTTTTGTAGTTTGAAAATTGTATCTAATCTATCTTGATAAATTTCTTTAGACAATGATAAATCATTTTCAGAAATTATTGAACTTAAGTCTTTTTAGAATTGAATCATTTTCTCATATGTTTTAATTCGTTTTGTAATATCCCCTTTTTTGATCTTTAGTAATCCATCTAATCCATATTTTTCAACTGCAAAAGATCCTAAGATATTTCCATAAACTACTGATTTTTTAATTTCTGATAAAGTGGTTGATTTTTTACTTGCAAGATACCCTATCATTGCACCTGCGAAAGAATCTCCTGCACCTGTAGGATCTACTACATTTTCTAATGAAAATCCTGCAGTTGGGAACATTATATCTTCAAAAAACATGAGAGAACCATGTTCACCTTTTTTAATTATCACATATTTTGCACCCCATGCCATCATCTTTTTTGCACATTTCATCAAATTGAATTCCTTTGTTAGAAGTTTAGCCTCTTCATCGTTAATTACAACTGCATCTACAGATTTTATCATTTTAATCACTGATTCTCTTTTTGTAGAAATCCAAAAATCAATCGTATCACACATAGAAAATTTCACCTTATCAAATTCTTTTAACAATGAAGTATTTTGTTCAGGATCATTATTTGCAAGATATACAAATTGAGATTTTCTATAATCTTCTGGAACAATTGGTTTAAAATCTTTAAGTACATTTAATTCTGTTTTTAAAGTTGATCTTGTACTAAGTGTATTATCATATTTTCCATCATAACGAAATGTTTTACCATCTTTGATTGTTAGTCCTTGTAAATCAAGATATTTAGCTAAAATTTTGTGGTGTTGTTTTGGAAAATCTTTTCCAACTACTGCAATTAACCCAGTATCTACAAAATTACTTGCAGATATTGCTGCAAAAGTTGCTGCTCCTCCTAAAACATTCTTTAATGTTTTTTTTGGAGTTCTAATAGTATCTAAAGCAGTAGAACCAAAAACAGTTAGCATTTGAGAAGAAATTATTTTTGATGTATAAATTGCTTGTTTGTTTATCTAGTGATAATGAAGAAATAAAATATAGATAGATGTCAGTAAAATATCAGCTTTCAGAAATTTTCACTGAATGAAATTTCTTCTCATTTATATAAAAAATATTCTTGATATTATCATCTGTAAACAGTAGCATGAAACTTTCTAATTGTCTCTTGCCAAAAATTTCATTATTTGAAATTAAAAAAAATTCAATCTGAATTGCAAAAATAGGATAATTATATCGATTTTTGGATAATTTCATGACTAATTATTATAAAATTTTATTTCAATTAAAATGAAAAAACCACCAATAAATTGTGTAAAAGTTTTGATCTACTCTTTAAGCTCATTAGAGCTAGCCAAATAAATCAAAATTAAACAATACTTTCTCATTGGCTAGGATAAAACTCAAGATAGGAGACAATGAGATAGAGGTTGATTCTAGAGATTTCTACGTTGATAATCAAACAATTGGAGAAATTATTGATAATATTTCGAGTTATTTGCCCGAAAATCAAGCAAAAATTATCTATGAAACTGAATCTACTAAAAATTCAACTGAATCTACTGTAGATTCGCCTGATCTTGAACAATCGACACAATCTGGTTTGGAATATTTAGATGATGTTGAGATATTTGAGCCAGAATTCAGTGAACCAAAATACATTGCACCTCGTGAAATAAAATCAAAACTTAGAATTTTAGAAACTAGCAAGTTCTTTGATACCCCAAAAACTGTAACTGAAACAGTTCAACAACTTCGAGAATATGGGTGGGCAACAAGTCTATTGGATGTATCCAAGGTTTTAGCAAAAATGGCTTCAACAAAGGCAATAATGAAAAATGTTCATGAGAATAGAGCTCATTACTACGTTAAAGATGCATTAATTGCTAATTAAAAGAATAATTACATTTTTCACAACTAGAAAAAATTTCGCCATTTAAATGATCAAAGTGTATCTTACATTGATTACATGTATGATGCATATCAAAATACCCATCTTTTTCAATTTGACCTATTCTATTTGATTCAAGATCTGTACTCTTGCATTTGATACAATGACATCCACATTCAATTTTCATGATTTTTCTTTGATAATGTATGTATAATTGTAATACTTATACAAATCATTGGAAAAAAAGAGAGACATTCCATTAGAAATAGATGACCATTTCAAACTATTTGGTAAAGAACCATGGGAAGTAGAATACGGTGAAAAATGTCCTGTATGTAATATTAGAATAGATGAATATGGTTTTTGTTCATGTGGTTCTAGTGGAGATTAATTTTTTTCATTAATGGAATTACAAGAATCATCAAAAATCCTATTGCTAAAGGCGCAATAATTGGGAATTCAGGAATTACCGTAGTCCCTATAATTGTAATTTCCCCTGACGTTTTAGGTTTGATATCAAGTGTGACATGAGTTTCACCATTCATAAATTTGTGAAATAAAATTTTATCATCATCAAGAAATACTACATATGGTCCCCCTAACAATTCTAATGGAATAATTATTGTAATGAATTTATTTTCATCATTAACTTGAAAACTTATACTTTTTAATGATTGATCAAAATTGAATTTTTCAATTTCAGAATTAGTAATAATTTCTACAACAAATGAATCTTCTTCCCATTCAACTTGTTGTATTATTTTTGGAATAGGGGAATAATATTGTAAATTCATACTACAACCGTGACAACCAATTCCTTTGTTATCTCCTAATTGAATTGGTGTATTATTTACATAAACTTGTTTAATTTCTTCAGGAATTATAACGGCAACCATTTGTGGATATGAAATTTTAAAACTCCAAAGATTATCATTTAAAATAAGAACATCATCTAAATTGTATTCTACAATTGAATTTTGGTTTGATGGAGAAATCAATACAGAATCGTTACCTCCAACAACTATCAGATCCCTTTCATCCCCGTTTTCATTTGTAATTGAAATATCTGATATTGTACCATCAAAAAGATCTACACTTACCGGAATATTGGATGGTTTTACTACATGTTTTACATTAACCTCTCCTGATGAACTAATTTTAACTTCAATTGATTTCTGATCTGCCTCTGATCCAATAGAGAATTGAGCATTTGATGTGGGAATTATTGTAAAAACCATAAAAATTGCTATGATTACAAAAATTTTTTGGTACATTTACTCTACACTAACATGAATCATTACTACTTTTTCTAATGGGCAATCATTTCCATCTTTCTGGAGATTCACAATTTTATCTGCAATATCCATTCCTTCTGTCACTTCTCCAAACCCTGTATATTGCCTATCAAGAAATGTACTATCTGCTGTAACTATGAAAAATTGTGAACCTGCACTATTCGGATCTTGGGATCTTGCCATAGAAACTATGCCTCGTAAATGAGATCTTGAATTAAATTCTGCTTTAATACTATATCCAGGTCCTCCCATTCCCCATGATCCTTTGTTATCTGTTTTTGTATTAGGATCTCCACCTTGAATCATAAATCCAGGAATAATCCTGTGGAAAAGAGTACCATCATAGAATCCATCTTTTGCTAATTTACTAAAGTTTCTAACTGTTTCAGGTGCTAATTCAGGTAATAGTTTAAATGATATTTTTCCAAAACTAGTTTCGATATTCACTGAAGTCATATTTTAATTTCATCTTTATATCATAAGAGTCTTTTGTGATAATTTATTAGAAATTTCTATATACATTCAAACTCTATTAAGGAATTTTTTAATTAACAATAACTTTTTATAAATTTTTTTTATTTTAAAATTTAAAATTTTTATTTAAAAAATAAATTTGATAAAAATTATATTTTTAAAATTATCAAGTAATAGTCTTATATAGAACAACTAAAAGTTATATTCGTGAGTCGTACAAATCAAAGCACAATAATTAAAGAAGCAATTAATTCTTATCTTGACAAAGGAACAACTGACAAACAAGAAATTTACACCAAAGTAGTTGATGAGCTTGGTGTACCAAGACCTACAGTAAGAAGAGTTGCAAGAGATTTACGAACTGAACTATTACAAAAAATTGAAATCTTGCAATCTGATATGCATAAAGCAAATACAGCCTCTAAAAAAGTAGATTAGAAACTTCCCCTTTTCCTTTTTAATTCTATATTTTTGTGATTTTTAGCATTACTATTATAAATAATGAATTTTTCAATTTGTTTATGGGCTATTTTGGAAATCATCTAGCAACCTTATCTACTGGGGTTTTTGCTATAGTTCTAACTGCACTTTGGCCATATTTTCTTGATTTTGCCCCACTACTGAATTTTATATTTATGATGGCAGTTCCTATTACCTGGTTTCTGACATTTACTTGTTGGATAGCTCAAAAAAGTACTGATTATATGCATAATCATGGTGGAGAAAAAAAACTGAATAATTTACAAACTATTCAAACTATATCTTCAGATTCACAAGTTACTATTTCTGAAATAGAAAAAATTCAAAATGAATTATCATCAGATTTGAATACTTTACAAAAATCTGTAAAACTAAAAGACAGTGAAATTGAAAGATTGAATCAAGAGATTTCTAATCTACAAACCCATGTTCAAATAGAATCATTGAAAGCTGAATTAGCTAATCTCAAAACATTAGCATCTAAAGGAAAATAAAACTATCTTATTCATCACAATGACAACATGTTGTACCATGATTTTTTTTGCAGCTAGGACAACTAACTGCACCACCATAATGACATTTACATGAACATAATTCTGTTGGATCTTTTTTCAAACTCAATAATATAATTTCTACACATGTACCATATTTGATTTTTGTAGTTTTAACATATTTTTGTTATTATTGTACTAAATTTATTACATTTTCTTTATGCACAAATTTTACTTTTTGAAAAATTTTGTATATAATTATTAATTCTACATATTTATTTCAAAATATTTTTTTAGACTTTGAATATGTGTAATTATTTTCATATTTTTAATTTTTTATTTTCTAAAATATTTTAAAATAAAACGGGCTTGGAGGGCTTCGATCCCTCGACCTGTAACTTAGGAGGTTACCACGCTATCCATACTTCGCGTCAAATTTTGACTCTGCGCCACAAGCCCAGCAAAAAAATGATTCTTAATTATTTAAGCGTAATTGAGATTTTCTTTTAACATTTCTTGAATACCCTCCCAACTTTTATTTTCTTTATTATTCCATTTTTCAAAATATACTACATCTTTTAATTTTAGTCTTGGTAGCCAACCTGCAGTTTGAAGATCTGGTTTATCTGCAAATTCATCAACATGGCCTAAACACAAGTATGCTACAGGAATAACATGTTCAGGTAAATCTAGAACTTCTTTAAGAGTTTCATTTGATAGTATACTAACCCATCCTAAACCTATTCCTTCTGTTCTTGCTGATAACCATAAATTCTGTATAGCACAACATACACTGTATAATCCTGCTTCAGGAATACTTGATCTACCAATTACAAACGGACCGAATTTTGTTGGATCATATGTTACGCATAAATTAACTGGAGATTCTAAAATCCCCTCTAGCTTAAATGAAAGATATTTTGATCTTTTTGGTTCTTCTATTAATTGTGAAGATCGATTTTTTTCTTCTTCAAAAGATTCTTTAATTTTCTTCTTTGTATTCACATCTTTTATTAAAATAAAATTCCATGGTTGAGAAAAACCAACTGATGGTGCATGGTGTGCAGCATGAAGAATTTTTGATAAAATATTATCTTTAATGGGTTTTGAGGTAAAATGAGATCTTACATCTCTTCTTGAGTATACTGCTTTATAGAATCCTTTTTTTTCATTCTCACTAAAATCATCTGTCAATTATTTTATACCTCTATTTATTCACAAATTCTTTCTTTTGTTAAACGTTAATAATGTCTGCACTTTGTTTTGTATTTCAATGGGCCTGTAGTCTAGCTGGTTAGGATACCGCCTCGACATGGCGGTGATCATGAGTTCGAATCTCATTAGGCCCACCTTTTATCTAAAATTCAGATTTGAATTCTTTTTCAATTGTAGTCCATGTATTTTGAGTTGTGATAATTCCTTCAGCAGTAAATTTTTTGACATTATTATCAATTACATCCTGAAAAATTCCTGGATCTACTTCTGATTTACTTAGAACAAATATGTTCTTCAATGGAATTTCTGTGCCAGGAAAAAATGATGCCCTTCCAGGCATTGAAACATCCTCTGTAGAATATTTTCCCGAACCTAAAAGAATTCCATCAGCATAAAGATCGTATTGAATTACTGAAACGGTAAACGTAGTATCACTTGGATTATTTATCATAAATGTTACATTAAATCTTGGTTTATCCTTGGTGTTTTCATCCATAAATTCAATATTTGTTAATTCAATTTCTACTTGTTCAAGTTCTGAATTATCTAAACTTGCATAGTAAATAATACCGCCCATCATAGCAAAAACACCAACAATTGCAAGATAAACTGTTATCTTACTTTGAAGTGCCATTTCATTGGTACAGATTATGTATAACTAAAAAACGTTGTCAAGATCCAAATACATAATATTTGATTTAAAATATAATTATTAATGAGTGCAATAGAACAAGCTCTTCTTACTTGGATTCATCTTATTTCAGCTGCAATATGGGTTGGTGGCTCACTTTTTATCGGAATTGTATTTTCCCCACTGTTAAAAACAATGACAAATTCCCTTGAAGAAAGAATGCAAATAATGATTCGTGTTGGGAGACGATTTAACAAAATTGCTGTTCCTTCATTAATTATTTTGATGGCAACTGGATTGTATAGTTCTCATGTCTTACTTGGTAAACCTGAACTACTAATTGCAACAAGTTATGGGACATTTCTAATTATTAAGATAATTCTTGTAATTGGGTTAATCATTACATACATAATTCACGTTAGAGTAATTCGTAAAGATGTTGAAGAAAAAATTATGTCAAATCAAATGTCAAAAAATCAAATTCAAAAACTAAGAAAAAAAATTATTATTCTTGGAGAAATTACAGTAGTTTTATCAATTGCAATCCTATTTTTTGCATCTTTACTTGATGCTGGAGTATGATATCCCTTCAATTATTACTTCAAATCCATCATTTAGTCTTCCAATACCATATTTACAGCCTGTAATTTTTGATGTTACAAACAAATTTGTTTCTAAATGCTTTGTAATTTCTTTTACATGAAATATTGTTTTTTTATCACCTAAACTTGCAATCACAACTAACATGTCTGCTAAATTTTCATCTACCCCTAGTGATTTTTTAACAAATTTGTCAAAATCTAAATTGAAATTCTGTATTTTTTTATCAAATAATGAATCAACACCAATTATTGAATTCTCATCAATACTATAGATTAACAAAGAAGCACCTGAATCAATTGCATTTTCATTTTTTATTTCTGTGTCCACAACAAAATTTTCTTTGATTAATTTTTCTTCAATATCTTTTACCTTTTTTTTAATTTCATTTACTGAAAGTTTTGAAAATGTACAGATCAGTTTTACTAAATTTGTTTTTCTTGTTGTAAATGATATTGATTTTAAATTAGAAGGCTTCACATGTAAATTGACTTCTCCTCCTCCTTTTGGAAAATAACCTCGTTTACATAATTCAAGAGAAAATTTAATTCCCATTCTTGAATATGCTTCTCTTAATACATTTTGAGTATAATCCATGGAAGGACTCCAAAGTACATCTGTCCCACCTTTGATTGTTAAATCAAGTTTTTTTTGAGCAATTGCTACAACTGGAATCAAAACTTGTAAAATTAAAGAAATACTTCCAGCTGTTCCAACATCCTCAATTAATTCTAAACTTTCCACATTACCTGGAATAAATTTTAATTCAGTAGAACCTATTTTTGCACCAATTACTTCAGCATTTGCAATCTTTTGAAGAATCTTAATTGTTGTAAGATGTTGTGGTTTTAATCCTGAATTTTTTCTATTATTTCTAATATTTTCTAAATGAATTGGTTGTTTTGTAATACATGATAATGTAATTGCTGAACGTATTATTTGCCCACCACCTTCACCATATGCTCCATTAATTCTCAAAAAATTCATAGTTTTATCTAACTAGAACTCTTTATGATAGTTTTTTAAAAGAAATTTTCTATATTTTTGTATGAATGGATTGTTGATTGGAAGATTCCAACCTTTTCATTTGGGTCATCTTGAAGCTTTACAATTTGCTTTATCAAAAGTTGAAAAATTGTGGGTGGGATTAGGCAGTTCCAATAAACCTATCCAAAAAAATAATCCATTTTCTGCTCAGGAACGACAAAAAATGATTCTTTCATCTATTGATGATTCAATAAAAGAGAAAATTTCAATTTACTTTATTCCTGATTTAGACAATCATATAAAATGGATTGAAAAAATTGATTCTATTGTCCCAAAATTTGAAATAATTTTCTCAAATGATGAATTGATAAAACATCTGTACTCAAAAAGATCTGTTAAAGTAGATTCAATTCCATTTTTGGATAGAGAAAATTTATCTGGAACTAATATCCGGGATTTAATAATTAGTGATCAAAACTGGCATGACTTTGTACCAGAAGGTACTAGAAATTTTTTAATTAAAAATAGTGCTAAAATTCGCTTATCCCATCTCTAATTATAAATAATCCTAATACTTCAATCACATAGATAACACATGGAATACCTTTCAATGCTTCCTGGTCCAACAAATGTGCCCAATCGAGTAATGAGAGCAATGCTTGCACCAATCATTAATCATAGAAGTGACGATTTTGTTGAATTATACACTGATGTTGTTGATAAAACTCAACAAGTATTTCAAACACAAAATGATATTGTAGCACTATCTGCATCTGGAACTGGTGCTGTTGAAGCAGGAGTAATTAATATAGTTAAGAAAGGTGACAAAGTAATAATTCCAGTTAATGGGGAATTCAGCACTAGATTATCCCAACTTATTGAAGGTCAAGGTGCAAATGTAATTAAACTTCAGACTCCACCGGGAGAAAATGCAACTTTTGATCAAATAAAAGAAGCATTTGATAATAATAAAGATGTTAAAGCATTCTATGTTGTTCACAACGAAACTTCTACTGGAACAATGGTAAATTATCTTGATAAAGTATCTGATTTAACATCTAGAAATGATGCAATGTATGTTG
>Ga0114996_10006666_pt1 | contig 13229 bp, 9 predicted proteins | sample ArcticOcean_MG_C_4_FD_87039 | JGI IMG/M metagenome (GOLD analysis project Ga0114996, IMG submission 87039) | Marine microbial communities from western Arctic Ocean - ArcticOcean_MG_CB4_134 | ecosystem: Environmental > Aquatic > Marine > Oceanic | place: Arctic Ocean: Canada Basin | collected... | reverse complement strand
CGATGATTTTATGCAGGCGTACGAGAAGGATCAGGAGTGGGTCACGCACTGGGTCACCGACCCGAAGAAAGAAGGCCCCAAATGGCCGGCCCGCGACGTGATGGCCCGAATGGCCGAGAACGCCTGGCAGTGCGGCGACCCCGGCGTGCAATACGACACGACGATCAACCACTGGCACACCTGTCCCAACTCGGGCCCAATCAACGCCAGCAACCCGTGCAGCGAGTATATGTTTCTCGACGACACGGCGTGCAATCTGGCCAGCATTAACCTGATGAAATTCTTTGACTCCGAGACGAGCACGTTCGACGTCGAGCGGTTCAAGGCGGCCTGTCGAACCTTTTTCATCGCCCAAGAGATTTTGGTCGACCACGCCAGCTATCCGACGAAGTTGATCGCCGAGAACAGCCACGCATACCGTCCCTTGGGACTCGGCTATGCGAACCTCGGCAGCCTAATCATGGCCAGTGGTTTGCCCTACGATTCTGACGGAGCCCACGGTTTGTGCGGGGCCATTACGGCACTGCTGCATGGCACCGCGAATCTGACCAGTACCGAATTGGCCGCTGCGGCCGGACCGTTTGACGGCTATGACGAGAACCGTGAGCCAATGCTCAATGTCATGCAGATGCATCGTGATGCGGTCGAACAGATCGACCCGTCGTGTCCCGATTATCTTAAGAACGCGGCCCGAAGAGTTTGGGATCAGGTCGTTAGCGAGGGCGGACAACTTGGATTCCGCAATGCTCAGTCGACCGTGCTCGCCCCGACCGGCACGATCAGCTTTATGATGGATTGTGACACCACCGGGATCGAGCCTGACATCGCACTGGTCAAGTACAAACAGCTTGCGGGTGGCGGGATGCTCAAGATCGTCAACCAGACGGTGCCGATGGCCCTGAAGAATATCGGCTATGACCAGCCGACGATTGAAGGGATCACCGATTACATCGACCAGCAGGACACGATCGAAGGGGCCCCCGACCTGCGAGAAGAAGATCTGCCGATCTTCGACTGTGCCTTCAAACCGGCCGGCGGAATGCGCAGCATCGCGTGGCAGGCTCACGTGACGATGATGGCTGCGGCTCAGCCGTTTCTCTCGGGAGCGATCTCGAAGACCGTCAACATGCCTAACGATTCGACTCCGGCCGACATCGCCGAGGCGTATCTACAAGGCTGGCGACTCGGTCTGAAGGCCTTGGCGATCTATCGCGACGGCTCCAAAGGCAGCCAGCCTCTGAACACCTCGAGCGAGAGCGACAAGGACGCCAAAAAGGCGGTCGCTGTGCCGCGACGCGATCGATTGCCCGACACTCGGCAGTCGATCACTCACAAGTTCAGCGTCGAGGGCCACGAGGGCTATATCACGGTCGGCTGTTATGATGATGGGCGGCCCGGCGAACTGTTCATCACCATGGCCAAAGAGGGCAGCACGATTGGCGGTCTGATGGACTGCTTCGGCACGGCGATCTCGATGAGCCTGCAATATGGCGTGCCGCTGACGGTGCTGGTCAACAAGTTCTCCTACACGCGGTTCGAACCTCTCGGATTTACCAAGAACCCAGAGATTCGCCATGCGAAGAGTCTGGTCGACTATATCTTTCGCTGGCTAGGCAACGAATTTATCGCCGGCTATAAGGAGGCCCACATGGGCTTGCCGGTCGAGGACAAGCCAAGCGGAGGCACCGACGCCGAAAAAGAGGTAAAGCCCGTCGCCAAGAAGGCCGACGGGCAGAAGAAGCCAGGATCGGCTGAGGAGAACGGATCGAACGGGATCGTCGCGCTAGGCAACGGTCGCAAATCGGGCGGCAGCAACGGGTCGAGCAAGGTCAGTTCGGCCGTGCTAGAACGAGCCGGCGTGTTACAGGCGAAGGTAACGGTCGGCGGTTCGAGCCAGCAGGATCAATTTGCCGGTTTCCAGGTTGACGCGCCGCCGTGCGATGTGTGCGGGTCAATCACGGTCCGCAACGGAAATTGTTATTTATGCCATTCGTGTGGCAACAGCATGGGTTGCTCGTAAGGGACTGAGGGCACGAGGCCCACGAGCAATCCACCACTGACAGCCACTCATTTAGCGCGCCGCCGTCTCGATCCTCCGAGGCGGCGGCGTTTTTTGTTATACTGCTTTTGTTATGCTGCGGGTTCGATTGTTGTCCCATTCCCACGAGGTTTTCATGTCGAATCCGGTTTTGTTATCTATCGAGGGCCAAGTCGAGCGGCCATTGTCGTTGTCGCTCGAGGATCTGGCAGCGCTGCCAGCCGAGGTGCAAATCGCCGACGCGGCGAAGCATGGTTTTCGTCACGGCGGTCGGGCGGTGACGCTCTGGGGCGTGCTGGCGGCGGCCGGCCCGAGTGACGACGCCAAGTTCATTACGCTGCATTCCTCGGCCGATGACTTTCACGCCAGCGTGCCGCTAGCGGCCGTGATTGATCGGGGGTTGGTGATTTATGCTCAGCAGGACGGCCCCCTTCCCCTTTCGTCTGGCGGGCCGGTGCGGTTTTTTATCCCGGATCATGCCGCATGTCAGGCGGACGACGTCGACGAGTGCGCCAATGTGAAATTCGTCGACCGGCTGGAACTTTCGCCTGAGCGCGGCTACGACAACCGGCCTACTGACGAAGACGAGCATCAAGAACTTCACGAGCGACAAACGGAATCGTAACTCCTTCACGACGCATCGCAACAGAAAGGCAGTCCACCGATGACCTCCGACGCGACGCCACCTGACGACGACAATGCCCAACTGGTCGAGTATCTCAAGCAGCGCGGCCACAGCGACGAGGAAGTCGCCAAGATTCTCGCCCGCATCGCCGAATACGACAAAGACACTGTCCGCCAATCGGTCTTCGATTCGATCGACCAAGGGCAGTTCGACCTGGACGCGATCATCAAAGAGGCACTGGAGAAATAGGCCGCCTCTCCCCCATTTTTCCCGTGACACTTCGCGGGTGCGTCCACGCACCCCTCTTGCTCAAACGCCCACCACTGCCCTCCTTTCGCCACTCCCCTCGTCGCATCTTTCCCAAACAGTCAAACACCCTTATTGAACCAAAACACCGCCGCGCTCGACAAGTCATAACTCCGTCAGTCGCAACAGGTTGCGACGCTAAATCATCGCCCGCTTTGGCCCCCCATTCGATAAGTCGTTTGGCCGTCTTTCACAGGCCCTTGTCAGTTGGCACTCACGACCACCAGAGTCGGGTGTCAAGAACTTTTTCTGCGCGTCGCATGTCGCCCTAAGTTGTTTTTCGCTCAAGCACTTACGCTCACATTTTCGTTTTTCCCTCACTTTCTCACACTTCTCGCTAACCGCCAAAAACGGGTCCTTTTCGAGCGCCGCATTCATAAACCCAAACCCTTGTCGAACGCCCCTAGATCGAACCCCGATTGTGTTCTTAAAGGGCTCGACTTTCCGAACAGCAAAATCGTTTTTAGTGCATGTCATACGGCAAGTAGTGTCAAGGGAAAACTGCTGGGTTGTATAATTATTGTCCATTTTCCACCTTCACTGGGGTGAATCACTTCTCGTTTCATCCGTGTAGATCCGTGGTATCCGTGGTTCTCCTGTTTTTGACCACGGATTCCACTGATGGGCACGGATGATTCCAAAAAACCTTCCGCTTTTGGGACTGTCACGCGCAAATCATAGCGCGACCCGCAGCCAGGACCACCGTTTTTCTGCCGAAGGACAAAATGTCTAGCACCAGGCGATTGCCGGCCAATGGGACACTTCGGCCCGGCGTCTTTTTCTTCGGACCACAGTCAGTGGCAGACAGAGCCCTGAAGGGACGGTCCCAAGACTGCCCTGAGAGGCGGACCGGCGCGAAAGACAAATCCCCGTTGGCACTGAAACCGTGGCGCCGTGATTAGTCCCGAAGGGACGGCCCTAAGTTTACGGATTGCAGCCAATCCGATAAGCCCCAACGGGGCGATCCTAATCGCGTGGTGGTGGCGTATCGGTGATGTTTGCGGTCACGGGGTCGCATGTTAGGGCCGCCCCGTTGGGGCTTTGTGCTTCGCGCTGGTCCGTCACCCAGGGCTACGCCCTGGGCTTTCATAAGACCGCCCCGTTGGGGCTAAAACGATGTGCGGCGGGCCCCAAAAAAGTGCCGAGCACGCTTGTTGGTCTCAAGGTGGACACTCTTGCGGGCAACATCGAGCAACGAACGTGAACAGGAGTAGAAGTAGGCCGGACCAAGCGAAGCGCTGTTCCGGCATGGTCAGTCGCGTTGCCGGAGCGGCGTCGCTGCGCTCCTGGATCCGGCCTACTTGACTGTTGGTTCGCTCCAGTTTGTTGCACCCCCTCGATGTATGTGTTATCGTTTCTCCAATAGAACGGACGGTATCGGACAGCGGCAGCTGATACATCAGCTTTGGGCTACTCCATGATCGGTAACTAAACCCCTTACTAGGTCAGCACTATGGCAGACACTAACGAAAAGTCGGCACAGCCAAAGAAAAGCGTAAAACGCAAGAAAACGGCGAAAGGCAGAAAGCCTGCGAAAACGAAGCAAAATAAGAAACGATCGTCCGTTAGCAACAGACAGGCTGACTATCCTCGGTACTCGGTCCGACGGGCGATGCGAATTCCAATCGGTATTTTGGAACAGAATGCGGGGCACGCGTGTTCGGACAAGGAGTCCGCGCAGTATTGCGGGATTGGTTACAACGGTCGGTACCAAACTGAATTGGGAGCCTCAGTGAAGTATGGGTTTCTGGACCGGCCCGAAACGGGCATGGTAGCGATCACAGATCTTGCGCGAGGAATCATGCGGCCGAAATCAGAGGGGGACGAAACGGACGGGCTGCGTCGTGCGATTCTCAACGCGCCGCAATTAAGTGAAGTCTACAAACACTATCGTGGCGAAAATTTGCCCGACGAACCGTTCTTCTCAAACACACTTGCGGATGGTTTTGGCATCCCGTTAGACAAGGTTGAGGAGTTCAAGGCAATTCTTGAGGAGTCGCTCGTTGACGCCAAGCTCGTAGAAAAACACGGCGGCAAGTCACGCGTCCTGGACGTATCGCAGGGCGAAGGCGTAACGGTCGAAGCCAAAGAAAGTTTTGAACGACTCGAAAAGTCCGCAAAGGTCAAGAAGGGGGACTCGTGTTTCGTGATGATGCCCTTCGCGTCGCCCACAGGAGATTACTTCAAGAAGATTTACGAACCGGCGATCAAGAACGCGGGACTGCGCGCGGTTCGTGCCGATGACGACATGTTCGCAACGGGTAAAATAATTGATCAAATCTGGACTGGCATTCATGCTGCGACCGTCCTCGTGGCTGAGCTTACGGGGAGAAATCCAAATGTGTTTTACGAACTGGGCCTAGCTCACGCGCTCAAAAAGCCCGTTGTACTTGTTTCGTCAAACGAAGATGATGTACCCTTCGATGTCCAGCATATTCGGGTAATTTATTACGATGTCACGGACCCGTTTTGGGGTGAGAAACTGATCGCGAAAATCGGGGAAAACGTGCTTTCTGCAATCTCAAATCCGCAAGAAGCGACGTTAAAAAGCCCGCCCTCTGAATAGGAGATAATCATAGCGGACGGAAGTTTGCTCTGTCGAAAACATTGCCCTGTTAGCTAAAGGCTTTGGTTGTCTTGCCTCATATCAGGTAGTATGGCGACGAAGAGCAAATCTCCCAAACGCATTCTATGCGTTGCGGACTTGAACGAAAAGAAACGTTCCCGAAAGGTACCGTCATACGATGGCCATCTTGGAAACTTGTCGCCGCATCAGCGCTCATCGCTACGGCGACCGGCTGTTATTACGAGTATTCGTCCGAAGAGTCCGCAGACCTGTCGGGATCCATGAATTGGGTCGAGTCGAAGGAACTCTCTTCGACCGAGGTCGTACCGCATACCGAGGTGCCGATCACGCCGGGACGCAACGTCCTCTATTGCAGCACGTTTCAAATGTCCTGGAGCGAACTGCAAAACGACGTGATCGGAGAGCCTGTTCGCCGCTCGCGGATCAACTCAACACGGGTCAATTCAGCAAGGACCCGACAGCGTTGTTCACTCAGTAGTTATGAGAATGTTAATGCCAGTCGGGACGGGAGCCCGCACTGACGCAATTGTTACCATAAGGCACGTGTGGTTTTCGGATCCGAAACCCCGATTACCGAGCGAGTCCCTCACAGCCCTAAGCCAGATAGCGAGTGACTTTGGCGAAGCGTCCTCATTGACGCCCGTACTTTGGGTTTGTCTTCGACGTGGGGTAACCATTTCCCCATTATTCGGCTTGCGACGAGAAAGGCAAGAGTGACCACCGATAGCAGGCAATTCCACACATACATCGATTCGACCCCCATCGCGTGACGCCAGGGATGATCTCGCTTACAATCCGCCGGTGTGCTTCTTTTGACCGGCGATTATCCAACGAACCACCTGGTGACGTGAATCTGAGATGAATGAAGTAAACCAACTTTGGAAAACACTCACTCGCGAGCAGATCAAGACGCGGGTCTTTGACGCGATTGGCCGTACACTCGATTTCTACGCGAGCCCGCCCTTGGGGCTCCCAGGCTCGAGCCTGGACCCCCAAGTGTTCTGCGGCGATGCGCCGTTTCTGCGTGACGCGCCGTTTATGTCGGCGATGATCCGCAATATGAACCATATCGGCTGCCATACGTTTGGCGAGTCGGAGCCGCACTTTCCCGGCACCCACGAAATCGAACGCGAAGTAGTGCGGATCTGTGCGGAGGAGATTTTCCTTGGCCAGCCCGACGCCCACGACGGCTACATCGCCAGCGGCGGGACCGAGGCCAACATCGAGGCGGTGTGGATCTATCGCAATTTCTTTCAGACTGAACATGGTGCCGACGCCAGCGAGATCGCCGTGCTGAGTTCCGCCGACGCCCACTATTCGATCCCCAAAGCGTGCAATCTGTTGGCACTGCGCCATGTCAGCGTGCCGGTCGACGAGCGGACGCGCGAGTTGGACCCTGACGCACTCGGCTCTACGATTCGCGAAGGCCAAGCCGAGGCAGTCAAGTATTGGATCGTCGTGGCCAATCTCGGCACGACGATGTTCGGATCGGTTGACTCGTGCGAGATGTTGACCGACGCTCTGATCGCGGCGGGCGATCCATTTAAGCTGCACATTGACGCCGCGTTCGGCGGATTCGTCTATCCGTTTACCGGCGACACGACGGCGCTGAGTTTCGCCAATCCTCGCGTCGATTCGATCGCGCTCGACGCTCACAAAGTCGTGCAGGCACCGTACGGCACGGGAATCTTTCTCATTCGCAAGGGCCTGATGCAGCACGTCTCTACGGCCGAAGCGAAGTACGTCACGGGGCTCGACGCAACGCTGATCGGCAGTCGCTCCGGAGCCAACGCCGTCGCGATCTGGATGATCTTGATGACCTACGGCCCTGACGGATGGCGAGAGAAAGTCGGCGAACTGATCGACCGAACCGATTGGCTTTGTGGGAGTCTGAAAGAAGCCGGTCGGCAGTTTTATCGGCATCCGCGAATGAACGTCGTGGCGCTACGAGCCGATGAAGTGTCGCGCGAGCTAGCAAGCGAGTTCCTGCTCGTGCCCGATGTGCATAGCGCGTCGCCACGTTGGTACAAGGTCGTCGTGATGGATCACGTGACGCACGACCGCCTAAGAGAGTTCGTCGGCCGTCTAGGCTGAAGAGACCTCGGCTATGCCTACTCGCTATGCCCAGTCGAGCCCGGTCTGTTTGTGCAGCCGGACTTCGAAGTCGCTGATCAGTCCGCCGATGACGTCCCAGCGATCATGCCGGCGAACTTCGATGTCGCCCTGCTCGTTGACGCGAACGATCGAATCGGCGGTCACACCAGCTCGGGCCAGTGCCTCTTCTTCGAGATCGTGGACATCGACCATGCTGATCAAGGTCTTGCCGGTCATTTCGATGAATCTCATAGCTCGTCCAGCAGGCGAAAAGGGCAGGGGGGCGTCACCTTCGGTTCGCTTCTACGAAACAGCGTGCCGTTGGGTTCGGAAATTCCCCCCGCACGCTACCAGTATCGTAGCGTCTGCCCACGATTTGGGCGAGTGGCGTCAGGAAAACTGCGAAGTCTGGGGTCTGGTCCATTTTTCGGCGAGCAAGAATCTGCCACTTGCGAAAAGCGTTGTCCGAAAACATGGACCTGACCCCTTCCGCGCGATTCGGCTAGAACCGCGCCGTCACGCCGCCCGAATAACCAAACAGCAGCGCGTCGCTCTTGGTGAAACCGAACAGCGGGCGGACTGGCGGCGTTCCCGGAGCCCCGCCAAATGTCGACGGATTGAGCGTCGTATCGATCGCGTCGCCCGGACGCATGATTCGATTGATGTAGATGAGCGAACAGCCGGCGGTCACCTCGATATGCTTGGTGATGTGAAAACTCAGATTACCGCTGATTTCGGGAATCACGGCGACCCGGTTGCTGTAATGGCGACCGCTGTTCGATGGCTGAGCCAACAGGCTTCCGTCGCTCGTGACGGTGGTGGGTGTGGGGTCGAAGGTGACCGTCGTGCCGCTAATGTCAACGGCCTGGTGCATGTTCCCCACCGCCACGCGCCCCATGACATCGGCCGAGACGCGATTCCACTTAAACCGGCCAGCACAACTGATCTCGCCACCGTGGAACGTGTTGGCGGTATTGAATCGGTCGGTTCCGGTAATCGTGAGGCCCGCAATGAACGGCGCCCCGGGACGGACGACGTCGGTGATCGTCAGTCCTTCTCGCATATCAAAGTAGCGGTACCCGGCGAGCCAGTCCCAGCGACTGTTGCGTGTGTAGGGCCCCAACATACTTACGCCGCGAAACGCAATCCCGCCAGAGCGAACTTCACTCGTCGCTCGAACGTCGACCGAGCCATTCAGTGTGATCACACCCGTTTGGTTGGGGGCGTTCGCAAAAAATCCGGGGAGCGTGTAGTCGCCGTTGGGGAACGAAATCAACGCGGCATCCTGGCCGGGGTTTCCCGGCACATTCGGGTCAACGTTGAAGAACGGTCGGGCAATAATCGGCGACGATGCGGTTGACTCGACAAAGAACGAGTGGCTTTTGTTTTTCAATTGCCAAAAGTCGACTTCGATTCCAAATACGTCGTCTGACGATAGCCAATAGCCGATCGTCAACCGACCGCCAGCACGGAAATCATTGTCGATCGTCGATCCGCCAAACAGGACGGTCGTGGCGGGAAAACCCAACACGCCTGCTTCGTCTTGTGGCGTACCGTCGGGGCTGGTGGTCACCAGCGCGGGAAGTTCGGTGCCCTTGATCTTCCATCGCAAGTACTGAGTACGCGCATAAAACCGCTCGCCCCCGCCCCACAACGGAGGCATGACGCTGCGCTGACGGGTCTCGCTGTATTCGTCCTCGTCGTAGTCATCAAAGCCGTTAGCCGCCTCGTCGTCGAGATACGCGGCCCGAGCTGCCCAGGCTTGCGGGTCCATCATCCCCGGCGCGCCCAACGGTGCATGGTCGCCAATCCAGACTGGCGCGTCCTGACCACCGGTCACGGGCATCAAACCTTGAGTTCGTTGAAAATGCGACGCCATGGGACTTTCGTTGACCAATTCAATCTCGTTAACCACCTCGACTGCCGATTCGTTGACGATTTCGACGCCGGCTCCAATGCGGCCGCGTTGCTTTATGGGCTCCCCTAAAGGCCCCCTCGAAATCGTCGACCGAAAGTTCGCCAAAACGGTGTCCGAGTCCGACTCAACGCCCGAGACCAAAATAGCGTTCGCGTTTTCGGAGGCGGCCGCTCGGCGGCTGGACTGACTGGCTGGCATGTCGGCCTTCCAGGACCATTGACTCGACCGATAGGGCGGCAACGACTCTGATGGTCGGCGGCAGATCTTTGTCGCGAAAGACGACGCCCCGGGTTTCGGCTGCAACCTCTCGGCCGCGACGACCGGCACGTGCTGTCGATTCACCTTGGCCAGGCTTTCGAACCTCGCGGCGGTACCGTAGACCGGAGCGACGAAACGGGACGGCACACCAGTTGTCATCTCGGGTTGTTGTGCAAATGCAAAGTGCGAGAGCATGGCGGCCAACAACGTGACGCCGGCGAGGCAAATTAAGGTCTTCACAGGTATCCCCCCTGAAGTAATGGCATTTGTCAAAGTTTACGGACTCTGCCGAAAAGCCCGTATGTATGGATTCGGCTGATTGTCCCGGTAATTCCAGGCAGACTTTGCCGATTCCCCGGATTATCCGGGTTTTTCTGGCGCCAGTAGGCTGAAGTGCTGCGATATTGGCCCAGAGACTTTGCGCTACCGGAACTGTTCCTCTATACATCCCAGACTTCCATTTTCCGGGTGAGTTGCCGATGCCTCTCAGAAACCAACCATGGCAATCCGCCACCGTCCACTGGTGCGGCCCTGTGGCGGGTAACCCTGGCCTCTTCTGAATGGTCTGTATGCAGCGAGCAAGGTATCCCTATCCGGTTGCTAAGGTGGCATGGTTTCAGACGATAGACAGCGAGAATCAGATTCGATTTCACGGAAACGAGGCGAACTCGCATGGGGTTAAACCACGTGCCGCGCCGAGATTACGATCGGCGTTGTTCCATACCTCGGGCGGTCGCAGCTATGTCCAGATGGGGAATCCCGGTATAGTATTAGGGCGACGATCTGCTGCTGCGGCCTCGTCGGGAGTATCTCTTTCGAGATTTCTGAGGCGGTCATGTCCGAGGAATTTGATCCATATCTGAAATGGCTCGGGATTTCTCCCCAGGATCAGCCGCCCAACCATTATCGCTTGCTTGGGATCGATCCTTTCATGGAAGATCCCGACGTGATCGAGAGTGCGGCCGACCAACGGATGACACACATTCGTGGAATGAGCACCGGCAGTCGTGGCGTGACGGCGCAGCAGATCCTCAACGAACTGTCCGCCGCTAAGTTGTGCTTGCTCGATCCGCAACAGAAAACTCAGTACGACAGCGAATTGAGACAAGAACACAGTGCGGCCGCTTCGAATCTGCAAGTCGCCACGGTGATTCCCGTTCTGGAAGCGGAGCCCGAGATTGCCAACGTGGCCGTCGCGACATCGACCGCTGCAAGTCGGCGAGCCGGTGGGCAACGGCGCAAGAGCAACAATTTGATAATCGCGGGCGCTCTCACTGCTGCCATCATTCTTGCCGCAATCGTCGGCTATGCCTTGATACCCGGCGGAACCGAGCAACCAATCGATCCTCCTCCGTCGGTCGCCCAGAAGACACAAAAGGTCGCGAGCCCTGCGCCGAAGGCTCCCCAACGTGCGGCCGTTCGCAAATCGAAAGTGAGCCAGAAGCCGAAACTCCCAACCAGTCCCAAACCAAAAACCGCTCCCGCGAAAAAGAAGCCAGAACCGAAACCGGCGGTCGATCCGCCACCGCCCGAAGTCGAAATCGCAGAAAGCCAACCGAGCATCCCGACTCCAGCGAAAGAGGTGCGGCCGCCTGCGGGAAAGAAAAACACCGACACAAGGCACCCCATTCCAGACGCGGCGGCCCTGGCCGGTGCACAGAAACTGGTGGACGAAGTTTTTGGCAAGCGTGTTGTCAAGACTTCGTCGCGGGAGGAAAAGATCTCCGCGGCCAAGAAACTTCTCACCGCGTCACAAGATTCGGCGAATGAACCGGCGGTGAAATTCTCGTTGCTCAACAGCGCGCATCAACTGGCGATCGCTACGGCGGACGTCGAATTGATTGACCAGACGGCCGCTCGGATGGCGGCCGAATTCCGGGTCGATCCGACCAAGAAGAGGGCGAGCGCGTACTACCGTGCGGGCAAAGGACGGCACAAGAAGGAGGGCTACGCCGCACTCACTCGCGCTATGCTCAATCTGGCCGACGAGGCGGTCACGGCCGACCGTATCAAGTTGGCCGAAACGCTTGGCAAAGTCGTCACGGAAGTGGCCCGAAAGTCGAAAGATCGCGAGTTGATTGGTGTCGCCTCCGCAAGCGCTAAAGAGCTACGTCAACTCGCCAAGCAAATGCGTGATGCCGAGAAAGATCGGGCCGCGCTGCAAGCAAACCCGGAAGATGCCGACGCCCACCTGCGGCTGGGGCAGTATCTTTGCTATGTCCGCGATGACTGGAAGAAGGGACTGCCGCATCTGGTCAAGGGCAGCAACACGATACTGAAAGCCGCGGCGACGCTCGATCTGGCCGGTGGTCGTGAAGTGAAGCAACAGGTTGCGATTGCCGATGCGTGGTGGAATTCGGCTGAAGAAGATCGAACAGAAACGAAAGCCGACAAACAGCTCCGTGCCGCTTTTTGGTACAAGAAGGCGCTGCCCCATCTAGCCGGCTTGCCCAAGGCGAAGGTCGAGCAGCGACTCGCGAAACTCGCCAGTCTCGGCACCCCAGGAAAACAGCGACCCGGTGCAAAGAAACGATCATTGGCGGGCAAGCCGCTATCAAACCGGGCACGACGCAAGAAGATCGAGGCAGCCTTGGGCTATCGGCTAAGGAAACATCCCAATGGCGCGGTCGAATTCAAGGGCCACTGGTACGCGGCCCTTCCGGCAGGGAAAACCTGGCCGGAAGCAAGGGACTACTGCCGTCAGGTCGGCGGATATCTGGGCTGTATCAATTCGGAAAAGGAGAACCAGTTTCTTCACGAGTTGGTAGCCAGATCCGCGAATAGGAAATTTTTCTGGATTGGCGGATACCAACGCGGGGACGGGAAGTGGAAGTGGCTCACCGGAGAGCCATTTGAATACACGAACTGGCGCCCCAACTACGGGGCTCAGGGTGGAAATAACGTCGTCATCTACATGTGGCCGTTCTACGACGGCAAATGGGGTGAGTATGTGATTTCCGCCAAGCCTCCTTTCATCTGCGAATGGGAATTCTAGCCCTGGAAATCTGCTATAATTAAGGAAAAGGCATTCGGCGGAACGAATCGCGGCATCTGCACGTCTAAAAGCCACTCATCACCCCTGTCACAATCCCTACGATCGATCGCGATGGCCACGACGGACACGCAAACAACCCGATCTCGACCCGCCGGTCTTCCGCCAACCGTCACACGGGGTGGCGAGACCAGCGAGCAATATGTCGAGAGCCAGATCTCCCGTGCCCGTTGGTACGTCAAACTGGTCGATGTGTCGGCCGGCCTGATGCTGCTAGCAATCGGCACGCTGGTGTTTGTGCTGGTCGCGGCGCTATTGGATCATTGGATCTTGCCGAGTGGGCTGGGGGTCATGGGAAGGCTGTTGCTATTGATGGGATTCTTGGCCGGAGCGGGAGCCTATTTCGGCACT
>Ga0114996_10006664_pt1 | contig 13234 bp, 12 predicted proteins | sample ArcticOcean_MG_C_4_FD_87039 | JGI IMG/M metagenome (GOLD analysis project Ga0114996, IMG submission 87039) | Marine microbial communities from western Arctic Ocean - ArcticOcean_MG_CB4_134 | ecosystem: Environmental > Aquatic > Marine > Oceanic | place: Arctic Ocean: Canada Basin | collected... | reverse complement strand
CGCCCCCCCCGGCGGAGACCGCCGCAACGCCCCCCCCGGCGGAGACCGCCGCAACGCCCCCCCCGGCTGAGGTGACTGAGACTGCCCCTGCACCTGCCTCTACCCTTGAGGCTCCGGCGGCTGAAACACCGGCGGCGGAAACCCCGGCAACGGAAGCTCCGGCAACAGAAGCCCCAGCGACGGAAGCTCCAGCCGCAGCTCCCACCGCCGCAGCTCCGGCTGACGCACCGGCAGAAGCACCGGCTGCGGAGACCGCAACCGCTGAGCCCGAGTCGACCGAGTCGTCCGACTAACTGGAGGGCGCTGCCGTGGCGGAGCCTGCTTCTCAGTCGTCAGCCGATTCGAGTCCCCTGCCCGCGATCGGCGTGGGCCTGTTGGGCCTTGGCATCGTGGGTGCGGGCGTCTACGAGGCGCTGGAGACGCGCGCGGCGAGCTACGCCCGACGTGCCGGGCGCTCGTTGGACGTGCGCAGGGTGGCGGTCCGTGATCTGGATCGCGCCCGGCCTGTTGAACTCGACGCCGCAATGCTGACGACCGATCCGTTCGCGGTGGCAACCGCTGATGACATCGAGATCGTGGTCGAACTGATGGGCGGTGAAACACCGGCCGCGGCCTGCATCCGAGCCGCGCTGGAAGCGGGCAAGCACGTCGTGACCGCAAACAAAGAGGTGATGGCGAAGCACGGTCCGGAGTTGCTGGCCCTGGCGCAGTCGCAGTCCGTGGAGTTGCTCTACGAGGCAAGCGTCGGCGGCGGGATCCCGATCATTTCGCCGCTCAAACGGGACCTGCAGGCCAACGAAGTGCAGCGGATCCAGGCCATCATCAACGGCACGACCAACTTCATGCTGACCGCGATCGCGGCGCAAGGAGCGTCGTACGCCGACATCTTGGCGGAAGCCCAACGTCGCGGGTACGCGGAGGCGGATCCCACGAGTGACGTGGAAGGCCATGACGCAGCCTACAAGTTAGCGATCTTGGCCAGTCTCGGTTTTCACACCACCGTGTCGCCGGATGATGTCTTCAGGGAAGGGATCACGGAGCTGACGGCGCGGGACTTCAAGTACGCGGCGGACCTGGGTTACGTGATCCGCCTCGTCGCAACAGCGCAGCGGGTCGATGCGGCGGAAGACACGCTCGATGTCCGCGTCCATCCCTGTCTTATCCTGAAGTCGGAGCCGCTGGCACGGGTGGACGGCGTGCTCAATGCCGTGGCGGTGGAGGGTGATCTCGTCGGACGGGCGATCTTCGAAGGTGAAGGCGCGGGGACCGCGCCCACGACGAGCGCGGTGGTGGCGGATGTCTTGGACATTGCCTATGGGATCGCGGCGGGGCAGACGCCGCGGCCATTGCGGCCCAGCGATCCGGCACCCTGCATTCAGCCGATTGGCGAGCTTCGGATACGATATTATCTGCGTATGGTGGTGCATGACCAGCCGGGAGTCTTGGCCGATCTGGGCAAGTTGCTTGCCGAGAACCATACGTCGATCGCCTCACTGTTGCAGGTGGAAGCCGACGCGGTGGCTGGAACGGCAGAGCTGGTGATGACGACCCATGAGACGCGTGAGTCGGATCTCGAGATGTTCCGGGCGGCGGCGGCGCAGATGGACTCGGTGAGGGACATTGGCATTCGGATCCGGATGGAAAGCGCCCGGTCGTGACAACTCCGCCCCCCGATCCGAAGTCCTTTCAGAGCATGATCGACTGGCTGGAGACAGAGCTGCGTCAAGTGAAGGCCCAGCTTCAGGAGTACAGCGACCAGGCGGAAGGCAACCAAAGCGCGATCTGGGATCTGGCGGACCGGCAGCAACGCAGTGAGCACGGCGCCACCAACTTCAATGCGCAGCTCAACATCGTGACCGGGATGCCAGAGGAATTGCGCCTGTTGCGTGAGCGGGTCGAGCGGTTGCAAGGGGGGGTCGGCCAAGATGCGGAGCAGCGAGAGCTCTTCGCGCGCCAGCTGCGTGCAGAGATGCAGGCTGAGCGAGACGAGCGGGGTGAATTGCGACGCCGGACGGAGTTTGCGGAGCAGGCGTCAACGGACGCGGGCGAGAAGATGGGACTGCTGGAAGACGTGGTGCGCCGCTCGCAGGAGGAAGCTGCGTTGCTTCAGCAACGTCTGGAACAGAACGACATCAACATGCACGGCGCCGATGCCCGGCTGGCGGCAAACGCGGAAGCCTTACGTCGGGCACAAGGCGATGTCCGCAATATGTCGCAACAGCTAGATGCCCAGGAGCGGCTCTTGACGGAGATGGATGAGCGCCAGGGGCGGCTGTTGGAGGGCACCCGGCGCCTGCAGGAGAACGTGGACCGCGCCAACACCCTGGCTGAGGAGTTCGAGGCCCAGCGCGAGCGGTTCGATGCGCTGCGTCAGTCGCAGGACTCCTCGCTCGAACGAGTGAACGAAGTGGCACGGGACGAAGAGGCCCTCCAAGCCAAACTGACGGAGATGGAGCGGACCATTGAGCGCAACAAGAACCGCGCCGATGAGCACGAGCGCGTGCTGATCGAACTGCGGCATGGCGTGGATGAGGCGGCGGATTCGTCGCGGCGCGAGGCGGAGCGGTTTCTTGCCTTCCAGGAGAAAGTGCGTCGACGTCAGACCTCGGATATCGAACAAGAGATCCGGGAGCTCCGTGGGTTCGGACGTTCCAAGGCCGGGCCGGATGCCTGAGCAGCGCATGCTGGCGTTCGCCGAGGGCGTGGGAGTCCTCGCCCGCTACGGCGACTATCTCCCGCTGACGGAGGCCACGCCGCGGATCACGCTGGGCGAAGGCAATACCCCCCTCGTCCGGGCCGCATCGCTGGAATCCCGCACGGGCGCTCGCGTCTATCTCAAGCTGGAATCGATGAATCCCACGGGGTCGTTCAAGGATCGCGGGATGGTGGTGGCGGTGGCCAAGGCGTTGGAGACGGGCAGCCGCGCCGTGATCTGTGCATCGACGGGAAACACCAGCGCCTCGGCGGCGGCCTACGCCGGCCGCTACGGCTTGCGTTGCTACGTCGTGGTGCCCAAGGGCAACATCGCCCAGGGCAAGTTGGCCCAGGCCATCGCCCACGGGGCGCGCATCTTGGCGGTGGATGGCTCCTTCGACGACGCGTTGCATCTGGTGCAGCAGATTGCCGACCGCCATCCGATCACACTCGTCAATTCGGTGAACCCGCATCGCATCGCGGGTCAACAGACGGCAGCCTGGGAAATCGTCGATGCGCTTGGCGACGCACCAGACATCCATTGCATTCCGGTAGGCAATGCGGGCAACATCAGCGCCTATTGGATGGGCTACGTGGCGGCCTTCCAAAGTGAGCACGCCAGGCAGAAGCCCCGGATGTACGGATTTCAGGCAGCGGGCGCCGCGCCGTTGGTGAGCGGCAAGCCCGTTGACCATCCGGAGACCATCGCCACGGCGATCCGCGTGGGCCGTCCGGCCTCCTGGGAGAGTGCGATTCGCGCCCGGGATGAGTCCGGTGGGGAGATTCGCGCGGTGACGGACGACGAAATTCTCGCGGCCTACGAACACCTTGCTCGTGAAGAGGGAGTCTTTTGTGAACCCGCCTCGGCGGCGTCGGTCGCGGGCCTGTTGTCCTTGCAAGCGGCGGGTGTGGATTTGGAGGGGAAGCAGGTGGTCTGCGTCATCACCGGCTCCGGCCTCAAAGATCCCGACACGGCGCTGACGCTTGCGCCGGATATGATCGACATTCCTAACTCGCTCGAGGCGGCTGAGGCGGCTCTGGACTAGGTGGAGAGCGTGACCGTCTGTGCTTCAACATTGCTCTCCAACACCGGCACTCCAACACCGGGACTCGAACACCAGGATGCTGGTAGCACCGTGTCTGTGACCGGCGCATTGTGACCACAGCGGGGCGTACGGCCAAGGTGATCGTGAATCCCGCCGCGGGCGGTGGACGCACGCGCAGCGAATGGCCGAAGACGATCGTCGCGCTGCGGGAGGCGGGGCTGGAGCCGGACTACGTGCTGACCAAGCAACCTGGAGAGGCGTCAGACCTGGCGGCAGCGGCGGCGCAGGACGGGTATGACGTGGTCGTCGCGGTGGGTGGGGACGGAACGGCGCACGAAGTGGCGAACGGGCTGTTACGCGCGGACGACCCGCCGCCCCTGGGCTTGGTTCAGACCGGAACTGGACGTGATCTGAGCCGGCTGCTGTCCCTGCCGAAGGACTACGAGGGCCAGGCGCGGATTGTGGCGACGGCCACGCCGCTTCGGATCGATGTGGGGCGCTGCCGGTACGCGGCGGCGGCGGGTGGGACCGAGGAGCGTGCTTTCCTCTTGCTTGGGGGGGCGGGGTATAGCGCCCGCGTGGTTGAGCGCTCACTGCGGCTCAAACGCTGGTTCGGCGGTCTGGCTTACCTGGTGGCGGCGGTCCAGGAGCTGGCGACGGTGCGCGCCACACCGGCGCGTCTAGTTCTGGATGGAGCCGCGGAATCGTTGCCGATCGTAGAGTTGTTAGTCCTCAATGCGCCGTGGATCGGCGGCGGGATGTTCGCGGGGCCGGGGGGCGATGCTCAAGATGGTTGGCTGGAGACCCTGATCTTGCCGGATCTGCCGCGTTGGAGGCTGTTGAACGCCTTGCTACGCATATATCGCGGGTCGCACATTGAGCAGCGGGGTGTGCGCTACGGTACGACGAAGCGAATCCGTATTGAGCCAGAAATGACCATGCCGGTCGCGGTCGACGGAGAGAGCGTCGGTCAGACTCCGGCGGAGTTCTGGATCGAGCCCGGTGCGCTAGCCGTGCTGGCGAACGAGGTACGCAAGGGATGACTCCGGAGTTGACTCCCCCTCGCACGATCGACACCGAGCGCATTGAAGCGGCCGTCACTGAAATGCTGTTCGCAATCGGCGAAGACCCGAACCGCGAAGGTTTGGTGGAGACTCCACGCCGAATCGCGGAGTCCTACGCGGAGCTGTTCGCTGGCCTCACGGTGGATCCCGAATCGCTACTGAAGGTTGGATTCGAAGAGGGACACGACGAGATGGTCGTGTTGCGGGATATCCCCTTTTTCTCGATGTGTGAACACCATTTCTTGCCGTTCCACGGCTTGGCCCATGTGGCCTACGTGCCGCGTGGTCGAGTGGTGGGGATTAGCAAGATCGCACGGCTGGTCGATGCGGTGGCGCGCCGTCCCCAGTTGCAGGAGCGGCTGACCGGTCAGATCGCCGATACCTTGATGCGCGCGCTGGAGCCCGATGGCGCAGCCGTCGCGGTAGAGGCGGAGCACTTGTGCATGACGATGCGCGGCGTCAAGAAGCCGGGCAGCCGGATGGTGACGTCCGCGATGCGTGGCACCTTCCAGACACAGCCCGACACACGGAGTGAGTTCTTGGCACTTGTGAGTCCCGGTCGAACATAGAGATGCTGAACCGAGGAATGCCCGAATGAGTGTGCGTGTGGAGTCGGCGGATTGGGAGAGCCTGAACGGGGCCTGGGCGGCGCTGTACGACGAAGCGCGCCCCGTCGCGGGTCCGTTCGTCACCTCGGAGTTCCTCTCGGCCTGGTGGGGGGTGTTCGGCGAGGGTCGCGAACTCGATCTGAGCGCGGTGCGCAAGGACGATTCACTGATCGGTGTCTTGCCATTGCAGCGCCACGACGGCGCAGTGAAACTGCTGGGCGATTTCGAGATCTGCGATTACATGGATGTCTTGGCGGCGCCGGGCTCCGAAGAAGCGGTGGTCGAGGCGCTGTTGGATCGACTGGACACCTTGGCCTCACCACGGGTTGACCTGCGAGGGCTGGCGGAGGGTTCGTCGACGCTGGCGCTGCTACCGGAACAAGCGCTGCAGCGCGGTTGGGCAGTGGAGCGCGAAGAGGAGGCCGTGTGCCCGGTGGTCCCGATCCCGGGCGACTGGGAGTCGTATGTAACCGGGTTGCGCCGCAAGTACCGGCACGAAGTCCGCCGCAAGCTCCGCAACCTGCGGTCCGGCAAGGCGGTCGTTGATATTGAGGTGGTTTCGGATCCCGAAACGCTGCGGGAGCGTCTCCCCGACTTCCTGCGGATGATGACCACTTCGCGCGGAGATAAAGCGGAGTTCATGACGCAGCAGATGGCGACGTTCTTCCACGCCTTGGTTGATCGGTTGGCGCCCGGGAGACATCTGCAGATGTATTTCTTGCTGCTGGATGGCAAGCGGGTGGCGACGGTGCTCTGTTTCCTCTGTCAGGGCCAGTTGATGCTCTACAACAGTGGCTACGATCCGGACTTCCGCGCCTTGTCGGTGGGAATCGCATCGAAGGTGTTTTGCATGCGCGAGGCGATCGAATCCGGCCTCGAAGCGGTCAATTTCTTGCGCGGCGACGAAGAGTACAAATTCCAGCTCGGCGCGAAGGCCTCACCAGTCACACGCCTCGTATTGACCCGCTGACCTCATGTCGCATCACCTGCGCCGACTCGCCTTCATCAGCACCCACACCTCCCCACTGACCCGGCCGGGCACCTCCAAGGCTGGCGGGATGAATGTCTATATCGCGGAATTGACGGCCCAGCTTGGTATGGGCGGCTGCGCGGTCGACATTTACACCCGCGCCGATCATCCGGATTTGCCGGAGACCGTGGAGCTTGCCCCCAACGTTCGGGTCGTGCACATCGAGGCGGGACCGCTTGAGGTCCTCAGCCCCATCGCCGTTCACGCCTGGACATCGATCTTCACCGAGAAGGTCGCGGCCTTCGCCGCGGAGCAGGGCTGCGAGTACGACCTCATTCACTCCCACTATTGGCTGTCGGGTCTCAGCGGCGCGACGCTGGCGAATCGTTGGCGGGTCCCCCACGTGGCGATGTTCCACACCTTGGGCGAGGTGAAAAACCGGGCGCGCCGCGCCGAGCACGAACCGGCTTTGCGGATCGACGGCGAGCGGGATGTGGTGCGGCAGGCAGACCGCCTGATCTGTGCGACCCCGCACGAGCGGGACTTCTTGGTGCAGCTCTATGGCGCGGACTGGGACTGCATCGATGTGGTGCCGCCCGGTGTCGACTTGGATCTCTTCTCGCCGGGCGATCAGGCCGCCGCGCGCGCGTCGTTGGGCTTGGGTCTCGAGCCGATTGTGCTATTCGTGGGACGGATGGAGCCTCTCAAAGGCGTCGATATCTTGATTCGTGCGGCGGGCGTCGTGGAGCTCGACACCACTTTCACCGTCCTTGTTGCGGGCGGCGATCCGGAGCGGGATCAATCGACGACGGCCCAGTTAGAACAGTTGGCCGTGGATCTGGGGATCGGCGAGCAGGTCCAGTTCCTCGGCACGCTCCCGCGTGAACAACTGCCGAGCTACTACCGAGCGGCGGATGTCTGCGTCGTGCCCTCGTACTACGAGAGCTTCGGGTTGGTGGCGGTGGAGGCACTGGCTTCGGGCACACCGGTGATCGCGACGCGCGTGGGCGGTCTCCAGTACACGGTGCACGATGGTCAGACGGGGTATCTCGTCTCCTGGCGTTGCCCGGAGCCCTTCGCCGAGCGGATGGAGACCCTCTTGGAGAACGACGAGTTGCGCGGGCGCTTCGCGGCGGCGGCGCCGGAATCCGTCCGGCAGTTTAGCTGGGACCAGGTGGCGGATCAGATCGTCGAGGTCTATGAGGACGTATTGGAGCGGCATGCGTCAGGAATGGCGGCGGGGAGTACCGCCGGTTAGCTGAGCCGGACACACACTTGGACACACTTCGGTCGCTATTGGGCTGCGACCTGGCGAATGCGGCCCCCCCGAACGCGGTGGTTGGCTACACTGTCGGCATCATGGTTGGCACCTCTGACAAACAGAGAACGAGCGACGCTAGGTACGCCCCCAACAAGGGGACACTGGAGTCCGCTGCGCCCGATCGAGCTGAGTCGACGGGGCGAACTGCCTCCGAAGACGAAACGCAACCGAGGCGGGCCCTCGTCGTGATGGCACACCCGGACGATATCGAGTTCACCTGCGGGGGTACGGCGGCGGGATTGGCGGCGGAGGGCTGGGCTGTCACCTTCTGCCTGGTGACGAGCGGCGACAAGGGCACGAAGGATGAGTCGCTGGCCTCGCATGACTTGGCAGCGCTCCGCGAAGCGGAGCAAGAGGCTGCGGCCCGCGAATTGGGCGTGAACCATTGCCTGTTCCTACGGGTGCCGGACGGATTCGTCCAGGATGGCCCGGAGTTGCGAGGCCTGCTGGTGCGCACGATTCGGGAAATACAGCCCGACCTGGTGATCACCTGGGACGGATACCGCGGCTTCAATCATCGCGACCACCGCACCGTCGGCATCGTCACCCTTGATGCCGTCTTCCCGCTGGCCCGCAATCCGCACTACTTCCCCGAACATGCGGCGATGGGGCTGCGCCCGCATCGCGTCAACACCGTGCTTCTGGCGGGCACGCGGGAGCCGGACTATTTCGTGGACGTCAGCGCGCAGATCGAGAAGAAGGTTGATGCCTTGCGGCGGCATGCCAGCCAGGTGCAGCCGGCGTCGAGAAAAGATTGGTTGAAACGACTGCGTGGCGGTCGGGAAGCAGCGGCGCAGCAGGGACAGGTCCCCTGGGCGGAATCCTTCCGGCGGCTGCACTTTGGTGGAACCTCGGCGCCGAATCGCAAGGCGGTCCTCAAGCGTCTCGCGAAAGAGGCCGCCGACAAGGCGGAGGCTGAGGGATCAACGGACGAGGCGAACACTGGGACGGGGGGCTAGGTGGAAGATCTCGCGTTGTATTTCCTCTGGGGAGGCTTGGTGACCGCGGGCGTGTCGTCTGGGGTGTACATCCTCTATGCGAGTCAGCCTTGGTGGAGCACGCTTTTCGCACCGGCATTGCAGGTGGCGGCTGACACCGGATCTGGCTCCATTTCGCAGAATCGTCCACGCCGACCCGCCACGATGGCGGGACTCGCGACCTTCTCCGCATGGACGACCGTGGTCTTCGCGGGGTTGGGGCTGATTTTTCGGGCGATCGCGCTCGAACACCCCCCGTATAGCAATCTGTTCGAGTATTCGATGGCCTTTGGCTTCGCAATCGCGTTGGTCTATGTCGCGACCGAGCTGCGCTACGGATCGCGCTTGGTCGGCGCGTTCGTGATGCCGGTCTCCTTCGCCTTGTTCGCCAGTGCCCTGGCGTTTCCCAGTGAAGGCGACACGACGCTGGTCCCCGCCCTACAGGCACCGACCCTACTGACGATCCACGTGGCCTTGATGCTCCTGTCTTACGCAGTGTTGGCTGTCGCCTTCGGGGGGGGCGTGATGCACCTCTTCCAAGGGGATAAAGGGCGTAAGCATGGTTGGCTGCCGTCGGCGGCGCGATGCGATGAGCTGACCTATCAGTCGGTTTTGATTGGTTTCCCGTTGCTCGCGATCGGTGTGGCGCTGGGCGCCTGGTGGGCGAACGACGCCTGGGGACGTTACTGGGGCTGGGATCCGAAAGAGACGGCGGCGCTGGTCACGGGCCTAATTTTCGCGGTCTACCTGCACACCCGAGGGGTACGGCAGCTGAAGGGTAGCCGGGGGTCGTGGATCGTCGTGGGGGGGTTCGTCGCGGTGATGTTTACCTATCTCGGCGTGAACCTCTGGATCAGCGGACTGCACTCCTACGCGGGCGTCTAAGAGGGCTGAGCGTCCCCCGCTGTGCACAAGCTCTGTTAAGCAGGGGCAAAGAGCGCCGACATTGCTTGACACTCCGATTACAGCATCCGTAGGCTGCGCTTCTGTCCGCTTGTTGTGGACGGCTTTTCGGGTTGAAGCCGCCAGTGCCTGATGACCACCGCTGCGAGCGGAACGGTTCAGCGACCGGCTTTGACCATTTCTTGTGTCCGACGGATAGTGCGGTGCTTCGGCCCCCACGCGCCGGGCGTGATTTGAGCATCGGTACATCTCCAGAGGTGCCGGTTCAGCGAGACGGGACGACACGTGCCGACGATTAACCAGTTGGTCCGCAAAGGGCGCAAGCCGGTGACGAAGAAGACCAAGGCGCCTGCGCTGCGGTTCATTCACAACTCGCTCACGGGCCGTACGCGTCAGGGACCGGGGTCGCCGCAGAAGCGCGGTGTTTGCACGGCGGTGCGTACGGTGACGCCCAAGAAGCCGAACTCCGCGTTGCGGAAGGTCTGCCGCGTACGGCTGACCAACGGGATTGAGGTCACGGCCTACATCCCGGGCGAGGGGCACACGTTGCAGGAGCACTCTGTCGTGCTGATTCGCGGCGGTCGTGTGAAGGATCTACCGGGGGTGCGTTACCACGTGGTGCGCGGCGCGCTGGATGCCCAAGGGGTGCAGGACCGGCGTCGCAGCCGCTCCAAGTACGGCACGCGGAAAGTCTCGGGAGCGGCGACCACTTAAGTAAGTTGAAGAGCGGCGCCTCGCGCGCCGCTTCGTCATTGTGTTTTACATCGTTTCTGGGCGGCGGATGTCGCGGCCCGGGACGCCAGTGGCCGCAAGGCCTGAGGGAATAGTTCATGCCACGGCGGAATCGACCCGAGCGCCGGCGTCACACGCCCGATCCGAAGTTCAATTCGATCCCGGTTCAGCAGACGATTAACAAGCTGATGCAGGCCGGCAAGAAGGGGACTGCGGAGCGCATCATGTACGATGCGTTCTCCATGGTGGAAGAGCGCTTGCGCCAAGACCCGCTGGAGGCCTTTCAGCAGGCCCTGCGCAATATCACCCCGCAGATGGAAGTGAAGCCCCGACGCGTGGGTGGAGCGACCTATCAAGTGCCCGTGGAGATCCGGGCGGACCGCCGCAATTCGTTGGCGGTGCGGTGGTTGGTGACCGCGGCACGCGCGCGGCGGGGCAAGGCGATGTCGCAGCGCTTGGCGGAAGAGATCTTGGACGCGTTCAACAACAGTGGCACCGCCGTGAAGCGGCGCGAGGACACGCACCGCATGGCGGAAGCGAACCGCGCGTTCGCTCACTACCGCTGGTAAGAATAATGACAAGGAAACGTGCACCACTGGTGCACGTTTCCCGCTCCGGGCTTCGCCCGGGAACGATGCGGGCATCTTGCCCGCGAGAGATTCGGGCGCTGCCCGGGAGAGGTGATACGGGGAACCCTATGCCCCGCGACATTGCCATCGATTCAGTCCGGAACATCGGAATCATTGCCCACATTGATGCGGGTAAGACCACGGTGACCGAGCGCGTCCTCTACTACGCGGGCCGTACCTACAAAATCGGTGAGGTTCATGAGGGCACAGCCGTCATGGACTTCATGGACCAGGAGCGGGAACGCGGCATCACCATTGCCGCGGCGGCGACGACCGTCGATTGGAACGATCACCGCATCAACATCATCGACACGCCCGGGCACGTCGATTTCACCGTTGAGGTGGAGCGGAGCCTGCGGGTGCTCGATGGCGGCGTGGTCGTGTTTGATGCCGTGGCCGGCGTGGAGCCACAGTCAGAGACGGTGTGGCGGCAGGCGGACAAGTACAGCGTGCCGCGCCTCTGCTTCGTCAACAAGATGGACCGCATCGGCGCCGACTACTGGCGCACGATGGAGATGATCCGGGATCGCCTGGACTTTCTCCCGGTCCCGATTCAGATTCCCATGGGCTCCGAAGACAAGTTTCAGGGCGTGATCGACCTGATCCGCATGCGCGCCTGGTTTTTCAGTGGTGACCGCGATGAGCCGCCGGTGGAAGGGGACATCCCCGACGTCTTTCAGGATGACGCCAACCGCTGGCGCGAGACGATGATTGAGCGCATCGCGGAGCATGACGAGCAAGTCATGATCTCCTATCTGGAGGGGCATTCCCCATCAGAGGACGAGATCGACAAAGCCGTGCGTCGCGGTACGATCGCGGTGGAGTTCACACCGGTTCTGTGCGGCAGCGCCTTGAAGAACGTTGGTGTACAGCGGTTGCTGGACGCGGTGGTGGACTATCTGCCGGCGCCCGGCGATGTCCCGCCCGTCGAAGGCCGTCTGTTGGACTCGGAAGAGATCGTGCAACGCGCGCCACTTGATAGTGAGCCGCTCACGGCCCTTCTCTTCAAAATCGTGACGGACCCCTACGTGGGGCGGCTGGGCTGGGTGCGGGTCTACTCCGGCGTCTTGAAGACTGGGGACTCCATCTTCAACAGCTCTCGGCTCAAGACGGAGCGTGTGGGTCGCTTGCTGCGGATGCACGCCGCCGAACGTGAAGACGTTGACGCGGTCTACGCGGGTGGCATCGCCGCCATCGTTGGCCCGAAGGACACCTTCACGGGCGACACGCTGACGGATAAGAATGATCCGATCCTGCTCGACGAAATTACCTTCCCGGAACCCGTGGTTTCGATCGCGATCGAAGCGAAGAGTAAGGGTGACCAGGACAAGATGGGGCAAGCGCTCCGTAAGTTGATCGAAGAAGACCCCACCTTCCGGTCCACGTTTAACGACGACACCGGACAGACCGTGATCTCGGGCATGGGTGAGCTCCATCTGGAGGTCATCGTCGACCGCTTGACGCGTGAGTTTGGCGTCGGCAGCAACGTCGGTCGGCCTCAAGTGGCCTACAAGGAGACGATCAGGAAGCACGCGGAGGCGGAGACGCGCTTCGTACGGCAGACCGGTGGCCGTGGGCAGTTCGCGCACGTGATTCTCAACATTGAGCCGCTCGCGCCCGGCAAGGGCTTCGAGTTCGAGAACTCGATTCGGGGCGGCAATATTCCCCAGCAATTCATTCCGGCTGTACGCAAGGGCGTGGAGCAAGCGCTGGAGAACGGGATCTTGGGCGGCTTCGGGGTCGTGGACCTCAAGGTCACGCTGACCGATGGCTCGTACCACGATGTGGACTCCAGCGAGATGGCATTCAACACGGCCGGCAGTATCTGCTTCAAGGAAGCAATGCGGAAGGCCAGCCCGGTCCAGCTTGAGCCGATCATGAGGGTGGAGATCGCGACGCCGGAAGACTTCTTCGGCGACGTCATGGGCGATGTCACCTCACGGCGGGGCCAAGTCCAAGGGATGGAGGCGCGCGGCAGTCTCCAGATCATCCGCGCCATGATTCCATTGGCGGAGACTTTCGGCTATACCACGAACCTGCGTTCGATGAGCCAGGGGCGTGCATCATCCAGTATGGAATTTGACCACTATGCGGAGGTTTCCGCAGAGATCGTGGCGAAGCAAACGGCGTAGCGAAGACAAAATGGAGAGGGCGCCCGATAGGGCGTCCGGGAGAGTTAGGCGATGGCGCGAGAGAAGTTTGAACGCACCAAGCCCCACGTCAACGTGGGGACGATCGGGCATGTCGATCACGGCAAGACGACGCTGACGGCGGCGATCACGAAGACGCT
>Ga0114996_10006663_pt1 | contig 13234 bp, 10 predicted proteins | sample ArcticOcean_MG_C_4_FD_87039 | JGI IMG/M metagenome (GOLD analysis project Ga0114996, IMG submission 87039) | Marine microbial communities from western Arctic Ocean - ArcticOcean_MG_CB4_134 | ecosystem: Environmental > Aquatic > Marine > Oceanic | place: Arctic Ocean: Canada Basin | collected... | reverse complement strand
CTTTTTACTATTTCAACTAGCCAAGATATCCTGGATACTTTAAACAGTTACTGCACTATCTCTATAAATGCACTCAGCAGGAAAGAGTTCACACTTATGTCAACAATATATTCACGTTAAATTCGAAATCTCTGCCTGGTTGGGCTTTACGGTATCACGGGTATAATGCTCAAGATGACACCACTAACGCACTCATTGCCCTGGATTCAATGCTGTATAATCTTGAAAATCGTATAGATCCACTAATCCCTGATACATCCGAAATCACACCGATTCATGAAGCTTGGTTGGATCAGTGGAATGTGGATTATAAATATTATCAAGAGCGTATGCTTTATCCACGGAAGTGGATTGGATATCCAAGGTAATGCTGAGATCACAATGAATAAAACTAAAGTAACAATCAATCTAACATTTATAGTTTTTTCAGTCATTATATAAATTAAACATTAAATCCCCGGAGCGTCATTCCGGGGATTTAACTTATCTACCAATAGGTAGCAACAATTATCATCTAACTCTACTAAGCACCCTGATCCCGCCCCCAGCAGAGTTTGCTGCAATTTTATCCTCAGTTGGGTGAAAACTGGGATTTTGTCCGAAGCTCGCAATCCGTCGCTCTCCCGCGCCTTCGCGGTACAACCACAATCCAGCTACTCTGCCGGTCTGAACTCGCACAAACGCAATCTGATCTCCACTCGCATCAGAGGTTGGGTAAGTAGCCCATCGAGCGAGCGTATCTGCAATTTCAGGATGAAGGACATCCACGCCCCACAACACTTCGCTGAGTGATCCGCTCAAGTAATCATTAACGATATACACAAGTTTGTAACCATCATATGACCAATTCCAATGAACCGCTCCAGTGCCGCTTCGATAAACCTCCGCCAAATCGAGATCAATAATTAGCATTCTACCGTCAATTTCATTGTCAGAGTAAGCAATAAAGTCGTTCTGGGGAGAGCCCTTTGGTTTATGACCGTTGGCAATGAGAAATTCGGGTACAGCAGAGTCTTCATCATCTACTGGAATATGCAACTTGTAAATACCGGATGGATTATCAATGTAATTATCCATCCTAAACACAACATCTAAATTGGTATATACCCACGACACATCTCGTCCCTGACCATATACGTGGGTTAAATTGTCCGAATCGACCTCGTAAATCCATATTCCAGTAAGGCTATCATCTCCTCCACCAGGCGAGCTAAAGGCAATCCGCGTGCCATCTGGCGACCAGCTATAATCCCAATTATGTGCAGGAATTTCGTCATGTAGTATAACCGGGTCGTTATCTAATTCCCACAAATACAAGCCAGCACTGCCCGGCGTATCATTGCCAAAGAGAAGATATTCGCCATCAGGTGACCAGAGTGGTTGGCGACCAAACTCGGTAATATTAACTTGATCCCAAACTTCAATAGGGTCATTAGGGGTATCTTTACATCCATCTAAGCTCAGAATGGACAGGAAAAATATCACGTCGATTACAGCTTTCGCTCTAATAGTTAAAATCATTTACATTTCTGTACTGCGCCCAATAGAGTCGATGCGCAATTCAATTTTGCCAGCAGGAACCTCAATGCCTGCGATGTCACCAACTTTCTTGCCAAGGATTCCCTTGCCAATCGGTGACTTGAAAGAGAGAAGATTCTTTTGAGGGTCTGATTGAACGGGATCTACCAGAGTGATATTCATTGACGTATTTGTCTTTAGGTTAGTTAGCTTCACTGTTGATAAGATTCTCACTTCATCGGAATTTATTTTAGACTCATCCACGATCTGAATAAAAGCGAATTTAGCCTGTAAATTACCAATTTGCCGATCCAGCTCTGCCAGACGCTCTCTCGCAGCGTCATATTCTGCATTTTCTGAGAGATCACCTTTTGCTCTCGCAACCGCCAAGTTCTCCGTTGCCTCAGGTCTTAGGATGTTGACTAATTGGTCAAGATCCTTTCGTAATTTATCTGCCCCCGCATGTGTCAAATAGATTGATTCCATCGTTACCTTTGATGAATTTTATGATTACCAATTGTACAATATACTGGATTATTTTTGTGCATATTACATTTACTACTCAAAAATATCCGCTGAATAGTTATTTAACTTAATTGACGAACGACTAATTTTTATGATTTTTCGTTCATCACGCAAGTAAGACTTTATACCCTTATAAACTGCCTTTGCAAGCCTTTCTGCATAGTCATCCATTAACATCATCTGCTCATGCTCGGGAATCATCATATACGCTGCTTCCAAAAGTATTGCAGGCATGTAAGTTGGGCGCACCATTGCCAAGTTGTTGTAATATACGCCTTCGTTATATATGTCAAGCTCTTTATGAACCGCAGCTTGTATTTTTTCTGCCAGTCCCCGACTAAGAGAATTGTAATAGTGAACCCCTGTACCTAAGTTGCCAAATGGGTCTTTGCCATCGCCCAGTGCATTGTGATGAAGGCTTATCATCAGATCAGCATTTGCATCTTCTGCCATTTTAATTCGCTCTAATAATCCAAGAGTTTTGTTAACATCCCGAGTGAGCATTACTGTGGCACCTTTTGATTCGAGTATGTCGCGTAACTGAAGTGCGACCCTCAGATTAACTTCTTTTTCGGTGGTGCGGAGGGGTCCGATTGAGCCGTCCGATTCTCCACCATGTCCTGGATCTACAGCAATTGTAAGTCCTCTAACCCCCCTCCGAATATTGGGAGGCTTCCGCACGAGGATACGCAGTGCATTGTCCTCATAACTTACCTTATATCCCCAATGTTTATTAGATAGACGAATTTTGATCCTCATTACATTATCGGAAGGAACCTCCCATACGACCTCTCGGATAATTTTTGCAGGGTTTTGGTAAGAGATTATGTCTATATGAGTTGTGACGTTATATACATCCAGCGAGAGAGTATTCGAATTGCCTGATGACAACACTCGATACAGTGGTTTTGAGTTAAGGGGTATGACAACTTCTTCGCCAAGCTCAACCTCTGTAACAATTGCTTTCCATGCTATTGGGTTAGGTCTTTTGATGTATGGCGATTTATTTACTATGTGCTTCTCGGCAACCCATACCGACTTTTCAGAAGATAATGGAACCTGATACTGACCCTTTTCCTTGCTGACAGCTTTTATTTTTGTGCCTTGAAAAGGAAAAAGGTAGTAAACGCCATCCGGGTGCGACCTCGCTACACCAGCGGATAGTGTTAGTTCTATCGGGAAATTGATAATTTCTTCTACCGACTCATCTTTTTGAGCGACTGATCTATCGGAGAAAGGAAGCATTTTTTCAATCGAAGTATTGCTGTTAATTATCGCCTCTAAGCGGTAAGTTTGTGACCCCCAGTCAACGGGTAAATAAGCGAGAAACGCTCCAGATTTTTCTAACGGTACAGATACCCCATTTATCTTCAGAGCAGCATTCGTGGGTAGGACGCTGCCAAAAATAAAATTAAAGTTGACTCGCTCAATCCTTGCAATAGTGTCTTGATTAGCCGGTCTTGGATAGACGACATCTATATTGAATGATGTGTCATTCAGGACGGAAAAAAACATTGCAATTAGAAACGCTGAGTTCATCATTTTTCGTCTGATTTCTCGAAGATCAATTGGATACCGTTCAGCACAAGGTGCTCTTCAACTTGCCGAAATGTTTTACTTTGCGGTGCGTAAACATGGGCATATCCACCGGTTGAGATAACTTTGGGTTGTACGTCAAACTCATCTGAAATTCTGCCAATAAGTCCATCCACCAAATCAACAATCCCCCATGTAATGCCTGACTGTATAGAGTGGATAGTGGTTTGGCCAATTATTGCTGACGGAAAGTCGAGAGACACGAGTGGCAGTCTCGATGTTTTCTGATTTAGTGAACGTGCCGATGTAACAGGTCCGGGAGCTATTACGCCACCAAGATAAGCTCCATCAGCATCGACAATGTCGAAGGTTATTGCCGTACCAAAGTCAACGATTATCAATGGTCCCTTGTACTTTTGAAATCCAGCATAGGCATTACACAACCTATCGGCTCCAACCTGTCCAGGATTTTCGTATTTAATTTTGAGGAATGGACATGAACGAGCGGAAATATCTAATGGGTTTTCAGTTATTCGCTCCACCGCCATTCCGAGAAAGCTATACGAGTGGGCAGGTACTACAGATGCAAGTGCCATCGAATCGAGGTCATCGGTTGATATGCCTGCTTGTTGACAGAAAAATGATACTGTTTGCCAGCATTCATCGGATGACCGGTTAACTTCACTAGTTAATTTCCAGTTCGTCAGCAGATTATCACCTTTGAACACTCCGCATTCAATCGAGGTGTTACCAACGTCTATGGCGAGCAGTGTCTTTAACATTGTTCCACTGTAGGCATGAATTTAATTCCGTACCAAAAAGTCATGTTGTGCTGTCACCGCTATACACTTTAATTGTCTCACCGCTTTTTATCTTTAATTTAATCGCCCCGTCAGGGTTCAGACCTTGGCATATACCTTCTAATATCTGATCACGCTGTGAGACCTTCACATTCTTACCTATTACCGACGAACATCGTAGCCATTCATCCACAATCCAATCGTCACCATGAGTAATTACTTTTCGGTAGTGTCTATCAAGGTGTTTCAATATCAGGTGCAAGAAATCTTGACGATCAAAGTTTTGATCAGTTATTTGGTACATTGAGGTTGCTATGGGTTGTAATTCACTGGAAAAATCTTTTTTGCTCTGGTTTACATTAATGCCAATTCCAATGATAATAAAGCTACTTTTATGACCTGGATTAAAACCACTCTCGCATAGAATACCACACAATTTACGACCCTCAAAAAGTATATCATTGGGCCATTTCAACATGAGTCGGTCAAAGCGATTCTGATCAAATGAATCTATATTTACGAATTGCTCAACAATGGTATCATAGACAGCCAGCGATGCGAGCAAGCCGATGAGGGTGATACGTGAAAAGGATGAATCGGGTAGAATTAACGCTGAGAACAACAATCCCTTGCCGGGGTCAGCTTCCCAAACCCGCTCCAATCTTCCACGTCCTGCGGTTTGATGATCCGCCCAAATAACGGTTCCATGTTTAGCAAGACCAAGCTCTGCTCGCGCTTTAAGCAAAGAGTTAGTCGATGCTGTAACTTCAAACCGTTCAATTATGTGACCGATGGAATCCATAGATAATATTTAGTATTTCCGAGACAAATTAAAAACAGGACTGCCGATTATCCTTACTTAAATAAAAGTAAAGATAACCGGCAGTAAGTTCTGCATTAAAATGTAATTTATTTCATCAGTACAATTTTTCTAATGGCAGTATTTTGATTAGACTCAAGCATAACCAAATACACACCACTTGAAAGCATCTCAGCATTCACAGCGATTTGATGTGAACCCGCGGCAAAATTGCCACCCGCGAGTGCTGATACAAATCTACCGTTTATATCAAATAATGATACTATTGCCATCCCATGAGTTTGGAGTGAAAAATTAATCCTCGTCATGCTATTGAACGGATTTGGATATGCTTCCGAGAGTTCAAACTTGAAAGGTAATATCATTCCGTCTTCAGGAGCGGAATCTGTACCACTGCCCCATAAATCAATTTGGGGAGCCTCTTCAGCATCAGTCTCAATCGTAAGTGCTGCCTCTTGTGCTTCATAATTAGTAGGTGTAAATACTACATCCACTGCATAATATTCGCCGAAGTCGAGAGTAACCTCTTCTGGAAATTCCAAGCTAAAGACATCGGATTCAACTGAAACGTTCGAAATAGTAACAGGAGCAAATGCTGTTGAATAAAGCCTGACCTGCCGAGTGACAGATTCGCCGAGTAAGACTTCATCAAAGTCAAGAAAATCCTCAGACTCTGTCAATGTAGGTACCTCGATTGGTTCAGGTACAACTACAGCATGCATCATCAAATCGCCCTGATAACCATCTGCATTCTGACCATCGAAGCTAAAGAATCGACCGTCATCTGCTGTTTGGGTGTCCCAGACAATTTGTGGGATGCCATCATCGCCAAGAACTTCGATCCACACCCAGAAATCGCCCTCAAGATCGCGTAATTCTTCATGTTCGTACAATAATACTGTATGCCAGTTTGGGATTGATTCTTGTACTGTGACGGTTACATCGCGAGCAATAAGCTCTGCGCCTGGGGTATTGTCATCATCGCCTGCACCAAGAATGTGAAGCCTATAGTCAGCACTGTTCTGTAGTCCGTTAAACTGAATTTTTACTGCGCTCAAGGTGTATTGATCTAATTCAATATCGCCAGGGCTATATCGAGTGGCAGCACCAGTATTGGCATCAAAGTTTTCTAAGAATTGGTAGGATCTATTGTCATAACCCAATTCAAAGATATCTTCAGGATTAACTCTGACTGATTCATACTGCACACGATCATTTTCTGGAGCTTGGTCGTCATCGGATTGATCACCAGTGGTTTCTGCACCCAGCCTACTTGCAGCCCAGATTGTATATTCGCCCGGTACAGTTGGTGCCCAGCCGGGCTGCTGCCGGCGGTAGTCAGTAAGATTAATATTTGCAAAGCCGTCAACTTCAATATTTGGGCGAGGAACTATGGGAATATAATTGTCACCATTAGGATCAGTCCAGCCCCAACCAGCATTGACCCCGACAAGGTCTCTTGTTCCGTAGTTATACATCTCAACCGTAGCTCCACCCACCCGGTATGCTACAGTCAAAGGATAAGGAACCACAAAGTTTTCCATGCCAGCATCACGTGCCCAGCGGTCATCCCCGACAACCTCAATATCATCAATGAATAAACCTTCGCCAGAGCCACCATCTTCATTGTGATCAGATCGAGCGACCCATCGAAGCATAACTACTTCGCCTGCCCATGTAGAAAGATCCATATCAATATTTACATCTCCGAATGGTGATCCGGGTACATAATGTGCCCAACCATCGCCACCTACACCATCACGATTATAATCATAGTGTTGTCGTGACCATGATTCTCCATCATCATCTGATAGATAGACTTCATAAAAGTCCTCTAATTGGTTGTCACCGTTTCCGTCACTGTCAGGTATATCACACCAGACCCAATATTGGAAGAAGACATTCATTCCTTCGGGGATTTCAAATGGTGGAGACTGTAAAGCATTAAATAGAGAAACATGGCCATCCTCAAGCCACATACTATTTTCACCCTCACCATCGGGACGATTAGTATCTGTTAGCTCCCACCAATCGCCAAACCCTTCTCCACGACGAGGAATTAGGTCTGATGGCACTGGGTCATCATCTGCGTTGTTAAACAGAAAGACATTCTCATCATTGTCTTCAATAACGATATTGTCTAGAAAAATACCACTATTGGCGAGATAAGGATTAAATGGAGCTGATACCGTTCTGTCGCTGGCGAGTAAAAATCTTATGACGACATCTTCTTCAGCAGCGTAATCGGATAAATCAAACACAACACCTACCCACTGAGGTTCTGGTGTTACATCATCTACATCATCCCATTCACCTGACATAAATGTCCATGCTGGAGTGGGACCTAGGTCCCACCATCTCTCGGCAGCAGACAGTCGTTCAGCATCATACTCTGGTGAATCTGGGTTTATAGCAGAGAACTCTTCGCCGCCATCTGTTGAAATCATCACCACAAAACCATCCCACCCATCATATGGATCAGGTGGTTCGACACGACGAGGGTCTTCGACTAACCAATAAGCATCAAAGGTCAAGCTCAAGCCATCTTCTGCATCAGCAAAATCAAGTACTGGAGTATCAAGATATTGCAACCATGAATTGTTATATCCAACATAGTCTTCATCAAATTCCGTAAGTGAATCACCACACCACCACAATAAATTGTCATCCTCAGGATTTAAAAAATCTGACTTATGCCATGCGGTATCTAAATTGGTTAAATCCAAAGTTTGCCAGCCTTCGGCATCATTTTCAAAGTCCTCAGAGAACACATCCACCATAACTCTGTCGTCACGTGATGGTACTCGAATCGGTTGTGAACGTTCTGATATAGTATTTTGAATCACTTTGGTTGGGCTAAGCAATCCACTTTGATTCTCTGTCCCACTGTATAGAGCAGAAGTAAACAATAAAATGATAAAAATAGAGATGAAATTTTTCATGGCAATCCTCATTATAACTAACAATTACTAAAATTGAATGTCTTTTGTATTCAAGACTCAAATATACCCTTAAAACATTAATTTGTCAAGGAAGTTCCTAACAATTACATATTGGTTGCTCACGATAAATAATTTATCGCAATATGTCTGAGAAAAGTCATTATCCCCTGACAGACTGTCATGATTACATTATAAACCTCTCAAAATTTTTTAACATGATAATTATGTTCTATTTGAAATCTGAGGGTGAATAGTTACCTGAGGCAATCCTTCAATTTATCATACTATTTGTTACTAATCATAGGATTATTAAGTCAGGATTATCATATTAACCATGTTTGAAATAATTGGATTAATTACGAAGTTTGAGGTATAATTGAATACAGGCAATAGCAGGGGATATCTACTGCTTGAAGACGGACGTACATTCGCTGGCAATTTGTACGGTTGGCAAGAGGAAACAACGGGCGAAGTCGTTTTTAACACAGCAATGTCAGGATATCAAGAAGTATTGTACGATCCATCTTATTGGAATCAGATCGTCATAATGACAACAGCACATATTGGCAATACAGGAGTTAACAATCATGATAACGAGTCAAGACGACCATTTATCAATGGATTCGCCGCTCGGAGCTTTACCAAGAGTTCCAACTGGAGAGCCGAGAGGTCGTTAAGCGATATGCTCATAGATGCAAAGATTCCTGGAATACAAGGGCTTGACACTCGTTCAGTAACGAAACATTTACGTCAGCATGGCAGTATGCGCGGGGGGATATTTCACAGTGATACCAAAGTTGCCGCCGCCTTGCAAACAGTTTTAGCCTCACCATCGATGGACGGGATGAACGGTGCTGCTGCAGTTCAATGTGATTCACCGTACGATTGGTCACACGGTACTGAAAAACAATGGCTTGGTCGAAGCCCTGTTTCCCAAGGAAAAAAGTTTAGAGTTGCCGTGATTGATTATGGAGTAAAGCAAAACATTTTGCGGCGATTGGTTGATGTGGGATGTGCGGTTAAAGTATATCCCTACAGCACAAATATTAAGGATGTCTTAGCTTATAAACCTGATGGCATACTGTTATCCAATGGACCCGGTGATCCTGCTGCCGTAAGCGGTGCTGCTGAGAGCATTCGCAGTGTCCTTGGAAAGATTCCAATATTCGGAATTTGCCTCGGGCATCAATTGCTTGCGATTGCAGCAGGTGCCTCAACCCACAAAATGAAATTTGGTCACAGGGGAATAAACCATCCGGTTGGTTTGGACAAGACAGGGAGAATTATTGTCAGCGTGCACAATCACGGATTTGCAGTAACGCGCGACAGCCTTCCATCAAGTGTAAATATTTCGCTTTGCAGTCTAAATGATGACACGGTAGAGGGATTAGATTACCCCGTCCAAAAAGCATTTTCAGTACAGTTTCATCCCGAAGCTTCGCCGGGACCACACGATTCTTCTGACCTGTTTGTAAAATTTCGCAGCCTGATGGAGCAACATGCCTCACAGAACTGACATCAATTCGATTCTCATAATTGGGTCCGGTCCAATTATGATCGGACAAGCGTGCGAGTTTGATTATTCGGGCACTCAAGCGTTACGTGTCCTGAAGAATCTGGGCTATCGCATGATTCTCGTGAATAGTAATCCAGCAACAATAATGACAGATCCGGAATTTGCAGATGCCACATATCTTGAGCCTCTCAGAATTGAGTATTTACGGATGGTGATCGAGAAAGAGCGACCCGATGCACTGCTTCCAACAATGGGTGGACAGACTGCACTAAATCTTGCACGGGAGCTTTATCGGGCAGGGGTTTTAGAAGAGTTCAATGTTGAGCTTATCGGTGCGAAATATGACTCAATAGACATAGCGGAAGACCGCGGACGCTTCCAAAAAGCCATGCAGCAAATCGGGCTTGATGTACCTCGGGGTGGAATAGCGAGTTCGCTGGAGGAAGCCGATACTGTCGTAGAATTAACTGGGTTGCCGGCTATCATTAGACCTGCCTACACGCTTGGTGGAATCGGCGGAGCAGTAGCATATAACACTGAAGAATTTAAACAGATGGTTCAGAGAGGGCTTGATGCTTCACCTGTAACTCAGGTGTTGATTGAGGAATCTCTGCTTGGATGGAAAGAGTTCGAGCTTGAGGTGATGCGCGACAAGGCTGACAATGTAGTGATTGTATGTTCGATAGAAAACTTTGATCCGCTTGGAGTTCATACAGGTGACTCTATTACAGTGGCTCCAGCAATGACACTTACCGACAAGGAATATCAAATGATGCGAGATGCATCTATCGATATTATGCGCGTTGTTGGGGTTGATACCGGTGGATCGAATATACAATTTGGGTTAAATCCGAAAAATGGTCGCATGGTCGTAATCGAAATGAATCCGCGGGTGTCGCGGTCTTCGGCATTGGCTTCAAAAGCCACCGGCTATCCAATTGCCAAAATAGCAGCATTGCTCGCGGTCAGTATGACCCTTGGTGAAATCCCCAATGATGTAACCGGTAGGACAGTATCAGCATTTGAACCGACACTTGACTATGTTGTGGTAAAAATACCTCGCTGGGCATTTGAAAAGTTCCCCGCAGCCAACCGTGAGTTGGGTTCCCAAATGAAATCCATTGGCGAAGTGATGGCAATCGGGCGCACCTTTAATGAAGCTTTACAAAAGGCTCTACGCAGCTTAGAAACTGGTCGCCACGGTCTGGGAGCAGATGGTGCAGATGTGATGACAGTTGATAATGTCGAAGCACATCTCAGACCTGATTGGATCTCAATTATTTGGAATCGCCTGCATACTCCTGAGCCAAATAGAATTTTCTTCATCCGTTATGCACTCGCTTTTGATATGCCTGTAGATGAAATTTCCCGCATCACTGGGATCGACCCTTGGTTTATTGAGCAGATGGCAGATATAGTAGGAATTGAGAAGTCTATCAGGCGTATCGTTAAGAGTGGGGGACACGATAGCCCTGGATCGCCAACAGATATGGAATTGATCCTGAAAGCAAAGCGAAACGGATTCAGCGACCATCAGATTGCTCATTTGTGGAAAAGTTCTCCTTCATTCATCCGGCGGATGAGAACCCAACAGGATATATCCCCAGTTTATCGCACTGTGGACACATGTGCCGCAGAGTTTGAGGCGGTTACACCTTACTATTATTCAACCTATGGCGAGGAAAATGAAGCCGATCGATTGGGCGATAATACGGTGATTATTCTCGGAAGCGGTCCCAATCGAATTGGTCAGGGGATTGAATTCGATTATTGCTGTGTACAGGCGGCAATAGCTTTACGATCAATCGGTCGCAAGGTCATCATGGTTAATTGCAATCCAGAAACGGTTTCAACCGATTACGACATCGCCGACCGACTATACTTCGAGCCGGTTACAGCTGAGGATGTGATCGGAATTTGCGACAATGAGAAGCCCTTGGGAGTTGTGCTCCAATTTGGTGGTGGAACACCCCTAAAACTTGCTAACGAATTAAGAAACCACGGGATAAATATACTCGGAACTTCAGCCGATGCGATTGATGCTACCGAAGATCGCGGTCAATTCGGTGCTTTGCTGAAGAAACACAACATTACGCATCCCGACTACGGCGTTGCCTCATCTATTGAAGAAGCAAACTTTGTCGCTCGTAATATTGGCTATCCCGTGCTTGTGAGACCATCATACGTATTGGGCGGAAGAGCGATGGAAATTGTCTATGATGAACATGCTATGCAAAAATACTTCCTTGATGCGTCACAAGCGTCCGGTGGAGGTGATGTGCTGGTAGATCGTTTCATTGAGGATGCTTTTGAATTTGACGTTGATGCAGTCGCTGATGGAACAGATTGCCTGATTTGCGGTATTATGCAGCATATAGAAGAAGCAGGAATTCACTCAGGAGATTCGGACTGCGTATTGCCACCGTATATGCTTTCCAAAGAGATGAGAGCAGAAATAGTAAGGATAACTCGTGTACTTGCCGCTGACCTGAACATTATCGGTTTGATGAATATACAATTTGCAATCAAGGATGAGACTGTATATATCATTGAAGTCAATCCCCGAGCGAGCCGAACGGTGCCATTTGTTTCCAAGGCAACCGGTATCCCCTGGGCGCAAATTGCTGCGAAAGTTATTGTGGGTGAGAAGTTGGCAGGAATGAACCTTCCTGACGACCCCAGCCCTGATTATGTGTCAGTTAAAGGAGTCAAGTTTCCATTTACCCGTTTTGATAAATTGTCATATTTTCTCGGTCCAGAAATGCGATCTACAGGTGAAGTCATGGGGATTGGATTGACATTTGGTGAGGCTTTCGCCAAGGCACAAACCGCAGTTGAAGCGAACCTTCCTGACAGCGGAGGTGTGTTCATCAGCGTCAATGACCATGATAAGAAGCGTGCGGTTAAAATAGCATCCGAGCTTACTAAACTGGGCTTTAACATCTTGGCTACCTACGGAACACACGAGGCACTAAGCGAAGCCGGATTGGAATGCCAACACGTTTTCAAGGTAAACGAAGCACGTCCCAATGTAGTTGACTTGATAAAAAACGGCGAGGTTCAAATGGTCATCAACACGCCTTTGGGCAGAGAGTCTCACTATGATGAGCGCGCAGTGGGGGAAGCGGCGTATCGACTCGGAATTCCGAACATCACTACACTATCCGGTTCCTGGGCAGCGGTACAGGCGATTACACAGAAGCGCGAATCCAAGTTTGGAGTGAGGTCGCTACAGGAATATTTGAAGGGTAGTAAATGATAAAATCTGAAATGATTTAGAATAGTGTATTATGAATTTAACGATTCTAACTACAATAGCAATACAATTGACAATTTCTGTTTCAGCCTTGGCTCAGCAAAGTCATTTGCAACCATTTGACAACTTAGTCGGTGGTGTGTGGGTCTTTGAAGGAACTCAACTTGCTGGGCAGGAAGGCAGAACTGAATATCACTATGAGTATGGGCTTGACGGTTGTGATATTTTGGACTATGGTTTACAGTTTTAATTAGTTTTCAGCTTCAATCTAAGCATTTCATAAGGTGTTTTCCCATCATGTGCCGTATGTGGTCTGAACAT
>Ga0114996_10006662_pt1 | contig 13236 bp, 11 predicted proteins | sample ArcticOcean_MG_C_4_FD_87039 | JGI IMG/M metagenome (GOLD analysis project Ga0114996, IMG submission 87039) | Marine microbial communities from western Arctic Ocean - ArcticOcean_MG_CB4_134 | ecosystem: Environmental > Aquatic > Marine > Oceanic | place: Arctic Ocean: Canada Basin | collected... | reverse complement strand
TGCTGACGGCTGAGAAGCTGGAAGAGCCTGTTCGTTTTGGCCGTCTGGCTCTCGCGGTCTTTGAGATAGCTCAGGTCTGGGCGATATCCGGGACGCACATCAGTCTTAGAAAGGGCGGGGGGGCTTTTGGCGGGTGGGGCCGCAGTGGTCCGGGCAGTCCCAGTGGGCAAAACGCCCTGGTAGCCTACCGCTGCGTTCCGCCTGAACCCGGGCTGGGGCCTGGTATCAAGCTGAACAGTGCCCTCCGGGATTCTCGGCGCGCGTGCAGTTACCGTCCCCCCTGGAAGGTTCATGTACCGGGTAGGTGGCTGGTTTGCCAGCTTCTCGATCAAGTGCCCAATTAACCTGCGCTTAGCTGCGTACTTCTCTAATGAGTTCATTTGCCCTGTCCTCGGTTTGGTTTGCGGTAGCCCTTGTTCCCGCCAGATGGCCCGGGATTACCAGTTTTTGAAAACTTACTAGACCCTTGTCTCGTTTTCTTCTTCTTGGTGTCACTAGGGCGCTGGTTGCCCCATATGTGTCTCTTCGCCATGATAATACTTCAAGATAGCGCATAGTAATACTATGCAAAACTAGATAAATCGGCCCCTGAGCCGATAAAGGCATCTCTGAGCAGCGAGCCCTTATTTTTGGTCTGCGCGACGTTCTTTGCGGCCTCGGTCAAGGTCTTGATGTCCACCGGTTGGATTCCCTCTTCCTTGAACTGCAGTGCTCTTCTGAGGAACGAACCGGCCACAAGCGGATCTCCCGCCATCTTCGGGTTGAACCGGTAGAGCGTACTGAAGATGCGCTTGACGTCTCTGCCCTTCTCTTTTTTGAGGAAAGAATTGTCGTCCATCATCTTGTTATACGAGCGCTTCTTCTTGATCGGATCGATGATCGCGTCTGACCCTGCTTCCAGCCCCTTGATACCGGCCATGATCCCCGCGGCACCAGCGCCAAACATGAGCGCTTTCCGTCCTGGGCTACCTGCAGCAAGCAGCTTCTGAGTCAGCGTCTTCTTGGGCGCGAACTTCTTGGCTATTGCTCCAGGCAGGTCAAGGCCCTTCGCCCCAAGAGCAGCAATGCCGGCTACGCCAAGGCCCTTTGCGAGCCCCTTGCCGATAGCTTCCGGGTTAAGGGCAGACTTGCTAACCCCCTTACTCCACGACTTCATAATATCCTTAAGCGACTCTTTTGCAGCCGTGTTCGCGGCTGCGGGCTTAGCTGAGGGCTGTCTGAACTTCGGTGGAGGCGGCGGTGTGCCGCCCGCCTGCTGGACCTGCCCCATGCCCTTCATCTGCTGCTTAAACTTCCGCTTTGTTCTTCTGCGCTGCTTGGCCCACAGCTGATTAAGCGCCGGATCAGCCGCCGTCTGTATCTTGAGCGCTCGGGTTTTCTTGCGGCCTTTCCGGTTGCCGGCAAGTTTCTCAGAGAGCATATGCTTAACGTCTTCTTTATTCATTGATTCTACCAAGCGTCTCGTTGGAGTGGATTCGACTGGTTGCGCTGCTGTCCCCACATCCGGGCAACATCATCAGATAGTTGGCTATGGGGCAGGGGCGGGACAAAGCCAGTGGCCATGTCTCTAGCAGGTGCTCGCATCGACGGATTCTTCATCAAGTAGTAGGCAAGTAAAGCGCCGCCGCCTGCCAAGAGAGGGTGCTTCATCGCGCCGCCGACCAGCCCGCCAGGGATGTATTTCCTCTTGTAGAAGACTGATCTTCCGCCAATCTTCCCACGCTTTAGCTCTGCGCCGCCACGCTCTTTGAGGGCGCCGTATTCATCTGCTCCGATCTCGATAAGGCCCTTGCCCGCCCCTCCAGGAACTGGGCGAAGCCTCTTTCCCCGAACAGGAGACATCAGCGAGCCCTCTGGTCTGCCAAGCATGATGTTTTTGAGGCCGCCACCCGCCCATCTAAAGGGCGCTCCGGCAACACGGGATGGGAACGCCCACTCGCGCCGAAGGGCTTCCGCCAAGGCGGACTGTGAGCCAAGTAGCGCGTTACGGCCAATAACCTCTTTGGTTACTGGGTCACGTTTCAGCCCAACCACAAACCGCTCTCTGAACTTATCAAGGAGGTCTGGTGGATTAGCTGCCGTTTTTAGGAATGGCGCCTCTGGGCTCATCCCATCCCTCCGCCGCCCATACCGGACATCGGTGGACCTCCTGGCATTGGGGCGGGCATTGCCTGTCCGCCGCCCATACCGGACATCGGCCCTCCGCCGCCCATACCGGACATCGGTGGACCTCCTGGCATTGGGGCGGGCATCGGCCCTCCGCCCTGCGGAGGCCCGACAGGCATCTGCATTCCGCCCTGGCCCGAGAACAGATCAGACGCCCCCTGCGGCCCCTCTGGCCCACGAAGAATACCAAGCAGCTCACTCATCGCCATCTGGGTTCTACCCACCGCCTCTTGCGTGGACATGAGCTTGCTGGAAACCCCCTCCAGTTCCGCCGTCAGGCCAGAAATGGGATTGGCCTGCATAGCCATGCCGTGCATGGCGAGCTTCTCCATTTGCCCAAACTCGATCAACTCACCAAGCTCGTCCGAGATAACCCCGACAAGGCCGGGGGAGGGCCCGCCAGCCTCAATGGCTGCGCCAATTACGTGGGCATAATTTCCCTCGCGCGCGGCCTCCTTGCAGAGTGTCCCCAGATTGTAGAGCTTGTCTTTGAAGACCGTCCCCAGCACCTCTAGGTCAGACTGCAGGTGCTTTGCGGTGTGGTGTAGCCTTAAGAACTCTTGCTTGGCCGCTGTCTTGTCAACGGACGCAGTCTTCTCGATCCCGTTGTAACCAAAGGCTTTATCCAGATCTGCAAGCTCTTGGCCAGGGATGTATCGCTCTTTCGGGATCATGAAGACAGTAGAGATCTTGTCCTTGCCTTCTTCTTCAACCAGCTGAGCAATTGCCGAAGAGTCTGCCATCGGGAACGTGATGTTCTTCGAGGCGCCCTGCTTGAACAGTACGGAGAACGTGTCGTTATTGGCGTACTCTGCCACCCGCTTGATTTGCTCCAGGCTCAATGACGCCTCTTTTGCCATCGAAGAGATCGCGTCATTAAGCGGAACCTTTTCGGCAAGATAGAGACGAGCCGCTTTTTTCCCCATGTGTCTGAGGGACCCAGGAGAAACCTCTGATTTACCGCCAGAGGTAAGATATTGTTCAAACTCGCTCATTTGGCACCTCTATTTTTCCCGACCTGTGGGCATCATGATATCAGGCCGGGGGTGTCTTATCATAGATGCTAAAAAACAGTATGTCATCGCGTGTAGCGTGTCATCTGTAGTTCCTGGCGTCCTGTCGATGACAGTTGTTCTTCTGGCCTCATTGTATTCGCTGTAGATAGCGAGAAGGTCACTGGCAAAAGGTGTCTCAAAATCTTCCCACCGCGGGAGCCTGATCTCATCTTTTCTGTTGAGCGCGTTGACGATAGACATCAGCGCTTCCGTCCTGTTAACCATAAACCTGTGCAGGTGCTTATCAAAGTATAATCGTTTTGTGTTCACGTATTGATATCGGGCGATGCGGGTAATCCCAAATGACCGTATTAGCTGGTCATTTCTGTCGAAGCCTCCGCCGTAGTCAACTCCCACAATGGCGATGCTGTACTTGTCTATGAGTTTTCTGATCTCAGCCATCATCGGCTCTGGCGAGGCCTCTTCGCCCTCATAACGCTTGAAGTACAGGTAGGTGAACTTGTCTTTGATGTACGTGCCGATACACAAGACCGTATAGGTGTTCTCCCCGGTACCCCAGTCTATGCCCATAAAAACAGGGCTGTTTCTGATGGCCAGGGCGTGGGCCTTGCTCATGCTGGGGCCACCTTCGCAACACGCCATCAGCGTATCACGTGTAAGTGGCTTTGAAGCTGAGTCATAGCCCAGCCCAAGAACCTCGTTATAGAACTGTGCTTGGGAGTACCGCTTCTTCTTGTCCAGGATATCCGACCACTCAATCCACGGCGCGATGACCTGTGGGATCCTGTACCCCTCGAACGGTTTGCTTATGGGGGGATTCCTTATCCACGATGGAGATCTCATCGAGACCCAGGCCGCTCTCGGGTGCTGCGGGTTTATAGCGCGCCCACACTTAGAGCAGATGAGGCCCGTATCCCCGATGTTGTCTAGCCCAACGATGTTCCACTTATTGCAGCCATCACAGGGAATCGCCCACTCGTTCTGAGTGCTGAACTGGTTCCAGTAGTAGTCGATTGTGTTGTCAGTGCTCTTGGGCGTGCCAGAGTACCTTAAGATCTTGAACGGCGAGTGCGCCAGTGCCTCCTCGATAACCGGGATGACCTCGGTGAGCACGTCTTGGATCTCGTCAAGCAGAAGCATATCTGCGGAGATGCCACGAACACGGTCTGCATGAAGAAAGGCATACCGGAACGTCATATCAGAGCCCGTAATGAACTTCTTGTACAGGACGTTGTCCTTGGTCGCCGCGCCCTGCAAGAATATATTGAGCTTGTCGGATAGCTCTATAGGGGTGGAAATTCTGTCGCGGGAGAATGTCTCTGTCTGCTGCTGTGTGGGGCTAACGAAGAGAGACCGAAAATGCCTGCGTAGCATTGCGTACGTAAGGGTAATGTTGCCAAGGGTCGTGCTCTTCTCAACCTGTCGGCCACACTTCAGAAGCACTCGTTGGTGCGGAGTGTCGTAGATTGGGATAAGATACTCTCTGCCGACAAACGAGAACTTCTCAAGTGTCCCGCGGTTCGGCATGTTGACGAACTCTGAGACAAACTCGCTCGGGAACATCTTGAGCAAGTCAAGATCTGCGTCCCGCTCTTCCTTGGTTTTATCGAAGCCCAGCATGGAAAGTTCTTTGAAGACAGTTATCGCCACGCTCTCCAGAGCGCTCGGCAATGACCTTGTAAGCTACAGTAACCCAGAAGAGGATATGTACACTCTTCGGCTCTGGCCGCCAATAGAGAAATCTCTGGCGAGCACTGTCAAGGCTACTATCAAGTATTATATCCCTAGCGCAAGGGTGAAGGTCAGTCGAAAGAAGGGGATTATCGAAATAAGGCTATAACTGGCCTAATAAAACGACCGCCGCCAAGAAGGCAAATGCGGAAATATAGGCCTTCACCACCAAGTTATCGATCTTCTCCAGAAGAGAACGAATCGCACTTAAAATCTTCTCGTACAGGCGAGTCATAATAGGTGCAGGAGCCATCTCCGAGATGACCTCGTCCAGCTGCGTAAATAAAGTGCTCACAGTTAATACAACGCTCCGTGCTATGGGAAACTTGGAGGCCCGGGGGGCGTTGGCGCTCCTTGACTTGGGGTGCCCCCGAAGCTGAGTAATTTGGAGAAAAAGCCTTGTTTGGGCTTCTTCGGGTAAACGTATCGTAGTTTGCCATTTTCATCTCTGTACTTGTAGATGTGCTTCGGTGCCTGCTTGATGGCCGTGTAGAAATCTTTTGTTGCCTTGTGCTTACTGCCGGCAACCCCGTACATCCACTCGTCGGTGGTTCGTGGCGCTTGCCTGCCAATGAGCTTGCCGAAGAATCCTGGCCTGGCTGACTCTGGGACAACACTCTGGTACCGTCTTACATCGACCACGCGCTGCTCCTTTGGACGGTGCTTTTGTCCTCCAAGCCGTCTAGCGCGACCCTCCGCCTGTAAGATCCGCTCTGGGTTGAAGTGGCCGTCCAGCGCATAGAAAGCGGTAGCATTTTTAAGGTCGAGCCCTTCTGCCCCGGCTCCGCTGACGACGATGACCCGTTTTTTACCGCCCTTAAATGCTTTAACGCCCTGTTGTCGCGTCTGGGAAGTTACCTTCTTGCCGTGTATCTCCGTGCCTTTCCCGATAAACAGCGCATGGGGAATCCCGCGCTCTCTGAGCCCGGCTGAGAGGACATCGACCCCGCCACGAATAAGGTTTGAGTAGATGACCACCTTGCCGTCTTCCGCGCCGTGGAGATGCTTCTCTGCGTCATCGAGGACTTTTTTGACCTTGGGCGACTTGCCTGCCGACTGCGCTAGCGTCATATCGTCTCGTGCTGTGTGTACTGCGTTGGAGATCTGACGCGCCTTAGAAAGTTGTGCAAAGAGCTGATCGGCGCCCTTCACAGAGACGTGCGGATCTCTACGTACAATGCGCTCTTTGATGGGGCCAAGCCTGTCCAGAGCGAGCTGATAGTATTCATACTGCTCTTTCGACATGGGGACGAAGACGTTCTTCGTATCCTTTCTGGGCATGGTCTGGCCCTTGAGCTGGTCTGACGAGACGTACGACAGTCTTGGGTTCGTCTTTTCGATCAGCTTGGGTACGTTCTTGAGACCAATGACCTTCTTCTTCCCGCCACCAAACCCTTTGGCGAAACCAATTGTCTGTGTGAACTTCCGCTTGAACTGCGCTGGCGTCATCTCTCTGTTCATCTCAGACAGTGACATGAGCGTCGCTATTTCAGCGGGGTGGTTGTTAATGAGTGACCCGGTCATGCCGATGAAGTTTTTGGCAAACGGACGGGCCTGAGCGGCAGCCTTGAACGTCGAGGAACTCTCGTTTCTGGTCTTGTGGAACTCGTCGAAGATCAGAGTATCCGCCCCGGTGGCCTTCATGTAGCCAGTCGGGTCTCTACGGAACATCGCATAACTGATAATAGTGTATGTCTTTTCGGGATCTATCCCGTTGGGGCGGACGTAGTTCTCTTTGCTGCTACGCTCTGTACTGGACCCGACAACTTGGTAAGAGCTTTCCGTGAACTTCTCCACACCGCCCTCGGCATAGTTCGAACGGAGGCCGGAGGGGACCACAACAAGAGCTTTTGTAGCCTTGCCGCGATGACGCAGCTTCTCAAACCCGTAGATGCTGGTCACCGTCTTTCCGGTTCCCATCTCGTGGGCGAGGATGATCTTACCCCTGTTGTTGAACAGCTTTTTTACAGCGCGCTCTTGGTGCTCGTATGGCTTGAACCAGGCCTTGAGCGCAGGGATCCCCGTGCCGTGCGCAACGTCGATTCCGGCGTCTTCAGCAGATTTTACTAGGAAGTCGCCTAAACTCACGTTATGCGCCCCCCATTCGTCTGAGTCTCTTATCCTGCAACACCCCAAGCGAACCAAGCCCGATAGCCCCAGCAGCGGGCATGGAAAGGTCCCTCAGGCCAATCGGTTTCGGCAGCATTGCACCCTTAAGCGCCTCGGCTCCGCGTCGCTTGGCGCCTGCAGCCAGCTCACCACCGATGCCAGCAACGAGCCCTTCGGACATTCTGGACATGTCCCGGGCAGCGGGGGACACCGCATAGTCCAAAAGCATATTCCCGCCCGTCTGTACCCGTGCGCTTGGGAAAAGGGCCCTGCGTATGCCCTTGGCGGTCATCCCCTTGGCCGCCGCTTCGACAGCCTGGTGCTTAGCGACCAGGCCCTTCAGGCCACTCCATCCGCCATGAGCCAGCATAAATGCGCCAGGCATTCCACCCGTAGCCAAGCCCGCTCCAGCCCATCCGGCCATTGAGGAGAGGTCCTCGACGGCGCCCTTTAGGACAGGCTTATCCATTGCTCCTGCCATGGGGAGCCCGTGGAGCTTCTTTATTTTCCCGGCAACGGTCTGATCGACGGCCCCACGGCCGCCGAGCATGACCTTCTTCCACGCTTTTGTCAGCGGCCCTGTACCCTCGTAGAGTGGCTTGCCCCCAAGAGCCATTTTAATGCCCTCTGGGAATACATGGAGTCCTGTTGGGCTACCGCGTCGGCTAGTCATCATGTGCGGGCGCTTCGCGATCCCGCCGCCTACTGTTTTCAGAGCGGTCTCTCTCCATTCTGGCGGGAGTCCTCTGAGATAGTTGCCAAGCTTCAGCCCTAGCTGCCTTTGGACCTGTAGCTCTGGGAAGGTAATCGAAAGCGCAGCAGTTGACCGATACCCCTGTGTCGCTCTTCCGGCGATGCCTTCACGGATACCAATCGCCAGTTGTCTAGACTGGGCCTTCTGGTACATCAGCGGGATCTTTCTTAGGCCCGGTGTCCTTGCAAAGAATTGGCCGACCTTTCCGTAGCCAAGCCCGCCCTTAGTCAACGCATGCATGCCTAAGACATCCAGAACGCCCTTTGTCGCGGCGGTGCCGAGGGTGAGCGGATCAAGGAGCGCGGCGGTCTTTTCGTTTGATGCCTTTTTATTCATAGCGCGTGTTGCTCCTTCCACTACCCCGGCCAAAACAAGCCCACCAAAAAGACCCCCGGCTGCGCCACCGCCCGCTGCGGGTAACGCGCGCTGTAGAATCTTTCTGAGCTTGGCTGCTCGGGCCATGCCCGTACCGCGGAGATCGATTGACGACTGCACTGCCGACTCAATTCCGCGGCTCCCGGCGCCAAGAGCAGAACCGGCCAGGGCTGGTAACAGGTACTTGCTTGTTTCATCTTTTGATTTTTTGCTCTTCTTCCTGCCGGCGGCTATGCCTAACCCAAGAAGAAGGGCTTGTGGTGTTTTGTAGGCAGCCCGAGTCGCGCCAAGAGTCAGTCCACGAGAAACAGCTAATGGGGACGGCTTACCGAGCGCTTTCGACGACCTGAACCCCTCAAGGAAGCCCTTCTGCGATGAATAGACCGCGCTGGTAGAGCCGATCATTGCGAGACCCTTTCTCCGCTCAGATGGATCTTTCGATCCGACCAGGGACAGCCCCTTGAGAAAGATCGGCGCAGACAAAACGCCAACGCCTCCACCAAGCGCTCTCCCAAACCCCCTTCCACGGAGCCCCTGGGACAGAAGCTGGCGGGCGGTGTTTGGGCTTTTGCTGAGCTTGCCCTGGACAACAGACTCTAGTGCGCCTTTTGGCAGGTCGCCAAAAAGAGCCTTGGCCGTAAAGGCAGGCGCTGTCGCGGCAAGCGCGCTAAGATATGATTTATCTGTCTTCTTGGCCATCGTGCCTGCCCATCGCCCTGGCTATCTTCTTTATGATGTGCTCGACAAGCATTCCCGTAAACGGCGCTCGTGCATTCTTTATCTCAGCATACCAGCTGTCTACCTCAGGCACGTACTCAACTACGGTGTCTTCTCTGGGGAAACCCCGCAGTGCTTCGATAATACACCGCTCGGTCACATCTGGAAATTTCGGCTCTGGCCAAATATGAAATTTCACGCCGGAGTTCCCGATAAGATACTCGACCCGCAGTCCGCCTACAGCGGTCTTGGAATCAGTGAACACCACCTCTTCAAGTGAAAGTGGTGAGGAAAAGATCTTGTTTATCGAGTCTACCATCTAACCGTCAGCCTCTTTGTCTAGATCGTCAATGCTGGATATGTCACGTCGGCCAAGGCGAATGGCGAAGTCACGCAACTCATCTATGACCTGTCGTACAGCATCACCGGTCCTGTTTAGCTCCTCTACCGACTTGAAGATATTCTCGGCCCACATCTTGGCGGTCATTGCGGTATCTCTGGTATTCGGTGCCTGGCCGGTCTCCAGAAACCGCATAGCCGATTCGTGGAAAATTGCCCGCAAAACCTCTTCTTGCGGCAACTCGACCCGGCACCCCATCTTCCATAATGCGTAGTCTGGCCCACGGTGGTAACACGATCGCAGTAGCCACTCTCTTGGGTGGCCCTCCAGATACTCATGCCACTGGTCTATGGACAGCAGCTTTCGATTCCAGAAGTAGTGCGCGAACAGCTTCACCGCCTTGAGGCTGACCTTTCGGCCCGTGAGCTTCAAGAGATACTTGACCACATCGTCCATCGGCATGTCAGAAATGATAAATGCCTCAAGCATTGGACGGCATTTTGTATCACCTAGAAGATCACGCGCCTTTATCGCAGCCGTGGCCTCGGTAGCAAGAGACATAACCCGCTGTCGTCTGGCCCATGCTTTACAGGCGACCCTGTCAAGCCTGAATGGGGCTGGCTTCGTGCGATCCAGGTCATCCCGAATTTGGGAGAGGTATCCCTCCGTCGGGACAATGAACTCGTAGAGCCCCGCTGAGTCTATGATCTGTTCCAGAGACATCTCTGAAAACAAGACCATATACTTCAGCCAGTATTCGTTGGGTTGCTTCATCACTAGTTAATAACATCGGCCCGCATCTGAAGCTTTTTCAGCCCTTGCAGCGCGCGCTCAATTCCACGAAGAGCAGAGGAGACGGCTGTTTCAGGAACATCAGAAAGACCCAGGCGCACACCAACAAGGAGTTCCGCAAGCCTCGACCCTGCGGCTTCGATATCTGGAATGGCGTCAACGTATCCCTGGATGTTTTCTGGCGTAATGAAGTTAAGCGACAGCACAGAGTCCACGGTGTCTGTGTTGGTGAGCACCGCCGCCTCCTTGGTTAGATCAGCCCTGATCGCCTGAGCTATCTTGTTGGACACCTCGTCTGCCTCGCGAGTAATTCGGCGTGGGGCGTTGAGCTTGGCCCTGGCGACAAACTCGACACTCTTGCCGTCCTCTGCCATGGAGAGCTTTGTCATCGCGCCCGGGTATGTATCGCCAAGAGCGCCAAGAACCAGTAACGCGTCAGCCTTGGACAGCCCAGCGGTCTTGTCAAAAACGGGCCTACCATACAGGGAGAACTCGGAGCCGTCGCCAACGAGCCTGACCCTCATCATGAGGTCCGCTCTTGACGCGATCTTATCGATCTGGATCGTGTCCGAGGCGTACCCGCTACCAAAGGTAAGCGGCACAAAAACGCTATCCTCGGGAATCAGGTACTGGTTATCGGAGACAATAACGGGGCGAGTAACGCTGGCGGTCTTTATCTCGCCACGGCCCGACAGTGGGTGATCATAGATGTAGGTAGTGCCGCCACGGGTGTTGATCGTGTGCTTGATCTCAAGTGGCTCAGAAACGGTACCCGCCGTCTTGAACACAAAGATACCTTCTCCAGAGGGAAGGCCGCCGTCTAAACGATCCAGATTTATGTCGCCACAACGCACGCCGGCAACCTTCTCTTGAAGGGCCGCTCCGCTTGGGCCAACCACGAGACACATATCAAGCTCTCTGCCATCGAGCGAAGACATACCGCATACCACGGCTGCTCTCTCGGCCTTTCCCGCCTTGGTCATGACAGAGTAAACGCCTGACTCGGCGATGACCTCCAATCCGGCAGTCTTCTCCACGCCCAGAAGAGTGGCGTTGTCCTGGTTAACAAGGAGGACCGCGCCGTTGTCAACAATGCCCTGACGAATATCCAAGGGGAGGCGCTCGCCAACCTCGTTGGGGATAGATGTCTCTTTTGGGGCAAACCCATCCGCAGAAGCCGTCTTTACCGAGTAACCGCCGGGAGTCTTGGTGATGACCACAGGATCGCCAGCCTCGATGGGGTCCTCGATAGCGGCCGTCTTGGCAAGCGAGTCATTGGAGATAATGGCTAGTCTTTTGAGGGCATCCTCGAAATGACTGTTGAGTCGGAGCGCGTCCAGCAGCGATCGATCAGAAGCAACCTTCGTCAGGAAAGCATCAATCTCACCCGACGGGACCACGGCTGCGACCTTGTCCAAAACAGACGCCTGTTTCACCTCTCCGGAGAAGTCAGAGTACGCGCCGGCTCCGCCGCCGTGTGCCCTGCTCGGATCGGCTGGGGCAAAGTTGGCGGACGCGCCAGCGATGGGCCTGGCCTCTGACTTGGGCGCCAACGCATAGGGACTAGGGTCAAACAGGGCCGAAGCTACGCGCTGTTCGTTTAGCGGCATGAACTTGCCGTCTGCGGTGATAAAGACATCAAACGAGTAAGCCTTCTTGTTCTCCACAATAATGGGAACACGGAGCTGGCTCTCCTTTTCCGCCGTCTCATCCGCCGAGCGGTCCGTCTCGCCCATCCGGGCAGTGCCCATCTCTGGCGGAGTTTCGTCAGCATGCGAGACAAGGAAAACACCATACATGTACCCCATGCTCTCGTCCTTTCCCTCGATGGTCATGTTGACCTTGTACTTACCGAGGTAAGGGTGCTGCTTGTACAGATGAGCAATAAGCTCACTGGGATATGTATTTGGGTTGTCGCTCAAGTTGAAGCGAGCCGCTGTTTTCTCAAAAACAGGGGCGCGCATTTGTCTGACTAGCTCCATTGGTAACTCCTAGTTAGCTCCACGGCGTTGTTGGCGGGCCGGGTGGGACGGGTGCTTTTACTAGCCCCGTAACTGCCCACTTTATCAGTTCAGTAAATAGTTGCGTAGCGTACAATGTATGGTCTGGCGGCTTATCTGCTCCGGTCACCGCTGGCATCCCGGGAGGTCCGATGGGAGGGGTCACGGATACTCCCGGCGGAAGTGGCGCCGTGCTTGCCGACGCTGTTGCCGCATAGGCAATCCAAGCAAGCGGAAATGTCGCCATGGCAGCGCCTGGGGCAGGGAGGGTTGGGTTAAACGCTGCGGAAAAAGCGGCTTTGCCAGCATCGTGGCTTATCCAGACGGGATTGAGGCCTTGGGAGAAAAAGGCCTCAGCCACCTTGGCCCATTCTGTCTTTGGGTCGAACCCCTCATCACCCATCTTCTGTATAACCGCGCCAACGGCGTCGACTACAGCATCTTTTGCACTAGCTAGTGGCATCAGTCTAAACCCCCTTCGATATCGTCATCAACGATAGTTTTTGTGGCAAAGACATTGTTGGACGCAACATCCCCAATAGGGACAATCATTGGCCCGCTAGGTCCCCAGGCAGTCGCGCACTGAAACTCTGTCTGAAGGAATGCCCCCAGGTCTGTCTTAAGAACCACTGGATCAGAGAGGGGTATCCCACCAAGATAAACCTCCCCACCTGTAATCACAGTTTGTTCGCTGATGATCTTGAGCTGCTTCAGTGTCTTAATAACAGTCTCTTCCACAAAAGCCTTTATCTTGTCGTCCTCAGTTAACTCTAATCGTGTTCTGTCTGTGGCCTCCGCCTCTCCGCCTTTTGCTCCGAAGTCCAGCCTAACGCCTTTTTTTATGCGGGCGTAGACAGACTCATCGATCTCCATGTGTACATGTGACTTGGTGTGCATGAACAGGTTGCCTTCACGATTAATCTGAAAGGCGTAGGTCACCTTGTCCTTAAAGTCCCCTTCGTCGTGGCAGTAGATGGTGAAGCTGACGATGCCCTTTTCCTCTCCGGGCATCCCGAGACCATCCTCGGCCCTTAGACCATCACCATCATCGGTGGCGGTTTCTGCTTCACCGTCCCAAACCTTCGTCTGCTTGTTCGCAAATACATGGAAGCCATCCCCACGCCGCCCCTGTGGGTCTAGCACCTCTGGCGTGAGGCGGCCAACTCGCAGCTCTACCGAGTAGTTCCCAGTTTTTACGTCTTCCTGGGCGAGGTCCTTGATGCTGTACTTTACTAG
>Ga0114996_10006661_pt1 | contig 13236 bp, 9 predicted proteins | sample ArcticOcean_MG_C_4_FD_87039 | JGI IMG/M metagenome (GOLD analysis project Ga0114996, IMG submission 87039) | Marine microbial communities from western Arctic Ocean - ArcticOcean_MG_CB4_134 | ecosystem: Environmental > Aquatic > Marine > Oceanic | place: Arctic Ocean: Canada Basin | collected... | reverse complement strand
CGTGACGACACGTTTGCGGGTGACGTCTATCCCGAGCATCCTGTTCTGCAAGGACGGAGAACTGGTCGATAAGGTCATCGGTGCGGTTCCGCGTCAGCAGCTTGAGGAGAAAATCCTAGAGCATCTGTAGCCTTTCCGCGTGGCCATCCTATACCTAGTGAGCACGCCGATCGGGAACCTGGCGGACGTAAGTCCCCGGGCGGAGGAAACCCTCCGATCGGTACATCGGATTCTCGCGGAGGACACCAGGCGATCCCGCGTGCTCGCCGAGCACGCGGGCGCCAAGGCGCCTCTCGTATCGCTGCATGCTCACAACGAGCGTGTGCGTATCGAGAGCGTGCTGGCGTGGTTGAGTGCAGGTGAAGATCTAGCGCTCGTTTCAGATGCGGGCACGCCGTTGGTGTCCGACCCGGGTGCCGTACTCGTCGAAGCCGTGCACCAGGCTGGGCATACAGTCGTTCCGATTCCAGGCCCTTCGGCGGTGCTCGCCGCGCTGGTGGCCTCCGGGCTCGCCACGGGGCGGTTTCTCTTCCTCGGTTTTCCGGACCGGAAGGGAAAGTCGAGGCAGGCGTTGCTCGAGAGAGTAGCATCCAGCGCTGAAACCGTCGTGCTGTTCGAGTCGCCCCAGCGGACGGTGCGTTTGCTCGAGGATCTCGCGAAGGAATGCGGCGCGCACAGGCCGGTGGCTGTGGCGCGTGAATTGACGAAGGTGCATGAGGAGGTCCGGCGAGGAAGCCTCGTGGACGTCACGTCGCACTACCGAGAACATCCGCCCAAGGGCGAGGTCACTGTCGTTGTGGCCGCGAGGCCCCCCGGCCTGTCTGAAGCGGACCGCGAGGCGAGGCTGGAGGCAGGGAGGGCATTGGCACTCGAACTTGCCACAGAGGGTATGAAGCCGTCGGCAGCAGCGAAAGAAATCGCAGCCCGCCTCGACCTATCGCGCAATGACGCGTACCGTATTGTCCACGACTCCGACGACTCCTAGACAAATCCGGTGGACGGAAAGACACACGCATGACCTGGATCCTTTTGGCGACTTTTTTGACGCCTGGCGTGGCGAATCTCGAGCCCTCGTCTGGCGATTCGATCACGATCGCCCGCCTGCAATACGAGGGCGGGGGCGATTGGTATGCCAACGCGTCGTCGTTGCCGAATCTGCTCGCCGCGATTCGGGAGCGGACCGGGATCCCGGTCGCCCGCCGTGAGGTCAACGTGCGACCGCTCGATCCCACGCTGTACGACTACCCCTACCTCTACATGACCGGGCACGGCGACGTACGATTCTCCCCGGCGGAGCGGGCCCAGTTGAGAGAGTATCTCACGTCGGGAGGATTCCTCCACGCCGATGACAACTACGGCCTCGACGAGTCGTTCCGAGAGGAGATCGCTCTAATTTTTCCGGACGCTGAGCTAACCGAGATCCCGTCTGACCACCCGGTCTTTCATACTTTCTACGACCTCCCGGACGGGTTGCCCAAGATTCATGAGCATGACGGCAACCCTCCGCAGGCCTTGGGGGTCTTCCTCGGGGGGCGGTTGGTGGTGTTCTATTCTTACGAATCGGATCTGGGAGATGGATGGGAAGACGAGGACGTGCACGGCGATGCTGAAGATCTTCGGGAGACGGCGTTCCGCATGGGCGTGAACCTATTCCTATACGTGTTGGGTCAGGCCGTTTCGTGAGTCCTGCCAGCAAGCGGTTGGACGGTGAGGTCCAGGAGGTTCGCGGTCACCTGAGAAGGCGCGCTGCGATGGCTCTCGGCGTGTGGGCGGGCGCGGTCGTGGGCCTCGTACTCATCGCGGCGTGGATGCTGGCCGGTCCCGAAGGCTGGCGACAGGGCAGTGACGTGCCCGCGCAGCTGGATGCGATGATCTTGGTGCTCGCGCTGGCCGCGTGGTGGGCACATCGGGCTGGGGCTATGCGGTGGTTGGCCGAAGGGCCGCTCTCCGAGACCATGGAGCGCGCCGCGGGCCTAGGGCCTGGAGTCGTTCGTGGCAGTTTGGAGCTGTCGCGTGAGATTCCCGCTGGAGTCTCGCGCGCGCTTGCCGCACGCGCTGCGGAGCGAGCGGTGGCTAGGCTCAGCGAGCGCTCCCCCGAGGCTCTATCGGGCGAGATGGGCAAGATACTCGCTGTCTGGACGCGGCGAGGGCTCGCGGCCTTCTCGGTTCTCGCAGTTCTCGCGATAGGCCTGGCGGTAGCCACGCCTGATCAATCGCTGGGAGCTTGGGCTGGCCTCTCGTCGCCGCTCGGTCTCATGAAGGACCCTGTCCTGCCTGCCATGCTGGTTTTGCCCGGCAACATAGAGGTCCCACGTGGCACCGATGTCGGCCTCACGGTGGAGGCCCCTGGGCGGGTTACCGTGTTGCTGTCCTGGCAGGCGGCGGGGGACATAGCGCGCACCGAGACGCTCGAGCTCGCGCAGGACCGTGCTTCGCACCTCTTCCAAGCCATCGGTTCGCCGATCGAGTATCGCGTGCGAGGCGAAGACGGAAGTGAGACCGAGACGTATTCGATCATCCCTGTCGACCCGCTGTTCGTGAGCGATTTTGTTCTCAGCGTGGTATACCCCACGCACACCGGGCTGCCGCCGGACGAGTATCGGGGAGATCCGCCACCGTTGCGTCTGCCCACCGGGTCTCGCCTGACGCTGGAGGGACGTGCGAGCCGGCCACTTTCGCGAGCCTTGCTCGAGGACTCGACCGGCACGACTGCGATCGAACTGCAAGTCGAGGGAAGCGGATTCCAAGGGGCATGGACGCCGCGCGCAGATGGCGTGTTCTCATGGTCGTTCCAAGATGAGGCTGGTGACCCAGCCGAGATCCAGCCAGACCCGCTGCTGATCTCGCTCGTGCCTGACTCGGCGCCGCAGGTGGCGATCCCGGTGCCTGGCACCGACACGATCTTGCCGCTCAACCTTCGCCAGCCGCTCGTGCTAGAGGCGACCGACGACTACGGTCTTCGGCGCATGGAGCTCGTCGCGTGGAGGGTCACCGCGTTCGGTTACCGCCACGAGCCGATTATCCAGGGCCTGGACCTCGGTGGCACACGCGCAGCGCTCGCACGGCCACTCCTGGACCTGACGAGCTGGGGTCTTCTGCCTGGTGACACCGTTCGGTACTATGCCAGGGCAATCGACAACGCTCCATCAGGTCAGGCCGCGTCGACTCGGGAGTATGTGCTACGCATGCCGGCCGCCGCCGAGATGCAGCGTGCCGCGGAGCAGCAGCTCGAGGACGTTGCCGAGAAGCTCGCTGAGCTCGCGGAGGAAGCAGCCCGCAGGGCGGAAGAGAATCGGGATCAGGCGCTCGAGAACGCCGTGCAGCCAGACACTCGGGGTCAGGAAGATGGCCAGCCGGACTTCGAGCAGCGTGAGGAGTTGGAAGCGGCGCTCGAAAATCAGGAGGAGATGAGCGCGGCAGCCGACTCGATGGCCGCTGAATTGGAGGAACTCGAGCGCTTGATGGCGGACGCCGGACAAGCGGATCCGGGGCTCTCGAGAGAGCTCGAGGAACTCCAGGAGCTACTCCGAGAACTGACCGGGAGTGAGCTCGAGCAACGCATGGACGAGATGACCGAAGCGTTGGATCAGGACGATTTGAGCCGAGCCAACGAGTCTCTGAGTGAACTGGCTGAGCAGCAGGAGGAGTTTCGCGAACGATTGGAGGAGGCGCTGGAACGATTCCGGCGCGCCGCCGTGGAGCAGGATTTCCGGGCGACCACCAGCGAGGCCGAAGAGCTTGCGCGCCAGGAAGAGGCATTGGCCGACGCTATGCAGGAAGAGGACAACCCCGAGCTGCGCGCGGAACAGCAGCAGGACCTCGCAGCGCGTGCCGATCAGCTAGAGTCGCAGATGGAGAGGCTCGAGGAGCGACTCGGGGACATCGAGGAACAGGAAGCTGCCGCGGGCGTGCAGGAGGCGCGGGAATCGTTGCAGCAGGCGCAGGAACAGATGGAGCAGGCGGAGCAGCAAGCGAAGCGAGGCGAGAATCAGGAGGCCGCTGATCAAGCGGAGGAGGCAGCTGAGCGTGTCGAGGACGTTGCGGAGCAATTGCAGCAGGCACAGGAGCAGATGGCGGAGCAGCAGGCGGAGGCTGCCGAGGCCGCGCTCAACCAGGCAGCCGACGATGCGCTGTCCCTGGCTCGCAGGCAGACGGAGCTGCGTGAGCGGATGCGCGGATCCAGCCAAGAGCAGGTCGCTGGAATGCGTGGGGACGAGGCATCGCTCTTGGAGGGGGTCGAGAACATGGCCGAAAACCTCCAGTCCGAGGCCCAGGGGGCGATGGAAGGAAACCAGGAGCTGTCCGCGCAGATGGGGCGTGCGATGGAATCGATCCAGGAGACCATCGAGGCCATGCAGAGTCGCCGAGGCTCTACGCCTTCGCCGCACGCGCAGGCCGGGCAGGCGATAGGAGACCTCAACCAGCTCGCGCTGGCAGCGATCGCCGGCGCGGAGGGAATGGGGGAGCAAGGAGAGGGCCAGGCCGGCGACATGGCGCAGCAGCTCGAGCAGCTCGCGCAGGAGCAAGGCGATCTGATGAACGAGACTGGACAGATCATGCCGCTCGAGCTCGGCGAGCAGGCGATGCAGCAACAACTGCAAGAGATGTCGCAGGGGCAGCAGTCAGTCGCGTCCGACCTCGGTGAGCTGGCGGATCAGCCGGGCGCGGAGGAGTCACTCGGAGACCTTGAACAGCTCGCGGCGGAAGCAGAGGCGCTCGCCGAGCAGCTCGCTCAGGGGCGCCTCACGCCGGAGGTCACGCAGCGGCAGGAGCGCCTCTTCCACAGGTTGCTCGACGCTGGGCGGTCGCTTGAGCGTGAGGAGGAGTCGGAGGAGCGGGAATCCGAGAGTCCCGCTGTATTCGAGCGCGGCGAGATCGAGGCGCTCACCGCTGACCAACTCGGAGCACGTCGCTTCCAATTACCTGACGCGGCCCAGCTGCAGGGGCTGAGCCCTGCCGTGCGCCAGCTCGTGCTTCAATACTTCGAGCGCCTCAACCGCGGCGGAGGTGGATCATGACTTCGCAGCCTTGGAGGAGGCGGGTGATGATATGCCTGGGCCGACTCCGGCCGAGCGCAGCGACCATGATGCTGCTCTTGCTCTGCTCGACACCCGCCATGGGCCAGCTCCGGCGTGGGACTGACGAGGGCCGCTTGCTTCGCGACGCTGCGGGACGGGAGTCGCGTGGCGACTTCGACGGCGCGGAGTCCGTCCTGCGTCAGTTGCTCGAGGCCGACCCCGCATCCTCGGGTGGGCTGTTCGCGCTCGAACGAGTGCTTCGTGCAAAGGGTGAGACCGCCGAGATCCTCGATGTCGTGGATGCGTTTCTCGAGCGGGACGCGACTTCGTCGGGCGTGCGCTATCTGAAATTGCGTGTGCTCATGGAGTTCGATTCTCTCGATGCTCTCGAGTATGAAGCTGAACGTTGGTTCGACCTGGACCCCACTAGTGAGGTCCCGTACCGAGAGGTCGCCCGTGTGTATGAGCGCGCCTTCGGATCGGATCGTGCGTTGCAGGTCCTTCGAAAGGGCCGAGATGCCGCGGGCGGTGATGCGCTCGCGCTTGAGATCGGCGATATGCTCGTCACGACTGGAGACTATGAGGGAGCCGTGGACGAGTGGGCTCGTGCGATCGGAGACGATGGCGGGCAGACCGCTGCGATCGCTCGGCGAGTTCAGGGACTGACGCAGGACAGAGAGGAAGCTGCGCGCCGTCTGGTTGGTGCGCTCTCTCGTTCCGATGGGCTGCCCAAGCGGCGCGCGGGCGCGAGTATTGCTCTCGACCTGGGCCTGGGGCCGGAGGCGCTCGATCTGTCCAAGGAAGTCGCGGGCGACCTGAACGGCCGTGTGCGTGAGACCTTCCTCAACGATGTGGCGCGCCGAGCGAGAGAGCAGGGCCTCACGCAGGCGGCATCCTGGGCCTTGGCCGAGTTGGGCGGCAACGCATCCAGCCCGGCGCAGCGTCGTCAGTTCGACCAGCGGATTCTCGATGTTGCGCTCGCCGCTGGGGACACGGCAGCCGCTCTTGAGGCTCAACGGCGCATCGCCGATTCGTTCTCCGCAGGTTCGGTCGACCGGCGTCGGGCGACCGCGCAGGTCATCCGTTTCGAGGGGGCCGAAGCGGAACCAGAACTACTCGGAGAACTATTGAGGGACTTCCGGGATGAGTTCCCAGACGCGCCTGAACTCGATGATCTGGCCGCGACCGTCGCGGCGGGGTTGTTGGTGCGCGGAGACGCTGCGGGTGCCGCAGCTGTGCTCGATGGAATCGAAGGCCCACGCAGTGGCATCGAGCGAGCGTATCTCCTGTTCGACGCCGGCGAGGTGGAAGAGGGCCGGCGAGCACTTCTGTTCGCGCTGCCCGGCTTGGAGCCTTCGGACGCTACGGAGGTCATCCAGCTCGCAGGCCTGATGGGGCGCCTTTCGCCTGAAGGGGCGGAGTTGCTCGCTACGGCGGGGGTACGAGCGCACAGAGGACAGCCGTCGGAGGCCACACGTGCGTTGATGGAGGGTGTGGATTCCATCGTACCGGACGATCATCCGCCAGTGCTCGCCCAGGCAGCTCGGATCGCCCAGCGCGGGCAGCTTTTGAGCGAGGCGGCGCGAATCCGGGAGCGCATCCTCTCCGATTTCCCCGATTCGCCCGAGGCTGGTGGAGCGGCGCTCGCACTCGCGCGGTACCGTGCTAGTACGAGCGGTGGGGTCGCTGCCGCGATCGCTTTGCTCGAAGAGCTCATCACGTCCCGGCCGAACGCTGCGGTTGTACCGGATGCACGGCTCGAGCTCGAAAGACTTCGGGGGCGAGGCCGATGAGAAGCCCCATCGGATACTTCAGAGCCATTCTCGTGCTCGTGGCACTCATGGGCACCCTGGACTTCCTCGCTCCTCAACCCGTCTCGGCCCAGTGGATCTTGGTCCCCATGGATCGTGATCAGCGCAACCATCTGCGCGCCTATGGCCTGACCTACTGGACGTTGGAGCAGGAAGAGAAGGCGGAGTGGCTGCTCAATTACCGCGGTGGCTCGTTCTTGCTTCCGGACCGGGCAGACGTGCGGCGAGAGGCAGCGTTTCGTGGGGTCACGATCGTGACCATCGATGCACCTGCCGAGGCACGCATCCGAGCGACGATCGCCGACTCCAACATGGAGGCTGTCGCGCTCGAGCGTGCGCCAAAAGTCGCGATCTACACTCCGCCCAATTCGACGCCGTGGGACGATGCCGTGACGATGGTACTCGACTACGCTGGCATCGAGTACGAGACCATCTGGGACTACCAGGTTCTCGAGGATGACCTGAACGATTACGAGTGGATCCACCTCCATCACGAAGACTTCACCGGGCAATACTCGAAGTTCTACCTCACGTATGCCGGTGCGCCCTGGTTGCAAGACGAGGTCGCCCGGAATCAAGAGGTCGCGAGAGCGGGTGGATTCGCCAACGTGCCGGAACTAAAGAAGACCGTGGCGGCCAAGATCCGGGACTACGTCGAGAACGGTGGTTTCCTGTTCGCGATGTGCTCGGCCACCGAGACACTCGAGCTCGCGCTTGCGGCACAATCGGTCGACATCGCTGCGGCGTACTCGGACGGGACGCCTCTGGACCCGAACGCCTCCAGCAAGCTGGATTGGAGTCGCACGCTCGCATTTGAGAATGGGCAGGTCCAGCTAGCGCCCGCTGTGAACTCCTTCTCGGACATCGACGCGCATCAGGTGAATACGCAGTGGAGGAAAGAGCTCGGTGTGTACACGCTGTTCGACTTCTCCGCGAAGTTCGATCCGGTTCCCTCGATGCTGACGCAGAACCACCAATCGGTGCTGCCGGATTTCTACGGCCTGACCACCTCGTTCCGCGAGGATCGGCTTCAGTCCGGCACGATCGTGCTGGCGCAAGAACAGGGGTGGGCCAAGTACGTTCACGGCAACCTAGGGGAGGGGACATGGACCTACTTCGGCGGGCACGACCCCGAGGATCCCGAACATCAGATTGGCGATCCCCAAACCGACCTCGCGCTTCATCCGAACTCCGCGGGGTACCGACTGATTCTGAACAACGTGCTCTTCCCGGCGGCGAAGAAGAAGAAGCTCAAGACGCAGTAGCGTGACGGACGTGCCCGAAGGCTTCCCGATGCGCATCCCCAAAGAGGCCCTGGTCGGCTTCGATGGGCTCGAGCCGGAGGCAGAAGCTCCCCAAGCGTCGAAGACACCGCCCACACCGCTCACGTTATCCGTCGAGAGTGCGGCACGTCTGAGGGCGGAGATCGAGCGTGCTGGCGGGCGGGAGGTGTGCTTTCTAGCCCGAGTGGACGAGGATCGGGTCGTACGTGAGCCTCGTGCGGTGGCGCGTGGCAACTTCGGGGCGGTGCTGGTCGCTGCGCGCGACGCTGACGAGGGTGGGGTGATGTTGCACAATCACCCGTCGGGCGTGCTGGAGCCCTCGGATGCGGACCTGCGGGTCTCGGCTCAGTTGTACGAAGAAGGCTTGGGCACCGCGATCATCGACAACGACGCCCAGCAGCTCTATGTGGTCGTCGAACCGCCGCGGCCGCGTGTGCGAGTCCCTCTCAAGGCCGAGGAGCTGGACGAAATTCTAGGACCGGAGGGCGGATTAGCACAGCGCTTCGAGGGCTATGAAGACCGCCCTGGGCAGCGTGAAATGCTGCGGACGGTGGTCGATCGCTTCAACAATGGAGGTGTCGCGATCGTGGAAGCGGGGACGGGCACCGGAAAGTCCCTCGCGTACCTGTTGCCGGCCGCGCGTTGGGCGCAGGCGAACGGCGAGCGGACGGTGCTTTCCACCAATACCATCAACCTCCAGGAGCAACTGGCCGGTAAGGATCTGCCGCTCGTGAAATCTCTGACGGGAGACGTGCGGTGGGCCTTGGTGAAGGGGCGCGGCAACTACGTGTCGATCCGACGCGCGCTGCTTGCAGCTGATACCCAGGCCTCGCTCTTCGACGACGATCGCTCTGCCGAGATCAAGTCACTTCTCCACTGGATGGGCACGACCGAAGACGGCTCACTCTCCGACTTGCCGTTTGCGCCAGAGCCGGAGACTTGGGAAGAGGTGCGGAGCGACCCCGACATCTGTCTGCGAAGCCGCTGTGAGCATTTCCAGCAATGCTTTTACCAGCAGTCACGCCGACGGGCGGCGTCGGCTGAGTTGCTGGTCGTGAACCATCACCTCCTGTTCACCGACCTCGCCGTGCGGAACGCCACTCTGAATTTTACGCAATCTGCGGTGCTTCCCGCCTACAACCGCGTCATTCTGGACGAGGCTCACAACGTCGAAGACGCCGCTACGTCACATCTCGGCGTCGAGGTGACACGGCGCAGCCTCTACCGCATGCTCTCGAGACTCGATCGGCGAGGTAAGGGCATCCTCACGGCTGTTCACGAGGCACTGGCGGGGTCCTCAGATGGCCAGGAGTTGCGCGAGAGGGTAGAGAACCGCGTGCGGCCGGCAATGACTCGTGCGCGTGCCGAGGCAGAAGGCTTCGTGGGGGCCATCGAGTCGTTCACGCCTCCCGGCGGAGGCAGCGTTCGGCTGGGCCCCTCTGGTATCGGGGAGCCTGCCGAACGGGATGACATTCGGGAGCGTCTATCGGGGACGCTTGCTTCGTTGGGTGCGCTCGAAAGGGAGCTCGCCGAGCTCTGCGCTCGTATTGAACTCGATGAAGAGCTTTCGGCGGCCCTGGAGGGGCGGGTGCTTGACTTGCGTTCCGTGCAGCGCCGTGTGGCGGCGTCGACCCATGGACTGCGCCTTGTGCTTGCTCCAGGTGAGGAAGCAGATACGTACGTGCGCTGGTTAGAGACTCGCGGAAGAGGTAAGCGGGCGAATATCGTGATGGCGGCGGCTCCGATCGATCTGGGCGGCCTGCTTCTGGACGCGCTCTTCACCAAAGCGGAGACCACGATCCTGACCTCTGCGACCCTCTCGACGAGTAAGCGTTTCGACTTCCTCCGCACGCGCCTCGGCCTGGATGCGCAACACCTCGACGGCTCCGAGAATCCACCTGAGGTGATCGAGCGTATCCTGATGTCGCCCTTTGATTTTCAGAATCAAACTGTGTTGTGTGTGCCCACAGATCTTCCGGGCGCCGAGGGCGGAGCACAGGCGTTTCAGGTGGCGACGGCCGACGTAACTCGCGAACTCGCAGAGATGAGCGACGGGGGGCTCTTTGTGCTCTTTACGTCGCACGCGGCGTTGCGACAGGTCGCTCAGCTACTTCGCGACGCTGGCTCTGCAGAGCGCTGGCCTCTCTTCGTTCAGGGGGAGGACGATCGGCACCGGCTTTTACAGCGCTTCGTGGAGCACGGAAGGGGCATTCTGCTGGGCACGACATCCTTCTGGGAAGGTGTTGACGTGCCGGGAGACCCTCTACGCGGGCTGATCATTCAAAAGTTGCCGTTCCGCGTGCCCACGGAGCCGATCACAGCGGCTCGCATGGAGGCGGTGGAGCGCGCCGGTGGAGATGCGTTCCAACAGTACATGCTCCCGCATGCCGCGCTACGTTTGAAGCAAGGTTTTGGACGGCTCATTCGCTCCCGGACGGACCGTGGTGCGGTGCTCATTCTTGACGATCGAATCGTATCGAAGCGGTACGGACGCTACCTGAGGGATTCGCTTCCGGATGCCCCGCTCATCAAGGGCGCGTGGAGCGACGTGCGGCGGCGGCTCGGGGCGTTCTATGGCAGCGACTGAGCATGACCCCGGCTCTTGGTGCGATCGCGCGGGCTGTCTAGATTCCTGCGTCGCGGGCCCGCGGCCTGCCTGAACTCAAACAACGACTAGCATCCATGAGACGGATTTTCGGAATGGGCGTGGGCGTGATTTGGCTCGGAATGGCCTTTGGCGCGTTCCGCGTCACTAGCGCTGGGTGGGCCGACGGACACTCGGACCTCGGCTTCTGGTGGACCATAATCGCGGTCCTCCTGGCAATCGCTGGCCTGGGGGCTTTGATCGGCACCTGGATCCACACCCAGCCGACCGACGCCTGAACGTCTCGATCCCAGCTGGCTGACGTCTGAGCGCAGCGTTTCCCGCGCGATCGCCGCCTGACCGCATTGCATCGATGTGACTCTGAAGGCCGCCCGACCTAGGTTCGGGCGGCTTTCTCGTATTCTGGTGATCCTCCAAGGAGACTGTGATGTCCTTGCCCTTTCCGTCCAAGATCGTCTGTGTTGGCAAGAACTACGCTGCGCACGCAGCTGAGCTCGGCAACGAAGTGCCCAGCGAGCCACTCATTTTTCTGAAGCCACCGTCCGCGATCATCCGAGCCGGGGACGATATCGTGATGCCGACCTGGGCAGGCCGAGTCGACTTCGAGGGAGAAATCGGAGTCGTGATCGGCGCGCGCGCTCGGTATGTGGCCGTCGACGCTGCGTGGGAGCACGTCGCTGGAATCGCTCCGGTGAACGACGTCACCGCGCGCGCGCTCCAGATGTCCGACGGGCAGTGGAGCAGGGCAAAGGGGTTCGACACGTTTTGTCCTATTGGCTCGGTGGCCCCCCTCGCGGAGGTGGATCTGGATGGACTCCGGGTCACGACACGCGTCAACGGTGAAGTGCGTCAGGACGCCTCCGCGCAGGATATGGTCTTCTCGATCCCCTTTTTGATGCAATACATCACGCGCTTCATGACGCTGGAGCCGGGGGATGTCATCGCGACCGGCACACCATCTGGAATCGGCCCACTTGCTGACGGGGACGTAGTCGTCGTGGAGGTTGCGGGTGTCGGCGAGGTCTCGAATCGGGTTCGCGAGGAGTAGGCATGAGGCGTCATAGCACGCGTTTCGGAGCGCTCCCCGACTTTCCGATGACCCATATGAAGGCGGCGCGCCAAGCACTCGAGGCTCAGGGCGTCGACGTGATCGATCTGGGCGCAGGAGACGCGAGCTTGGCGCCACCGCCCGCGGTGGTCGAGAGGCTGCGGGAAGTTGCTGGCGACACGGCTCATTCGCGCTACCCATTCCAAATGGGGTTGCCTGCGTTCCGCGAGCAGGTCGCCACTTGGATGCAACGCAGATTCGGGGTCTCGGTAGATCCGTGGGCTGAGGTGTTGCCACTCATCGGCTCCAAGGACGGGATCGGTCACCTACCCTTGGCGTTCATGAACGAAGGAGATGCGGCGGTCATCCCGGATCCGGCGTATCCGGCCTACCTGGGCGGTGTGACGCTTGCGGGAGGCGAACCCCACATCGTTGCTCTACGGCCCGAAAACGACTTCCTAATCCCGCTCGATGAGGTTCCTGAGTCGGTCGCGACTCGCACGCGACTTCTGTATTTGAACTATCCCAACAACCCGACTGCTGCGACCGCTCCAGACGACTATTTCAAGCAGTCCATCGAATTTTGTGCAAGACACGATTCGATCCTCGTCCACGACAACGCCTACTCGGAGTTCGGCTTTGACGGGTATCGGCCGCGCAGCATCCTCGAGTTTGACGGAGCTCGCGAGGTCGCGGTCGAATTCCACTCCTTGTCCAAGACGTACAACATGACCGGGTGGCGCTTGGCGTGGGCGGTCGGAAACCGCGAGGTCATTGCGGCGCTTTCGAAGGTGAAGTCGTTCGTGGATACGGGGCAGTACCTCGGGATTCAGGCGGCCGGTGTGGCCGCGCTCGAGAGTTGGGAGCAGTGGGTGCCGGGCAACATCGCCGTCTTCAAGCGGCGTCGGGATGTGGCGGTGAAAGGCCTGAGAGAGGCTGGATTCGATGCTACCCCACCCAAAGCAACCATGTACCTGTGGGTTCCGGTGCCAGGAAGCGAGTCGTCCGCGGCTTTCGCGACCCGGGCGCTCGAAGAGGAAGGCGTGATGGTCGTGCCCGGCAGCTCGCTCGGCGCTGGCGGAGAAGGATTCTTCCGCGTTGCGCTCACGGTCGGCGAAGAGCGTATGACGGAGGCGGCGGAGAGGCTCGGACGGCTTCTGTCGAAATCGGCTCTGTAGGAACGAGCCTTCGAGGCCGGTTTAGGAAGACAAATGCAAGCACAGGAGGGTCACACGAATCGCTCTGATCGGGGCGTCGGTCGAGTTCGGTTGGGGCTCGGGTCCCGCCGGGTCGTGTGGACGTCCTTCGGTCTCTCGGTCGCGATCCACCTCTTAGTGCTCGGCTTCTATCCTATCTATGGTACTTCGGAGCCGGAGAATGCCCAGCTCCCGTTCCCGGCCGTCACGAGCAACTCAGCGGCCTTGGAATTGCTTCGCCTGCTCGAGGTGGCCCAGGCGGCAGACGCCGAGCG
>Ga0114996_10006659_pt1 | contig 13237 bp, 10 predicted proteins | sample ArcticOcean_MG_C_4_FD_87039 | JGI IMG/M metagenome (GOLD analysis project Ga0114996, IMG submission 87039) | Marine microbial communities from western Arctic Ocean - ArcticOcean_MG_CB4_134 | ecosystem: Environmental > Aquatic > Marine > Oceanic | place: Arctic Ocean: Canada Basin | collected... | reverse complement strand
CTTGAGGAACCAACGCAGTCGAACGTGGCGTCGAAGCCACCTACAACTGCTGGTTTGCCGATGGTCAGCTTGTGAAGGCAAGCGCCAGACAATTGCGCTAAGTCTTTGTAGGCCTCACGACCGCTGGAAACTACATGTTCAGCGCCCAAAGCCTCTGCAAGCTCCCGCTGGTGCGCATGCCGGGCCAAAGCGACAACCGTCAGCGACGGCCTAAGGTGCTTAAGTGCAGCGATGGTCATGAGCCCTACAGAGCCGCAGCCTATGACCAGCACCCGGGCACCGTCAGTAACCTTGGCCTGCGCCACAGCGTGAACACAACAACTCAACGGCTCAATGAGTACCGCGGCAGCGTCAGAAATGCCCCCCGCCACTGCGTGCACCTGGCTTTCGTGAGCAACCACCTCTGCGCCCCAGCCCCCACCGGTGTCTCGGCAGTAACCGGTTTGAAGCCCTTCCGAGATATCACCCAATGTGGCCCGTTCGCAGTTGGCGTAGCGGCCCCTAGCGCATGTTGCACAGGGCTCTCGAAAACCGCGGACGATACAACCCAAGGCAGGCTCTAGCACGACCCGATCGCCCACGTGGCAAGTCGTAACGGCGGTACCCACATCGGACACGATCCCCACCAGTTCATGTCCTGGGACAAAGGGGAACGAAGTGAAGGCAGAGGGGTAGAGTGACGCATGAGTATTGAGAACGGCTAGGTCTGACCCGCAAATGCCGGCCAGCGTCGGCTTGATGCGCAACCAGGATGGACCTGGCAGTCTTGGCTCCGGAACGTCGGTCAGAGAGAGGGATGAGCCTGGCCCGGTCACGCCCTTGGCCGTGCGGCCGCCAACAAGCTTGGTCCAAGCGTACCGGGGAATGCTGCGCTGGTAGAGCAAAGCTCGCATGGTCAGATTGTACAACGAAAGCCAGGGTCTGGCCGAGCGATCTTCAACTCGAGTCTAAGTTGCCCGCCGTGTTCTTGGGGACAATACGGCTCGGCGAGGCCGTGCGAGTGCGAACTCCCAAAGCCCGCCGACGTTTCTAGTCACAGGGGGACGCCCCCTGTGACTAGAAACGTCGGCGGGTGGAGTGGGCGGGAACTCAGCGTCAGCCTTGGCCAATCGTCTGTCCACGGCTTGGCTTATTCGCACCCTCTAGGGCACAAAGCCCTCGTACCCACCTGACCTAAGTCCTACGGGAAACCGTTCTCCCCGACTATTGCGGTTTCCGGCGCTCTCCCCTACCCTTTTCACGACCGTAGACACTCACAAAGCGAAGCTCCAGCCGCAACGCTGCCTCCGCGCGGCAAGGCAATGGCCCGAGTTCAAAACTACTTCTCTGACAAGGTCGTGCTGATAACCGGGGCTACCGGCCTCGTAGGCAAGGTCTTGGTCGAGAAAATATTGCGCGACCTGCCTGACGTCCAGCAGCTCTACGTCCTCATACGCTCCCGTACCACGCCCAATGGCGCCCTCGTTTCAGTCCAAGAGCGGCTCTGGCAGGATGTCCTTGGCTCCACCGCCTTTGACCCACTGAGAGAACGCCTCGGCAAGGACGGCTTCAAGGATCTAGCCGACAGCAAGATCACCGCCGTGAAAGGTGACCTCTCCGAAGAGAAATTGGGCCTGGACACTGACACCTACACCCGCCTTCAACAAGAAGTGCAGATTGTTATCAACTGCGCTGCTGTAGTTACATTCGATGCCCCGTTGGACGCCTCCCTGCGGCTCAACACAATGGGTCCAATACGCATCTTGGATTTCGCCCGCGGTTGTAAAGACCCAATGGTGGTGCACACCTCCACCTGCTACGTCAACGGGACCCGGCAGGGGCCAATTCCGGAAGAACCCCTGGACCCGAACACCACGGTTGGCCACCTGCGAGGCGTTGACCGTAAACCCTACGATGTTGACGAGGAACTGAAGGCTCTATGGCAGGCCGTGGCTGACGCCCGCGCCAGCGTCACTGCACCGCACCGCCGACTGCTCCTCCGCCTCAAGTCGTTGCGTAAACGCCTTGCTCAAAGAGCGCTTGGTAAACCTGGAGAAGGGACCGACCTGGACTCGCTAAGGAACGATTGGGTCCAGGAACGATTGGTGCAGGTAGGCATGAACTGGGCGCTTCAGCGGGGCTGGAGCGACACCTACACATTCACCAAGGCGATGGGCGAGCAGATGGTGGTTCGCTATCGAGGCGACCTCCCAGTGCTCATTCTGAGGCCGTCGATTATTGAAAGCGGCCTGGAGGCCCCTCAGCCCGGCTGGCTCGATGGTTTTCGGATGCTGGACCCGCTTATCGTGGCCTACGGACGCGAGAGCTTGCCTGACTTCCCCGGCGTAGCTGACAGCGTGCTGGACATAGTTCCCGCCGACACGGTTGTGAACGGCCTGCTCGCTTCAGCGCCTTGGGCGAACGACCTCGGCGGGCTCCACGTGGTTCATATCGCCTCGGGGATGGAAAACCCCCTCACCCTGCGCCGTTTCGCCGACATTGTTCGGGACTACTTCAAGCGAGAATCACTGACCGGCCGACGCCGAGACATACGGGAACTGCCCAGAATTACCTTCCCGACTCGCGAGGCTTTCCTCCGCCGTCTCAAACTCCGTATGCTCTGGCCCCTCAGGGTTGCTGAGGAGTTGACCCTACTGGCATCGATCACACCTTGGGGACGGCGCAAACACCGCTCTATCCTTTCAAAGCGGAGAGCACTAGATCGGCTGGTCTACTACATCAGAATTTACGGCCCTTACGCCCAGATCCTGTGCCAGTACCAGACTCACAACCGCACAGCAGCCTGGGACGCTCTATCGAGCGAAGATCAGGCATCCTTCAACTTCGATGTTCAGCGCATAGACTGGCCGCACTACATCCAGCAGGTCCACATTCCAGGGATCCGGCGCTTTCTGTTCGGCCAAACGCCACGAACCCCGGCCCAACAAGACGCTGAAGTCGTGGGCGTGGATGACTCTATTTCCTCAGCTAGTCAGAACATAGAAGAGCAGGAGGTCCCGCTCCACGGTGCTCCAACTCCATCCATCGATTTGGAAGACAGCGCTGAAGGCTCGGCGTCTGTCTCTGAGGAGAGGCCCCCATCGATGAGCACGGCTCAAGCAGCAAGGGCGCTCCTCACTGATGCCCTGGACCGAACAAACTCCCCGGGCCACGAGCCCTCCCCCGTCGGCACAAACGCGGCTACCGCCTGGGTCAAGACCTCGTGGCCCGGTCGGATATCTCGCGGGCTGGCGCGGAGAGCGATGGGCATAGGGTTTCGTTTCTACCTTGGATTCCGCGTTGAAGGCCGTGACAACCTGCCCAAGAACGGCTCATTCATCATCGTTTCAAACCATGCCAGTCACCTGGACACTGCCGCCATATTGGTCGCGTTGGGACACCGGTCGCTGGGCGTACACCCCATGGCAGCCACCGACTACTGGTTTACCAATGCCACTCGCAAATGGTTTGTCACCTCCTGCCTTGGAGCAATCCCTTTCGACCGTGAATTGCACGTTGCGGAGAGCCTTGCACTAGCGGCCGCCGTTTTGGAACAGGAGCAGGCATTACTCTTCTTCCCTGAAGGAGGGCGTACCACCACCGGTAAGATGCAGCCTTTCAAACGAGGCATAGGACTTCTGGTGCTGGCAGCAGGCGTTCCGGTGGTGCCGGTCCGAGTCGAAGGGACATTTGCTGCCCTGCCCAAGGGACGGACCTTCCTGCGACGGCACCCCGTCCTTGTGCGGTTTGGGCCTCCGATATCGCCTGACGGCTACCTTCAGGGCGCCACCAAGGCCAGTGCAATGGAAGCATCTCGCCGGGTCTCGACTGATCTGGAAAAGGCTGTCGAGGCCCTTGCTTAAATGACTACTAAGAGGGCTGACCTAGTGGGCCGACCAGCCGCCTTCTTCGACGTGGACGGCACGTTGGCGTCCTCGAACGTTATCTCTACCTACGTCGACTTCCGGGTCTCCGGTATGAGTAAACTGCGCCGGTGGGCGTTCTTCGCTCGGTTTTTGCCTATGGTCGCCTACTATGCCTTCCTCGACACACGCAGCCGCACCCGCTTTTTGCAGACCTTCCTTCGCAACTACACCGGGACGTCCGCTGGCGCCCTCCAAACCTGGGCAGAGGCGGCGGTCCATGGTTACTGGAATCGAAAGCTGTTTGCTGCCGCACGGGCCAGCATTCAGGACCACAGGGACCAGGGCCACTACGTGGTCATCCTGAGTGGCGGACTAAGGGATACCCTGGAACCCATTGCCAAACATCTCGGCGTAGATCACCTCTTGGCTACCCGTATGGCATCCACCTATGGACGCTACTCCGGCCGGCTGATTAATATGCCCCTAAGCGACAGCGCCAAAGCTCATGCCTCCAGAGCCTTGGCCGAGGAGCTAGGGCTGGACCTTTCCGCAAGCTACGCCTACGCAGATAGCTTTAGTGACCGGGCCCTCTTGGAGAGCGTAGGCCACCCCGTAGCGGTCAATCCTGACCGTCAATTGGAAGCCTTGGCCTCCGACCGGCGGTGGCCTGTCCAAGCGTGGAAACATGAGGCGCCGGAGCATTAGGTGACAACGGACTATCAGGTGGCAGTCATTGGCGGCGGCATTCTCGGCCTAGCGACCGCGCTGGAGTTGCTGAGGCGATACCCCGGAACGGGTCTCGCGGTTATCGAGAAGGAACCCGCCCTGGCGAGTCACCAAACGGGCCACAACAGCGGCGTTATCCACTCAGGCATCTATTACCGCCCCGGTTCTCTCAAAGCACGCCTATGCCTGGAAGGCAGCCGACAACTCATTCAATTTTGCAGAGAGCGGGGCATCCCTTTCGATCTGCCTGGGAAGGTCATTGTCGCCACCAACAGCGCGGAATCCGAGAGGCTGCCCGGCCTCCTCCAGAGGGCGCAGGACAACGGACTGGAGGGCGTAGAAATGATTGGGCCTGAACGGCTCAGGGAGTTGGAGCCCTTCGTCAGTGGCGTTAGAGCCCTCCACGTACCCAGCACAGGAGTGGTCGACTACAAGGTCGTCGCCGAAGCCTACGCCGACGAGGTCCGACGCTTCGGCGGGGACATTATCACCAGCGCCGCATTGACCAAAGTGGAACGCACGAACGGCGTTCTGCGCCTACACACAATCAAAGCAAACATAAAAATCAAAAACCTCATCAATTGCGCCGGGCTTCACTCCGACGAAGTTGCGCGGCTGGCTGGCACCCATCCGTCGGTGCGCATCATCCCCTTCCGCGGCGAGTACTACACCCTGCAGCCCGAGCGAGGCCACTTGGTGAAAACCCTCATCTACCCGGTCCCCGATCCTCGCTTCCCCTTCCTGGGTGTCCACTTCACTCGTCGCGTCGGCGGGGAGATTGAGGCCGGGCCCAACGCAGTCCTCGCCATGTCGAGAGAGGGGTACCGCAAGGCCGATATCAATGTTCAGGACATCCTGGGCAACCTTGCCTATCCCGGTTTCTGGAATATGGGGCTCAGGTATTGGAATATCGGTCTCGCCGAAGCCTACCGCTCATTCAACAAGAGAGCCTTTCTCCGGGACCTGCAACGGTTGATCCCCGACGTGAAGGAAGACGACCTTGCTCCCGGTGGATCAGGTGTCCGGGCCCAAGCGGTGGATCGCAGCGGCAACCTGCTTGACGACTTCAGCATCTCCGAGTCCGAGAACGCCATCCACGTCCTGAACGCGCCTTCCCCTGCTGCCACGGCGTCCCTGGCCATCGGAGGCCACATCGCCGATCTGGCGGGCCAGCGGTTCGGCCTGTAGGCCGCGGTTGCCCCGCTCCCTGCAAGCAACAATCTTCCAGCCATCCCACCACCGTCCCTTCTTGTAGCGCCTGCAATAGCAGCCCGTGAAACTGACAGACAGACAGTTCCGGACGGCGATAGGCGTGGCCTGCAAGGCATCTCCTAGATTCATCGCCCCCGGTAATAGGCAGCAATCGTCGGTGCGCCACGACCGTAGGGGCGTTCAATTGAACGCCCCTACCCCTGTCATGAATGGCAATGGTCGCTTCACTGATCAGCCGACTATCGAGCCGGACTCGTTGCTGGGCGACCCCAACCTGCAGTCGGACTTAGCCCTCCAAAGGCGGCCTACGCTCGTGCCAGTCGGTGCGTTGTTGATAGGCGTGGCCTACCTGGAACAACATGGCCTCATCAAAGGGGCGTCCCGCAAGCTGCATTCCCACCGGCAATCCCCCGGAAGTGAAGCCGCAGGGCACCGACATGGCGGGTAGCCCCGACAGGTTGAAAGGGCTGCGATGGCTCCGGGAACCGAAGAACTGGCTGACTACGGCCTCTTTCGTAGTCAGTCCCGTGTCCTCGCGGATCTTCCCCGGTGGTACTGCCTGAGTCGGCGAGAACAGTATGTCTACATCCTCAAGGGTTGCCATCAACTGACGGCGCATGAGAACCCGGAAACGCTGTGCCTTCTGGTACAGCCCAGCTGGGATCAAACTGGTCGCCAACAGACGGCGTCTATTGGCGAAATCGTAATCCTCAGGACGAGTCCGCAGCCATTCGCGGTGCAGGAAGGCGCTTTCGGCATCGGCGATGGCGTTGGATATCAGGCCAGCTACCGGATGAAGCGGCACTGACACCTCCTCTATGGAGGCGCCCGCCTTCTCGAGGTCTCGCAGCGCTTCATCCAGAGGCCCCTTCACCTCGGTATCAAGAACATCAGCCGTGACGCTCTCCCTTATCACGCCGACCCTAACCCCGCGTAGGTCTTCAATTGGACTGAACTCCGGTGACGGCCTTTTTGAGGTGTACTGGTCATTAGCGTCGTGTCCGGCAATCACTTTGAGAATCATGGAGCAGTCTTCGACGGTCTTGGCCATTGGCCCAGCAGTATCCATGGACCAGGCCGAAGGCAGCAAACCGTACCGGCTCACCCGGCCCCATGTCGGCCGGATTCCCGTGATGCCGCACCAAGCCGACGGACTGCGGATCGATCCTCCCGTGTCCTCCCCTATGGCGGCTGCACAGAGAGACGCAGACACGGCAATCCCTGATCCGCTGCTGGACCCGCCCGGCTGGCGTTCGTTATCCCAGGGGTTGCGGGGAGTGCCAAAGGCATGCTGAACACTGCCGCCCAGGGCAAACTCGCTCATATTCAGCTTGCCTAGGATGATGGCCCCCGCTTCTTTCAGCCGAGCGACCACCGTTGAGTCCTCATCGGCAACCACGTCCAGAATCTTCGATCCCGCGGTGGTGCGCACGCCCTTGGCGTGGAGCTGGTCCTTGAGGGCGATGGGCAGACCATGCAGTGGTCCCAGAGAACCCCCTGCAGCCAACTCAGCCTCGGCCACTCTGGCCGCCGCTAGCGCCTCGTCAGCACAAATGGTGATGTAGGAGTGCAGGACGCCGTCAAACCGTTCAATCCTCTCGAGATAGCCCTGTACCAACTCCACGGGAGAAAGTTGGCCGTCGTGCAATAGACGAGACAGTTCAGCGGCAGGCCTGGTGATTACATCTGCTATGGCCATAACCTATTTCTCCTCCGCAAGCCAGAAGATCGGCAAAGGCTCAATGCTGTCTATTTCCGGGTCATCTAGGTTCACCAGAGCCTCATGCAGGGCGTTCACGCGGTGGGTGATCTCCGGCAGGTCCTCGTCGAAAACTGCGAAGCCTAGGGACTCCAATTGGGCTCGTATCTGATCCTGGCTGAGGTCAGGCATGTTTGCTCCCATCGCCGGTTTATCCACTTTGGGCCGAACGATCCAGATGGTAGGCGCTGCCCAATGTTCCACGGGGCCCGCACCTTGTCAAGAAGCGCAGGTCCGACTTGGCTCCCGCTCGTTCGTTGACACCCCCTACCCTCACATCTACCATGAGCCACACACCCACGGGAGCCTCATATTTGACCGACCACGATACACAGGACAGCGCAGTCCGCTTCAAGGAGCAGACCTATGCCGTCGAGAGCCAAACACCGGAAATAACCGATGCCGCCTTGGCAGCCGAACGCGAGCGGTTCGGCATCGAATACCGGGGCGCTCAGGCAACCATCGAAGTTACCCAGGACGCCATCCGCGACTACTGCAACTATATGGGCAGCAGTCATCCCCTATTCCTCGACCCAAACGTTGCTCAACAGAGTCGCTGGGGAGGCATCATTGCCCCTCCGGTCATGGTAGGCAACGCCATCATTGCTCCTGGCTTGCGTGGAGTTCAGTGGATCTACGCAGGCACCTCATGGGAGTTTCTTGGAGTCATGCGGCCTGGCGATCTCATAACCCAGCGGGGTTGGTACACAGACGCCCAAGAGAAAAAAGGCCGAGTCGTTGCCCGCATGGTGCTCCAGATCGGGGAAACGGAATGCACCAACCAGAAAGGTGAGGTCGTCGCCCGCTCCAAGGTGTACTGCATGCGGACGCCCCGACGAAAGGCCGGAGGCGGCATGGGCTACCAGCCTAGGCGACGTCACTGGACTGCAGAGGAAGTCGCCCAACTTGAGGAATCGATCCTTTCGGAGCCCGCACCGCGCGTAGAGCCTCGCCATTGGGAAGACGTGGCCGAGGGCGAGGAAATGCCCACGCTTACCTACGGCCCATTGCGGGATGTCGACATCGCCTTCACGGGCTCCTATACGGACTCTGGCGCTTTCTCTGCCGAGGCCGTAGCGCACGCCGGTGCACACGTTTACCAACTCCTAAACCGCCGCCGCCACCCGGCCGACACCTATTTCGACCCAGAGCGCGGCATCCAGGATCATCCCCACCGCGGCCACTGGGAACAGTTCATGGCCCAGGAAGTGGGCATGCCGGGCGTGTACGACATCGGCCCACATCGCCTGTCATGGCTCTGTCGTTACGCAACCGACTGGATGGGCTGCGACGGCTTCCTCAAGCACCTCGAGGGCAACCTGCGACGCCCCAACGTAGTATCGGATGTGACCAGGATCACAGGCCGGATCACCAAGAAGTGGATGGACGGAGCAGAAGCCCTCGTCGAATGCGAAATGAGCGCTGTAAACCAGGAAGGCGAGGAGACCATGCCCGGACGAGCCGTGCTGTCTCTGCCTCGCCGGAACTAGGCCCCACTCCTCATGACCACCTCTGCCATCTCTCCTCAATCCCTCGACGAATGCCGCGATCTCTTGGGCGTGTGGCTGCGACGCCGCGGCCACAACACCGTGGTGGCCGAAGGGGCAATACATAGATGGACCAAGGCCATCGGCGACAGGAACCCACTATTCCTCGATCCTAACCACGCCCCAAATAGCTCCGTTGGCGCTCCTGTCGCCCCACCCTGCTGGCTCTATACCGTTGACGATACCATCGTCGCCTTGAAGTTCCCCGAACTCCACGTCGTCTACGGCGGCACGGACTGGGAGTTTTTCCGGTGGGCCCGCGTTGGTAAGGAAATCACCACCAGGGCCCGGCTCATCGACATCCAGGTCAAGGATGGCCGGTTCAGCGGCGCCATGATCCAGCAGACCGGCGAGGTAGAGTACCTCGGCAGCACTGGTGAAGTAGTAGCGAGAGCTACAAGTACCGTGCTGCGCACATCCCGCGAAGAGGCTGTGAAGCTCGGCAAGTACAACAATCTCGAAGCCTACCGCTATTCACAAGAAGAACTGTTCGGCGTCGAGGATGCCTATGACGCCGAGGAATACCGTGGCCCTGACCCCCGGTATTGGGAAGATGTCGAAGTTGGAGACCACATCCAGCCCGTGGTCAAGGGGCCGTTGACCTCAGAGGACGTGCTCCAGTTCATCTGCGCTACCCGGCCAGCCCCCGGCTTCAGCCGCTTTGTTCGGGAACGCCAGAGGCACCCCAGCATCGCTTTTCAGGATGCCAACACGGGAACGTGGAACAGTTGGGAGGCAGGCATGCTGGACAACCCAGTCGCCCGCATGATGGGCTTTCCCGGCGCGCACGACTGTGGCCTCGACCGTATATCCTGGGTTTCTCAACTCCTCACCAACTGGATGGGCGACGCCGGGTTCCTCAGCAAGCTGAGCGTGCGCCTGACCCGGCCCAACCTCTACGGAGACGTCACCTGGTGCGAAGGCAGCGTCTCTTCCAAGGGGTCGCAGGGAGTTGTGGAACTTAATCTCCAATGCCGGGACCAGCGAGGCGAAACAACAGCCGCTGGAACCGCTGAAGTTATCCTGCCCTCCCGCGTACAGCCAACCCAAGGCTCAGGAGCCGCCGGGTGAGAGTACTCGAAGGCGTTCGGGTCGTGGAGTGGGGCGAGTTCGTGTCCGCCCCCTATTGCGGGCGGATATTGGCGGGACTGGGAGCCGAGGTCGTCAAGGTTGAGACCCCGGGCTCAGGCGACGAAGCGAGGCTTCATGGCCCGTTCCCAAACGATCAACCAAACCCAGAGGCCAGCGGCCTCTTCCTGCATCTGAACGTTGGCAAGCGAGGCGTAACCCTAGACCCTGCCAAACCCGAAGGCCTCGCGCTTTTTCGTCGCCTGCTCTCCGAGACTGACATCTTGGTCACCAACTATCGCCCTTCGCAGGTTGAAGCATTGGGCCTCGGTCCCGAAGACTTGCTCGCCCTTAACCCGCGAATCATCGCCGCCACCGTGACGCCCTACGGATGGACCGGCCCCTACCGCAACCTCCCAGGCTGTGACCTAACAGTTCTCGCTCTAGCAGGTGTGTCTTTCAGCGTCGGAGAGCCAGATCGCGAGCCCCTAACGCCGCCTTACTTCATGAGCGACTACCAGGCTGGCCTCACAGCCGCCTCGGCCATCATGACAGCGCTCTTCGCCCGCGAAGACACGGGCAGAGGACAGCATGTCGACATCGCGGCCTTCGAACCTTGGGCCACCTACCACGCTGGAGCAACGGTCACAACCTTCGTCTACCAAGGAGTCACGGGCCACCGGGATGGCCGCCGCAGGCCGGACTTGTACCCATACACTCTTCTCCCTTGCAAGGACGGGCTGCTTTGCCTCATCGCAAGGGAGGGCCGGCAGTGGAAACGCTTCCTTGTCGATGTTATGCAAAGGGAAGACCTGGCCGACCACGAACGATATAGAAACCGGAGAGTCGTTGCTGAGGAGTATCCAGAGGAGATGGACGCCCTCCTCTCGCCCTGGCTCATGGAGCGGACACGGGAAGAGATCTTTGAACTCTGCCGCAAGCACCGAGTGCCGTTCGCCCCGGTCCGACGCATCGACGAGGTTCTGAACGATCCGCACCTGGCTGAACGAGGGTTCTTCCGGACCATCGACCACCCAGTGGCCGGGTCTCTCCCATACACCGGAGCCCCGTTCCAAATGTCGGAGACACCGTGGAGCATGCATAGCGCCGCCCCAACTCTGGGCGAGGCAAACGAAGAAGTATTCGGCGTCCGGCTGGGCTGCAGCAAAGAAGCGCTGAACGCTCTGCAACTTAGCAGCGTTATCTAGTCCTTTGAGATAATAATGCTTCCTCTTCAAGGTATACGGGTTCTGGACTTTGGCTGGGTGATGGCCGCGCCCATCACTGCCCACCTCATGGCCGACATGGGCGCCGAGGTCATCAAGGTTGAGTCGCGTACGCATCTTGACGCTGCCCGCCGTGGCCGACCCCTTGTATCAGGAGAGACTTCAGATGGCGACCTCGGAAACGAGCCGGATCTCGTGCCCCTCTTCCACAGCCTCAACAGGGGAAAGCTCAGCATCACCGTCGACTTGACTCACCCTCGGGCGTGGGAAGCAATAAGGCCCCTTGTAGCAAAAACCGACGTCATAGTCCACAACCTGACACCCAGAGCATCGCGCAACCTTGGACTCACTTATGAACGCTTGGCCGCGCTCCGGGAGGACATAATCGTCGTGTCGCTGACTGCAGCAGGGCAGTACGGCCCCCTCAGCGACATCAGTGGCTATGCCCCTAGCGTCTCGTCCCTGGCCGGTCTGGAAGGGCTGGTGGGCTATGACGGCGAGGACCCGATCGGCATGCTCGGCCTCAACTTTTCCGATCCCAATGCGGGGATGCTGGGCTATTTGGCCGCAGTAGCTGCCTTGTGGCACCGCAAGCGGACCGGGCAAGGCCAGCACGTCGATTTGTCCCAAATGGAAGGCGTAGCCCAATACCTTGGCGAGCCTTTCATGGAATATTCGATGAATGGCTCCGTGCCGTCGCCAAAAGGGCCTTACCACCCTCGCATGTCGCCCTACGGAAACTTCCCCACATCAGAACCCGACCGTTGGGTAGCCATAGCCATCGATGACGACCTGGATTGGCAAGCCTTCGGTAAGGTGATCGGTGAAAGCTGGGTCGAGGACGAACGATTCGCCTCCAGGGAGGGGCGAATGGCGCATCGAGGAGAGTTGAACCAATTCGTGGCTGCCTGGACCGGCCCGAGGACAGTGGACGAAATCGTGCTCCCGCTTCAACACGCCAACGTCGCCGCCATGCCAGTCATGAGCATTGAGGACCAGTTCGCCGATCCACAGCACCAAGCGAGAGAAGTCTACGTCAACGTGGAGCATCCGAAGGTGGGATCAGAACCCATCCACGGTCTGGCCTGGAAAATGAGCGATACGCCCGGCCAAGTCGACCGCCCGGCCCCCCTCCTCGGCGAACACAATCGTTACGTTCTGGAGGACCTGCTGGGCTTTACCACGCATCAGGTACAGGATTTTCAAGACGCCGGGGTGCTTGAGTAAGAACCACAGCTGAATCTAAAGAATCACCCTCGTCGCGAAACCAATGTAGGGGCGTTCAATTGAACGCCCCTACATCCGTTATCAATGAAGCCCCGTTATCACAACCGCCTACGCCGAATTCCTCGCCGTTTCAACAGCGTCACCCCATTTTGGACGCCGGCGGATGCCTAGACGCCCAGGCCATCGTAACGGTCGTCACGCTCGTGGAAACCGGCGCGCACACCCTTATCCCGCCGTGCCTTGAAGAAGTTGTGCTCTCCTTCCTCAAAGCGGAGGTTGGTGAACAGTGTGTGAGTCAGGTAGCCCTGGGTCAGCCCTTGCGTCACTCCCAAGATGTCGAGAATCCATTGGTGAGATGCCTTGCCGATGGCGATGCCGTCGGCGGGAAGCAGCGAGGCCTCCTGTGCATAACGATTCACTTCCTCTTCGAGCTTGTCGGCAGGAACAGCCTTCGAGACTAGCCCCATATCTGCCGCCTCGATACCACTCAGCGTGCGTCCAGTCAGCAGCAATTCCCTTGCTCGTTTCAGCCCCACGCTGTGGTACAAGGGCAACATGTTGAGGCCCCCGCCAGCGAAGCCAAGCCGCTGCTCTGCGTGGGATATCTGAGCGTCCTCAGCGGCAACG
>Ga0114996_10006656_pt1 | contig 13241 bp, 9 predicted proteins | sample ArcticOcean_MG_C_4_FD_87039 | JGI IMG/M metagenome (GOLD analysis project Ga0114996, IMG submission 87039) | Marine microbial communities from western Arctic Ocean - ArcticOcean_MG_CB4_134 | ecosystem: Environmental > Aquatic > Marine > Oceanic | place: Arctic Ocean: Canada Basin | collected... | reverse complement strand
CGCGAGTTAGTCGCACTGCTTCAGGCGCTGCTGAAACTTCGTTGCGAAGAGCAGGATGTCGCGCCAAAGATGGTGGCTACTCGGGATGATCTTGAGCAACTGTTGGTAGATAAGCACGCTGATATCAGGTTTATGAGTGGATGGCGAAGAGAGTTGTTCGGCGAAGATGCTCTGGCGCTGCTGGAAGGCAAGATTGCGCTCACTGGCGCGGCGGGCGGGCTACAGGTGCTGCGAACGGATGATGCGGAGGCGTAACGACGCGGTTGATTCCGCACCCTTCAACCGGCTCAGGATGGCTCACGTGGGCGTGGATCCGGGTTGCTTGCGTAGGCGAGAATCGTGCCATTCCAGTGAACCCTAGTGGCCCGATGGCGCTATGATCTGCGCACATCATCCCGGGAGGCTCAACATAGAACCGCACACGCACATTTCTGACGCCATTCTTGATCGTTATCGCAAGATCACCTCAGCCACTGCTTACTCCGGCGTATGGCGCTTGCAGCCGCCTGATGGGTCGGAGTGGTTCGCTTCTGCGAACTACCAGCGATGCCTGATGCAGGGCGTATGGCCTATGACGCCCGGCAGGACGATGGTGGGGCGCGCTCGAACATTGCGATTCGTCCCGCCACGGCCTGACCTGCTCGCCATCACCCGACGATTGGATGACTCGCCGGAGTATCGGGCCATGGGCAAGTGTGGGCCGGGTGATGTGCTGGTGGTGGAAGCGCACTCGCCGGACGACTACGCGTGCATCGTCGGCAATATGAAGGCCCGGCAGTTGTGGCATAACAAGGCTGAGGGCATCGTTACGGACGCGGCGATGCGGGACGTGGATATGGTGGCCGATTACGATCTTGGTATCTTCGCAAAGCAGCGCTCACCCGCGGGCAACCTCCCCTACCTGGAGGCGTACGAAGACGGTGAGCCCATCAACTGCGGTGGCGTGCTGGTGATGCCGGGCGATGTGATCGTTGCCGACGATGATGGTGTGGTGGTTGTGCCCTGCCAGCGGGCTGAAGAGGTTATCGACTGGATTGAAGAACAGGAAGAGGCGGAGCAGTTCGTCATCCGGCTGATAGACGAGGAGCGCGTGCCGCCAGGCAAGTACTATCCCATCACTGAGGAGACCAAAGCCCGTTTCCGCAAGTGGAAGGCCGAGCAGTAGTAGGTAGCTGTGCTACGGCCGTCACCCGCCCTTCGACAAGCTCCTGACACCGTGTACGCAATTACGCACCCGCGATTCGTACTAGAGCGGGCACTGTGATCGGCGATGTCAGTTCGAGTCCCGACGAGTGGAACTGATGGGATGAAAGACAGAACTTTTGTAGATTCGTTCGAGCTACCCGATTAGCCTGTCTTCCGCCCCGTTTCAGGTAGAGACCGAGCAGGGAGTGCTGTTCACTACTTGCAAAACGCCCTGACCGTGCGAATCCCCAGTTCCTAGCAATACTTCTGGCCATTCACAAGGAGGTGGAGTTGGAGCAGAGTCGAACTCGGCCGCAAACAATATTCATCAGGTGTTAGAGGCGAATTATCCGTACTGCTTCCTTAGCAGAGTGCGATGGCCACCTTGCGGTTGATACTGCGTACCAAAGACAGCCACCCGATCGTGACAATAAACTGCGGCCGTGCAGAGTCGCGTGAACGCCCTCAATGAGGTTCATTCATCCTGGTCTAGATAGCTCAGTTCCCATTCTCGGGACCGCGATATAGAGCTGCCCGACAGGTCAAGGCTGCGCGTTGCCAAAGCGCTGGAGGATTAGGAGTTCCCCCAAGCGAACACCGTTCGCGGTCATTGAGTCAAGAGAGTACGACTTAACTCAAGCCATTGACGCCCTTTGGATGAGAGTTATGATTGCGGCCAGAGAGATTACTGGAATTCGGCCTGGCCCTACTTCAAACACATGAGCCAGATGCACTGGGGGATGATATGCGACTACTCTTTGTCGGCTGCGAATACGCGGGGACTACCACGCTGGCGAATGGGATCGATGGGTGGGCGAGAGAGGCGCTGGGTTCAGGCCTGGGATTGATTCACGACCATTGGAAGATTCCACACACTTCCGGTCACCCGGACAATACGACGCCGGAGGAGCAGGAGATGCTGCTCGCGCTGGGTCCCAAGCTCCTGGAAATGCATCAGCGCCACAGTCTCTACTACCACTCGCCGAAGGGTTCCGCACCTGAGACCGATGGCGTTCTCATCGGATACCACATCGAGGACACGATCTACGCTCGTCTGATATTCGGCTACGGCGGCGAGGGCTCGGCCGGCAACCGGACAGTTCATTCCAAGGTCATCGAACACCTGCTCCTCCAGCATGTTCCGGAGACCGTTCTGGTCCACGTGAAGGCAACGCCCGAAGCCATCAAGCAACGTATGAAGGAAAACCCGCACGCTCATGCCCTTGTCAACGAGGACAACGTCGACCTCGTTCTCCAGGCTTTCGACGAGGCGGTCCGACATTCGGCGATCGGGAAGAGGATCGAGCTCGATACCAGCAGTTCGACAGTCGATGAATCGGTAGCCGAACTGGTTCAGAAGATGGAGCCGAACTGGACGCAGAGAGATCAAGTGCGCCTGATCAGACACCAGCTGGGGCGGTAGCCATGCCCAGGATGAACGGCGCCCAGGCGCTCATAAGGTCGTTGTATAGCGAAGGGGTTAGCGTTGTATTCGGAATACCGGGCGCTGGGCAATACGATCTCATTGACGCGATCTATAACGAGCCCGGCATCCGCTATATCAGCACCCGAAACGAACAGGCCACGAGCTACATGGCAGACGCCTACGCTCGCGTTACCGGTGAAGTGGGAACGATCCTCGTGGTCCCGGGTCCCGGACTGTTCAACGCGGCTTCGGGAATCGCCACCGCGCATGCCGCATCATCACGTGTTCTGGCCATAACGGGCGGGAGCGAGAAGACCTCACCGGACGATGCTGAAGGCCAGATCGGCTGGTTGAAACCGATCACCAAGTGGAGGAACCGCATATCCAGCCCTGGCGAGGCTCCGGCGGCCGTTCACGAAGCCTTCCGTCAGCTCACGACGGGCCGACCGCGTCCGGTAGCGATCGAGATCGATAGCGCCACACAGGCCAGGGAGGCGGATATCGATCTTTTCGAAAGAGAGAGCTATTCGCCGCTGCAGGCCGACGATGAGGCTATACAGCGGGCCGCCCAGCTACTCTCAGCGGCCTCATCACCGATGATCATGGCAGGAGCGGGTGTCGTGACGTCGGGTGCATCGGCCGCTCTCCGACAACTTGCGGAGCATCTGCAGGCGCCGGTGGTCACCACGCGCAGCGGGAAAGGAACTCTATCCGATCGCCATCCTCTTTCCCTCGGAATTGCAGAGCGGAAATATCAGCCTCTCCGGGATTGGATGGATGGCAGCGATGTACTGCTCTCGGTGGGCGCCGGATCAAAGTTCGCCGACCGGGCAGGCGATCAAACCGTGATCCGAATCGATATCGACGGCGAGGAGCTCGCGGATGCTGATGATGGCCTCGTTCCCATAATCGGCGATGCCCGGCAATCGCTAGAGGCGTTGCTCGAAGTGCTGGCGGCAATAACTCCGGCGCGCCCTGACCGAGGGTCCGAGATCAGAGAGTTCAGGGAGAAGAGATTCGATCCCGATTCAGAGTTGCAGCCGCAGGGAGCGATGATACGGGCCGTGAGGGATGCCATACCCGACGATGGCATCCTCGTCCACGGCATGAACCAGATCGGGTACTACAGCCGGAATTTCTATCCGGTCTATGAACCCGGAGGGTACCTCACGCCGTCGCGTCACGGAACGCTGGGAGCGGCGTTCCCTCTGGCGCTCGGCGCCAAAGTGGGAATGCCCGGCCGCGCGGTCGTTGCCATCTCCGGGGATGGGGGGTTTCTCTACAACTCCGGGGAGCTGGCAACCGCCGTTCAGCACGGCATCAACGTCGTAGTCATAATCTTTAACGACAACGCGTACGGGAACGTGCTGCGGGCCCAGAATGACCAGTACGGGGGACACGTCATAGGTACCCGGCTGCATAATCCCGACTTCGCCGCACTGGCGCGTTCGTATGGTGCACAAGGGTTGACGGCAAGCGACGCCGGCGAACTGAACCGAATGCTAAGCGAGGCGCTCGACGTGGACGCGCCCACCGTAATCGAAGTGCCCGTCGGCACGATGGAACGGGAGTTCTAAAAGGAGTTAATCTTGGCCGCTGCAACAGGTCGCGGAAGTCACGCTAACAACATCTCGATCGATACGCCGATGAGTCCGCCGACGTGGGCTCTGCTCGAACGGGAGCTCCTTCGGGCGCAATCGCAGGCATGCCAGAAGTTCTATGAGCGCTATTTCGACGAGCGGGGCTACCTTCGCTGCGTGCCCCGCTGGGGCGGCGACGACGGCGCCGATGATGCCGCGGAGAATCTGACCGGCTGGACAATCCTGCACGCTCTCGGCGCCCCGGACATCGTCCTCGAAATGTACAAGAAGGGCTGGGACGGCCACGTTCAACAGTACACCGAGGCCAAGACCGTGGAAGTGCCATTCGCACGTGATGGAATGTACTACAAAGAGTTCCCCGTCATGTTCGACTGGTTCCACAACGGCGAGGGGCTGTCCCCATTCGTCTATCACGGCCTGTCGGAGCCCTGGGACGTCTCACATCGACGGCGAATGGCGCGCTACGCAGGGTTCTATATGAACGAAGATCCGCTGGCTCAGAATTACGACCCGGAGCACAAGATCATCAAGAGCATGTTCAACGGAAGCCGGGGGCCCATGATGCGTAAGGCCACAGGCCTGGATTGGGCGGGCGACCCGATAGAGGTCGAAGGCCGCTTCAAGCCCGGCCACGGCGAACGGGACTTCGAGCAGATGGTGGCCCACTTCAAGGACTACAACGACGTGGAGGGTGACCATCCCCTCAACCTAGGCACCACTACACTCGCCCTGAACGCCTTCATGCTCACCGGAGATGAGAAGTACCGTGCGTGGATGCTGGAGTACACCGACGCCTGGTGCGAACGCGCGGCCCAGAACGGGGGCATCGTCCCAACAAATATCGGCCTGGACGGCACGATCGGCGGCGCCTGCGACGGGAAGTGGTATGGCGGTGTCTACGGCTGGGGCTTCACCGTCGAAGTGCCACAGACCGGGGCGCTCGCAAACCGTCCGTACTTCCGCCCACGATGCTACTGGGCGTTTGCGAACGCCTTTCTGCTCACTGGCGATCAGCGATACGTTGATGTGTGGCGAAACACACTGGATGCCTTCAGCTCCAACCAGCGCGAGATCGACGGAACCACTATGTACCCGCACATGTTTGGTGACGAAGGCTGGTACGACTTCACGCCCGATCCGCTCTCCGATGGCGCACTAGAGATCTACTACTGGTCGATGGACGAAGCCGACCGTCGGCGCGTGCCGCAGAACGATTGGCTGGAATTCCTGGAGGGAGGGGACCCTGACTTCCCGGAAAAGCTCCTACGAGAGGAGCTTGCCAACATCCGCCAGAGAGTGGAGCGCATAGACGCGGACGAATCGACCGCGGACACGACTATGTCTGATGATATGAACCGGCTCAATCCAGGCGAAGTGGGAACCCTGGAGCGCCTGATGCTGGGTGGGCTACCAACTGCACACGCCGGCTTCCCCCTGCACTGCCGGTTCCGTTACTTTGATCCTTCGCTCCGGCGCGCCGGGCTGCCAGAGGATGTCGCTGCGCTGGTAGACGGAATGTCTGCCGACGAAACGACCCTGACCCTGGTCAACGTCAATCCGGTGAACCCGAGGTCGCTGGTAGTCCAGGGTGGGGCGTATGGCGAGCATCAGATAGTGAGCGTTGCGCAAGATGGCCAGGTGAGGCAAGTCGATTCGCGCAGTTTCGCCGTCGATCTGGCGCCGGGAGCAGGCGCTCAGGTGACGATCAAAATGGAGCGTTTCACTAACGAGCCCACCCTCGATTTCCCGCTGCTATAGCGCGCGCCGATCCCAGGAAGGGGTCAGGGTTCAGCGCGGCCGATATGGGGCCGGGCTCCTCGTATCATCCTGTGCGCCGTTGCCAAATTGGGATGCTGAGCGTTGTGCCAAGCCGGTGGAAGCGCCAGATGAACGAGGGGGCCCTGATCGCCCGTGCGTGGGCAACGACTGTACGCGGTCAACTGAGAGTCTGTGAAGCTTTTTTGGCGGGAACTCTGAAGGAGATCTCGCTCTGACGCGGTGACACACTCTTCGCCGAATGCTGGCGACGCCGGACCGCTCGCTGGGCCGGGGCGCTTGACGAATTCAGGATGGAGCAAGTTCTGCCCATACCGTAATTCGGTGGATCCGTCGCCGCATTTTCGAGGTGGGACACCTCAGGCGACCGCACAGGGATCTGCGTAGCGGGACTAGAGTTGCCGAAGCCGGGGGTCGAATCTGTCGCGTAACCAGTCTCCCAGGAGCACGAATGCGACGACTGTGACTGCAATGGCTATTCCGGGGAAGACGGAGACCCACCACGCGGTGGTGAGGAAGTCACGGCCATCAGATACCATGCCTCCCCACGAGGGCGTCGGGGCCGGCACGCCGATCCCCAGGAAGCTCAGGCCGGCTTCCGCCAGAATCACGCTTGAGAGGCTCAGGGTCGCTACCACCACTGTGACGTTTATCACTCCCGGAAGGAGATGCCGAAATAAGATGCGCGGCGTTGAAGCGCCGGCTATCCTCGCTGACGCAACGTAGTCGAGTTTTCTGACCACCAGGGCCTCTCCGCGGACTACCCGCGCGTATCCTGGCCATGAGCCAATCGCAAGAATGAATATCAACAAGCCAAAGCTAGGGCCGAACACTACCGCAAGGACAAGCGCGACTGTGATTATCGGCATCGCGTTGATCCCATCCACCAGGCGCATGATTATCTCGTCGACCCAGCCGCCATACCAGGCGGATATCAGGCCCATAACAGTTCCGAAGGTGCCTGAGATCACGACTACGATCACGCTGATGAGAAGCGAAATCCTGGCGCCGAAGAGGATTCGGGAAAGGATGTCCCTACCTAGCTGATCGGTACCCAGAATAAAGCGGGAGTCACCTCCCAAAATTGCAGGCTTCTCAAAACTATTGCGTATTTCGCCGAAACGCTCGGGCTCGGGGGCGAGCCAGGGGGCGAATATGCCGGTGAACACCAGAAGACTGATGATGACAATCGAGGAAACCGGCCACCGGCGCATTAACGAGATAAAGGAGCGCACCCGCCTGCCGCGCACCGAGGCCTGATCTTCCCGCGAAACTGTGATGTCTGCCAAACTCTACGCTCCGGATCGAATCCTAGCTGAACCTGATTCTTGGGTCGACCAACGCATAGAGAATATCCACGAGGAATGATGTAGTCACGTAGAAAAGTGTAACCACCAGGAAGACCCCTTGCACCGTCGTGAAATCGGCGTTGAACACCGACGAGAGGGAGAGCGTCCCGAGTCCGGGCCACGCGAACACAACCTCAATCAAGACCGACCCCGTGATGAGCGAGCCAAGGGTGAGTCCGGCGACCGTCAACGGACTGATCATCGCGTTGCGGAGCGCATGTTTCCAGAGAACCCATTTCCGGGAAACTCCCTTTGCCCGCGCCATCTTAACGTATTCTGAATCCAGCACCTCCAGCATGCTTGAACGGACGATCCGCAACATCCCGCTTGCGCTGCCGAGTCCCAGGGTGATGGAGGGCAGAATGTAATGCTTGATGCCCCCGGATCCGAACGTGGGCAGCCAACCCAGCTTAACGCCGAAGAAGAAGACCAGCAGGATCGCTATCCAGAAGGATGGGGCAGAGTGGCCGAGGATCGCGATAAGTCTGCTTAGATAGTCCCAGGGACCTCCCCTGCTCACTGCAGCGAGGACTCCCAGGGGTATGCCCATGAGGAGCATGAAGAGAAAACCGCCTAATGCCAATTTGGCAGTGGCGGGCATTCGCTCCAGGATCAACTCTTGAACAGGCCGCCTTTGATGGATTGATTCGCCCAGGTCTCCTACCGCAAGCCGGCCGACGTAGCGGGCGTACTGCACGTATATGGGTTTGTCGATCCCGAGCGACACTCCGAGCGCGTCCCACCTCTCCTGGCTTATGTTCTCGTTGAAGGCGTCGCCAACGTACACGTTCCTGGGGTCGCCGAAGGAGCGGGTCAGAACAAACATCGCGGTCACGACCAACAGCATCGTGACAAGGGATGTGAACAGCCTACGGATCAGGAAACGGAGCACTATCGTTCTCCACTGGCAAGGGCAACGCCCATTGGTCTATCCAAAACAACGGTTACGAGTGGCCCTGGGACGCTACTAAAGATGTATGCGTCCCAGGGCACTTGCCGGCTCAACAGCCTCGTGCTACTACCAAGCTCGTCTACTTGGCATGTTGAGCGAACTCCATGTCTCCCTCGGACGAATTGAGATTCGCAGATCGCTCCCAGGTCCCAATGACCTTGGGGTTCAGCGCGAACACGTCTTCGAATCCGATCACCCCAAAGGAGTAGATGTTCTTGCGCTGCCACTCCAGGTACTCCAAGAGTATGGCATCGACTTCTTTCAGGCTGGTGGCGGCCAGAGCCCGGGAGTTCAGATCCAGCGGGTACCTGAACTCACTGCCCGGGTTGAACGCGGCGTTCGGCCGGCGGGCTGCGTCGCCCAGCGGGTAGAACAAACCGGTGCTTACACCCTCGGCCTGGCTCCAAATGCCTGCGAATTCACGTGCCACGAGGCGATCGCGGATTCCACCCCGGTAGATCTGCCTTGTGTTCTGAGGTTTCAGGCCCAGGCCAGCGGCCTCCCACTGGTTGGCTACCGCCTCGCAAAGGGGAACGCCGAGTGGATGGCGGCCTGTGACGCAAACGTTCTCAAACTCGAACCCGTCTGGCCATCCCGCCTCTGTCAGCAATCGCTTTGCTTCGACGAGGTCGAAAGTAAACTCGAAGCTTTCCTTGGTCCTGTTTACTCTCCTCAAAAAGTCGGTGTAAGGCTGGCCTGAGGCGTCGAAGAACTCCAGCGGCCGCCCGCGGCCATCCACGACACCCTCGACTAAGCCTTGCCTGTCGATGGCCAAATTCAACGCCAGGCGCACCTTGGCCGCGTTTACGGAGGCCACAGAGCCATCCACGCAATCGCCGATCCATGGCAGAGCCGGGTCAAACGAATTCCGCGGGCCAACTATTTCACCGCTGCCATCAGGCCACTCTTGCCCTGTCATGCACTGGTTGCCCGCGATCTCCATCATGAACTCGCCTTCACCCATTGAAGGGGTCAGCAAGCCCGCATCAAGCACTTCCTGCTGGAAGTTGATGGCGATCGGTGCAACGTCAATCTGGCCCGATTTCAGGGCCGCCAGGATCGTGGCGTTTTCCGTCAACTGGAAGTAATGGACCGTCTGGAAGTACGGCGTCTGGAAGTGGTGGTTCGGTATAGCCTCCACCACCATTTCCGTCTCAGCGATCCACTTCGTTATCTCAAACGGTCCGGTTCCCCCGTCGGGCAACTTGTCCAATGCCTCGTCGGGACCGAGGTCCCGGAAACGCTGCTCGCTATAGACCTGGTAACCCAGGAACAAGGCGCGGAAGAAGAAGAGCGGGTCCGGTTTCTCCAGCCGATATTCGAAGGTGTAGTTGTCCAATACGACGAGCTGTGCGTTGGTCGCTTGTGGGATATGGATGTTGGTGCGGTTGGTCTCCGGGTTGTATACCCCGTCATCAAACGAGTACTTCCAGTCGTGAGCGGTCATCTCACCCCAGCCACCGTGGAACTGAACGCCCTTCTTGAGTTGCACTGTGTAGGTCAGGCCGTCTCCTGAAAGTGTCCAGGCCTGGGCCAGACGCGGCACCAGGAAACCATCGACGTTCATGTACACGAGCGGCTCGTAGGCGCTGGAGTTCCGTTGCAGAGTGTTCGAAGTAAGCCCCGCCTGCGACGGAATCAAGGCCGGGAAGGAAACCTCTCCAATAGCCACTCTCAGCGTCCCGCTGGGAACGATCGTCCCCGGGGGGATTATCTCCTTCTCAACGATAACTGTCTGAGCTACCTGGACTTCCTTCTCGACGATAACTGTCTGGACGACAGTCTCACCCGGTACCGCTACCTGGACTTCCTTCTCGACGATAACTGTCTGGACGACAGTGTCGCCCGCTACCTGCTTTTCGACGACGACCGTCTGGACGACAGTCTCGCCCGGTACCTGTACTTCCTTTTCGACGAGGACCGTCTGGACGACCTTCTCTGTGATCGTGTCACCGGGAACGATGACGGTCTGGACTACTACGGTCGACTCGTCAGAGCCGCAAGCTACCAGTCCAATTAGAGCGGCAACCAGCACGCCCAATAACAGACTCTGCCTCCGCTTGATCATTTTCAGCATTAATGACCCACCTTCAGGTGATCAATTTGAAACACACACGCACGTGACATGGCTCACATGGATCGAGAGTCCACCCCCCTTAGTTGTTTACATTCCTCGGTCTTAAGGGGCACCGCCAACCCACTCCCGTGCCGGGTATCCGCATATATGCGGATGTGGATGAGTATCCCCTGGATTTGATTCTTTTCGGTCACTGTGGACTCATTAGAAGTCCGCGTAGCTCTGCCGGCCAAAGCCGTAAAAATCACGATATACCACACCTGCGCCGTACGCGCCGTGAACCGCTGGCAGTTCTCCGTACCACTCCTGCGGTGCCGCCTCAACGGTGCCGACCACCCTCGACACCGGGCTAAATGGCTCCGGAACATCACCGGTGCCGTTACTTACGGTGCCCCGGAGTTCAGCCGGGGAGAACAGGAGTGGCGGGGAGTTCCCGTTCTCGTTGTCTTCTTCCTCAGTTAGAAGCACCGTATTGATACCCGAACGCTCGCATGCCGCCAGGGTGAGCATCGTTCCAACCCATCGCTGCCCCCGCACGTCGGTGGTGATGATCGCTGACTTTGCACCAATCATCTTGGCGGTCCAGGCAGCGCGGTCCGCTACCAGAGTGTATTCGCCCTGGTTGGTCCAGTTCGTACGCTGGACGATGCAGCCAAGGAAATTCACATCTTTCCCGTGACGCTCCGCCAGGTTCATGACCACGGGGTGGTTCGCCAGTATCCACGTTGCGCCACCCCAGCTTGCACCTCCGCCGCCGACCGCGCCGTCCATCATCTCGGTCGGGCTCAGCAGCCACGGAGCGGAAAGCCTTGTCTGGCCGTATACGGCTGTTCCATAGGTGCCTCGCGCTCCCGATTGAGGTTCGGCAGAGGCCAGGTGTGGTATGTAGACAACCCCGGGCAGGTCATCCTTCGGCTCAAAGTCAAATACCTCGACGTCAGGCGGTTCAAGATCCTTGACGATCTCTGCAAGTCGGTCGGCCACTCTATGGGTCGCGGACGCGGCGGCACGGCTCTGCTCCTCAAAAGCCACGCTTGTTGGCGCTTCCACGCTTACACAGATGTTAAAGAGTTGGGCGTACGGTGTTGCCGCAGGAATCTCCGTCTTTTCACCGCTCATATCTATGAACCGCGAATTGACTCGCACTTCTTTTTCACCGCCCCGCCCCCAGAGCCTCGAATCGGCTACCGAGGCCTCCACATTGGCGGTATCCAAACACTGCACGACGCCAACACTGCCAAGGCGGTGGCTCCGGCCTTCACCGACCGAGTCCGTCGGACGCCCGCAGACGCCCGGGTATACAGTTCCACCGCCACTGACTTTCACCTTTGGCTCAAGCACATCCTCATAATTGATGATTCGTGCCGACTCGCCTGGCTTTACCACTTCGATCTTGGCCTTCTCGATGGGATCTTGTACTACCAGATCCAGCAGCTCATTCACATCGATTTCGAGGACCCCGTCGTCCCAGGCCATCCTCTTCCCAACCACCACGTCCCGAACGGGGAACGTGCCCACTTCAAGACGCATGCGTCAATTCCTTCTCGGTGTGTTGTGCCGGCTCGAACAGAGTTGGGTCGGTGACCTCGGTTTGAATCGCATCAAGCGCAGTCCGAGCGATCCGCAGCATCAACTCGCCGTCTTGCTCCGGTGACAGAGACGGATCCCCGCACAGGTGCTCCACCCGGACGCCCTTAATCACGCGATGAGCGCCGACAGAGAGCGGGACTGAGGGAAGAGCGCTCACCATGGCTACGACGATGCCCTCCCGCTCCAACTCTTTCGTGACCGTTGCACCGCAACGGTTGCAGCTCCCTCAGGTCGATTCCAGGATGACCGCCTGTACTCCGTCATTGACCAGGCGCTTTGCAATGTCGCGGCCCATATTCTGGGCGGCGGTGACCGGGCACCCTCCTCCCACTATGGAGAAGAACTCGCTATGAATTCGCTTGATTACACCCAGCGCCTCCAGTGCTCGGAGAGCAGGCAACGGGAGAGCGTAGTTGGGATTCACGCTGTTGTACATATACCCTTTGAAGCCACTGTGGACGGACTCCCATTCGCCCAGTGTCAGGGCGTTGACACCGTCAATGTTGTAGCTCACCCACTTGCGAGGTCCAGCGCCATCCCCCTGGCCGTCCGGGTTGCCCTTAGGGACGATGCCCGCGGTGGTGAGCAGCGCCACCGTCGTCTCCGCCAGGTTCTGGATTGGCGCAGGCGCAGGCACGAAATCATACTGGCGTACCTTGATCTCCGGAGTGATCGGCTGGCCAAGCGCCATCGCCAGCGCCATGTCCACGGCCCGCTCTGCGCCGGGCTTCTCGCGGACGATTCCGTGGCGGAGTCCGTGCGGGAGATAGTCGTCGGCGTCAGCGTGGTTCAGTTCGTCTCCGCTGGCCAACTTGAGGCCAAGGTGCATCATTCTATCGATGATCCCGGCCATATCGGCGGGATTGTCGCCGGTCGGCACGACGTATGTGTCCCGTCCATTTGCAAGAACGCCGGCATTGTCGTCGACCATGCCCGTGACGGCAGGAATCCCCATCTCGCCCGCAGCACCGCAGACCAGGGCGCACGCCATTCCGTAGCGACCGGCATCGAACGCTGGGCCCGCCACCACGAGGTCGGGCTTGAAGCGCTCCAGCGCCTCCCTCACCTTCCCGACCGACTCGTCCTCTTCTTCTACAAAGTAGTTGTCCCCGCCAATGACGGTTGCTACTACTGACCCACGATCGCCAAGTTTCTGGTCGAGCAATCGTCCCGGTCCAAGTGCGCCTTCCCGGGTCTCGACGGGGAGATCGTTTGCATCTTCCCCTCCGATCCCGCCGAAGAACTGGTTGATGTAGTGGAGAACCTTCAATTCGCTTGCCATGGG
>Ga0114996_10006655_pt1 | contig 13241 bp, 5 predicted proteins | sample ArcticOcean_MG_C_4_FD_87039 | JGI IMG/M metagenome (GOLD analysis project Ga0114996, IMG submission 87039) | Marine microbial communities from western Arctic Ocean - ArcticOcean_MG_CB4_134 | ecosystem: Environmental > Aquatic > Marine > Oceanic | place: Arctic Ocean: Canada Basin | collected... | reverse complement strand
TCCCACGGCTCCCACGGCTCCCACGGCTCCCACGGCTCCCACGGCTCCTGGTAAAAGGCTCTACCTATACCCCCACATCGGTTTTCATTTCAGATTGTCAGTAGCGCTCCCTTTTCCTGTGAGTTTGAGGCGTTCGAACTGGACGGCCAGGTCCTTGCCTTAGACAAGGGCCCATACTACACTTCCCCGAATGAATTCGACGCCCACACCGACATCCATTGATCTGGAGGCCATAGAGCCCAGTCGTCTCCTCCCCTTCAATTTCCGCAAGGTGGACGACGCTGTGTTCGTAAGCAACGCCCTGGGAGAGTGGGTCATCCTGAATGCCGAAGAGTTTCAATCCTTCGTTCACGGCACCCTGTCAACCGACAGCGGACGCTTCCGAGAACTCTGCACGAAGGGCTTTGTGGCTGGCGAAATGGAGACCTCGACCTACCAGGATCGATACTGGTCACGACGTCAGCACGTCATGGCCGGACCGACGCTGCACGGATTTGTGCTGACCGAACGGTGCAACCACGGTTGTCAGTACTGTCACTCGTCGGTTGTCGGAATGGACCGGACGGACACAGACATGTCCATAGAGACAGCGGAGAAGTGCGTAGACTTCGCCCTGCAAACGCCAAACTCGGGCCTGACCATTGAATTTCAAGGTGGAGAGCCCATGGCCAACTGGGACACCCTGGTCCACACCGTGCGCTACGCCAGGGAGCGGAATCGCATTCTTGGAAAAGCGCTCTCCTTCTCCTTGGTGTCCACACTGAGTCTAATGACTGAGGAACGGCTGGAGTTTCTCATCGAGAACAAAGTGCAAATGTGCACCAGCATTGACGGCCCCCGCGATCTCCACAACAAGGTGCGTATCTACAAAGATGGCGACACGTGGGAACAGTCCACGACATGGCTCAAACGAATCAATGAGCGTTACGTAGAGATGGGGTTGGACCCCATGCTTTATCGCGTCGAGGCGTTGCCCACCATCACTCGCCACGCCCTTCCCTATTGGAAAGAGATCGTAGACACCTATGTCGAAATGGGATGTCGTGCGGTCTTTTTGCGGATTCTCGACCCGTTTGGGTTCGCCGCCTTCACGCACAAAAAGTTGGGCTACACGATCGATGAATTCCTCGAGTTCTACATCAACGCCCTCGAGTACATCCTCGAACTGAATAAGAATGGCGTCCAAGTGATGGAGCGCCTCGCCGCCATCATGCTGAGTAAAATGATTGGCAGCGACGATCCCAATTACCTGGATCTTCGCTCACCCGGTGGGTCGGTGATTGGGCAACTGGCCTACCACCCAACCGGCAAGGTTTACAGCAGTGATGAAGGACGCATGGTAGCGGCCATGGGTGACGAATTCTTTCTGCTTGGAGACGTCAATACCAGCGACTATCGCGAGCTGATGGCGAGCCAACGAACCCGAGCGCTGGTCCTGGCCAGCACCAACGATGGGCTACCAGGTTGTGTGTCGTGTGCGTACAAGCCCTATTGTGGCCAGCAACCCGAGTACAACTACGTGACCCAGGGTTCCATCCAAGGGCGAATGCCGGAGTCCACATGGTGTCAAAAGCACATGGGGATATTCGATTATCTCGCCAGACGTCTACGGGATTCCGATTCCGAAGAAATGGCCATTTTTAACCGATGGACAATCAATCGGCCTCAAGAGCATTTTCTTCAACCGGTGGGTTCGTCGTAGACTCGTCGTCTGATTCCGCAGCCAACTCCATCTGCACCCCTGTCTTCGACGCGCGACGCGCCTCTGACTTTCGTTTGGCCTCGTAAAGCCGCACACCTCGATCAGTGACGCGGCCAACCGACGGTCCGTCCTCCATCTGGGGAGGCGAGCCATCCGTCCTGGAGGCATTGGACGGGGCGGGACCATCGGGCAGTTGGGTATCGAACTCCCCGCACCATTGTTCAAAGCTCCGAAAGCGTCGGCTTGGGTCCGATGGATCAAAGAGAATGTGTCGGACCGTGTCGTCTCGAGCCACAGAGACCGGCAAAAGCTCATCGACACTGTACGCCCCGCCGCGGTCAAAGAGACCGCCGCAGATGGAACGCAGGCTGCACTCGTCACAAACCTCTCCGTACAGGTGGCCCCACTCTTGTTGCCGAACGGTCTGCTTGTCATCGAGAAAATGAACGATTCGCTCTTCGAGTTTAACGATCTTGCGGGTCTCCGTACTGGCCCACGCAAAATCGGTCATGTAGCATAAAGGAACCTTCTCCACACGAAACGTCCTGCCGCTCGAGTGCAGGAGTGACATCGCTCGATGCAACGACTCCTTGAAGTCGGACAGACGGGGCGTGAACTGATCCTGATTCACCTCGGCTCGCCCCATGGATGGATCGAGATTGTTCCAAATGAAGTGACGAACATAGGGGTGGTGCTCGATCCAATACTCGATGCTTTCATGGAGATGGTCCGCGTTCAACTTGTTGATGACGCAGTTGATGTTGACCTCGATACCAAAGCGATGCGCGTTTTCGACGGCCCGATACGCACGTCCGAGGGTGTCTTCGGTACCCCGAAGCCGGGCTTCGATCGCTGGTCGGGTGGAATACACCGACACATGTGCAAGCTGTAACCCGGCTTCACCGAGCGCCTGGGCAAACGCGGCATCGGCGAGCCGGTGCCCATTGGTGATGATGCGAACATGCAGGCCTTGCTGTCGGGCGTAGGACGTGATCCGTGGCAGCTCGGGATGGAGTGTGGGTTCTCCCCCGGTAAGAATCACGCCAAAATAGCCTCGCCGAACAAAGTCGTCGACGAGCACGCTCATGGACTCAAAGTCGTGGGTGTAGGGTGTCGTCGGATTCGAACAGAAACCACAAAAGTGATTGCAGTGCCGGACAACCTGAATGTAGCCGATGTTGGCCACCTCAACCTTCCTTTCGCGCCCTCTCCATGTTGCGTAAGCGTTTTGCCCCTCCGAAGTGAGCATGAGTATTGTCACAGATTGATGCCTTGCGGTACAGCCGTTTCGGATCCTATGCTTTACGCCACCACAAGGGGAACGGGCTTTGGATCTTCTCGACATCGTTCTGCACTACGATTGCAACTTGAAATGTACATACTGCACGTGCGCCGGTGAGCTGCGTGAACGCAAAGGGTTGCCAGCCTCCGAAGTCCTTCGTCACATGAAGCAAGCGGCAGAAGGCGGCTGCGGGGCGCTGTCCATCACTGGTGGGGAACCGACGATCCGTCATGACTTACTGGGAATGATTCGGTATGCGCGGGAGCAGGGATTTACAGACATCAAGGTACAGACAAACGGTCTTGTGTTTGCGACAGCCGGTAACCTGGAGCGGGCTCTGCAGGCAGGGGTAACCCGAATTGGACTCTCAGTCCACGGCCATAACACAAAGAACAGCGACGCCTACGCTCGAATTACCCAATCAGACAACGAAAGCCACGCCCTCTTTCTGTCGGCCATCGACAATCTGGTGGCCGCCGATGTGGCACTGACTGCCGATCTGATCGTGATGACAGAAACCATCGAGACGCTTCACGACGGTCTCATCGACCTGCACAAACGGGGGATCCAGTCTTTCAATCTTTGGTATGTGTCGCTGACCGACGACAATCAAGACAACATCGATTCCATGCCCCCGATGAGTACGGCCGTAGACGCTATCGTTGCTTGCATGAACTACGGCCGAAGTCAGGGGATACAGGTCAAGTCACTGCATGTGCCTCGCTGTCTTTTGCCTGGATACGAAGAGCATGTGGCGCACCCTGGTGTGGGCATGGACGTGCAGGTCGTCACGCCCGAATCGTCATTCCAACTCACGAGCTCTCGTCTTGGAGGAGGCTGCAAACCCGAACGCTGTGGCGATTGCGTCTATGACGGCATCTGCCCCGGACTGCGCGCCGACTACGTGGAACGCTTTGGCGACGACGAGCTGCAACCCGTCCCCACCCCTACCTGAAGCGCATCGGGCTCCAGAAACGTGAAGTCCCAGGGAGGCTCCGGGCTGTCTTCCAACCCGTAGAATCCACCGCAGAACACCTTGTAGGGGCACTCATAACATTCCGTTTCATACGAGCGACGTTCTCGTAGATAGTCGTAGAGATTCACGCCCTCGTTGTTCACAAACACCATGTGCCGTTGAATCTTGAGGAGGTCGCCCAGAATGAACTCTTCGTAGCCCGGCATGAAACAGAAGGGCAGATTGATGACCTGAAACTTCATGCGGTCGCGCCATTCATCAATGACAACCATGGCGATTTTCGCGGCAGCCGCGGTATCCGGATTGATCCGCGTAGTCGCCCGTCCAAAAGGCGTAAGAAACTGGATATTGAGCCACTTCAGCCCAAGATCCCAGGCCAACTGTGTGACGTCGGGCAGCAAGTCGTGGTTGGTTTTGGTGAGGGTAATATTCATGCCGAGATCGACCGACGGAGGGGCATGTTTGACGCAATGACGAATGCCTTCAATGGTTTGGTCGAAGGCCTCCTGAACCCCAACCTGCCGGGCGTGCGTCTCCGCATCGGGCCCGTGGACGGAAAAGAGCAAGGTCGTCAGTCCAGAGTTCACCAGCCGACGCGCGTAGTCCGGGTACGCACACATGCGCCCATTGGTGGTCACATTGATGCCACTGTAGCCGATGTTCTTACAGTAACGAACGAGCGGAACGAGTTGTTCATAGAGCGTGGGCTCACCCCCGTCAAAATCGACCATACGGAGACCCTGCTCTCGGTATTGGAGCAATATCTCTTTCTGATCCTCAATCTGTCCGTCCAACTGGGTGCGATTGCCGACCGCACAAAAGTTACAACGGTTGTTGCACCGATAGGTCACGTTCATAATGACCTTTTGGGGTCCAAGTCCCGCTCCTATTCGTTGATCGAAGGTCCATTTGAATTGACGCAAGACATCTGGGTCAAAGTCTTCTCCGCTCGTAACAGGGTGATGCTGGAAGAGAGGGTTATAGTCCGTGACAACGGGCACATCCCCACCCGATTTGGCCACATAGTCATGCGCCAGTTTCGTGCCCGGCAGTGGCGTCGCGTATTGCACGGCGGGCCAGGCGCCGTACGACTGATGGAGGTGAACGGCGTATTCCAAGGTTTGGTTAATATCGCGTCGTGTCTCGCCGGGCATCCCGATGATAAAATGAACGAGGGTCGAAATACCCAAGCGCGTGGCTTCGGCCACAGTCGATTCCACCGAGGGCAACGCCAGAGCCTTCCCGACCACGTCGTCGACAACACGCTGCACACCACTTTCGGCGGAAACGGAGAGGGTTGAAATTCGACCGGCCATCTTGGCGAGTTGATCGGGGCGCACCCAGTCAGCACGCATGCCGTTCGGGAAGTCGTATGCCACCTCGTACCGGTCCAACTCCGTCAACAAGGTGTCAAAGTGGTTCACGTCCACGTTGACCATCTCATCCAGGAAATTAATGCGCGTCGCCCCGTGGTTGGTAGCCAGATCACCAATGAGGGAGACCATGTGGTCTTGATCCAGTCGTCGCTGCCGTTTGGCCCCACCCGCTTCTCGGCCCGGATTGCTGGAACAATGGGAGCAACGGTACGGACAGCCTCGACTGCTAATGGCGGGAAGTGTTCGCCCATTGACTGGAAAGGCCCAGGGCCCACGGCCCAATTTGTCCACAAGTCGGACCATAAACTGGTCGCGCGCCTCAAGGTCAACCAAACTCCATGCGGGCAAAGGCAAAGTGTTCAGGTCACCAACCTCCGGTCCGGTCAGAGCCTGTGGTGTTGCGGGACGCCCCTCCCGAATCAGTCGTTTGCATAGATCGGCAACGACCCCCTCGGCTTGGTACTTTAGCAAGACGTCCACTTCGGGATACGCCGCCAGAATGTCTCGAGCGGGTGCCTCGATATAGTGTTCACCGCTTTGATAGAGATCGGCCAACACCATCGGGACATCCGGCAGTGTCGTCCGAAGTGCGGCCAGCAGTGCGCCCAACACAGGATCGCGAGCCGGTGGCCGATGAAAAGGCGTGTAATGAATCAGGATCAATTCGGGGTGTTCAACTGCAGCACAGAGTGCATCGTTGGGCGCACCCAGCAGAACGTAGTTGTCTTCCAGGGCGACCAAATCGCTCTCGGGCATCGCGAAACCATCGACGAGGGTCAGGTCAAATCCGCTTTGTTGGAGTATTGAAGCAACTTGAACCACAGCCAGGTCCGAGTGATAGGGATAATCGATGAAGTCACGACTGACCCGAAGGGATGGCTGGACGAGTGCAATGCTTGCTGCCATTGCCACGATTGTGCACAGTGCACACGCTTTCTACAAGTCGGCCGTCACTTGATGCTGAAAAGACCTCATTTTTTCCACCGTCAAGAGTGGGAGCTTTCGTGTCCCGTCTAGGGTCCCGTGGGCTCATTGCGTTCACCAAACGACGCACAACCTGCGGCTGGTTCGCTAACGTACAATGGAATCTGAACACGAACCCACTACCAGGAGTTGGCAATAGTGAGGGTGTAATCCGCACACGTGTTTGAGATACTCGTGCGAAAGACACGAACGGTCACATTGTTCGGTACGGAATCGTTGTTTGTGCAACAGCCGACACCGGCCGTGTAGGTATAATTGACTGACCAGCCGGTGACCTGTCCGGCGTTGGCGGTGCCTCCAGTACAGTCACCGTAAACGGCTCCATTACAATTCGTCAGAACGGTCATACCATACCCACTACCGTCCAAATCAATACTGCGCGCAAATGGGGTTCCCGCGGGTGCCGCCGCGAATTTCAAGTAAAAGAAATCTGATTTCGTGTTCGAGTTGAAGCCCCCGGTGATGTTTGTCGGTGCCCCACCTTTTAGAATGGTGTGGGGATTGTTCGCTGCATCACCACATGTGTTGTCGCCAGAGGACGGATCGTCCTGACCATCTTTTGTTGCCGGATTGCAATCATTGTCATGCGTGTCACACAAATCGGGATCCGAGTCGTTCGGATCATCACAGGCCAGTGCGCCCGCCGAACAGATGCGCACACCCTCGTTGCAGAGGTCCGCATCATTCCCATCGCATGGTGTTCCAAGTTGGGGATCCCCATATCCGTCCGGGGTTGCGGGGTTGCAGTCATTATCCACGGTGTCGCACACGTCCAAATCATCGTCCTCCGTGTCCGGACACGTCACTAAACCGGCAGCACAAATGGTCGTCCCCTCTTCACACAGATCCTCATCCTCACCGTCGCAGACGACCCCCACGCCGGTGTCATGGACACCGTCAGGAGTGTCGGGATTACAGTCGTTGTCCAAGCCGTCGCAGATGTCCACATCCACATCGTTGGAATCGTTGCACACCATGTTCGCATTCGTACAAACCTGCACACCCTCATCACAGAAGTCCGTATCATTCCCATCGCAGGCCTTGCCAATATTGGGATCCTGGGTGCCGTCTGCTGTTGCCGGATTGCAGTCGTTGTCCAAGCCGTCGCAGATGTCCTGATCATTGTCGCCCGTATCCGGACAGGCCACGATGCCGCCGCTACAAATCGTCGTCCCCTCTTCGCACAGGTCACTATCGGTGCCGTCGCAGGCAACGCCAATCTGGGGATCTGCTGAACCGTCCGGTGTGTCCGGATTACAGTCATTGTCTAATCCATCACAGAAGTCGGGATCGGGGTCATTGATATCGTCGCAGAGTAGAGCGCCAGAAACGCACTTCATGTTGCCCTCCTTGCAGAGATCAGCATCTGAATCACCGTCACAGGCGACGTCCAGTTGGGGATCGCCAAAACCATCTGGCGTTGCCGGATTGCAGTCGTTGTCCAAGCCGTCGCAGATGTCCTGATCATTGTCGTCCGTGTCAGGACAGGACACGATGCCCCCTGTACAAACAGTCGTTCCTTCTTTGCACTGGTCGAGGTCGTCGCCGTCGCAGGCAATACCGACGGCCGGGTCAACATCCCCATCCGGCGTGTTTGGATTGCAATCGTTGTCAAAGCCGTCGCACGTCTCGGGCAACACATTCTGGAGCGTCGAACAGGTGAGTGAAACCTCGTCAGCAGCGCACACCACCGTGCCACCCTGGCATCCACCCAGACCACAGGCCTCTGATTTGCCCAATTCCGTATCATCCTTGTCTTTATAGACCGTTCCACCACCCGGCAGATACCCTTCGTCGACGACGTCATCGCAGTCGTTGTCCTTGTCATCACACAAGGTCTCATCCGCCTCGTATCCTGAAATCACGCTGTAGTCAGGATCCTGCCAACCCTCCGTACCTGCACAAACTTTGACAGCTCCGACACATACGCCCGATTGATTGTCCGCGCTCGGTGCAAAAGCATCCACCTCGTCGACTTCACCGTCACAGTCGTTGTCCAATCCATCGCAGAGCGTCTCGTTGGTTTCATAGGTCGGAATGGCACCATAATTGGGCTCGCTCCAACCGGAGCCACCCAAGCAAAGCTTGACTGCGCCGACACATTCGCCTTTCTGACTGTCCGCCGGCGGCGCATCCAACCCGTTATCTACGGTGCCGTCACAGTCGTTGTCTTTGCCGTCACAGGCCAACTCGACGGTCTCATAACCAGCCAGCAATGCGTAATTTGGTTCCTGCCAACCTTCGCTTCCACCGCACTCTTTCACACTGCCCAGACACACCCCGCCTTGCAGATCACCAGAGGGGGCGGTGAGCTCATTGTCCGTCTCTCCGTCGCAGTCGTTGTCTTCCCCGTCGCAACTCTCGGCTGTCGGAGCCGAAGCCAAACACTCGGTCAGAGTGCCTTCGCTACACTGGATTGCACTAGTGCAGCGATTGCCGCCCTCGTCTTCAACATAACATTCGGTGCTAGCACCCACGGACTCGGCCAGACTGCTGCAGGCACACTCCCCGGAGGACGGCACACATTGTCTGGTCGGGCCGTCGACCTCCTGACAGTCGAAATCGTCCGGACAGTCATCGCTGGTCTCACACACCCCGCCACAAAAACTGCCGGCCGGCCCATTGGAGATGCATTGAATGCCTTCATACACAACCGGTGAACCAGGCACCGTTGCACAGTCCGCGTCCTCGGTGCACGGAAAACACAGCGTCAAGTAGGCCGGGAGGCAAATGAAGAGGGGATCGGTGCCACCTGTTGTGGCCGCTTGGCACTTGAACCCATTGGGGCATTCCGACACACACGGCTCGGTACACACCGAGCCATCCTGGGTCAGAATGCACAAGAATGACTCACAGTCATCATTCTCATCACAAGACTCATACTTGGGCTCATCCACGTCGCCGTCATCCAGTGGAAGGTCCCCGGCGTCAATATCAAGGTCTGGTGGAACATCCGGCAGCTTCGTCTGACCGTCTACAAGACCTCCTGGCGGGGAGGGAGAAGAGCACCCGTTGGCTAGTGCGAAAAGCAATGCGGCACTGGTACCCACAGTCCAAATGCTCCACCTTCTCATACGGCGCCTCCAGGCTATGCAACATCATAAACAATACGGACAAAAGAGTAAAACACCTCATGCACAAGAAGGTCATTGTCTATGTCTTGTTCCGGGTATAGGAAGACATGCGTCTCCCTCACATTCCCGTTAGACGGTCCGCATCAAACCGATGGACGGGGGCCCCATACGACAAGCAGATTACCAGGTGTTCTTTGCGGTAATCGAGTAGTTTTGACAAATACTCGTCAATGCAGTCCGAAAGACGCGGACATAGACCGTGTTTGCTTTTGCCACGTCGTCGGTGCAGCACCCTGTGCCACCGTCACCGGAGGTCCCTTGCGAATACGTATAAAGCAGCTGCCATTGGTCTACCTGGCTGGCTTCACCAGCACAGTTTGTATAAGCGCTGTTGCAGGTGCGGTGAACCGCCATGGCGTAACCGGTGCCACTCAATGTGAGCTTCCGGTGAAAGTTCGTCTTTGCAGGCGGAGCCGTAAAGGTGAATTTGATCCAATCCACCGGCGTGGTGCGATTGAAGCCGCCCGTAGCCACGACCGCTGACGTGACCTTGCCAACCGACACGCCGACGCCCGAGCAACTCGGCGACCAATTGGAAGTGGCCTGCGACCCATCAATGGTGTTTGGATCACAGTCATTGTCCACACCATTGTCGCAGCTATCCAGATCCACATCGTTGGCATCGTTGCAGGTCAGGCTACCGGACGTGCACACCTTACTGCCCTCGTCGCACAGATCCGCGTCGGTCCCATCGCAGGCGTCGCCCAGTTGAGAATCCTGACTGCCATCGAGCGTGCTGGGATCACAGTCGTTATCGACCCCGTCACAAACCTCCTGATCCAAATCGTTGGGGTCGTTGCAGGTCAAGCTACCGCCCGAGCAGAGTCTGATGCCCTCGGGACAGAGATCCGGGTCGTTACCATCGCAGGAAGCGCCAAACTGTGGGTCCTGGCTGCCGTCTGCGGTCGCCGGATTGCAATCGTTGTCCGAACCATCACAGACATCCAGGTCCAGATCGTTGGGGTCGTCACAACTCAAGCTGCCACCCGTGCAAACCTTGAAGCCTTCGTTGCAAAGATCCGCATCACTCCCGTCGCATGGGACGTTCAGTTGGGGGTCCTGGCTGCCGTCAATTGTCAACGGATTACAGTCGTTGTCGCTGCCGTCGCAGACATCCTTGTCCAAATCGTTGGGGTCGTTGCAGGTCAAGTTGCCGCCCACACAAACCTTGGCACCCTCGTTGCAGTTGTCCGCATCAATGCCATCGCAGGCCGCGTTCAACTGCGGATCCTGACTGCCATCGACGGTCAGTGGGTTGCAGTCGTTGTCTGCTCCGTCACAAACCTCCACGTTCGCATCATTGGGGTCGTTGCAAGACAAGCTACCGCCCGTACAGACCTTGGTTCCCTCCTCGCAATTGTCCGCGTCGGCACCGTCGCAGGCTGCGTTCAACTGTGGGTCCTGACTACCGTCGGCGGTCCCAGGGTTGCAGTCGTTGTCCACACCGTCGCAAATCTCCACGTTCACATTGTTGGAATCAGTGCAGGTCAAGCTACCACCCGCGCAGAGCTTGGTGCCCTCGTTGCACAGGTCCGCGTCATCGCCATCACATAGGGTATTCAACTGTGGGTCCTGACTGCCATCGACGGTCAGTGGGTTACAGTCGTTGTCTGCTCCGTCACAAACCTCCACGTTCACAGTGTTGGGGTCGTTGCAGGCCAAGCTGTCCCCCGTACAAATCTTGGTCCCCTCGTTGCATTGATCCGTGTCGTCCCCATCGCAGGCGTCGCCCAGTTTCGGATCCTGACTGCCATCGACCGTACTAGGATCACAGTCGTTGTCCACGCCATCGCACACGTCCAGATTCACGTCGTTGGAATCGGTGCAGCTCAAGCTACCACCCACGCAGAGTTGGATGCCCTCGTCGCAGAGATCCGCGTCGGACCCATCACAGTTTGCGCCCAAGTCCGGGTCTTGACTACCATCGACGGTCAGCGGATTGCAGTCGTTGTCCTGACCGTCACAGATATCCGGATCATCGTCATCCGTGTCCGGACACGTCACCTGGCCATTGCTGCAAATGCTCTTGCCTTCTTTGCACTGGTCGCTGTCGTCGCCATCACAGTCCGTGCCAACGTTAGGGTCATCCGCGCCATCCGGCGTCGCCGGATTACAGTCGTTGTCTTGGCCGTCGCAATGGTCTGGATCCGGATCGTTGATGTCATCGCAACTAAGCGTTCCACCGAGGCAGACCCGCTTACCCTCCTTACACAGATCGTCATCGCCGTCCCCATCACAAGCTGTGCCCAGTTGGGGATCACCAAAACCGTCGGCGGTAGCCGGGTTGCAGTCGTTGTCCACACCGTCGCAAATGTCCAGATCGTCGTCATCGGTGTCCAAGCAAGAAAGGATGCCGCCAATACACGTTTTCGTAGATTCTTTGCACTGGTCGCTATCGTCACCGTCGCATTCAACACCAATGTTCGGGTCGTCTGCACCGTCGAGGGTGGCCGGATCACAGTCATTGTCAAAGCCATCGCACGTGTCGGGCACCGCATTCTGGACCGTCGAGCAGGTCAACGAAACCTGATCGGCGCCGCACACCACTTCTCCCCCGGCACATTGGCCCACACCACAGGCTTCCGACTTCGCCAAGTCGTTCCCATCCGTGTCGGTGTAGACCGTTCCGCCGCCCGGAAGATACCCCTCGTCGACGACCTCATCGCAGTCGTTGTCCTTGTCATCACACAAGGTCTCATCGGCCTCGTATCCTTCAATCGTACTGTAGTCGGGCTCCACCCACCCTTCCGTACCTGCGCAGACCTGAGTAACCCCCTCACAGACGCCCGATTGATGGCTCGCGAGCGGCGCGTATAAATTCACCTCATCCACTTCACCGTCACAGTCGTTGTCCAATCCATCGCAGAGCGTCTCGGTGGTCTCATAGGTGGGAATTGCGCCGTAGTTGGGCTCAGCCCAGCCCGAAGCGCCCAAGCAAAGCTTGACTGCGCCGGCACACTCTCCCAGTTGGATGTCCGCGGAAGGTGCAACCAACCCATTGTCGACGGTGCCCTCACAATCGTTATCTTTGCCGTCACAGGTCTGCTCGACGTCCTCATAGGCGCCAATCAACGTGTAGTTGGGTTCCTGCCAGCCCTCGGTACCACCGCACACTTTCTCGCTGCCAAGACACACGCCGCCTTGAAGATCGCCAGCCGGCACGGTGAGGCCATTGTCAATGTCCCCGTCGCAATCGTTGTCTTCCCCATCGCAAATCTCGACTGTCGGAAGGGCGGCTGGACAGTCCGTCAGGACCCCTTCGCTGCACTGAATGTCGCCGGTACACCGGTTACCATCCTCGTCTTCGACGTAGCATTGGCTCGTGACGCCCAAAGACTCGGACAGGTTGCTGCAACCACACTCGCCAGAGACCGGCACACATTGTTTGACCGGGCCGTCGGCCTCCTGGCAATCGAAGTCCTCTGGGCAGTCTTCAGCAGTCTCACACACCCCGCCACAAAAACTGCCGGCTTCCCCCTGGGAGATGCATTGGATGCCTTGATACACAACGGGCGAGCCGGGTACCGTTGTACAGTCCTTGGCCTCGTTGCACGGAAAACACAGCGTCAAGTAGGCCGGGAGGCAAATGAAGAAGGGATCGGCGCTGCCCGTTGAGGCCACTTGACACTTGTATCCTTTGGGGCACTCCGACACACAGGGCTCGGTGCACACCGACCCCTCTTGAGTTAAGATGCACAAGAGAGATTCACAGTCTTCATTCTCATCACAGGACTCATACTCGGGATCAACCACGTCGCCGTCATCCGGGTCCAAGGGCAGATCACCC
>Ga0114996_10006654_pt1 | contig 13242 bp, 10 predicted proteins | sample ArcticOcean_MG_C_4_FD_87039 | JGI IMG/M metagenome (GOLD analysis project Ga0114996, IMG submission 87039) | Marine microbial communities from western Arctic Ocean - ArcticOcean_MG_CB4_134 | ecosystem: Environmental > Aquatic > Marine > Oceanic | place: Arctic Ocean: Canada Basin | collected... | reverse complement strand
TGTCCTTCCATTGGAAGAACAATGCCACCCGTTATCAAGAAGTTTCGCTCCGTTGGCACGGTTGCCTCCTTCGCATTAGAACGTGTCTCCCACGTGCTTTCTCACGATCTCATTCTGCCACTCACCTCCGGTAATGGAGACGAGACCCTTGTCGAGATCAACGTGTTCCCACCGCAATCCGGCGACCACCGCAACGTCTACGGCACGCACTTCGCCCACCTGTTCGGGTTCATCGGCCACCCCGGGGAACACATCGTGTTCGGCGTACGGCCCGTCATAACCGGCCGTCCCACCGAAGCCGACGTGGCGCTCGAACTGGCACGCCAGGTCACCGACCGGCTCCCCGGCTACACCGCCCTCACGTGGGACAGGGCGGTCCGGTCACGCCACGTCGACGCCCTGTGGGACCTTCGCCTCCAACCGGTCATCGGCGTCCACGACAAGACCGGCAAGCACACCGACCACTTCCCCCTCGACGAACACACAATCAACGGCATCACCGTGCGCCTCGTCGCCTACAAGGGCGCCGTGTGCATCCCCGCCCTGTCCGGCAGCGTCACCCCGCTCGAACCCGTCCGGCTCGACTACCAGCCCAATCGGCGCGCCGGCCAACGCGTCTACGGCCTGTTCCAGGTGCCCGAGGGCACCGACTGCGACACCCGCCTGTGGGGCCACACGGTCCGCCAACGGCTTAACAGCAGCGACCGATGATTGGCCAACCATCACCACCTATTGCAATCGACGAAGACTGAGCAAGGCCGCTTCGAGCTCCAGTCGGGTCCCCCAGACGGTCTCGGATCTCTGGCGCCGCTGGCCCGTCGAGGGGTCGGTGAACCAGACGCGAAGCTTTGCCTTCTCCTCGCTGAGCCAGGTGATACTCCCGGTGCCGTACTGACGCTTCATTTGATCGACCGTATGTGTGGTCCCGGGTTCCCGCGCGCATGGCTGGACACTGATTGAGTCCCGATTGAGTCCCGACGCCAGCCTTCCCCCGAGTCAGTAAAGCCCAGGTATCCGGTCAGCCCTCAATGCGATCCCTGCACCAAGAGGGATCTGAAGCCCCCGATAGCCTCGCCGTGGTACCGGCCCCCGTAGCTCAGCCCGGATAGAGCAGTGGCCTTTTAAATCACAGAAATCCGGCCAGGACATCCGTCTGGACCGCTAGCGCCCGTGGATTCAACGATGCGTGTCTGTCGGGTAAGCCTGTGTCCGTCTGGTTGTGTGCATTCTGTGCAATGGGCGTGCAACGCGAAGGCAGATCTGACTGGCTACTCAAACAGAACCAACGCACACTGCAATAGCCCGTCACTGTTCTAGGACTTGGAGCCTGCTACCCGCTTTGCTCCCGGGTCGTGGACCCCACTATTCGGGCACGCCTTCGATGATCACGAACGTGCCAGTGCTACTCGCCATCCGAGCTGGAAGGATCGCCTGATATTGCTTGCTCGCTTGCCACGCAAGTGCTGCAACTCTGTTCGGGAACTCGACCACAGCGCTACTGTCTCCAAGCACTTCGCCCTCCCGATAGGAAATCGCGCCTCCACGCACCAAGAACCGGCCTCCAAACGGTTCGAGAGTTTCTTCGACCTTCGACACGTAGTCCGTCATGAAACGGTCCGCGTCAGTGAGGGTCTGGTGAGATATCACGTAGGCTTTAGTCATCAATATTACGTCCCCGTGTCTCGGGACAGGTCGTTCTTACAGGTTCTACCAGACCCGCAACCGGGAGAACATGCCCACACCAGTAGCCCGTTTGGATCAGTTCGGTCGCATAGGGTTGATAAATGAGATGTCTAATAAACTCACCGGTGGATTCATGACCTGCGTCGAATCGAAGCTCACAGCAGAGACAACTAGGGCCGCGACCAAAGTGCCACCAGAAAAGATCAAGGTAATGACCCTACAGTTCGCGAGCCTCTGGACCCGAATCGCGCGACTCTATCTCTCTCGATCTTTCAGAAATGCCACCAAACAAGCTTGGACTTACAACTGATGCAGCTGTCAGCCGACATGAGCATTCAACTCCATGTCGACGCCTGGGACGGTTACGGTGGCTGAATTGATGGAGATGGGCGAGTTCATTGAGGGAATGCCCAAAGCTGAACTCCATATGCACATCGAAGGGGCACTCGAGCCCGAGCAGAAGTTTGATCTAGCTGCGCGAAACGGCCTGTCCTTACCGTACAAGAGTGTGCAGGACGTCATCGCTTCCTACGACTTCAATGACCTGAGTTCATTTCTCGCCGCCCGATACGAGGGTGACACAGTTCTTGTGACTGAGAGAGACTTCTATGAGCTAAGCATGGCCTACTTTGAGAAGGCCAGTGAAGAAAATGTCATCTATGCGGAAATCTTTTTCGATCCCCAGGCCCATACAAGCCGTGGCATCGAGTTCTCAACAGTCATTGAGGGTCTGCATCGTGCCCAGGACGATGCCGCCAGCCAACTGGGGATCGAATCCCAGTTGATTATGTGCTTCTTGCGAGACATGAGCGCCGAGTCGGCCGCTGAAGCCCTCAAGCAGGCCGAGCCGTACCGCGATTGGATCGTCGGCGTCGGGCTTGACTCAGATGAGAAGGGCAATCCGCCTGTGAAGTTCAAAGAAGTCTTCGCGGCCGCTAAGCAGGACTACCGGTTGACGATTCACTGCGATGTCGATCAGGAGAACTCAGTGGACCACATATGGCAGGCCATTGACGAGATCGGGGTTGAGCGGATCGACCACGGGATCAACTCTTTGGAAGATGACGCTCTGGTAAATGCGATCGTCGATCGCGGGATCGGCCTTACGGTGTGTCCGGTCTCGAACGTTTTCGTAGTGCAAGACAGCAGATCAGTTGAACTGAAGAAGATGCTCAATCGGGGGATGCGCGTCACGGTCAACACTGACGACCCTGCGTATTTCCTGGGGTACATGAACGAAAACCTCAAGGTCGCACAGCACGAAGGATCTCTCACTACTAAAGAAGTCGCCCAACTCATGCGAAACGCCTTCACGACCAGTTGGGCCTCCGAAGAGGCAAAGACAAGGTACCTTCTTCAGCTCGACGAATACGTAGCGGCTGCTGGCGTCTAGGGCTGCTTCGTCGCCTTCCGGATTAGTTTCCGGACTACGGGAGGTGTCAGTGGCATCTCCGTGATCTCGATACCGAACTCTTTGAGGGCATGGCTGACCGCGTTCCCAATAGCCGCCATCCCACCAATCACCCCACTTTCACCAACCCCCTTTACACCAAGGGGCGTATTAGGGCTGGGTGACTCAAGATGCTGGATGACCATCTTGGGCATGTCGCTCGCCGTGGGCAGCAGGTAGTCCATGAAGTTTGCTGAGAGGAGTTGTCCTTCATCGTTATAGACAAGGTTCTCGAGAAGCGCACCCCCGATACCCTGAGCGATACCCCCCTCGACCTGGCCGGTCACAATCCGGGGATTGATCACAGGTCCGCAGTCGTGGGTGGATACGTACGTCAAGATCTCGACTGCACCCGTTGCGAGCTCTACCTTCACCACCGCGGCATGCGTAGCGTTGGAGTAGGTAGGACAGGGGTTGATCTTCCCCATCTCATTAGGCCAGTGGTCCACGTTCGCCACGTACACGGCTGTCTCGTCAAGACCCGGCTCTAGCCCAGCGGGAAGACGAAACGTGCTTACGGTCGCCATCTCACCTACCTCCTTGAATGAGATGCCGATCCGCGTCCCCTTAACCTCGAAACGTCCATCCCGGACAACCAGGTCTTCCTCGAGGGCTTCCAAGGCATGCGAAGCGATCCCCAACATCTTTTGTCGGATCCTGCCAGCCGCCATGACGACAGCACCGCCTCCCATCACGGTGCTGCGGCTCCCCCAACCTCCCTGCCCTTGAGAACAGAGGTCGGTATCTCCCATCTCGACTCGCACACGATCAGGTGAAACGCCGAGTGCTTCGGCTGCCAGCGTAGCCACCATTGTTTCCACCCCCTGGCCGGTCGTCGTTACTCCTACGCTGACGACCACACCGCCATCGGGCTCGACGCGAACGGAAGCTGATTCGTGGGCACCCCAGAGTCCAGTATTGAGGAAGCCGCTCGGGGCGGTCCCTTCCCAATAGGTGGCCAAACCCAATCCGATTCGCACCGCATCATCGTGTCCGAATTCTTCGGTCGCGGCGTCATAGGCTTCACGGGCAACTGTTACCGTTTGGTCGAAGGCGGCTCGAAAACTTCCCGAGTCGAAGACGTTGCCATTTGAGTTGGTAAACGGAAGGTCTTCAGGTAACAGGAGATTCCGTCGCCGCATCTCATCGGGGTCGAGACCAAGTTCCATCGCCGCCTTGTCGACCAGACTTTCGAGAGCGAAAACGCCCTCCGGCTGGCCGTATCCCCTGTATGCACCTGATGGCGTCTTGTTGGTCACAAGACAGGTGATCGACGCCACTGTCTTGTCGATCCTGTAAGGCCCAGCCAGTATGCCTGCGGCCACAACGCTTGGCCCGGTCCCTGGAAACCAGATCTCTCCTGATCCGACATCCGCTGTTATGTGTGCGCGAATCGCCATGATGCGCCCGTCCTCGGAAAAAGCGCCCTCGATGTCGATCGTTTGTTCACGGGCATGGTTTGAGCCAATGAAATGCTCGAATCTGTCCTCTATCCAGCGCACGGGTCGGCGCAATTTGATAGCCAGCCAAGGAAGCAACACATCCTCGGCGTACATGTGGCTCTTAATGCCGAATCCCCCTCCGACATCGGGAGCAACGACGCGGATGTCTCGCTCCTCGAGCGGGAGCATGCGCGCCAAGATTGTTCGTAGGTAGTGCGGACTTTGGGTTGAGGACCAGAGGGTTACACGACCGTTATCAAACTGTGACAGACATCCCCGAGTTTCGATCGGAACACCACTATGGCGGTGGATCTTGTATGTGCCGCGGATCACCCGGTGTGTCCGAAAGATTGAATCAACCTCAGGATCGTTCAACTGGAGGTCCAGAATTTTATTATCCGGCCACTCGTCGTATAGCCGTGTAGTGCCTAGGAGGGCCTCCTCCATCGAAGTCACCGGCGGCAGTGGCTCATAATCCACAACAGCGGCGGCGATTGCATCTTCAGCCAAATAGCGGTCTTCTGCGACGACAACAGCGACGGGCGCGCCGACGTACCGCACCCGGTCTCTGACAAGTGGAAAGAACTCGACTGGGCGGACGACGGTGTTTGTATCCGGGAACGGGAGGACGTCGGTGAGGTCAGAAGCTGAGAACGCGGCCAGCACACCAGGCATATCCCTCACTGGTGCTAGGTCAACGTTCCTCACCGTGGCGTGTGCAAAGTGGCTGCGCAGGAATACCACTTCGGCTGAGTCAGGGATGCTTATGTCGGCGACAAAGCGGCCTGTACCTCGCAAGAACCGATCGTCTTCAGCTCTACTTACCTCTGCTCCCACATGGATGGGTCTTCCCACCAACGCCGGCTGTTCGTCCAAAGCATTCCTACCTTTCTATGCTTCCCCAAGAGCTGCCACGAACGGCTATTCGTTCATCCGCCGCACCGCTGGAGTGCGAGTTCCTCGTCTGATTGTTCTAATATTTATAGGCTAGATGAGGCTAGTCAATCAGTTAAGCCGATCTGAACTGGGAGAGACGTCATGGCACAAGAGTCAAAGCGATCCGGCGGTGGCGAACACACACAAACTGCTGGGAAGCTGAGTATTCCCGCATCGCCTCACCAGTGGCCGTTGCTCGGTCCCGCTGAACCGGAATCGATAGCCCTCCTCGTTATCGATATGGAGGTCGACGGAGTCCTCGACGGTGGATGGTTCACCGATATGGGATTCGATCTTTCTCTCATTCGCGCGATAGTGCCCGGCTTGAAAGACCTCCTCGATGCAGCGCGAACAGTCCCGAAACTGAACATCGTCCACTTCACGAATTCCTTCTCTCCTGACCTCTCGGACCTCCCCGATTTCAAACGGGAACAGGCGATTGAATTCGGAACTCCCTACGGCAAGCTGAACAAGTTCGGTAGAGGCATGATTCATGGGGAACCCGGATCCGGGATCATCAAGGAACTGACTCCCCTTGCTGGTGAGCCTGTATTCAACAAGACGACCTACAACGTGTTTGGCGCGGAACAGTTTCGCAATTGGATACAAGAGCACGACATTCGATCACTGATCATCACAGGGGTCACATCGAACGTTTGTGTTGCTGCATCGCTTTATGCGGCGGTCGACCAAGGTTACGACTGCCTGACGATATCCGACGGTATCGCCGGGGTGAACACAGCCGTGACGGAGAACCTTCTGGGTTTAGTGAGATACCAGGGTGGACTGTTCGGCGCTGAAACCCCGGCTGCAACCGCAGCCAGATCGCTACGCGAGTTCGCCTGACGCACGATCCTGCCGATTCAAAGATGGGATTGGCAGTGTTCTTACCTCAGTTCAGCTTTCGCGCACGTATGGCTCGCCGAGCGCTGCCGGCGCAGCGGCACGTCGTCGCGCCCAACTCGAAGAAACCACCGTTAGCACGACGATGGCCACGAGGTACGGAAGTGCAGCGAAGAGTTCTGGTGGTAAGCGAACCTGACGTGTCTGAAGGGTAAAGCCGAGACCCGAGAGGCCACCAAACAGGTATGCGCCGACCATCACTAAACTTGGCCGCCAGAACCCGAAGATAACCAGTGCTATCGCGATCCAGCCAGCACCTGCTGTCATCCCATCAAGCCAGTTTAGAGCGATGGCGAGGCTAAAGACCGATCCTCCGATTCCCGCGAGGGCGCCGCCGATGAGGGTGTGCACATACCGATACCTAGTCACATTTATCCCGGCGGCGTCCGCCGTCTCCGGCGAGTCCCCTACAGAGCGCAGTCTGAGCCCAAGGCTGGTGCGGTAGAGATACCAGTTGCAGAGAATCACGAAGACCCATGAAAGGTAGACCAGCGCGTGGTGATTGAAAAATATCGGCCCGAGGATTGGTGTGTCCTTCAGACCAAACAGGTTGAGAGGCCGGAAGTGGTGCTTAGTCGGCACGCCACCCACTCTGCCGAGCGTGCCAAGGTATGACGACAGCCCAATAACTCCAGCAAATATGGTGATGGCAATACCGGAAACAATCTGGTTGGCGCGCAGGCTGACAACGAGTACAGCGTGGATGAGTGCAGTCGCGGTGCCTGCTAGTGCCGCAACAACCACGGCCACGGTGAGTACCAACCATGCAGGACCATCGAAAATCTGCACCAGCCAGAAACCCGATACCGCGCCCATCAACATCATCCCTTCAAGGCCCAGGTTCAGTACACCTGAACGTTCCGTGAGGGTCTCGCCGAGGGCTGCATACAGAAGAGGGGTGCCGTAAACGATGGCCGAGGCGAGAAGAACGACTATGAGGTTGTCGTTCACTGTTGTCTCCCAGTCGTAACCTCAGTTCCTGTCGACCGCCCTTGATCCGGCGGGTCGTCGCCCAGGGGCCCACGATCTCCATGCACTCTCCACTGAGACAGACGTAGGCGATATCGGACTAAGACCTCACCACCTATAGCGAAGAAAAGAATTAGGCCTTGCAGGACGCCGATGAGGCCCAAGGGGAAATCGAGACCGCGAAGACTGAACCCGGCATTGGTGAGACCACCTAGAAGAAACGCAGCCAGCACGGCCCCAAAAGGATTGTTGCACGCTAGAGCCGCCACGACAATCCCCGTGTACCCGTAGGAACTCTGGGGAAGACCGTAAGGGTCGAGCAGGTGGGCGAAGTCGCCAACCTGACTGGCACCCCCTAGCCCGGCAAGTCCCCCAGATAGAAGCATCACCGCGACAATCTTGCGCTTCGGACTCATCCCGCCGTACCGAGCAGCGGCTACAGAATCACTGATCACACGAACTTGGAAGCCGAACCGCATCTCCCAGTACAGCACCCAGATCAAAACAGCGGAAATGAGGCCGAGAACCATGCCAAAAGGCACAACGATCGTAGGGCCGAGCGCACGCGCTCCCCAGACAATGACTAACACAGCTCCTACCGTGAAAACGATGACGACTGGCCTTCGCGACGAATGATCAGAGGCAGGTCGTCTCGCCCAAGCACCGACTCGGAAGGCTATGACCGATGCAAGCAATGCAACTGCCAGGAAATTTAACCCTGTTGTGAACTGTGGCCAGGAGGCTTCCGGTGGAAGCCGCGCCCCTAAGGGGAAGGTCGCACCCGGAGACTGATCTCTCCACGGGGACATACTGTCAAGGATGAGGTAGGTAAGCACCAGACGAGCTACATAGTTGAGCATCAAGCTGGTGATGATCTCGTTGGTGTTAAAAAATGCCCGCAAGACACCAGGGACTAACGCCCACAGTGCGCCCAAAGCGATACCGGCCACAATCATCGCCGGAATAATCACACTGGCGGACGAACCCCTCAGAGCGAGGCCAATACCAGATGCGCCAACCGCTCCCATATAAAGCTGCCCTTCGGCGCCGATATTCCAGAGCCGCATCCGGAACGCAACTGCCGCCGCCAAGCCCGTAAATAAAAGCGGTGTGGCCGATCGAAGAGTCGAAGACAACGCTGACTGGGAGAAGAAACCCCTCTCGAACAACCGAAAGTAGGTGCTCATAGGATTGTGCCCGGTAGCCAAGAGAACGACCGCGCCGACCAGCAACGCTCCGATACTGGAACCGACGGGGACTGCTACAAACAGCCAGCGCGGTGTGTCCAACCGACGCTCGAATCTCAACCGGACACTCCTGCCATCCAAAGACCGATCTCTTCCACCGTGGTGGCGCCTGTAGTCGCCATGCCCATGAGTCGCCCCCCGTGCAGCACCCCAATCCGATCGGAGAGCGCAAATATCTCATCTAAATCTTCGCTGATGAGCAAGATGGCCACACCAGACGTGGCTATATCAATGAGCAGAGAACGCACCGACTGGATCGCACCGAAATCGAGCCCCCGTGTCGGTGATCCAGCTATTAGAGCTGTTGGTTTACTGGAGATCTCTCGTGCCAGTAAGACCTTCTGAATATTTCCCCCTGACAACAAGCGCACGGGGGCGTCGTGCCGGGAGCCTCTAATATCGAAGCGTTCCACAAGGTCCCGCCCATGTGAGTCAACATTGCGGTGCCTCAGGAATGGGCCCGAGGAGAAAGGACTCTGAGAATATGACTTGAGCACCAGATTTTCAGCCACGGTGACATTAGGGGCGAGTCCCGTCCCGAGACGGTCGTCCGGCACGTAGGCAACGCCCTGTGCAATGGCTTCCTGTGGTGTACGGGCTACAAGATCGTGACCTCGGATACTTACCATTCCACTCGTCGGTGTGCGTAGACCCGCAATAACCTCAGCGAGTTCACGCTGGCCATTCCCCGCTACACCTGCGATACCAACTATCTCTCCCTCGCGAACGGTTAGCGAGATTCCGTGCAATGCCGGGCTGCCCCGATCTCCGTCAGCGTCTATTCCCGCTAGCTCAATTATGACCGCTGAATCGTCGGGCACGACCGAAGCGAGCGGTTTACTGGCAGGCGGAATGTCCCGACCAACCATCATTCGCGCAAGCGACAGAGTGTCGGTATCACGTGCCCGCACAGTGGCTATGTTCCGTCCGTCCCGGAGAACAGTAATCCGGTCGGCTACGGCGACAACTTCATCAAGTTTATGGGAGATGAAAATGATCGCTCTTCCGCTGTCCGCCATTCCTCGTATTGTTTCAAAGAGTGTTTCTGCCTCCCGAGGCGTCAGCACCGCCGTGGGTTCGTCGAGTATGAGAATCCTGACGTCTCGATATAGCGCTTTCAATAACTCGACTCGCTGCTGTTCTCCAACCGATAGTTGCCAGACTCGAGCGGCAGGATCTACCGCCAAGTTGTGCTCTCGAGATAGTGCGGCGACCCGCGAGAAAATATCTCGCTTTCTCAGGTGGAAAAACCGTCCCGCATTTTCATGGCCCAGCACCACATTCTCAGCGACCGTGAGCGCTGGGACTAATTTGAAATGTTGGTGGACCATGCCAATTCCGCTATCCAGGGCTTCGCGAGGTGACTGGAACCCAACCTCACGCCCGAAGACTTGCATGACACCCTCGTCGGGCCGATAGAGGCCGGCAATGATGTTCGACAAGGTCGACTTACCAGCGCCATTTTCGCCAAGGAGTGCATGAACCTCGCCAAGGCGCACTTCGAAGTCGATGTGATCAATTGCAAGAACGCCCGGAAAACGTTTGGTTATCCCATGCACTGACACCCCTGGGCCACCGGGTGCACTTTCGGGCCGAGCGCTAGTGCCCACCATTACAACTCCGTTATCTTACTTCCGAAGTGTGGAGGGGGGAGGGAGCCCCTTGGGCGTTGTATCAACCAGACGGGCTGCCGAGTATGCCTTCGACGAACCAATCCATCGTTACAATTTCTTCGAAACTCATCTTCTCACCCTCTGGAACGCTGAGTTCTCCGGATTGATTGAAAATCGGTCCAACGAAGTAAGAAAAACTGCCATCGGCAATGCCGTCGCGTGTTGTTTCGATCAGAGTACGGGTTTCGGCATCCACGGCCTGGCCAAACGGCGCAATTTCCATAATACCGTTACTCATCGTGCCGTAGAAGGAACCAGTTTCCCACGTTCCTGCCAAGGCTTCGCCTACTCGCTGGACAACATATTGACCCCAGTTGATCACGTCGCCAGTGAGCCAAGCGTTAGGCGTAAAATCTCCCTGGTCAATTGTATTGCCGGTACAAAACACCCCTGCAGCCTCGGCAGCTTGACACGCTGACGGCGTGTCCTGACTGTGGCCTACTACTTGTGCACCATCGGCGATGAGGCTTTCTGCAGCTTGGCGTTCCGCTGCCGGGTCAAACCAAGAGTTGAGCCACACGACTTCGACCGTCGCATCAGGATTCACCGACTGTGCGCCCAATGCCCAAGCATTGACCGCTTTGATGATCAGCGGAATCGCGAAAGGAGCCACATAGCCGAGTTTCCCATTTTCAGCCGCTGCCCCAGCCGCAATACCTGCCAAGTATTTGGAGTCTTCCTGGGCACCAGTGTAATTGGCCATGTTGGGCGCCGTCTTATACCCAGTGGCGTGTTCGAAGATTACGTCGGGATACTTCTCGGCGGCCTCGAGCATGAAGTCCATGTAACCGAAAGAGGTGCCGAATATCATCTGTGCTCCATCGACCACGAGATCGTCGATTACCTGCAACACCTGAGGCGACTCGGGAATGCCTTCCTTAAGGGTCGTAACAACCTTTTCACCGAACTCTGCTTCTACGGCGCGTCGTCCCAGATCGTGACTCAGATTCCACCCACCATCCGATGCGGATCCAAGAAGCATGAATGCGACATGGAACTGCTCTGGCGGAGTCGTCGTGGTCGTCGCGTCGGAGCCACATGCGCTCGCAACAAGTGCGAAACCCACTACCAAAGCAAGCACATTCCCGATAAATCGTGTCCTCATAACTTGTCTTCTCTTTCTGTCTTTCTGCCCAGTAGAAACTGTTGTCTATATATTTACAAGATGATTGCGTGCACCTTAACACTTGTGGTTCTAGATAGCCAAAGCGTCAGTTCGTCTATCTACCCCATGCAGAACGAACCGCGTCAATAATGCCCCTATAGCCAGTGCAGCGACAGATGTTGCCGGAGATGGCCTCACGTATGCCTTCGTCCCCTGGGAAGTCGTCCGGTATGAGCGCTGAGAGGGTCACGATGAAGCCGGGGGTACAGAATCCGCATTGCAAGCCGTCGCAATCCTTAAATGCCTGCTGGAGGGAGCTGAGCCCAGTCTCCGGTGAAAGCCCTTCGATCGTGGTAACTGCAGCGCCATCAGCCTGAGCCGCCAGCATGATGCAGGAGCGGACCGGAACTCCATCTATGAGCACTGTGCAGGCGCCGCACACTCCGTGCTCGCAACCAACATGTGTTCCGCAAAGCCCAAGTTCTTCACGAATGAAATCGGATAGCAGAAGTCGTACAGGAACTGTCGCGTGCATCTCAGCGCCATTGACTTCGAGCGTGATGTCAAGACATTCGACTGTCTGCTTTACCGGGCGAGCTCTCACGCGCCAACCTCGCGAAGCGAGCGCCAGACGAGGTTGGCCAACAACTCTCTTCGATATTCGGCGTCAGCGTGTATGTCATCAAGTGGCTCCACTTCAAGGCTGGCGATTTCGGCTGACTCCTTGATGATTGAGTCGGTCAGCTCTTTTCCTTGGATGGCTTCTTCGGCTCCAGTAAGCCTCACTGGAGTAGAACCTACGCCCAGAGCCCCGAACCGGGCCTCATGAACAGTCTTACCATCTTGTTCGAATGCGACCGCAACCCCGACCCCTGCAATCGCAAAGTCACCATGGCGTCGTGAAAATTCTACGAATGCTGTCTTCGAGCTTGTGGTTTTCGGAAACCTGATCTCAGTAACCATCTCGTCGGCTGCCAATGTGGTAGTGAATGGGCCTAAGAAAATATCTGGTGCTTCGATAACTCGTTGGCCACGGGTGCTCACTGCCACAATCTGAGCCCCGAGACACAGCACCAAAGCGGGTAGTTCGGCAGCCGGGTCAGCGTGAGCGATGCTCCCACCAATCGTTCCCCGGTTCCTGATCTGTAGGTGACCCACATGACGCAGTGCTGCGATCAATAGTGGGCAGGCATCAATAACCTCCTCCGAGAGTTCAGCATCTCGAAGGCGGACCATCGACCCGAGAACAAGCCAGTCGTCTTGAGTGCTAATAAGCGACAGCTCGTCGACGATGTTCAGGTCCACAAGAACAGTCGGGTACGCCAAACGAAAATTCAACAGAGGAATCAGACTTTGGCCGCCGGCCAAGATCCTGACTTCTTCGTCAGTTTCATTGGTCGCAGCAATCGCCTCGACCGCTTCTTTCAGGGTCCCCGGGCGGATGTAACTGAAAAGAGGCGGCTTCACCAGGTCGGATCCTTGGCTTTGAAAGTTGTCTGTCGTCTAATGCTGAGAATATCGGAGCGGCGATGAGATCGTTTCTTCAGCCCTGATCCATTTGGGGTGTGCGGCTGATTTGTTGGAACACGCGAGCATGGCAACGATCTGTTGACTCTGTCACTCCCTCCCCAGAGAAGAGCCACTTGCCTAGATTTGAGGAACATTTTTTCCTAGATCGGTGGCCGGACTGGGCGTCTTCCCGTGAAGCGCTGAACGACGCTCAAAGAGTTCCTCGGCCGCGCTCTGAGCTCGCACTGCGACGTCGGCAACGTCAACGGAGATGACCTCGCCGTCTTCAACCAAGTGCTGGCCTTTTACCCAAACGTTGCTCACG
>Ga0114996_10006651_pt1 | contig 13244 bp, 10 predicted proteins | sample ArcticOcean_MG_C_4_FD_87039 | JGI IMG/M metagenome (GOLD analysis project Ga0114996, IMG submission 87039) | Marine microbial communities from western Arctic Ocean - ArcticOcean_MG_CB4_134 | ecosystem: Environmental > Aquatic > Marine > Oceanic | place: Arctic Ocean: Canada Basin | collected... | reverse complement strand
GGCGACCCGGAAGACCACGTCTCCCGGAACCAGGCCCGCTTTGAAGGCGGGAGTGCCCCTCAGTACGTCGATGACGAGGACGCCTCGGTCTGCGCTGAAGTACTCGGACAGGCGAGGGTTGAGGTCACTGAACTGCGCGCCACCTACGAAATTGCGTCCGACCAGACCCGCCGTCATTGGACGGATGTGAACCACTGCCGTGCGTTCCGTGAGTTCAGTTCTACGCTGTTCTTCCCGTTCTCGTCTTTCTAGGGACCCGACTTCGGCCAGTCTGGCCGCGACCTGGGAGAGTTCCTCGGTCACGCGGTTGTTGTCGGACCGAAGCCTGTTGAGCCGGACATCGGTCTCACCCAGTTCCTGGGCCTGCTGCGTAATGATCTCCACGATCTCCAACTCTCGGGTCCGAGTCGCCTCGTGAAGTGTGCTCAACTCCGTACGAAGCCGGATAACGGCCGTTTTCAGTGAGTCGGCCTCCTGAGAAGACAGTAGGAGGTATTCGAAGGGGAGCGCTGATTCAGCACTCAGCACCACCGAGTATCGACCGCCTGCCTCAACGTTGGGGGCCGCCAAGATGGGCTCGGAATTTGACCAGCCCTGCACGGAGTCGCCTCCGAAGCTCCACAAAAACCCTCTTGAGCCCAGTGTGACCGAGACCTCTCCAAGTGCTCCGGGCGCCGCGGGTACGGTAGGGACGCTTACAGCGACCGACGGCTCACGGAACCGTGGACCAGATCTGAACGCGACTGCATTCCTCCTCGCCTGATCCAGGATCCGGTTCGAGACCTCTTCGATAGAGTCCCCGGAGATGAGAAGCCTCACGTGATCCTGGGTTGCCCAGACGCCGCGTGCCGACTCCAGACGTGCTTCGAAGGATTCCCGCACGGCTTCCAAGCGGTCCGACACCCCCGAAGGGAGTGTGAAGTCGGGTCTGGCCCCTGCGGTAAGCACGATGGTGCGCGACCGGTCGTCCTCGCCCCGGACGCCGAAGACGACTCGGTCTCCGATCGCCATATTGCCGGTCAGACTCTCCCAGTTCTGAAAGGTCAGCGGCTCTTCGTCGATGCGTACGATGACGTCACCTGGGAGCATACCCGCTTGTGCTGCGGGACTCCCGTCGACGGTCTGCACCACCTTGACCACTGTTTGGTCAGCACCGGCGCCGTCAGTGGTTACGGTGATATTGATGCTGACGCCCATCCAGCCTCGGTCACTGCGCTCCATGACAATGGTCGGTCGGACCTGTGTCCGGACAAACACCTTCGACTCTCTGACCTGACCTGCTGCGTTAGCGGGAAGTACCGTGATTCCCAATGACAAGGCAATCCCTGCCCACGGGCCGATGGCCCGGAGCCCTGTACCACGGCCTGGCCGCGCGAGTCTCCGAACGAAGCCTCGCATCAGAACCAGTTGTCTCCACCGCTAACGGAGATCTGTCTGAGCGTCTCCTGCCGTTCGGCCAGCACATTGACCAGGAACCCGTTGAAGACCGGGTCGGCGGGGGCGAGGCGTAGAGCCTCCTGGCTGGCGGCAAGCAATCCCTCGAGCGCGGCGACGCGGCTGAGCGGATCCTCGAAGCGGGGCTCGCTATCTCCCCCCGCCAGCTGGCTGTACCGCACCAGCGCCTGCAAGTAGGTCTGCTCGGCGAACTGAACGGCCTGGGCCGCTTCGTCAGCCGTCGAGATCTGCGCCACCGGAACCATCATGTTCTCGAGTGAGAGCGTGCCAGCTCCTCCGTCGTGTGAGGTGACGGCTAGGCCGAATCCGGTTCCGCCCAAAAAAAGTACGGCAGCGGCAGCGGCCTGCATCCATGCCGGTGCGGCAGCGAAGCCGAAACGACGGAAGCTTTCTTCGGTCCGAATCAGACCTTCGCTCACCAAACGCGCTTCCAACGACTCCCAGTCGCCTGCAGGGGGCCGAAGTGCCGTCAGTTCACCCATACTCTCGGATTGGAACCTGTAGACTCTCAACTCCTCGGCGCACTCCGTACAGGCGTGCAGGTGGCTCCGTTCGTCCGGATTGGGCCGCTCGTCTACGAGGCGGGCCAGCGTTTCGCTTGTCAGATGCTCCATACTTCCAATTCCTCTCGATCTTCCGGCGTGTTCAACGCTTTCAGCAACTCTCTCATTTTTCCGCGTGCCTTGAATAACTGGGACTTCGACGTTCCCGGCGCCGTCCCCAACAACTCGCCGATCTCGTCGTGCGTGTATCCCTCCACAACGTGCAGGATCATTACCGTCCGCATCCGCTCGGGCAGGTGGTCCAAGGCCCACTCCAGCTTTTGTGCAAGCAGCGCGTCGCTCCGTGGTGGCGCCACGGCAATTGTCTCCGGCATCGGCGCCTCTCGCTTCTGCCGGGTTTCCGCTCGCCTTACAGCCTGGAGGGAGGAGTTCACGGCAATGCGGTGAAGCCAAGTGGAGAACCGCGAGTCACCGCGGAAGCTGGGCAGAGCTCGAATCGCCCTGATCCACGCCTCCTGGGCGTAGTCGTGCGCAAGATCGTCATCCGCGGCGATTCGGCGGACGACGGCGTATACCCGAGGGGAATACCGCTCGTACAACGAGCGGACGGCCGCGCCATCCCCCTGGACCGCTTTTCGTATCAGCTGAGCTTCGTTCATGCCTTTGGGGCTAGAATGTCCGTCCCTATGACTTCGCCACCACGCCCAAGGGTTGCCTGAAGTGTGTGGGTTCGCATACGGTGCCGCCCATGATCGAGTTCCAGGCCCTCACCAAAGCGTATGGTCGCCTCAAGGCAGTGGACGGTCTTTCACTCCGTGTCGAGCCGGGGGAAGTATATGCGCTTCTAGGCCCGAACGGGGCGGGGAAGACCACCGCGCTGCGTTGTCTGGCGTCTCTGCTTACGCCGACGTCCGGGACCGCGTCTGTTGGTGGGGCCGCGGTGTACGACGACCCTCTCGAGGTGCGACGGCGGATAGGCTTTCTGTCGGCTTCGATGGGACTGTATGACCGGCTCACTCCGGTGGAGTTGCTCAGCTACTTCGGTCGACTTCACGGGGTGCCCGACTCGGACCTAGAGCGTCGGGTCACGGAACTGGTTCGGGTGTTCGGGATCGAGGAGTTCTCCGACCAGCGTTGCGGCACCTTGTCCACCGGCCAAAGGCAGCGTGTTTCGGTAGCACGGGCCCTGGTCCACGATCCCCCGGCCTTGATCCTGGACGAGCCGACGATGGGGTTGGATGTGCTCAGTGGAGAGGTCATCTACCGTTTTATCGAAGACGAGCGAGCGCGCGGCAAGGCGATACTCTTCTCTACCCACCAAATGGCAGAGGTAGAATTTCTCGCCGACCGAGTGGGGGTACTGAGCGCCGGACGGCTCGTGGCCGAGGGCACTTCCGCGTCGCTCATGGTGCAAACCGGACAGTCGAGTTTGGCTAGGGCGTTCCTTGCCTTGGTGGGGGAGCGGACGTGACCATCGCTTGGGTCGTCTTTCGGAAGGAGTTGCAGGAAACGCTGCGAGATCGGCGGACGCTCATGATGATGGTGGCGGTGCCGGTACTCCTCTATCCCATCCTCATGATTTCGGCCGAGCAACTCACGCTCATGGGGCTCCGACAGCTCGAGTCCGAGCCCTCGGTCGTGGGTGTGTCCGGGCCGGCGACTGATCCGGCCCGCGAGTTTCTCGGAGGTTTCGAGGAGGTGACTCTCCGTGAGGTGTCGGATGCATCGGGGGCTGTCCGGTCCGACTCGGTGGATGCCGTGGCACTGTTCGCCATCTCGCCGGTCGCTGATTCGACCCGAACGGTCACCATCGTGTACGACGCCGCGAACGAGCGCTCCCAACGTGCGCGGGCGCTACTGGCTCGGGCGTTGGGCGATTGGGGGGACACTCTGGTGGCCCAACGTTTGTCGGAGCGTGGATTGCCGAGTGGGTTGGCCCAACCACTCTCCGTTGCCGACTCGTCTGTAGCGTTGGCCGAGGAGCTCGGTGGGTACGCTCTCGGACGGTTTCTTCCTCTCCTGCTGATCCTAATGACGCTGCTGGGCACGTTCTATCCGGCGATCGATCTCGCGGCGGGTGAGAAAGAGCGAGGAACTCTGGAGGCACTCCTCACGGCCCCCGTCCCGGCACAACAGATCGTGGTCGGGAAGTTCCTTACGGTGGCGCTCATCGGAGTCATAGCGGCTGCCTTGAACCTAGGGAGTATGCTGCTGACGTTTCAGACCGGCCTCTTCCGGTTCGGTGACGCCTTCGACATCGACTTCGCTCTGCCGCTGGGTGCGGTCGCCCTCATTTTCGTGACCTTGGTTCCGCTCGCCATTCTGTTCGGGTCGTTGTTCTTGGGTGTGGCGCTCCGTTCGAGGTCCTTCAAGGAGGCCCAGAACGCTCTCACCCCGATCTATCTGGCGGTCATCCTTCCGGCGCTACTCCCCGTCTTCCCTGGTATCGAATTTACGGTCGCCTTGGCAGCGGTCCCGGTTGCCGGCGTGGGCCTGTTCTTTCGGGAGTTGATGACGGGGGGGCCGGCGCTGCTCCCTTCTCTGGTCGCGGTGGTGACGACCCTGCTGTGGGCATGGGCCGCGCTCGCCTTCGCGACGGTCTCCTTCGGCAGGGAGCAGGTGCTCTTCGGCGAAGGTGACGGGAGGGTCGAGTCGGGTAGCCGAGAAATCCGGGCGCAAGTCCGTGCATGGCTCGGACCGCGCGGCAGCACCCCTCAGCCGATACACGCTTTGGTGTTCATGCTCGTGGTGGGGGCTTTCTTCTTCTATCTCGGCTTTCCTCTCCAGGCCCGACTGGGAGAAACCGGACTACTCCTATCGGAGTGGATGCTGCTCTTCACACCCGCGGTGTTGTTCGTGACGCTTGGCGGCTTCAACGCGCGCGCCACCTTGTCTCTGCGGGCGCCGAGGAGTCGGCAGCTCGGAGCGGCCTTCCTCCTCATCGCCGGAGCGATGCCGCTCGGGTGGTTTCTCGCATGGATTCAGGGGTTCGTGATTCCGGTACCGTGGGAGTTGCTCGAAGGCCTGGACGAGCTGCTCACCGCGGGGAGTACACCCCGTCTTCTGTGGTTACTCGTCATATTTGCCGTCACTCCAGCGCTGTGCGAGGAGTTCGTCTTCAGAGGGGTGCTTCTCGGCGGGACCCGAGCGAGCGGGTCGATCATGCGGGCCGCTCTTCTCAATGGGCTCGTATTCGGTGTGTTCCATGTCTCGTTCGAATCGGTCTTCCGGTTCCTCCCGACCGCCTGGCTCGGGGTCGTGCTGGCGTGGGCCGTCCTCACGACCTCCTCGATCTGGGTGGGGGCGCTGATGCACTTCGTCAACAACGGTGTGATTGTCCTCATCGCCTCCTCTCCCGGGCTACGCGCGTGGTTCGAGTCGGGAGGTGAGGCTCCGCCTTGGCTCCTGCTTCCACCGGCCATCGTGTCCATGATAGTCGGTGTCAGGCTGCTCCGAGTGAGTGTGCGGAGCGACGATTCGGAGCGCTCGGAGGGAGGGGCGAGCGAGTAGTCGTTGATGCGGCGGGGAGCGCTGGCCCCGGGGGGGTTGGCGGGCGGGTTGGGGGACCTATCTTCTTCGCGTGGATCAAACTCTTTATCGAGAAGCCAAATGAACGACCAGTCACGGCCCTTGGCCGGCGCTACCCACCTGGAATGCACCGGCACCGGAGAAATCGTCGAGAGTGAGGCGCTCCACGGGCTTTCTGCGGCCGGAAAGCCTTATTTTGCCCGCTACGATCTCGACTCGCTGAAGCCGTCGTTTCAGCCTTCCGACCTGCCTGCCCGACGCTCCGATCTTTGGCGGTACGAAGAGGTGCTTCCGGTGCGTAACAGGGCCTTCCAGATCAGCTTGGGTGAGGGTTGGACCCCACTTCTCGACGCTCCTCGCGTTGCATCGCGGATGGGCATTGAAACGATTTGGGTGAAGGACGAGGGGCAGAACCCCACGGGGAGCTTCAAGGATCGCGGGCTTTGCCTGGCTGTTTCGCGGGCGAAGGAACTGGGCGCGACGGAACTCGCCCTGCCGTCGGCGGGCAACGCAGGTGGTGCAGCGTCGGCATATGGCGCGGCCGCCGGGCTTCCGGTCCACGTCGTCGTACCGATGGATACACCGGCCCCGATCATCGCCGAGATGAGGGCTTTGGGGGCCGACCTGCAGCTGCTGGACGGACTGATCACCGACTGCGGGAAGGTCGTTAAGCAGGGCGTCGAGGAGCATGGCTGGTTCGACCTTTCGACGCTCAAGGAGCCGTACCGCGTGGAGGGCAAGAAGACCATGGGCTATGAGGTCTTCGAGCAGTTGGGGGGGCGCCTTCCCGACGGCATCGTCTACCCGACGGGCGGGGGGACCGGGCTGATCGGCATGTGGAAGGCCTTCGACGAGATGGAGCGTCTCGGTTGGATCGGGCCCGAGCGCCCCAAGATGTTCTCCGTCCAAGCCGAAGGCTGTGCACCGATGGTGCGGGCCTGGCAAAGCGGGGCGACCGAAGCCGAGATGTGGCAAGACGCCTCGACCTACGCGTCGGGCCTCAGGGTTCCGGGTGCGGTTGGTGATTTTCTCATCCTCAGTGCCGTCCGTGAGTCGGGTGGCGCCGCAGTAGCCATTCCGGATCGTGACATGTCGGACTGGGTGGGCTACCTCGGCGAAGACACCGGAATCTTCGCCGCTCCCGAGGGAGGGGCTGTGGCCGCCGCGGTACCGGCGCTGCTCCAGATGGGAGCGTTGGACCCGAGCGACGAGGTTGTCCTCTTCAACACCGGCAGCGGGCTCAAGTACGTCGGAATGTCGCCGGTCACCTGATCGAGATGGGCATTCTCGGGCCGTTGCTCTGGTTCCTCCTCGGCGGACTCGTCGTCTATGCGTGGATTGGCATGAGACGGAAGATCAGAAAATCTCTACAAGTCCCGCCGCCCCACGTAGACGATCAGGACGTGCGGCAGATTGAAGAGATAGGGACGCTGATCACTGATGATCCGGCGCCACTCGACCTGGACATCATACGGGAAAAAGAAGACGAGTTCTGGGAGCAGACTTGGGACGAAGCCGAAGAACTCTAACCTACGGCTTTACTCGGTAGTAAAAGCCCGGAAGAGGGATGGGGCGGTGGCTGACCGGTGTGTCGTCGGTTGGATTACCCCGCTGGATCCACAACCCCTCGTTGAGGGCCAGGCTCGCCCCCACGGAATGGTCATCGGCAAAGCTCCAATCGGCACCCACGGGGATCCGGAGAAGCAGTGTCTGACCGGTCTGTTGAGTGGGATCCTCCGGAAACGCAGTGACCCCCCAGAGTCCGACTCCGATGAACGGTTGCAGATCGCCCCCGCCGAAATACTGCTTTCCCGTGACCGCGACACTCACGTCCTTGAAGCCGAACGTGGCCAGGTTGGTATCTATGCTTCGGTCTCCCCAACGAAACTCGAAGGACAGGCCCACGAGACCGATGCCACCGGCGGTGACGCCGAGACGGAACACCATGTCGTCGTCTCGGGAAGGCGCCTGGGCACGGGCAGACAACGGTGTGAGGGCCAGCAGGCCTGCGGTCGCCGCGACCAACAGAAGTCTGACGTATCGCTCCCGCGCAACGCGAGAGGAGTGGGGCCGATAGACCGAGTCTGGAGTAGGTCGAAAACTCATGGCGCCAGAGTATAGAAGAAACGGCCAAGGGGGGCTATCCTATCAGCCTTGCTGCGTGCCCCTCTCTCTGTGGCCGGCAGTGCTCAACACGTTGGCGGGAGGGAAGAGGTTGTCGCACAAGGGTGCATCGAGTGCAGTGAGGCGCCACCCCCGGGCGGCGCTAGGTCTCATGATGATCGTGACGGCTGCGTCGTGTGCACCCCCTGACCGGCCGGTTCGGTCAGTCGGCCCACTGCCTCAGCCCCTACTCGTGTTGCTCGAACCGGATTCGGTGCGGACTCGTTTCCTCGGAGACGGACTAGCCTACCACTACCTGTGGTCTCCCAAGGGCCCGTGGGCAGTCCACGTCCTTCGGGTCGATCTGGAGCGTTGCGACCTCGGGTTGGGCGTGCTTCCAGCCGGTCATGACAAGCCCTCCGATCCGGGCCTCGCCACCGTTTCGGCTTTGGTCGAGTACGCAGGCGGTGAAGTCCTGGCCGCGGTCAACGGTGACTTCTTCACAGCGGAAGGCCGGCCCGTGGGACCTGAGGTGGCGGACGGCAGGCTTCTGCGATCCCGCGTTCGGCCTGCTTTGTCCTGGCACCCCGGGAGCGATCCCTGGATCGGCACGACCGAGGTCGGGCAGGGGGGGCTGAAGGCCGGCTTCTGGGTCTCTTCCGACCAGACCAGCCACGCCCAGGTCATCGGGGGGTTCCCGGAGTTGCTCGACCACGGCACCGACGTGATGGGGCTGGGACTCGACCCGACCCAGAGCTTTGCCGCCGCTCGTCATCCACGTACCGCGGTGGGGTTCGATCCGGTTGCCCGGCGACTCTGGCTCTTGGTGGTCGATGGCCGGCAAGGTGCTTATTCGTCCGGTATGACCCTGGCTGAGGTCACCGCTGCGCTATCGGCGGTCGGCTCGACGGAGGCGCTCAACCTCGATGGGGGAGGCTCCAGCGTCATGGTCGTTGCGGGGACGGCGCTCAGCAGTCCCTCCGACGAAGAGGGCGAGAGGGCAGTGAGAAACGCCCTAGCCGTTGTCACGGACCCCGGCTTCTGCCGGAGCGGTCAGTAAAAGGGCGGTCCGGTAGGACACTGCTCCAAACTCTAAAACGCCGCGCTGACCCCCGCGAAGACGGCTCTGCCCGGCCCGGGCTCGTAGTACCGGCCTCCGAAAGCATTAACCGCCACAGCCGCCGCGTAGGTCTTATCGAAGAGGTTGGCGACACCGGCGAACGGAGCGACTTCCATGCGCCCGATGCGGAACGCGGATAGGCCCGTGCGTGCCTCCCAGAGCGAATAGGCCTTTGTGTACTCACCGTTCCCGTCATTGACGGGCATGCGGCCTACGTAGTCACCTCGGACCTCTCCGAACCACGCTCCATTTGTCACCCTGACGAATCCGTCGAGCCGGTGTCTGGTCAGGCCCGGAACGTCGTTGCCATCGAAGACATCACCGTCCACCACATAGTCGGTGAAAGTGGCTGCGATGTACGTGTGGGTGAGCTGGGCTTGCACCTGCCCGGGCAGAACCGCTCGGACGGAGCCCTCGAACCCTTGGTACTTGGATTCTCCGCTGTTGCGAAAAAACGTCCGGCCGTCCTGCAGGGGGTCTTCGAAGGGCACGAGTTCGTCCTTCCTTTCCGTGACGAAGACACTCGCCTCATAGCTTATCCTACTCTTTATCTGGCCCCGAATCCCCACCTCTCCGCTCACTCCGCGCTGCGGGTCTAGGTCGGGGTTGAATCCGCCGCCGCCGTCGGGGCGATTGACCAGCTCGGTCGTGGACGGAGTGTCGAGCGAGGTCGCGACATTCCCATAAAGGATGAGTTCGGGTGTCACTTCGAGATGAACTCCTAGGGTAGGGCTGAGGGCGTCCATCGTACGCCCCCCGGACTCGTCGGGATTCTCCGCGGTAATGAAGTGATCGTCCGCTTCGAAGCGGAAACGATCATAGCGAAGGCCGCCCATGGCCCAAGCTCGCGCCGAGATCGGTGCTCGTACCTGTAGGAACAGGCCGGTGTCCGAGACGGTCTCGCGTTGATCTAGCGTCAGTGCTCCGCGTGCCCCCCCTTCGTTCTCGAAGTTCAGGCGGTTGTCGCGCTGAAGGTCCAGGTCGATTCCGGCGGTCCAGGTCAAATCACCAGTCTCTCCAGGTGTCTGGGTGGTAACCGCGGCCCGGGCTCCGAAGGCCGTCCGTTCAAGGTCGATCACTCTGGGCGGGATCGGATTGTCCATGTTGCGGAATAACCCCCACCCCGAAAACTGTGCGTGGATTCCGCCCAGCGGACCGGACCACGACACCCCCAGCTGCCCTTGATGGACGTCTTTGCTGGACCCCTGGTTCACATTGAAGCCGCGCGCCGTTCGAACCCCGGCCTCGAAGTCGGCCTGGTTCAACTGCCCCGCGTTTTCTCCATCGAGGTCGAAGAAGTTACCGGTCACTTGCAGGGCTCCCCCGGCGACCTCGGTTCGCAGCTGAGCGTTGCTGTTGAATCGATCTGCCCCGCCGAAGAGAGAGGACGGATCATCGGGGTGATCGCGGAAACCGTCGTAGGATAGGTGGGCTAGGTTGACCAGATACGAAGTCCCGTCGACGGTTCCGGAGGTCGTGCTCTGAATACGCACCAAGCCGTCGGCACCAAAGACGCCCTTGGCCTCCTGGCGGATGGGCACATCAGGCGGCTGGGCGGTCTCGAAGCTCAAGACTCCCCCCCCACCGTTTCCGTAGATCGCAGAGGCTGGGCCACGCAGGACTTCCGCACGCCCGAGCGACCCGATATCGATATGGTCCAGGGTGGACTGTCCGTCTGCGAGGGTCGCCGGAATCCCGTCGACCAGGACCTTGAGGCCGCGCACACCAAACTGCGCGCGCGCGCCCGCGCCACGCACGGAAATTCGCTCCCCGACGGTGTAGTTGTAGCGATTCTGGACTTGGACGCCCGGAAGACCCTGCAGGGCCTCTTCCAGCGAAAGGCCGGTGTTCCCGAGCTGTAGGTTCGTCTCACCCTGAACGGAGACCGCAAAGGGGGTGTGTCCCAGGCCATCCAAGCTGCGGGTCACAGTGACCAAGACAGAGTCCAGCGGCACCACACTGTCCGGTAACTCCTGGGCGGCGAGTCCACCAAGTCCTGCTCGCAATAGGCCTAGGGCAACCATGCCTACGGCAGCCACCGCCCTGATCGGGGTCTCAAGTGGAACGACCGTCATTGTCCTGTCCCTTCCTTCCAATGCCCTGACAGGGCATTGCACAGTCCGACTTCCTTCAGTGCCAGATTGGGTATGCTGAGTCCGTAGTTGCCCGCCGGAAGTCCCGGAAAGCTGAAGCGTCCTTCGGAATCGGTAACGCTCTGGTCGGATCCATCGAGGTCAACGACCACTCCGGCTACGGGTGCGCTCCCAATTGGATCCATAACCACGCCGTCGAGGGCTCCGGTACCCGAGTCCACCACCACCTCGCCCCGCACGTCACTCACACGAACGATCAGGCCGCCTTGCTCCTTGATGCCCACGAGTTCCGTTCGTGTGCCGCCTCGCTCCCCCCGGGTGGCGGCTAAGAGCGGCATCCGAATCGTCCATTCTCTCACGATCCATGTGCCGTTCGGCAGGCCCTCGAAGCGCACGCGCCCGCCCAGACGATCTTGACCCGGAACGTCGAGGCCTTCATAACCGTAGTCCAGCCATTTCAACTGGCCGTTGGACGGGTCCAACCAGAGTGTCCCGCTGATCTCCGTAATGCCGCGTTCCCCGACCGGCTCAAAGGCAAGGCCAATCAATCCCTCTGACTCGTCCTTGCCCTCGGCGAGTCGCATGCAGTGGGTGTCGAGGAACTCCTCGGATAGCAATACGTCCGCGTCCGGTGCGTAGTAGACGCTTCCATCTGCGTCTGCCCGAACGAAGCCCTTCGACAGTAGGTCATCTACGGGTAGACTCTTCCAGGGGGTTGGCGTGAGAATTCGATCGAACCGACTCTCTTCCTTTAGCACACGGCGTCCCCGCGCGTCCAATTCTCGCTCGAACCGACGCGTCAGGTATCGGTAGAAGCCCCCGCGGGTCGTCTGTGTAGTGGCTTCGAGGGCCTTTCTGGCTTCTTCCCAGACCTGGGCCGTGGCTTCGCTCGCTCCCGGACGCACCTTGCAGCGACGACCGCTGCTGACGGTCAGACCGGTAAGCACAATCGCCTGGACCGGGATCTCGAGCCTATAGGTGACGGTCTCCAGACCCTGCACCGTAACCGGATCCGAGTGAACGCTGGCGTGGCCGATGCGGTCGGCGCGAAGCCTGAACGTGCCCGCGCGACTCAGTGGAAAGCTGAAGCGACCGGTTGGATCGGTGAGTCGCCATAGTACCTGATGGCCGGTCTCGCTAAGCAATACGACGGCTGCGCCGTCCACCGGAGCTCCGCTTTCAGCGTCGAGAAGCGTGCCATGGATGGCTTGTGCGCTCAGCGGGAGCCCGGTTCGAAAAGACGCTCCGAGAAGGAGAGCGACGAAGAGAGCCCGGAAGTCCCGGCGTCGGATTCGTATCGGATGCATCATCTTCCCAACACCCCTTCGACCACGGATAGGCGTCTCAGTGTACTACGACTGGATCCGCTTTCAGGATCCCACCTGACGGTTCTTGGTATCCGTCTTGCACATGACTGAACGGACGACGCTGAGGGAGCGCCCTCGTCGAGGACACGTCGCGCTTGATGCTACATTGGGACGGCGTCTAACGCGAACCCTAGTTCTTGAGCCAAGTGACTAGGCCACATAGTTTTACTAGCTGCCTGCCAGCTCGGTCCAGAAAATTCGAGCTGCCCTGTTGCCCGTCACGTATTGGACGCCTGGTGAGAATCCGCTGCCGACACAGGATTGCGATGGAGACAATCATGAGGGTGATTCCACTAGGACTCATGGCGGGAGCGGTGTTGGGCGCACTCGGTATTTTGCCGGCGCTGGTGCCTGCTGATGTCGTTGGCCAACAGAACGGCTTCGAGCCGGAGCATTACTACGACGTTGTCGATGTCGGCGACGTGGCCGTGTCACCAGCCGGGGACTTGGTGGCGTTCACCGTGACCCGCGTCTTAGAGGAGCAGAACCAGAGGAAGCGTGAGTTGTGGATGCAGCCTCTCGAGAATGGGCGCCCGGATGGCGATGCGTATCGGTTCACCGACCCCACGGTGGATTCCCACTCTCCGATTTGGTCGCTTGACGGATCCCTCTTGTCGTTCGCCTCAGATCGAGGTGGGGACGAGAACTCGACCTGGTTCGTCAGGGTCGCAGGGCGAGGTGGGGAGGCGTTTCACGTCGACGGCGTACGCGGTGAGCCGGTGTGGTCGCAGGACGGTCAGTGGATCGCATACCTGGCCAAGCCGGACGGTGCTTCGACGGAAAATCGGGAAGGCTGGGTGGCCCCCGACGCTCTGACCAAAACGGTCGACCGAGAGCGATTCGACGGCCGCGTAATCACCTCGATCCGTTACAAGAGCGACGGTACGCTCACACTTCGTCCTCACCCTGATGTAAACGACGTCGACGAGCTTCACCTGGTGTCCGCAGCGGGAGGGGCTCCGCGTCGGCTGACCGAGCTGCCGTTCGACAAGGCGGATGCGCGCTGGTCGGCTGATGGGCGCACGCTCTTCTTTACCGGAAACGAGCTCCAACACGACGAGACCAACCGAGATCT
>Ga0114996_10006649_pt1 | contig 13246 bp, 14 predicted proteins | sample ArcticOcean_MG_C_4_FD_87039 | JGI IMG/M metagenome (GOLD analysis project Ga0114996, IMG submission 87039) | Marine microbial communities from western Arctic Ocean - ArcticOcean_MG_CB4_134 | ecosystem: Environmental > Aquatic > Marine > Oceanic | place: Arctic Ocean: Canada Basin | collected... | reverse complement strand
GAAACTTACGACTCATCCGTGAACCCGTTCATCGAACAAAAATGAATGTCCTGTCAACCAGACACCAAATACAACACTTCGCCAATGATATCCAGGTTCAGGCCGGTATCCGGACACGCTGCTGGGCAGGTACAACTGCCGCTATCGACAAACATCACAGCGACTACGCGAATTATCCGAGGTGTCCATTCGCTACGATCCACCGAGATCGAAGCGCAGTCGGCTCACCTCTTCACTGACCTGACTGAATTGCTCCTGCAACTCGCTCAGTTCGCGGCGTTATTCAACGTTCTCCATTTTTAGCGATTCGACCAACTCGGTCAGCGCTGCAAGTTTCCCTTCCGATCCTGCAGTATCGACGGTTTGCGGCGATACATCTGCGGGCGATGAACTCCCTGCGGGAGCCGCTTGCGGCTCGACGTGGCGCTGCTGTTGACGGCTTTTCTCGGATTCGCCGTACAGGTTGTGATCGACTTCAATGCCGCGACGTTCAAGCGGGCCGTCGGCACACACAAACCCCTGCTCCACCAACCCGGTTACTTCTTCTCGCAGTTGTTCCAGACTGTCGATGGCAACCATGCGACTGGCGCGCGCACGCAGATTGCCCAGCGTCTGCCGCCCCCGCAAAAGTAACTCAATCAGAATTGCGAGTTGTGGCTCGGTGAAATCGAACCGTTTCCGCATGTAATGCCGATACCGCTCCGAACGTCCCGAATCGGTATGCACGACCGCCGCCAATCCGAGTTCGCGCAACTCGTTCAACGCGTCGAGCGCATCGTCTTCGCTGTAATCCACAACCGGTTGACGGTTACTGGTCTGATTACAACCGGTCACCACCGCCTTCAACGTCAGTGGATAACCGGCCGGCGTCGTGAGTCTTTTTTCAACCAACACACCAATAATCCGCCGCTGCTTGGACGTGAGAGAGGTAATTCGCGGTTGGTCGTTGCCTTCGGTGTCGTCCATGTTCGCTATCGCACTCCGTTCGTCAGCCGATTTGTCACAGATGTTGATCACATATTGTCGAAACTTCCAGCGAGCCGTCAATCGACATCGGATGATGATTCCGGAGTGACCGTCGCTTCCGCCAAGTGTTCAACTCGCACGGGGTACAACGGCGGTCGTACCGAATCCATGCCCCAGCCGAAAAGAAACTCGGTCGCTGCGCCGCAAACGCGTCCCTGACATGGCCCCATGCCGCAGCGGGTGTGCAGCTTGGCCGACCGCCACGAGCGGTGCTGGGTCAGTTGGTCGAATCGAACGTCTTCGCAACGGCAGACGATCGTGTCGGCGGCAGGCAGTTGCCGGAGTTCGTCGCGCAGCCGGAATGCGTGTTCCAACTTCTGCGCGAAACGGCGAGCGCTGCGGCGCGGAAAGAGAAGAAAGTGCAGCGCGGCATCCTTTTCACCGGCTGCCGCGAGTCCCGCGATTTGTCCTTCGATGAGCGCGTGCGCCAAGCCGCCGATGCCGGTGACTTCACCGACGGCGTAAACGTTGTTGACTGTCGTTCGCTGGCCGTCATCGACACGCACTTTGCCCTGCTCGATTTCACAACCAAGCAGCATTGGCAATTCGATATTCGGCACGAGTCCAAAACCACACGCGAGAAAGTCACAAGGTTCCTGCCACGTGCGGCCACGACGATGCAGCGTGACGCTTTTCACCGTATCATCATCACCACCGGCGGCGGCGGGCCAGCAATCGGTGAGATATTTGACTCCACGCAATTCCCACTTCAACCGCGCTGCCTCTGTCAACTTCGCCGGATGAGCCAGCAGCCCGGCGGCGAACTTGGCGACGCGGCCGCGCGGTGACTGCTCGGCAATCAATGGCACAATGGCCCCCGCTCGGCGAAGATAGGCGGCGACCGCCAACAACAGCGGACCGGAACCGGCCACCACCACGCGCCGCCCGGCAATCGACATTCCCGATTTCACCGAAGCCTGCAATCCGCCGGCACCGGTTACACCGGGCAGTGTCCAGCCGGGAAACGGGAGAAACCGCTCCCGCGCACCGGTCGCGAGAATCAACTTGTTATATTTCAGTTCCAGCAGCTTCTGGTCATCATCGGCGAGAAGAACACCGTTCGTGGGATGACCGACAATGCGCGTACCAGGCAAGAATTCGAGTTTGGCTTTGCGCAATCGCTCGAACCACATCACCGCGGCCGGTTGTGTCGGCTTGCCTTGTTCGCCGCGCCAAATCTGTCCACCGGCAGTCGGGTTGTCATCAACCACACCGACGCGGCGACCGGCTTCCGCCGCGCAACAGGCAGCGGCAAGTCCGGCGGGTCCGGCTCCAATTATCAGCACATCGAATTCCCGGCGATCAATCATGCGTAATCACCTGCATGCCGGGCTGACAGAGACGCTGGCAGGCGCGAACGTGTCGCACGCCATCGATGCACACGCGGCACTCAAAACAAATTCCCATGCCGCACAACGGACCGCGCGGTTCCCCCTGCACCGACGTCCGAAACGCCGTGTCACCAACAGCCGAAATCGCCGCCGACACCATGCTGCCCGTCGGCACGCTGACCTCGCTGCCGTTGACCGAAAGCGTGATTGCCTCAGGCATCGGCCCCTCCCTGCCGAAACCGGCTTGGCAGATAAGGCTCGCGGGGAATCGCCGATTCACGACCTAACACCTGATCGACAAGCAAGCGTGCCGTCCCCAGCGACGTGGTGATTCCGAGCCCTTCATGCCCGCTCGCCACAAACAGGTGCTCGTCGTCCATCGAAGGCCCAATGAGCGGTTGACTGTCGGGAGTCGCAGCACGAAAGCCGGTCCAGGTGCGAATGGCCGATAGCCCCGCCAACCCCGGCAAATATTCCAACGCCCGATCGATCATCCGTTTGAGAATATCCGGATCGATGTCGCGGGTTTCATCATCGTACTGCCGCGACGAACCGATCAGCAGTTGGCCGGTTTTGCGCGGCTGCACGTTGAAGGCGACCGAATCGGTCGTCACCGAGTGCGCACTTTTCAGGTAACCGAGTTCCACCAGTTGATGCCGGATGAATCCGGGATAACGGTCGGTGATGACCAGATGCCCTTTTCGCGGTCGGATCGGAAGTTCGGGCATCAACTCAGTCGCCCACGAGCCGGCAGCGTTGACCGTAATGTCGGCCTGTAGAAAGTCGCCGTTCTCCAATAACGCACCGTGACCACGCAGTTCGATCGCCTTCTGGCCAAGTCGTAATTTTGCGCCCCGCTGGCAGGCCTGTTCGATGAACCAACCGGCAGCACACGGGGAGTAGATCACCGAATCGCCCGACACTCGCAAGCCGCCACAGAATCCGCGCCGCAGGTTGGGTTCGAGTTTCTCCAACGCGGCAGCATCAAGAATCTCCGTTTCGATTCCCCGCTCGGAATAAAATCGATGCTTCCGTTCGACTTCCTGCATTTCCTCATCATCGGCGGCAATCCAGATCGAACCGCAATCGTCCCAGTCAACAGTTGCCGGAAGTTCGTCGGCCAGTTCATTCCACAATTGCTGCGAGTAATTGGTGAGTGCGAACTCCGCTTCGTTGTCGTCCATCACGACAATCTGCCCCATTCCGGCCGCTGTTGCTCCCGTCGATACAGGCCCTTTATCGACGATGACGGTACTCAAACCGGCTCGCGTGAACTCGGCAGCGCAGGCGGCTCCGACAATGCCTGCCCCGACAATCAGCACGTCTGCACCTGTCGATTGATGGGAAGGGGCGGAACTCATCCGCGGATGCCCATTTCAAACGGATCGCGTGAATCGAGCAACAACGTCGCCTCGGAGTTAACGAATGCCAAGCCGGTAACGTGCGGAATGAGTTTGTCACCCACAATCTGCACGCGGCCCTCAAACACGCTGCCAACAATACTTTCCTGCCGCCAGGTATCGCCTTCGGCCAATTTGCCATCAGCATACAGGCAAGCAAGCTTGGCACTGGTGCCGGTGCCGCAAGGCGAGCGGTCGTACGCCTTCCCCGGACAGAGGACAAAGTTGCGGCTGTCGCAATCCTCTCGCGGTGAGGGCGAGAACAATTCGATGTGATCAATTTCCATGCCGTCGTTACCGGCAATGCCGTCGCGTTCCAATGCATGGCGAATCCGCCACGCGCAATCTGTCAGCCGCTCAACGTTTTTCAATTCCAACTGCTGGCCGTGATTCTCGACGAGAAAAAACCAGTTCCCGCCCCAGGCAACATCGCCCACGATGCGTCCGTAGCATTCAACTTCAACCGCAACGCCGGTTTGCCCACGGTAACTCGGAACATTGGCGACGGTCACGTTTCCTGATTCGTGCAATGTCGCCGTCACGATTCCGACCGGTGTTTCAATGCGATGTTCGCCCGGTGCGATCCTCTGCATGTGTGCCAACGTCACCACCAACCCAATGGTGCCATGCACGCACATGTTGATGCAGCCGACATTGTTGAAAAAGATCACGCCGACCGCGCATGTCTTGTCGTGCGGTTCGCACAACAGCGCGCCGACGACCGCGTCGGAACCGCGCGGTTCGTTGACGACGGCCGAGCGGAACGAATCGAACTCCTTGCGGAACAACTCGCGCCGCTCAACAAGCGGCCCGTTCCCCAGTTCCGGCCCACCATCAATCACCACCCGCGTCGGCTCACCACCGGTATGCGAGTCGATCACAGAGACGCGTTTGATGGAACTGGCGGACATTGATTTTCGGTCGGCAACAAGCGAGAAAAGAACACAGCGCCCATGTTACAAAGAAAACAGAGGCGACCCGCTAAGTTTTACTGCGGAGCGGAGGTGTGTCGCAAGCAACCGGTTGCCCTTGACAACGTTGACAGGCCGTTAAAGAGGCTCGTAGTGACCGCATTCATGCGGTTCGATTGCTTCCCGCCGCATTGTTTGCCAAAGATTCCAGCGACAGAGTCTTCGATGCCACAGCGATCAAACGTTCTGGGGGCTGCGCTCCGAAAACGTCGCTTCGACCCCAGCCACCCGTCGCGATCACTGCGCGCAATCGATGGCCGCGTTACTTGCCGTGTTCGATCCATTTGTAACCGGGAAGATTCGGCGGCTCGATTCTGCGGTCATCGGCAAATTCCACCGCGTTGTCGTCGATGTTTACGAGGACCTTACGCAGGGAATACACGGTTTCAGAGTTCTTTCCGGGATCAACAAATTTGACCGCGCGGACACGATACGTCTTGGCGTCGAGAAGTAATCCGACCTCTGAAATTTGCGACTTCAGTTGTTTGGTTCGTGGAATGCCGGTCAGTTGCAGACGTGAAGACGTCTCATTGACCAGCTTCCAGTCGAATTCTGTTTCCATATACGGTCGCCATGTCGCGAACAGTGGCAACTGAATCCGTGCAGTGTCGAAGTACCAATTTCGAAAAGACTCAGAAAACGACGCTTTCCGAACACCGACTTTTCTGGCCGGTTTCGGAAACACTTCAATTTGTTTTGGCTTATGTGCGACATGATAGACTTTCTTACCCGTCCAAATGGTCGTTTCCGGCGGCTGGCGCGGCTGCACGATGTACCGCTTGCCGCTGTCGTCTATCCTTCCGTCATTGACGTCCGATTTGACTTCACTCGGCTGGACATCCAAACGCCACTTGTTCGGTGCCGCATACATTAGTGACCCGTGCGAACGGCGTTCGACGTTGAAAACGTGATCGTATTCGAATCTCATGAATTCCGCGCGAAACGTTCTGACCCGGGAAGCACTCGCTTTCCACTTTTCCAGAACGCGTTGAACCTCAGGCGACTGATTGCTGTCACCTGCCGGAATCTCAGCCGCTGCAGTTTTCACCGTCCCTTGGAACTTTCCCCGTTCGCCCCCAACCAACCGGATACCGGACGGCAACGGTGCGCGAACCGGCGCATTCAGTTCGGCGATGACGGCCGCTGAGACCTTAACCAGCATTGCAACCGGTTCTCCCATCTTGTCGCTGTTGCGATCTGCGAATTGCAGCGATGTTGGCAGGAATGAATCGTCGGTGAACCCCACATCAAACCGTGGAACAAACAGCCGTTCGATACCGTCGCGCGGAATGCCGGTAAGTTGAATCGTGTTTCCGGTGCGTTTCGCCTCGGTGAAGCGATAGCGCGCAAGCAACTTGTCGGCATCCACGGGGCCGCGGAATTCGACGATGAGTGCGATTTGGTGACCGTTGTGCCGCTCGCGCTGCGCATGACAGGCACGCTTTGCGGCCGACTTGCCTGGTGGCACAATGGCTTGAGAGATGGACGCCCATTCGCGGAGAACGTGCTCGGGACTCAATCGCGGCGGGGGTGCAGCGATGGTTGGTTGAGTCGATAGAACGATCGCGGCGCCGATTAGCAAGGATGCGATTGGGAACATCCGATGCGTGGGGACACGGCCCGACTGCATAAAGCAGCCGGCTCGCCGGGATGGGGAGCAATTCATTGTCGGCCTCAAATTGTCCGCACTGCGAATTGTGAAGGGCGTGGAGGGAGGGACTTCAACCGTCGAATGACGGCGCAGGGATGGTAGTTTAGCGGAATCACTGTTGTCGGTGAACAGGAGTTTTGCTTCGACATAAGAGTCATTTGAATATCATGTTAGGTCTCAATGATGCAAATTAATTCACACTGTAATCAAGAGTCGACCCGATCAGTCGCCCGGATGCCGCTGCCAACATTTGAACTCGCGGCCGGGTGGGGGAATGAGCTACACTTGGGGTCGATGTCCCTTTCGTCGCCGAAACCGTAACGCGACCTGCCCTGCCCTTTTCCGCGTAAAGTGTTCTCCATGCGAAGTTTCCTGCTGACTATTTGCCGTTTTTCGATGGCCGCCTGGGTGGGCGGTGCGGCCTTGTTTGTCGTGACCTCGGTGATCGAGCAGAGCGGCCCCAATTTCGATTCGGAAATTCGCGATCACCTCGCGTTGATGCGATTTCCGTTCTACTACGGCTTCGGCTTTTCGCTGCTCGGCGTCGGCCTGCTCTCGGGTTTGGCGGCCTGCGGCCACCCCTCGGTCAGCAAGAAGATTGCGACGACGTTTTTCGCCTGTGCGTCGCTGGCGATGATTCTGATGGTGGTCGATTACGTCTGGATTTATCAGCCGTTGGTCGAACTGATCACACCGGCCGGTGCGGCGAAGTCGGCGGATTTCGTGACGTACCACAAGGCCTCGAAATACATCAACGAAATCGATTTGACGCTGTGCCTGGTGGCCGCGTTGGCAATTTGTTGGCCGCTGGGAACACAATCCCAGGCGAAAACCGATTCGCAGTAACGTGCCGCGCCAATGGGACGAACCAGCCCGCAGCGCAAGCAAGGGTCAGAGCGTTTCACAGCGGGTGTACGTTATGGGAGACGCGGGCTACGCGCTGTCCCACCGCAGTCGCGTTTCAGTCATACTCAATTCCCAAGTTCCGATCGATGCTACGCGCCTTCGCCGAAATGATATATTTGCCCCACCACGAATCGGGGTCCTTCTCGAACTGCTGATTGGCCCGCCCTTCCTTGCCGACATTGTTGGACCAGTCGTCAGTTTCTTCGTTGGTCATGTCGCGGTAGTCGCCCGGGCGAAACTTGAAGGTTCGCTTCGTGTAGCGGGCCATCGCATCGGCAGATTCCGTCAGGGCACAGCCCGATTGCAGGATGCACAGCCCACCCAGTAAGAAAGCACAAACGATGCAGCGCATTGAAGAATCCTCCCTGCTGCAGAGCCGTGACGAGACGACCGCGGGCAGGATGTGTATGATGTGATGTTGGGAACGGAACGAGGCGTGAGAGAGAAGTGAGTGCGGCGTATTTTGCAAAATCACCGTTTTAAGTCCAGACCAGTTTTTCCAAGCAAAGAGTCACGCTTGCGGTTTCGCGAAGACGAACCGCCTGCAACATCCCGGAGACGCACTTGAAACCGCTCGACCTGCTGGTGGTGGCCACTCATCCCGATGACGCAGAAATCAGTGTCGGCGGGACAATTCTTGCATCGGTTGCACAAGGACTCCGAGTCGGCGTTCTCGACCTCACAAATGGCGAGCCAACACCACACGGGAGTCCGGAACTTCGGGCCGCCGAGACAGCACGGGCAACCGAAGTCCTCGGCCTCGAGTTTCGTGAGAATCTGGGCCTGCCGAATCGAAGCCTGCAGGACACGCTCGATGCCAGAAAAATGCTGGCCGGCGTGTTTCGGCAAACGCGGCCGCGGATCATTCTCGCCCCCTACTGGGAAGACGTGCATCCGGATCACGTCGCTGCCAGCCAGTTGTGCGACGACGCCCGCTTCTGGTCCAAACTCAGCAAAACCGACATGCCGGGAGAACGGTTCTGGCCACCGCTGATGCTCTACTACTGGAGCATTCATTTGCGAATTCACCCCAAGCCGGCGTTCGTGTTTGATATCAGCGACCACATCGACCGCAAAATGGAATCGGTTTGTTGTTACGAAAGCCAACTGTTAACCGGCCGTTCGGAGGAGTTTCCGACCGTCCTCGGCGACATTCGCGACCGGTCGCGTTATTGGGGCTGGACGATTGGCACGGCCTATGCCGAACCGTTTGCGTCGCGCGAAGAAATCGGACTGTCCACTTTCGATGCCCTCAGCCAGAGTCACGCATGAGCATTCGCGTTGAGTTTTACGGAATTGCCAGGCGACGGGCCGGTGTGGAATTTCTGGAATCGGAAGGAAACACTCTGGGCGACGTGTTCGATCGATTGCAGGTCGAGTTGCCAACTTTTTCCGCCGCCTGCCTGAAGAACGGTCAACTGCAGCCCGGTTTCCTCGCCAACGTGAACGGCCAGACTTTTTCGTCCAAACGCGAAACACCGCTGAACGACGGAGACGCCGTCCTGATTCTCTCGGCCGACGCGGGCGGATAAAACACAAGTAAAAAGGAAAAAGCCGCCTGAGCCTGTCTCTTTTTTCACCCTTTACTTTTTCCTTTTGACTTTTTGCTTTTCCCTTGCTTTCTCACTGCACGGAACGGAATGGAACGGGTCGATGGCACAAGAGAACGAACAAGTCGAAGACGAACAAGTTGCGGCGACGGAAGCGGTTGCCCAGAAACCGACCAAAGCGCCGAAGCCTCGGCGAATCCATTGGCGGAGCGGGTTGGGAATTCTCATCGGCGGGGTCATCGCCGAGACGACCATATTCAAAGTGTATGCAGACGACGACACGCTCAAAGTCTACAGCACGCTGATGTTTGTCATTCCCATCGTCGGCGGGCTGTTCATTTTGTGGTGGCTGTTTCGGTCCGGTTTCAGTTGGCGAATTCGCTGGGCCGGTATCCTGATTGCTGTGCTGTCGTTTGTCAGTTTCAATTTGCGATATCGCATCGATGGCTTCACGGGCGCGATGTTTCCCATCATTTCGCTACGGTCCGATCCGACTCCCGAGGAACGCATTGCCGTCTACTTCAAGAGCGCTGCTTGCGCGGCTTCGGCATCACCGAATGAAACCGTAGCGGACGATTCGGACAATCCACCGACTTCCGAACGCCAGACTCTGAAATTCACCGAAGACGATTGGCCGCGATTCCGTGGTGCGCAAGGCGATAGTATTGTGCGGGGCGTGACCATCCGCACCGACTGGAAAGAGAACCCGCCACAGGCCCTCTGGCGACACCCCGTTGGGCCGGCCTGGTCGTCGTTCACCATCGCCGACAACTTCTTGTTTACACAGGAGCAACGGGGACTTCAGGAGGTTGTCGTTTGTTATGACGCGTTGACCGGCCGCGAACTCTGGCTGCATGCGAACAACGAACGCCACTCCACCTTGATGGGCGGCACCGGTCCGCGGGCGACGCCGACGCTCTACGAATCGCGACTCTACGTCATGGGTGCCACCGGCATTCTGAACTGCCTCGCCCCACTTACGGGAAGAGTCCATTGGACGACGAACATCCTGGAAGACGCCGGCGCCGACGGCAAGGCAGTCGGCAACGTCGAGTGGGGCATGGCCGGTTCTCCCCTGGTGTTCGATGATGTCGTTGTCGTCAATCCAGGTGGTGACCAGGGCAAATCGGTCATCGTTTACGACCGATTGACGGGCGAGCAGAAATGGGCCAACGGCAAACAGCCCGCCAGTTATGCCGGGCCAATCCTCGAAACGATTCGGGGAAAACCGCAGTTGCTAATTTACGACGCCATCGGCGCGGCAGGATACGATCCGCAAGACGGAAAGGAACTGTGGCGATTCGGCTGGACCAACTCCCCAAGGATCAACGTCGCCCAGCCCATCGTTCGCGACGAAAGTCTGGTGCTGATCAGCAGCGGATACGGCACCGGCAGCGCGCTGCTCGAAATTGACAACGCAAACGGCAACAATTGGACCGTCAAACCGCGCTGGCAAAAACCGGGCCGATTCAAACTCAAATTCAACGATGCCGTCTACAAAGACGGCTACCTGTACGGCCTCGACGAAGGCATTCTGGCCTGCATAGAATTCAAAACCGGAAAGCAAATGTGGAAACGCGGCCGCTTCGGTCACGGTCAACTCCTGCTCATCGACGATGCCGACCTGTTACTGATTCAGGCGGAAGACGGCAGCGTCGTCCTCGTGCCAGCTACCCCCAACGGATTCCGCGAAACCGCCCGCTTTCAAGCACTCGACGGCAAGACATGGAATCACCCGGTGCTCAACCGCGGGCGGCTTTACGTTCGCAACTTCCAGGAAGCGGCCTGTTACGACCTGTCGCTGCGCTGAGACGGGGAGATAAGGAGTGACGGAGTGCGATGTTTTCGTATCTCTCGTTCCGCGATCCCTCCGTCGCACACCGACCAAGAAGCGCGCTCGTCGCTCTTCCCGTTGGTCGCCGACGCATCTCGCTGATAAGATGGTCTGGACGATGAACTTCGTTCGTTCCGATTTGCAGTTCCGCCGATTTCTCGGAGGCCGTAATGTTTCGATCGCGACCGCTACGTCACATCCTGTTTGGAACGACTGTCTTGCTCGCTGCGCTCCTACTCTCGCCGCAGGCGCGTGCCGACCGCTTCACCTATACCGACAAGCAAGGTGAGACGGTTAACGTCGAGGCGCGGTTGGCCGGTTCCGGGCAGGGAATGCATGCGTTGGAACTGGACGACGGCAGCATTCGGCTCGTTCCACAGCGGGCCGTCACCAAACGCGAAGTGGCCGAAGGTCCGGAGCCAATCGACACCAACGAGATGATCGAACGGCTGACCGAAAAATTCGGGAAAGAAAAGTTTCGCGCCTACGACCGCAAACCGTATGTCATCGGCGTCGTGCTTGCTGCCCCGTTGCCCAAGTCGCACGAATCGCGCGTCCGCGGCCTGCTCGCAACGGCGGCGACGTTCATGCGCCGGGTGGAAACTAATTTCATGAAGTACGCCCGCAACGTTCGCTTCCCGACCAAACCACCGCGATTTCCGCTGGTCCTGCTGATTTTTGAAAGTGACGATGACTTTGAAACTTACACGAAAGAGGTGACCGGGCAACGGGGAATCTCGGCACAGAACATCGCCGGGTTCTATTCGGGCCTGTCGAATTGGCTCAGCATCCGGCTGACGGAATGTTCCGACTTCGAGGTTCCGTTGCACGAAGCGATCCACCAGCAGGTTTACAATCGACACGTGCTGCAGCGACTCGGTCCCACACCCGCCTGGTTCAATGAAGGCATCGCCACCGGCTTCGAAGGTGACGGCACAAAGATCAGCGGCAACCCCACGCTGCTCAATGCCCGTTACGCATTGCGGGCCAACAAGGCGGCCGCCATCGATTGGGCGAACGTCGTCGGCGACGACAAAGCGTTTCGCGGCGACGTGCTGGCCGGCGATGCCTACACGCACGCCTGGAGTTTACACTGGCTGCTCGTCACCAAGTACAAGGTCGCCTACAGCAACTACGTCAAAACGCTCGCGCAACAGCAGGCGCTGAGCAAAGTCACCGCCGAAGAACGAACCCGCGAATTTGAAGAGGCGTTCGGGAAAAGCGTCCGCGAACTGCAGCAGGAATTTCGCCAGCAGTTAGAAATCGCCATCCGCAAACAAAAGCCGAAACTCAAGAACCAACCGCGCCGTGGCTACAGTCTCACGCAATCAAATCTGGGCGAAGTGGAACTCAAAGCGGTGCGTCGCCTCGATCTCGGCGGGGCGATGTTCGTCGAGGGCCGACTGAAAAACATCTCCCCCATTCGCGACTTGGCATTTCACATCACCGTCGAAACAACGGCCGGCACGTATGCCGAATGGTATCTGCCCAGCGTCAAAATGAAAAAGATGACCGCGCTCAAACTGCAGCGGGTCAACAAGCTGATGAAAAACGCCCCCGGCGGCCAATCGGCAACCCTCCACGTCCGCGTCCGCTCCATCCCCCCCGACTCCGAAACCGCCGCCACCTGGAAACGCGGCCAATTGCCCATACCGGTTTTTGGCGGACGTTGAGCGATCACGACATGAACCACGCCCCCCCGGAACACCCCGGCGAGCGGTGGGCGTAAGCCCACTGATTCTCCCAACCAACCAAACACCTCCAACGGCATCACCCAGTGACCAACGCCAAACCATCCCGCAAGCGTCGGACAATCGCGATTGCTGTGGTGGTGCTGTTTGTCGGCGTGGGATGGTTCGTCGCGTGGCCTGCATTTCAACGTCGCATGGCGATTCAAGAAATCGAGCGAATTGGCGGTTGGGTCGAACAAGAATCAGTTGGCCCGTGGTGGTTGAATCGGTGGCTGGGTCAGTGGGGAATTGGAGTCGATTCTGTCGATATAAAAGTAGTCTATTTTGAAGACTCCGAGGTCACAGTTGACGAATTGCGACAACTCAGTCGTCTTTCGGATTTCAAAGACCTAACACTTGCCGGAACACAGATTAACAACGACGGTCTGAAGCGTCTTTGCGGTCGGCTGACGAATCTTGAAGGGTTGGACGTTAGCCGTACCAATATCAGCGACGATGGTTTGAAGCATCTGAGTGGTATAGCGACTCTCAAGTGGTTGTGGCTCGACGACACGCATGTCAGCGATGATGGCATGAAACATCTCCGTAAACTGACGAATCTTCAAGGTCTGGGGCTCGATGGAACGCGAGTCTCCGACGAGGGGTTGAAACATCTTAGCAGTCTTTCGGACATTCAAATTCTAGTACTCAATGATACGGATGTCGGTGACAACGGACTGAAACATCTCGGCAAGCTGACGAATCTCACTGACTTGTATTTGGAGGTTCTTCACCGATTTTAATGGGTGTTTTCAGCACGGTTTGAGTTTCAGTTTTCCACAGAAGAACAGTATGCGGGTGCGGTAGTTCGCAAAGTTGCGGAAGCCGCGGGCGTTCGACTTGATGG
>Ga0114996_10006646_pt1 | contig 13258 bp, 15 predicted proteins | sample ArcticOcean_MG_C_4_FD_87039 | JGI IMG/M metagenome (GOLD analysis project Ga0114996, IMG submission 87039) | Marine microbial communities from western Arctic Ocean - ArcticOcean_MG_CB4_134 | ecosystem: Environmental > Aquatic > Marine > Oceanic | place: Arctic Ocean: Canada Basin | collected... | reverse complement strand
CTCTGTATAGGTCGAGATAGATGTCTATGAGCAGAGATTTTTGGAAGATACAGTTGTTTTTTGATTTTTCTTGAAATCTCAATAATGATTTTTTGAGGGATTTTTTTCCCACAACGAACACATTGAAATCCTTGATTTTGCCCTTTAGATTTCATTTTTTTATTACATTTTTTACATAAGGGATTTGTTTTAGAATAATTTTTTTCAAGAGAAATAATTTTGATATATTCTAAGTTAATAATTCTAGGAAAATTTTTTGATGCTTTTCTAACTCCACCACCAACTTGTATCGTATCTCCTTTGATTAAATTTGAGGCAGCACTTAGCATTCCTGTGGGTTTGTAAACTGCACACCAAAATTCATAACTCTCAGAAATAATTTTGAAAAAAACATGTCCACCTTTTACAATTTTTGGAGAATTTGATACAATTCCAGTAATATTTCCTGAAGCATAAGGTTTCATAGTTTGATGATTTAATTTATTTTTTAAATGATCACCAGTTCCTTGATTAGATTTGAATATCATGTAACCATCTAATTTTTCATCACTTTGAATCATCTTAGTTGCATAAACTAATGAATCTACATTTTCTCCTCTAACACCATAAAAAACAGGATCAGGTCCATGAGGAGCAATTAAGATTTTACCTTTTTTTGTATCAAAACTATTAAACGTATTTGGAAATGTGTTTTCTTGCATAGTTTTTACACTTTGTGTAGAAATTTTTCTTTCTTTTCCAAATTTTGGTTTTTTACGATAACTCAAAAGCTCCAATGTGTGATCTTTAAAGTCATAACCTATTGCACCTATTGCTCCAACTAGTCCTTGTCCATTTCCTTGATAAAAGAATTCAAGATTATTTTTTTTAGCAAATATTTTTGCATTCTTACGATTAATTAATTGCCATAAAGCTAGATTACTAAAATCAGTAAACTCTGAAGGGATTGAATCACTTTGGAAAAATACCAGTCCCGGATTTGCACCATTTTTAGTATCAGAATATTTTGAAACAAGGTTTTTGATTTGGTTTTTTATTTTTGATGGATTATTAGTTTTTATTTTAATGGAAACAGCTCCGTTTCCTCGTGTTTTCCATGGAATATTTGGATTAAATCGAATTAATCTTGGAAAATCAAGAAATTCAGTTTTTTGTTTTTGAAGTAAATCAACAATTTTGTATGCAAGAAAAGTAGTACACATTCCTTTAGGCGAGTCAGTATCATCAAAACCAATATTGAGAGTTGTATCCTGTGCCATAATAGATTAAAACTACTCAGACATTTTTAGTTGTTGTAGTGTTCAGTTGATTTAAATTAATAAAGTGAAATTCCAAGCTAAATTGATCATAATAGATGAGGAACGAATTTTCAAAGAAATTGAAGAAAAAGACCCTGCATCAGTTTCATTAAATGGGCCTGATGGAATCTTACCCCAAGTTCAAGAAACTGCTATTAAAATTTCTGAAAAATTTGGAATTCCAACTTATGTTTTAGCAGATACAACATGGGGAACTTGTGATATGAATTCCATGGGGTCTAAGGTTCTAGGAGCAGATATTCAATTCAATATTGGACATACAATTAACACAGAAGTGTATGAAAAGAATTTAATTTTAATTGATGCATTTGATGATGTTGAATTTGATAGGGTTGCAAAAAAATGTACAGAGTTGTTAAAGGGAAAAATTATTTCACTAGTAACAGATAGTCAGCACTTACATCAAATTGACAAAGTTGAAAAAATTTTAACAGAAAATGGAATTACAGTTAAGATAGGAAAGGGTAAAGGACAATTAAACGACGGTCAAGTATTTGGTTGTGAATTTTATCCAGCATCAGAATTAAAAAAGGAAGTAGATGCCTATGTATTTTTAGGACAAAGTAATTTTCATGCAGCTGGAATTGCATTATCTACCAATTTACCAACATATGTTTTAGATCCGTACTTTAATGAAGTAAGAGAAGTTACAGAATTTGCTCAAAAATTAAAAAAGAAAGCAACACTTGCAATTTACAAAGCAGCTGATGCAAAATCTTTTGGAGTAATTATTGGATTAAAAGAAGGACAATTATCCAAAGTATTTGCTTTAAAAATTAAAAAAGATTTGGAAAAGGAAGGAAAACAAGTTCAATTATTTGCATTAACAGACATTACAAATGACAGATTAAAAAATCTCAAAGGTATTGATGCATTCATTCAGGTAGCTTGTCCAAGAATTTCCACAGATAATCAATTTGATAAACCAGTTTTATCTACACCTCAAGCAAATGCACTTCTGAAAATTTTAAGAAACGAGAGTATTGAAGGATATTTAGAAATTCCTCATTGGCTATAGTTAAACGGTTAATTTCTGAAACCTAGGGTTTTCAAATAATTTTTCAAATGATTTTGATTTTTTTGCCTTTACCTTGAATTTTATTTCTTGAGAAATTACTCGCTCAAGAATATTCAGAGAATCATCAAATTTTAACAACATTGCAAAATTACAAGATTTATCAAATAATACGTCTCCATTATTTGGATAATCATTTAATATTTTATTACAACAAAAAAGTGAATCATCAAATCTCCCCATAGAAAATAATATTCGCTCTTTGTGATACAGGGCAATATTATACTTGGGATTATTTTCTAAAATTTTATCACATGATGTTAATGCTTTTTTAAAATGTCCTTGTTTTCGAAGAGAGGATATTTTATTTACCAACACGGAAATATCGTTTGGTGATAGTTGTAAGGCAATATCATAACAATCTATGGCATTATCATAATCTTTGAGTTTACTTAGAGCATAACCCTTATTGTTAAGAGAACTGATATGATCAGGAATTTCATTTAGAATTTTATCATAATAGGATATAGCTTCTCTGAATTTTCCTTGGAGAAATAATCTATTTGCCTCATCTAAAAATGAATTTGTTTTAGGGTTTGTCATGATTTATCACATTTGTGGCTTGATCAAAATTTTTCCAAAAAGTCCTTTACCTTTGAGCATTTTTGTATGAGCATCTGCTGCTTGTTCTAATGAATATACTGAATCAATTATAGATTTTATTTTACCTTGAGACATCCAGTATAGACCTTGTTCTAGTTCTGCCCTAGTTCCTTGTGTTGAGCCTAAGATGTTAGTTCCTTTAAAGAAAATATGACGTAAATCAGTTTTTACATCATAACCAGTTGTTGCACCAGTTGTAACAATTGTTCCACCATAATTTAGTAATGTCAATTCCTTATTCCAATGAGTTCCACCAATATGTTCAAAAATTACATCTATTCCAGGTACATCTCCAAGAGGTTTCGGAATTTTTTTTGCAATTGATCTGACTTGTTTATGCCAATCATCATCTCTATGATTTACAGCATAATCAGAACCCAATTCTAATAATTTATTTAGTTTTTCAGGACTAGCAGTAGAAATTACAGTACATCCAAAAAGTTTTGCAATTTGAATTCCATAAGTTCCAATACCAGAACTACCACCCATTATCAACACTAATTGTCCAGGGACAATTTTTGCTCTGCCAACTAACATGTGCCAAGATGTCAACAATGTCATTGATGCTGCAGCTGCATCATCATAAGATACATTGTCAGGAATTTTTACAACGTTAACTTCTGGAAGATGAGTAAATTCACACTATCCACCCCAAAGTGGCCCTGCTTCAACTCCCCAAATGGAACGCTTTCTGCAATCATATTCTCTCCCATCAGCACAAGCTTTTCAAACTCTACATGACATATTTCCATGAGAAACTACTCTATCACCTACTTTGATATTTTTAACATCACTACGAACTGCGGTTACCTCACCTGCAGCATCAGTTCCAGAGATATGTGGAAGAGGGATTGCCAATGGTTTTCCCCTCATGCCCCAAATGTCATCATAGTTTAGTGCGGCAGTAATTACCTTGAAAACTACTTCATTTGATTTTGGTTCAGGAATAGGAAGATCCTTTATTTGTAATATTTTTGAGAAATCATCATCTTCAGTATATTTTTCATATACTAGTGCCTTCATGATTTTTTTCAGATTTTTGAAGATATATGATTTGCCAAAATGAGATTAACCATAAACAATTATAATCAGAAAAACAAAATTCTCAGTATGTCTGAAAACGCAATATTTCCAGGTGATAAAATAGCATCTATTGAAGAATATGAGGCTGGAGATAATACTTTTGATGATGGGAACATGGTTCGTGCAGCAACAGTAGGAGAAAAAGACATGAACAAAACAACACGTACTATTAGCATCAATCATCCAAAAATGCTATCAATTCCAAAAGTAGGAGATATCATTATCGGAAAAGTTGCAGCAGTAATGTCATCAATGATTGCAGTATCAATTGATTACATTAATGGAAAACCTACCACATCTAAAGTAGAATGTGTATGTGGGACACGAAATTTAAGAATAAGAAATGTAGCACTGGTTAATGATATAGTTGCACTAAAAATTATTAATCATCTTAACGGAACAATTCATGCAACAATTAGTGAACCAGAATTAGGAACTTTGTTTACAAAATGTAGAAAATGTGGAGGTAAAGTTGTTTCAATGAGAGATGCAATAAAATGCACAGAATGCTCATGGATTGATGAAAGAAAACTATCTACAAATTTTGGCAAGAATGATTTTGTTAAACTGAGAGAATAAAAATGACAAATATTTCGTTCCAAGGTGAACGAGGGGCATATAGTGAAGCTGCTGCAAAATCATTTTTTGATGAAATAAAAACTATACCATTTGCGACATTTGCAGAGGTTTTAGAAAATACATCAAAAGGGAATTCAGAATATTCAATTTTGCCTGTAGAGAACTCGTTAGAAGGGAGTGTTGGTGAAAGTTATGATTTACTATATTCAACATCACTAAATGTCATTGGTGAAATTTATCATAGAGTTGAACATTGTTTAATTGGAATTGGTAAATTAGAAGATGTAGATACTGTTTATTCACATCCACAAGCATTAGGTCAATGTAGAAAATTTATCGAGGAGCACAACATGAAAACAATTCCTGCATACGATACAGCAGGTAGTGTAAAAATTGTCAAAGAATTAAACAAGAAAAATTGTGCCTGTATTGCCAGTAAAACATCATCATCAATTTACAATATGCCTATAATGTCTGAAAACATTGCAAACAACTCAAATAATTATACAAGATTTTTGATATTATCTAAAAAAAAATCAACACAAACAGAAAATGATAAAACATCAATTATTTTCTCTATTAAACATGAACCAGGTTCATTATTTAGAATCATAGAGAATTTCCATAAAAATAATGTCAATCTTACAAAAATAGAATCAAGACCTACAAAATCCAATACGTGGGAATACAATTTCTATGTAGATTTTGAAGGAAATGCAAAAAATCCTAAAATTTTAGAAATGTTAGAAAAAATAAAACAAGAATCACTATTTATGAAAGTTTTAGGATCGTATCATTCAGCAAAATTAAGCTAAAAGCCTTTAGGTTTTCTTAAAGTAAACCCCATACTAAATCCAATAATTAACACACCAGATGTAATTACAACTATATGGTAAGTAAACAAGATAGGGTCTTGTGTTAAATTCAATGATGCATTTACTTGTAAATCAGTAGAACCTAAATTTTGTAATTTAATCATAGTAATACCATCATCAAGATGAATCCAGTTCAAAGTTGCTTCATCAGTATACGACGTATTAGGTATTTGCAACCCATCACCAGGGCTTGACAATTTTAGATCAAATTTTTCACCAATTATACTCATTGTTTGGCTAGCACCACTATTAGCACGAATTTGGTAAGAAGTGGATTCACCTACTCCAAATGTTTCATTTAGTTCAATTGTTTTAAAATCAAAGGATGCAATTAAAGAGTAAAGTCCAATTCCAATAATTGCGCTACCAACAATTATTCCAATAATAGTTCTTTTAGCTATCATTATAATGAAATGACTTCAAATGGTGTTTAAAAAATTAACTACATCAATGAAACGTCATGAGGCTGACTTTCTGCAAATCCAGCTCTTGACATTTTGATAAACTCTGCATTTTCCTGCATTTGAGGGATTGTATGGGCTCCACAATAGCTCAATCCAGAACGAACACCACCTGAAAGTTGTTTTAAGATATCAACTACTGTTCCTTTGTATGGAACCATAGCCTCAACTCCTTCTGCTACATAGTCATTGAGATCATCATCAAATGAAAGTGAACCTGTTTCTTTAGATTTCCTACCAATTGATGCAGCAAGAGATGCCATTCCCCGGTAAACTTTGAACCGTTTTCCATTTTTAGTCAAAACTGTACCAGGAGATTCATCAGTACCACCAAGCATACTACCAATCATTACAGAAGAAGCTCCAGAAGCTAATGCCTTTGTTGCATCACCAGAAGTTCTCGTACCACCATCAGAAATAATTGGTATACCATAGTCATTACCAATTTTTGCACAATCCATAACTGCAGTTAATTGAGGAACACCAGAACCAGTTATTACTCGAGTAATACAAATAGAGCCAGAACCTACACCTACTTTAACCGCATCTACTCCTGCTTTAATTAGATCTTCAGCACCTTGTGCTGTAGCAATATTTCCTGCAATTAATTCACAATCTGGAAATGCTTTTTTGATATTTCGAACTGTACTAATTGCATTTTCACTATGTCCATGTGCAATATCAACAACAAGCACATCAACTCCAGATTCTAAAAGAGACTCACTTCGTTCTAAAAAGTCACCTTTTACACCAACTGCAGCTCCAACAAGGGGTCTCCCCTTCGTATCTTTTGATGCATTTGGAAAATCGGCATTATTTGTAATGTCTTTACTTGTAATCAGACCTTTGATAATTCCTGAATCATCAACTATTGGTAATTTCTCGACTCTATGCTTATGTAAAATTTTTTTTGCTTCATCTAACGTTACTCCAGGTTTTGCAGTTACAACATCTTTTGTCATAATATCATTAATTGTTCCACTGATATTTGCAAACAATAAATCTCGTTCAGTTACTATTCCAACTAATTTAGAAGCTGAATCAATAACCAAAAGACCAGAAACTCCTTTGTCTTCAGCATATTCTTGAGCATCTTGAATTGATTTTTCTAGATTAATAGAATACGGATTTTCAATAATTACACTACCTGAACGTTTTACTTTTAGAACTTCATTTGCCTGCTCTTTAATTGTCAAAAATCTATGAACAATTCCAATTCCACCAGCACGAGCCATAGCTACAGCCATAGAAGATTCAGTGACGGTATCCATATTTGCACTCACAAATGGAATATTAATTGAAATATTTCGAGATAGTTTTGTACCTAGATTGGTTTGACTTCTACTTGTAATATCTGAATATTTGGGCACAAGTAGAACATCGTCAAAAGTTAATCCTTCTTTGAATTCCAATGAAACCTTGTTATGAAAGTTTGGGATTTATTATAAGCCTTTATGTTATTTTAAAAGATTTGAAGCAATAATGATTGCATCTCGAGTGGCACCTACATTATGAGTACGAATAATATCTGCACCATTAATCACGGAAATGGATTCAGCAGCGATCGAACCAAATAACCTATCAGTAGGATTTTCGAATTCCAAAATATTTCCAATAAAGGATTTATTTGAAACTGAGATCAAGATAGGAAAATTTTGTTTTATCGATTTTAGATTCTGGAGAATTGATAGATCTCTTTTAATCCAATCTGATTTAATTTTTGTAAAAAATGGACCTTGCCCCGTTTTTCTAAAAAAACCTATTGCAGGATCTAAAACAATTTTATCATTTGAAATATGTGACTTTTTAGCAATTTTCAAACTTTCTCTAAGAAGTTTTTTAGTAGTAATAACATCATCCCCAGAAACAGTTTTGGAGTCATATGCACATAAAATCAAAGAAGGTGAAAAGTCCGAGATAACATCTTGCATTTTATTATCAAACTTTAATCCCGAAATATCGTTGATTATTTCTACTCCATGTTCTAAAGCAATTCTAGCAACATTTGCTCTACATGTATCAACAGAAATAGGTAAATTTGAAAAATTTTGAATTATCTTAATTGCATTAATGATTCGTTTTGTTTCAACTTTTTCAGAAACTATTGTAGATAGATATGGGGCAGTAGACATCCCTCCAACATCAATAAAATCAGCACCATCACTTTCCATCTGTTTTACAGAATTTTTAATGTCATTATTACTAACATGAATAGATTTTTTATAAAATGATTCAGGACTTGTGTTAAGAATTCCCATTATACGTACAGGATTTTTGTCACCTACACCTACATTAGCAATTTTAGTCACATAGTTTATCAAAAACTAATACAATTTGAGTCATATGGTGATTTCAGGATGGAAGAAAAGATATTCAGATATTTTAAAGGAATTCAAGTATAGTGAAAAAAAGGACAAAGAATCAGCCATAATTTTAGACTCAATATTAAAAAAATCAAATGTTAACGAAATAATTTCTAGCCTAATTAAAGATAAATCAGTTTTTGTGGTTGGTGCAGGTCCTTCTTTATCAACAGCAATTCCAAAATTAAAAAAATTAAAAAAATCAATAAAAATTGCAGCTGATAGTTCTGTTAAACTACTTGTAGAAAATGGGATAATTCCAGATATCGTAATTACAGATTTAGATGGGGACGAAAAAACTTTGGAGAAAATTTCCAGAAAATCAATTTTTGTAATACATGCACATGGAGATAATATTGATAAATTAGAATTTGCAAAAAAATTCAAAAAAGCTATTGGAACTACTCAATCAAATCCATTTAATGAAATACAGAATTTTGGAGGGTTTACAGATGGGGATAGAGGGGTATTTTTAGCAAGTTATTTTGGTGCAAAAAAAATTATTTTATTTGGAATGGATTTTGGAGAAAAAATTGGAAAATTTTCAAATACAAAAAAATCAGAAAGGGGAATAAAATTAATGAAATTAAATAAAGGACAATTGCTTTTAGAATGGTTAGCAACGAGAACAAAATCAGAGTTATTTACTACATCAAAATCAATCAAGGGATTTAAAAAAATTTCATACAAAAATGTAGATATCACAATTACCTAGAATGCATTTAATACCAATCATACATTAAACAAATTATGAAATTTTCAGAGAAGCAAGTAAAAGATATTGTTGCTTTAAAAGAAAGTTTGATCGAACAGATTGATAGACATCAAGAATCTATAGAAAAATTAGAAAAAAATATCACAATATTGAATTCATTTCTAATAGATTCAAGTTTTACAAAAGCTTCTCAATTAGAAACTAAGGTTGAGATTCAAAAAGATACAGAAATTGAAAAGAAACCAGAAATTAATTCAATTCCAATTAAGAGAGGAAATGAGGGTAAAATAATTGCTAATGCATTTGTTACACCAGAACAAGTTTCAATAATTTTAGATAATGAAGTAGAAATCAATATAGATACACCTCCTTTCAAATCATTTTTCTTAGATAGAATTATTGGAGAGATGATGAAAAAAGACCATGTAGAAGCTGAAAATGGAAAAATTCAGAAGGAATCTATTATTGAGTATATAATAAACAAAAATGGTTCAGATATTAGAGAAATAATTATCAAAAACTATAGACAAAAAGAAAGAGTCAACGAATTAATCAATACAGCAGGATGGTCATTAACACGGATGCTGGAAAATATCAACAAGTGATAATATGGATAAGATAGTAGTTTTAGATTTTGGTTCACAATACAGTCATTTGATTTGTAGAAGAATTAGAGAATTTTCTGTTTATGCAGAACTTGTACCTTATGATATTAGTTTTGAAGAATTACAGAAATTAAATCCAAAGGGAATAATTTTTTCGGGTGGTCCATCAAGTGTATATAGTTCAGATGCTCCCATTCCTGAAAATAAAATTTTTGATATGAATTTACCATTACTTGGAATTTGTTATGGACATCAATTGATTGTAAACAAGTATGGAGGTAAGGTAAAAAGAGCAAACAAAGAATATGGTTCATCAATACTTACAATTGATGATGATAAAGATCTTCTAAGTAAAGTAGGGGATTCAGTTAGAGCATGGATGAGTCATGGTGATGAAGCAGAAGAAATCCCACCAGGATTTAAGGTGATAGGACATACTGAGGGAGCAAAGGCTGCAGCAATTGCATCTGAAGAAAAATCAATTTATGGAATTCAATTTCATCCCGAAGTTGTTCATACAGAACAAGGAACGGAAATTCTCAAGAATTTTGTCTTAAAGGTATGTCAAGCAGAGCAAAATTGGACTATGGAAGGATTCATAGATTCAGCAGTTGAGAAAATTTCAAAAATTGAAGGGAATGTACTATGTGGAGTAAGTGGAGGAATTGATTCCACAGTAACAGCATTATTAATTCACAAAGCAATTGGAGATAGACTAAAGTGTATTTTTGTAAATAATGGTTTGTTAAGATTAAACGAAGAAAAAGAAATTGAAGAAATGTTCAAAGAGAATTTCAAAGTAAATTTTACAGTAGTTGATGCAGCAGATGAATTCATTGGAAAACTCAAAGGGGTGGAAGATCCTGAGAAAAAGAGAATGATCATAGGGGAAGAATTTGTCCGTGTTTTTACTGATTTCGCTGAAAAAAATGGACCATTCAAATGGTTAGCACAAGGAACACTTTATCCAGATGTAATTGAAAGTGGTGTTTCAAAAGGTCCAGCAGCTGTAATAAAATCACATCATAATGTAGGGGGGTTACCTGATTGGCTTAATTTAGAAATTTTGGAACCATTAAGAGAATTATACAAAGATGAAGTAAGAAGCATTGCAAAAATTCTAGAAGTTCCAGAAAATCTTTTCATGAGACATCCATTTCCAGGTCCAGGACTTGCTGTTAGAATAATTGGGGAGATTACACCACTAAAACTACAGATTTCCAAAGTTGCAAGTAAAATTGTAGAGGAGGTATTGATTGAAGCGGATTGGTACGGAAAAGTTTGGCAAGCATATGCTGCAGTAGGTGACGATAGAGCGGTAGGAGTAGTTGGAGACGAACGAAGATATGGAAACATTGTTATGATTAGAGTGGTAGATTCGATTGACGCGATGACTGCAGATTGGACTAGATTACCACATAGCATTTTAGAAAAAATGAGTAATAGAATAACAAATGAAATTGAAGATGTAACTTGGGTGACGTATACTATTTCAAGTAAACCTCCTGCAACTATTGAGCCACAGTAGTGATGAATTTGGAATATGAAAAAATTTGTAATGAAATTTTAGCATGTGATAAAAAAATCAGATATGTAGCAATTTATGATTTTGGAGAATTAACAGATAAAATTCGACCAGGATTAAAAAGTCATTTAACTAGAGAAGAAACGGTAATGTCATTATCTCAAGCAGTATACAGATGGTCTACACGTAAGAAAACAGTAACGAAAATAGGAAAACCTGTTTTTGCATTAACAAAATATGAAAAAATTTTTCGAATTACTATGTCAATTGAAGGTGCAGGATTGATTTTGATTTCTACAGAATTAGATATTGATATGAATGAAATGGTTGAAAAGATTTTAAAAATAAGAAATCAATACTGGGAGTTTGAATAATTAATTTAACAGTGCTGCACCAAACACTCCTGCAGAATCACCTAATTTATTTTTGAGAATAGGAGTTTCAATCAAATCTGAAAAAACTTTTTCATATACTGATTCTTTTCCTTCAGTATACAAAAAATCAATATTAGATAATCCACCGCCAAGAACAATTACATCAGGATCTAAAATATCAATAACATTAGCAAGACCATATCCAAAATTTTCTAAAAATTCACCTTTCCATCTTTGACTAATTTCATCATTAAGATTAGAAAGAATTTCAGGCATTAATTGTGATTTTCCAGTTAGTGTAAACCAGCGTTTTTCCAATGAAGGGCCACTAATGTAAGTCTCAACACAACCAGTTTTTCCACAATAACAAGAATTTCCATTACGATGTAATGTATGATGTCCCCATTCACCACTAATGTTAGTTCTACCAGAATGAAGTTTACCATCTATAACAATTCCACCACCCACTCCAGTTCCCATAATTACACCAAAAACTAGACCAAAATCTTTTGTTCTTCCCATTTTAGATTCAGCCATAGTAAAACAATTAGCATCATTTTCAATCACAGTTTTTTTACCTAATTTTTTTTCTAAATCTTCTTTGAATGGTTTTCCAATTAGACATTGAGTATTACTATTTTTTATCAAACCAGTTTGTTTAGAAATTACACCGGGTGTACATACTCCTAAAGAAAAATCAGAAATATTTTCAGAAATGTCTAAAACTAAAGAAGAAATTGAATTAATTATTTTTAAATAATCAGATTGTGGAGTTTGAATTCTTTTTTGTTCTAAAATATTTAGATCCTCATCTAACAGAACAGCTTCAATTTTTGTTCCACCTAAATCAACACCAATTTTATACAATAATAATTTATGAAAAATTGAATGGTTAAGTTTTAGCCCATTGGGGGCATACCGCCGCCACCAGGAGCACCAGATATGGCAATTACATCATCGATTCTAAGAATCATACATGCTGCTTCAGTTGCGGATTTGATTATTTGTTCTTTAACTACAATCGGTTCTACAACATCAATTGCTAACATATCAGCAATCTTTGTATTTCTAGCATCAATTCCAGTCCATTTATGACCTTGGTTTTGTTTTGCTCTTAAATTAGCCATGGTATCAATTGGATCCATTCCTGCATTTTCAGCAATAGTCAAAGGGATAATTTCTAATGCTTCAGCATATTTTTTAATTGCAAGTTGTTCTCTTCCATCAAAATTATCAGCCCAATCTTTGAGTTGAGAGGCTGCATATGATTCTGGGGCACCGCCACCTGCAACGATTTCAGGTTTTTCAATTACATCTTTAACCACCATTAGAGAATCATGGATAGAACGATCAACCTCATCTATTACTCGTTGAGAACCACCACGAATTAACATTGTAACGGATTGTGGATGTTTACAACCTTCAATGAAGACCCATTTATCAGATTCAACTTTCTTTTGTTGAGCCAAATCGGCAGAGCCAAGATCTTTCTCAGTTAAATCATCTAAACTGGCAATTACTCTACCACCAGTTGCCTTTGAGAGTTTAATCATATCACTTTCTTTTACACGTCTAATTGCCATTATTCCATATTTAGCAAGATAATGTTGTGCAATATCATCAATGCCTTTTTGACAAATCAAAACATTAGCACCGACATCATGTAATTTATCAACCATTG
>Ga0114996_10006645_pt1 | contig 13259 bp, 9 predicted proteins | sample ArcticOcean_MG_C_4_FD_87039 | JGI IMG/M metagenome (GOLD analysis project Ga0114996, IMG submission 87039) | Marine microbial communities from western Arctic Ocean - ArcticOcean_MG_CB4_134 | ecosystem: Environmental > Aquatic > Marine > Oceanic | place: Arctic Ocean: Canada Basin | collected... | reverse complement strand
AGCGATTATCGAAGAAATGCTTCGTCATGGCGTCGTTGACCGCCACGATGGGGAAAAGCAACACACCTTCGTTAGCCATCGCACGCAGACGAATGACGCCGGTGGTGGTTTCCTCGGTTCCTCCGATGACGCCCGCGGCGACCTCTTTGCGGTCGGTATGCAGTGCGTGGACCAGGTCGGCGCCGTCGTCCATCGTCATGTGGGGTTTGTGGTCGAGCGCGGCAGTGAGGTGAGAGTAGTAGCTATCGTTATCCTCTCCCTTGACCGCGTAAACGGAAATGCCGTAATCGCTGACCAGCGAGGCGGCGACATCGTCCTGCGTGGAAAGCGGATTGGACGCGCAGAGCACGACGTCGGCGCCACCGTCTCTGAGAGCAATGGCCAGGTTGGCGGTCTCTGTCGTCACGTGCAGACAGGCCGAAACGCGGATGCCCTTCAGGGGCTGATTTTCAGCGAATTCCTTGCGGATAGACTTCACAACGGGCATCCATTCGGATGCCCATTCGATACGTTTCTTGCCGCCCGCGGCTAGGTTCAAGTCTCTTACGTCGCAGGGGGTCATGGTTTCTGTTGGCATAGTTCCTCGGAATTGATTGTAGTTTTGTACAGAAGTGTTACAGACGACAGGACAGAGGCATGGACCCCAGTCCACGCTTCTCTAGAAAGGCGCGGCGCGGGAATCGTGACACGCGGCTCGCGAATTAAGCTTTAGCCATCGAACCGCCGGCCTCAAATTTCAGGACCTCGGCTTTATCGGTTTTCTCCCAGGTGAAACCTTCTCCCTCACGCCCGAAATGCCCGTAAGCAGAGGTAGCCGTGAAGATGGGACGCCGCAAGTCCAAATAATCAATGATCCCCTTGGGCGTTAGCGGGAAGGAATTCCTCACGATTTCAGCGAGCTGTCCTTCGTCAATCTGGCCGGTCCCTAAGGTGTCGACCATGACTGAAACGGGATCCACCACTCCGATCGCATAGGCCAATTGGACTTCGCAATGCGTTGCCAGCCCAGCCGCGACGATGTTCTTGGCAATGTGGCGGGCCATGTAGCAGGCCGAGCGGTCGACTTTTGTCGAATCCTTGCCCGAGAAAGCGCCGCCACCGTGCCGTCCCATCCCACCATAGGTATCGACGATAATCTTGCGGCCCGTTAGGCCGGTGTCGCCATGAGGTCCGCCAACCACGAAACGGCCGGTTGGGTTGATGTGGTATTTCGTATTCGCGTCCACCATCGCTCCGGGAATGATGGGCCGCACGACATGCTCGATCACTTCACGCTTGAGCTGCTCCTGCTCGATGCGGTCGCTATGCTGGGTCGAAATCACAATGGCGTCGATGCGCACCGGCTTGCCGCCGTCATACTCGATCGTCACTTGTGATTTGCCGTCCGGGCGGAGGTAGTCCAGCTCGTCGGTTTTGCGAACGTCGGTCAGCTTGCGGCATAGCTTGTGCGCCAGAGCGATCGGCAGCGGCATCAGCTCGTCCGTCTCGTTGCAGGCGTAGCCGAACATCAGCCCTTGGTCTCCCGCGCCTCCGGGGTCAACGCCCATCGCGATGTCAGCAGATTGCTCATCGATCGAGCTGATCACGGCGCAGGTATGACAATCGAAACCGAAATCAGCTTGTGTATAGCCGACATCGCGAATGGTCTCGCGAGCGACCTTGGGAAAATCAGCGTAACCCTTGGTCGTGATCTCGCCGGCGATCATGCAGAGGCCGGTCGTCACCAGCGTTTCGCACGCCACTCGGCCCGTGGGATCCTGTTTGAGAACAGCATCCAAAACCGCGTCGGAAATCCGATCCGCCAGCTTGTCAGGATGTCCTTCAGTTACGGACTCCGAGGTAAACAGATGCTTATCAGTTCGTGCCAACCGTGATCCTCCAGAGAAAATTCGATGCGGGCTGCAGGGCTTTACTTTGAGGCGCCCCTGCGAAGTCGCGGGAAGGAAGCGACCTTGATAGCCACTCTCTTGTCAAGTTAACAAAATTGACGTCAACCCGTCAATGAATCTTCCCCCGTCAGGTGGCTAGCCATGCGGGCTGGCGACACCCGGCTACGCATTTCCGGCCGCCTCGGCCCGGTCCAGCGGCGTCACCGGGTCAATAAACAACCAAGACACAGCGCCAATAAAGTAGATCGCCGCCGAGACATAGAACGTGATGATCCAGTTGTCTCCGGTCCAGCGCAAAATGTAGGCGACCATGGGCGGCGAAACGAAGCCGGCTATATTACCAGCCATGTTCATCGATCCCGAAAGACTGCCGGCGTATTTGCCGCCGACGTCCATGCAAGCGCCCCAGGCGGGCGGCATCGCGAGGTCATTCGAAAATGAGGCAAGCCCCATGGCGACCATGGCCCAGACCGGCTCACTCAAGTAAACCGAGACGATGAGCAAGGCACCGGCGCCGGCGCATCCCAGCACTCCCATAAAGCGGCGTGATCGGCGAGCGCCACCCATCTTGCGGTCCAAATAGGTGAGCAGGTAGCCGCAAACCAGTGACCCAAGCCCGCCGAAAAACAATGGCATTCCCGCAAGAAACGCGGATCGCTCCATCGTCTGCCCGCGCGCTTCCTGAATGTAAGTAGGCAGCCAGGTGATGTAGAAATACCAGCCGTAGGCCATGCAAAAATACTGCACCCACAGCAGCCATACCGTCCGCGAACGGAAGAAGCGCCCCCAAGGCACATTGCCGTGCCCCGCGGCGGTTTCCTCCGCACCTTCGAGCAGCGACAGCTCGGCTTCGTTGGGCCCTTTGTGATCGCGAGGATTATCACGGTACCAGCGCCAAAAAAACACCGCCCAGACGATGCCGATCAGGCCAAAGATTTCAAATGCTTGCCGCCAGGAAACATATTGAAGAAGCGCGACCACCAGCAGCGGAGAAAAAGCGCCGCCCCAGCGAGCGCTCATCCACATGATTCCTTGCGCCCTGACACGCTCGGGCTGGGGAAGCCAAGTGGTGAATGTTTTCGTGAGAACCGGAAACCCGCCGCCCTGCCCGACGCCAAATAACAGCCGCGCGCCAATGAGCGTGGACTGGCTAAAAGCCAAGCCCGTCGCGGCCGTGAATACCGACCACCAGACGACGATACTGGTGAGGACGCGGCGGGGGCCGATCCAGTCGCTCATCCAGCCGCCAGGAACTTGAAACAGAAAGTAGCCCAGCGAGAACGCCGAGAATGCCCAACCCATCTGAACCCGCGATAACCCCAGCTCTTCAGTGATCAAAGGCGCGGCCTGGGAGATCGACACGCGATCGATATACGTGATGACCGACAGAGTCGCGGCGCAGAAGATGACCCAATAGCGGGTGTGAGTGGGTGCGGAGGGTCCTGCGTGTGGCGAGGTATTACTCATGGCGCTATGTGCCTCCCGACTATGCTGTCGGCGTCTGATTATAGCCCAGTTCGCGACTGCGTTTTTGTCAAAGCTCAAGACGCCAAGCTGGCCTAGCCGGTCTTACCTATTCCGCTTACTCCATTCCGCCTAAACCATTCTGCCTACTCCAGGAGCGTCAGCTTCACAAAGCGCAGGTCCATGACCTGCTTGCCCGCAATGTCGCTTGCTTGCAGCGTTAGCTCGCCGCGGCCTTGCTTCATCTCAAGAACACCCAGCCGCAGCGGCTTGAAGTCTTTCACGTACGACTCACCCTCTCGCGGCGTGCGGTCGTTCTCGGCGCCGAGCAGCGGCGGGTCGTGCGCCTCGCTCACCTTGCCTGGTACTGCGGCGCCGTTGAAGCTCAGCTCGAACGTCGAACCAACGTCGTCGGGGGCGCAAGTGTAGTAGACAACCGCTTCGTAGCGGCCGCTCGTGGCTACCTCGATGTCCCAGGTCATGCGGTCTTCCGCACGGGTCCAGTTGGGGAAGAAGGAACAGTTGGGCGCCCGGGCGCTGCGCTTGACTCCGCCATGCGGCACACCGTCGCGCGCCGGCAACCAGGTCGCCGGAAACTCGCGATAGCCGACCGGGAAAGGCCGGTCGTCGTCCCGCAGCCCTGGCAGCAGTTCCCGGCTCCATTCGTCGCGGGCATCGGACAAGCGTTTGGCGATCTCCGGATGCTCGCTTGCGATGTTGACATGCTGCCCCGGGTCGGCCGTCATATCGAAGAGTCCGCCGTCGGAGCCCAGCCGGTGCTGCTGCGTTCGCACGCTGACCTTGCCGCGCCAATGCGAGAAAATCGTGCGGCCCGGCCGAGTGTAACCGACGAGTCCGAACAGCAGCGGCTTGAGGCTGACTCCATCGAGTGGCTTATCGCCCGCGATCTCGACCCCGGCCAGGTCGGCGAACGTCGGCAGCAGGTCGATCGCGGCGGCGACTTCCGTGATCTTCGTCCCCGGCCGAATATGTCCTGGCCAGCGCATCAGGGCGGGAACTCGCGTGCCGCCTTCATCGGTTGACCCCTTGCGTCCTTTCATGCCGCCGTTCCAGCGCCAACTGTTGGGGCCGTTGTCGCTGAAGTAGAGCACGATCGTGTTCTCGGCCAGCTTCAGATCGTCGAGCTTTTGCAGCAGGCGGCCCACGTTCCAGTCGATATTCTCGACCATGGCCAGCGCCGCGCGGGTCTTGGGGACGTCCTCTGATTCGGCGTCGCGGTTGCGCATCTCCAGTTCCAGATTCTCGAACTTCTTGTAGAAGCGCTCGGGAACTTGCATCGGCGAGTGAGGCGTGTTGTAGGGCAGATAGCACAGGAAAGGCTGGTCTCTATTTTGCTCTACAAATTCCAGGGCATGGTCGGTGAGGTCGTCGATGATGAATCCCTTGCCCCGCACAAGCTGGCCGTTGTGTTCGAGAATCGGGCTGAAGTAGTTGCCCCAATGGCCCGAAGGAAATCCATAGTACTCGTCGAATCCGCGGGCGTTGGGGTGATAGGGATACTGCGAGCCGTTGTGCCATTTGCCGAACGCTCCGGTCGCATATCCCGCTGCTTTGAACACATCGCCGAGGGGCTTTTCGTCCAGATCCAGACGCTCGCCGCCGGCCGAGGTGCTGTAGACGCCACCGCGCGCGTGATAGCGTCCCGTGAGCAACTCGGCTCTCGTTGGCGAGCAGACGGGGGACACGTAGAAGCGGTCGAACAGCGCCCCGTCACGGGCCAAGGAATCAATGTTGGGGGTGGAGAGGTTCGTGTTTCCGTTAACGCTTAGGTCGCCCCATCCCTGGTCGTCGCTTAAGATGATGACGATGTTCGGCTTCCGCTCAGCGCTGGGCGCCTCGGTACTCGGCACAGAGCAGGACAGCAGACTAGCAAGTGTGGCCGCGACGGTAGCCGCGGCGGGAGTGAATCTTTTCATGACGCTGCGATTCTAGCAGCCCGGACAGAGCCCAGAGCGCAAGCGACGGGTCAGCGACCGAAATGCAAAAATCCTGTTAGAAACCCACGCCCGCGTCCCGCCCCGACTAAAATAGACACATGCCGTTCCCGATCCACCGCCCGAGGAGACTTCGCGCCAACGAACTGCTTCGCAGCGCGGTAAGGGAGACGCACCTCGCCCCGGCTGATTTCGTCTACCCGCTGTTAGCCTGTCCCGGTGAAGGCGTCAAGCGCGAGATTGAAGCCATGCCCGGCAACTACCAAATGTCGGTAGACCAGATCGTCGAAGAATGCCGCGATGTAGCCTCTCTCGGCATTCCAGCGGTTATCTTGTTCGGCCTTCCCGAGTCGAAAGATCCCGAGGGATCTGATGCCTATGCCGACGACGGCATCGTGCAGCGCGCCATTCGGGCCATCAAGAGCGAGGTCAAGGACCTGCTGGTCATCGCCGATTGCTGTTTGTGCGAATACACCAGTCACGGCCACTGCGGCCACATCGTCGATCAGGATGTGGACAACGATGCCACGCTCGCACTTCTGAGCAAGGCCGCTCTGGCACAAGCCGCCGCCGGAGCCGACATCATCGCGCCGTCGGACATGATGGACGGACGCATCGGTGCAATTCGCGAAACGTTGGACGAGAACGGCCGCAAAGACATTCCGATCCTGGCCTACTCCGCCAAATATGCGTCGGCGTTTTACGGCCCGTTTCGGGAAGCCGCCGACTCGGCGCCGCAATTCGGCGACCGGCGCAGCTACCAAATGGATCCGGCCAACCAGCGCGAGGCGATGCGCGAAATCGAGCTGGATATCGAGGAAGGGGCCGACATGATCATGGTCAAGCCCGCGATGCCGTATCTGGACGTCATTTATCGCGCCAAACAGGAGTTCGATCTGCCCGTCGCCGCTTATCAAGTCAGCGGTGAGTACTCGATGATCATGGCCGCGGGCCGCAACGGCTGGGTTGATCAGGAGCGCGTGATGGTCGAGTCGCTCACTTCGATCAAGCGAGCGGGCGCGGACTTGATTCTGACCTACTTCGCCAAAACGATGGCCCGGATGCTCTGATCCCCGTGGATACCCAGAATCCAAATCGTGAAGCGGGCGCTCGGCCTCATTCGAAGGGCGCTCGGGAATCGGCGTGCGCGGCCTGGGTTAGGGCTCAGCGGCTATCTCATTTTTTAACCCTGACCGTGCTTTGGCTATTCGGCCTGGCATTCCTGCCGCCCTCGGCCGCCGCCGCGAACTTAGCGGACGACATTGCCGAGATCCTGACAGCCAAGGTCGCCCAACGCGCTTTCTGGGGAATCAAAGTCGTCGACCTCGAGACCGGGGAGGGAGTGTACGAGCGGAACGCTGAAAAGTTGTTCATGCCCGCTTCCAACACGAAGCTATTTTCAACAGCCCTGGGCCTGTTTCGGCTGGGCCCAGAGTATCTATATACGACGAGTATAGTTTCAGAAGGGTCTTCACTCGACGGCGTTCTGACGGGCGACCTGATTATCTTGGGAGGCGGGGACCCGAATCTCTCCGCGCGCATCATCCCTTACGACCCGGAGGACGAATTCAGCAAGGATCTGCTGCTCCCCATCAAGGAACTTGCTACACAGATAGTAGATAGCGGTATCAGCAAGATCGATGGGGACATTGTTGGCGACGACACCCGCTACGTTTGGCAAAAATACCCGCCCGGCTGGTCGATCGACGATGCCGCCTGGGGCTATGGAGCGCCGGTTAGCGCGCTTTCATTCAACGACAACCTGGTCAAGCTTCGGGTACTTCCAGCGTTGATGTCTCACTCACTGGCCCGGGTTACCTTTAAGCCGGACATTCCCTACCTGTCGCTGGAAAACGGCCTCTGGACCGCCCCCACGCGGACGGTCGCCAAGGGTCTCAATCTCGGCCGCGATCCGGGGTCGCGAAAACTGAATCTTTGGGGTGACATCTCGATTCGCTCCCGCGGCAGGACGCTTTCGATTGCCGTCGATGACCCGGCGCTGTTTACGGCAGTGGCGCTGCAGCACGAACTTGAGAGCAAGGGAGTTGAGGTCACCGGGGCGCCCACGGCCAGGCACGCTCTGCCGCACGAGTTCGCCAGCCTGAAGCGGATTCGGGAACCCAAGGTCAAGACCTATACCACGAAACTGGCCGAGCTACAGTCGGCGGCCTTGATCGAGAGCCTGCGCATCATCAATAAAGAGAGCCTGAACCTGCATGCCGAGATGCTTCTCCGTGAAGTCGCCTTGCGGCAGCGCGGAGTTGGCAGCATCGAAGCGGGGCTATTGGATCTCCAAGACTTCTTGAAAGAAGCCGGTCTTAGCTCAGACGAGTTTCAGTTGAACGACGCCTCCGGGCTGTCGCGGAAGAACCTGGTCAGCCCGGAAGCGGCCGTGAAGCTGCTCAGCTACATTTGGGACTCCCCTCACCGCGACGACTTTGTCAGCACCTTGCCGCTGGCCGGCGAGGACGGTACGCTCGATTGGCGATTCTCGAAGACTTCGGCCCGGGGCTTGATTCGCGCGAAAACCGGCACGCTCGCTCACGTCACGGCAATCTCGGGCTACGCCACGACGCAAGACGGGCGCCACCTGGCGTTCTCGGTGATGACGAACAATTACGGCGTGCAGGCATCGTACGTTCGGAGCCTGGTTGACAAGATCTGTGTCGCGCTGATTCGGCCGCTGCCCAAGCCGGTTGAGGGAAGTGGGATCGAGAGCGATACGGCCGAAGGCAGTTCGACACCCGTTCCCCCGCGGCCTTCGAGCCCGTAAGGCGCCGTGTCAGAGCCCAGAGCGTAAGCGACGGGTCAAGCCGCCCCGCTGGCTTGTTACTCTTGTTTGAACCAGCCTGCTACTCTTGTTTGAATAATGACACGATCCGAATTTCTCTCCCTCGTAATCTCCGGCGCCGGCGCGGCCGGCTGCGCCGCCCCAGCTCCCGAGCCAGAGCCTAAACCTAAACCCCGAAAGCTCGTCTTGATCGCCGGCAAGCCCAGCCACCCGCCAGGCACGCATGAGTTTCGCGCCGGGTCGTTGATTCTTGAGGCGCGTCTGCGGCAGGTCCCCGGCTTGATCGTCGAGCGCTACGACCAAGGCTGGGTCGACGACGATGCGACGCTCGATGACGCTGACGCTCTCGTCATCTATTCGGACGGAGGCGGCAAGCACCCCGCGGTGGAAGACGGCCGCCTCGCTTTGATCGACTCGCTAGTTCAACGCGGTATGGGGTTTGGATGCATGCACTACGGCGTCGAAGTTCTCGCTGATGACGCGGGCGAAGAATTCCAGCGCTGGATCGGGGGCTACTACGAGCACGAGTACTCGTGCAACCCGATCTGGACGCCCAGCTACGAAAGCTTCCCCGACCATCCGGTTAGCCGCGGCGTGAAGCCCTTCGCCGTGGAGGATGAGTGGTACTTCAACATGCGGTTCCAAGCCGGGTTCAGCGCTGACGGCCCGTCGGAATCCGGCGGCATGAAGTTCACTCCGGTCCTGGTCGCCAAGCCAAGCGACGAGACGCGCGACGGCCCCTACGTCTACCCGGATGGCCCCTACGATCACGTCCAAGCGGCCAAGGGGCGCAACGAGACGATGCTATGGGCCGTTGAGCGTTCCGACGGCGGCCGCGGCTTCGGCTTCACCGGCGGCCACTTTCACAAGAACTGGCAGAACGACGACTATCGCAAGGTGGTCCTCAACGCACTGTGCTGGACGGCGGGGATGGACATCCCCGCGGAGGGCGTCGCCTCGCGGGCGGTTGACGACGGGGAAATCGCCCAGAACATGGACCCGAAAGGCTAGCTCGGGTTAGGACGGGTTAGTCTTGGGCGTCGTGAATCAATGGGGTCGGTTTAAACCGAAAACGTTCGCCCTCGATGCTGCCCAATCAAGATTTGGAACAGCCGGTGGGCGATCAGCTCGTGAAGCGACAGCAATTCCCGATTGGCTTCCACGATGTCGTCGACATCGCCGGAGCCCCCGCCGCCCTCTTTCAGCGCATCGGTCGCTTCGGCGATCACGGGGTCGGAAATCGCTTCTCCGGCCATCTCCCACAAGGTGATGAAGCGATCGACGGACGTCGGGAAACTGATCTTGAAAACGCCGTGGTTGCTGGTGGTCCGGGGCGGCTTGAAGTCGAGGTTGAAAGGACCTTCGTAACCGTGCGAGCGCAGCAGAACAAGCACGTTCAGCCAGTCCAGCGGATTGACCAGGCCGACTCCCAGATCGACGTCATGTTTCTGTGGGTAGCCGTCGTTGATGTCGAAATGCCATAGCTTGCCGCATAGCAGGACTCGCGCCAAGACGGCACGGCAGGCCGCTCCCCACATCAGCTCATGAAGGTATTCGGGATTGAGACCCACCATCTCGGGATGCTTTAGCAAGCCGCTGCTAATGAACGCCAGCATGGCATCACTTGACGGCAGGATGATCTGCGAGACCGGCTCGAAAGGTTTCGCTTCCAGGCAATGCTTGAGCGTGGGGCGTCCCTTTGCTTTCGCGACTTCGATGTCTTTCTCGCAGGCGGCGTTGAGGCCGTCGGCGAACCAGCGCAGCGTCTGTGTTTCATCGATCGCACCCTGCAGCATGTAGCCCAAAGTCCCTGGCCAGTAGACGGCGTATTCGGCACCCAACTCGTGTCCGATTTCCACCGTGTTTTCCAAGCGCCGTGCGGCGTACTGGCGGACCTCGGGAGCCTCGGCCGCCGCGCTGGCGGCGAATACCGGGTGAAAGAAGGTCTCGCATGTCACCATCGAGCAGCGAACGCCGTTTTCGGTCAGCGCTTTGTTGATCCGCTCGACGATTTCCCATTGACCATCGGTGAGCAGCGTGTCGGTTGGAATCACGTCGCTGTCGTGAGTGGCCCAGCAGGGGATGCCGATCTCGCCCAGGTTACGGATGACCTCTTCGAAGCTGACTGGAGCCCGGGTCGGGGCGTGGAAGAGCGCCTGCCCCTCGTATGCACCAGCCCACTGCGGGCCGCTGATGTAATACTTACGCCGCTGCTCGGGCGTGTAGCTGCCGCCGCAGGCGTCGGTGAGGCGGTTGATGAGTGATTTTTGTTCTTCGCGGGCGATAGCCATAAGAACAAGTAGAACGCCCAGACAGGTTGGCCGTCAAGTGTCAATAGCTTCTTTCTGCATGGGCTGAGTGGTATCTTTAGAAAAGAACGATGCTGGACGTTAAACAAGCGGTACAGAAATCAGCGGACTATCTGCGAGGCGTTGAATTCTCAGCGCCGCAAGAGTTGCGCGTCGAAGAGGTGGAACTGTCGGATGACGAGGGTTGTTGGGTAGTCACACTGGGTTTTAGAGGCGACCAACTGGTAGTTAACGCCGATAGGTCCGCTGGTACCCTCTTTACTCAGCCTCGACCGATTGCCCATCCCCGGTACAAGCGCGAATACCGAGTCTTCCGAATTCGATCTCAAGACGGTGAACTGAGGGGTATGAAGAAGAGGGTTGAGAGTGATTGGTGAATGGGAATCTCGCGCGCGTCAATACGCCGATCACCCGCTCGTTATTGATACCAACCTTCTGCTGCTATTAATTGTCGGCGCGACGGACCCAGTCGCCATCTCGAAGTTTGCACGAACAGATGACTTCAATCGTGGAGACTTCGACACCGTCGTAAAAATCGCCGAGTTTTTCGCTGTCCGCAGGGGGCTTCTGACAACTCCCCACGTTTTGGCGGAAGTCAGCAATTTCTTGCGCCGCGGAGCGAAATTCCGCTCAACCCTCGCTGCATTTGTTGTGACTCGGACTGAGGAGCACTGTGAGCCTGCAAAGCATCTCGTGCAAGACAGGCTCTTTCCCGCTATTGGGCTGACTGATGTCGGATTACTGGCGATGGCGTGCCGCCAGCACTGTGTTCTGACCACGGACGGTGGGCTGGCTGCGGCAATCTACTCGGGCGGCGGAGCAGTTATTAACTACAATCACATTCGCTTCGAGAAGATCTGACGGGCAATTGGAATGTCCCTGAAACGACAACGATCAGTTTCTCCATAACGGAACCGGCTTTCGCCAGCCGAGCGGGTGGCCAAGAAAAAGTAGCGTAGTTTCCCCGCTGCAAGTTGCCGCTGCTTTCCTGTAACATCCATAGCATGAAACGACGTACGCTCATCAGCACCGCCGCGCAAGGACTTGCCCTGGCTGGCGCGGCGCCCTTGGCGGCGGCCTCCGGCAAATGGTCGGACCCCTTCGCCGAAAAACTTCGCGATGACTTTCTGGGCCATTGGCGAAGCACGAGCGAATACTCACTCGAAGTTCTCGAAGCCATGCCCGCTAAGGAATTCGGCTTCAAGCCGGACGAACAACAGCGCACCTTCGGTGAGCAACTAGAACACCTCGCTATCGCGAATGCGATGTATTTTGTTCGCTTTGAAAAAGATGCCGCCGGAGGGTCCCCCCAGCCCCCAAAAACACTAACGAAGGATACGCTGCGCGAGTTTCTCACCAAGAGTTTTGGTTACGTCGAAGCCGTGCTCACCAGTCTTAGCGAGGAAGACTTCCTGCGCCGCGACGTTCAGATGAAATTCCGCGCGGCGCCGCACACCGCACAGGACATCTTTTTGCGGGCATACATGCACACAACTCATCACACCGGGCAGATCGTTACTTATCTGCGCCTGAAAGGAATCACTCCGCCGCGCTGGCGGTTTCCTCCCAATGGGGACGCCTAGCCCGCGCAAGCTGGTGCATGAAAACTCGGGAAAGCCGGATTGGAAGGCAAGAAAGAATCGAGGGCAATAGCATGTGCAGGAACATCAAGAAATTGCGCCAGCCGGATCGGGTTCCTAGCGATGAAGAGCTGCGGCTGGCGGGGCTGCAGTTCGTGCGTAAGGTGAGCGGCTATCGAGTGCCCGCCGCCGTTAACGAGGCGGCATTCAATACCGCCGTGGAAAAGGTTGCCGCGGCGACTCGGGAATTGTTTGATCACCTTGTTGCGCGAGGCATGGGTGTCGCGCGAGGAGCTTCCGCGGATTTTTCTAACGGTGCCGTAGCGTCGAATCGATTGGGAGCTAAGCCGCGCTAGCCCGAGATAACTGAGCTAATGCGTGCTAAACCGGGCTAGTTGAGCGTGGACTTCCTTCCACGCCTCGGTCGGGTCACTTGAAATTTTGTTGTGAGTCTGGATATGGAAATTCCCCCTAAGCAGCTGGCGGCTATATTGCTGCTGGCCGGAATTCTGCTAGTTGCGCCGGTGAGTGCTCAAGCCGCCGAGCGGCCCTTGAACGTCATCATTGTGCTCGTCGACGATCTGGGCTGGATGGACCTCTCCTGCCAAGGGTCGGACTTCTACCGCACTCCCAATATCGACAAGCTGGCCTCAGGTGGAATGCGATTCACCAACGGTTATGCGGCTTGCGCGGTTTGCTCGCCGACACGTGCGGCCCTGATGACAGGACGCTACCCAGGGCGGCTTGGCATCACCGACTGGATTCGGGCTGATTTTCAGCTCGGGGCGCGCCAGGGGTCCAACGTCAAAGACGCACCAGGATTCCACGACGGAGGTAAAGCCTTGATCACTCCGGTCAACAACATGCTTCTGCCCCACAGTGAGATCACCCTGGCGGAGTTAGTCGAGCCGCTCGGCTATCGCAGCGCGTTCATCGGAAAATGGCACCTGGGCGGAAAAGGCTACCTGCCGACCGATCAGGGATTCGACCTGAATTTCGGCGGCTGGGACTACGGTCAGCCGCCTTCCTATTTCGATCCCTACACGCTCGGTCAGCGGCTGCCGCAAGGCATCCCAACGCTGGCTCCTAGAAAAACAGGCGAGTACCTGACCGACCGCGAAGGCGACGAAGCCGTCCGTTTCATTCGCGCCAACGCCGGCAACTCAAACACCGGCAACTCAAACACCGGCAACTCAAACACCGGCAACTCAAACGACAACGCCAAGCCTTTCTTGCTCTACCTGGCGCACTACGCCGTCCACACCCCGATT
>Ga0114996_10006643_pt1 | contig 13263 bp, 14 predicted proteins | sample ArcticOcean_MG_C_4_FD_87039 | JGI IMG/M metagenome (GOLD analysis project Ga0114996, IMG submission 87039) | Marine microbial communities from western Arctic Ocean - ArcticOcean_MG_CB4_134 | ecosystem: Environmental > Aquatic > Marine > Oceanic | place: Arctic Ocean: Canada Basin | collected... | reverse complement strand
TGAACCCGAAATGCTATGTGTGGAAGGCCAAAGGCGAAGAGATTCTGGCAAAAATTAAACGCGCTCGCGAGAAATTGTCGGGCAATTAGTTTTTAGAAGCTTATTTGTGAGTCAGGACACTAGGGATAGCCTTCGTCAAGGCGACAGGCATTGGATACGCGATTTTCAACAAAGCGCCTCGATGGCGGGTCGAGTTTATGCTTGGCGCGTACGGGCAGGTCATCTGCATCCTTCTCCTGGCCTTGGCCGCAACGACATCCGTTGAACCAATCTTAGTATATATCGCGGTATTTATTGGCGTGCTTTCCCTACTCAAATCCGTAGTCGCGATCCTGACTGCGTTCGGGGAGCGGACGGCTCGTAACTCCTAACGGCAACCCCTTGGTTCAACGGTATTCGGTATCCAATACCCGCCTTGCTGTAAACGGTCGCCGTGGGCTTCTCAGCGCCCTTCTCCCACACGCACAGCAACTCCGTATCCTCGTCATAATAAACCACCGTCAGGCGGGCGAAAAACAGGCGAACACCAGATAGGTAAACATCGGACTTATGCACGAGAATGCCCTCTGAAATCGGCTTCCCGACCTGCTCGCTGAAAAATCTGGTCACCTGCTCGGCGGTTAGATCGCCCTCGTAGGCCCGCAGTTGCTCGGCTACGGATTTCTCGGAGCCGTCGAATATGGCAATCAGGAAAACATCTTTATCAGAATCCACCGGCCAACCGTAGATGCCTTTTCCTGGCTGCTCGACGGAAGGCGTCCCGAACAATTCCGTCATTTCGTCTAGGGACTGCCCGATCGTCGCCTGCAAAACGCCGGGGTAAGCCGCTATCGATATCAGGAGAAGAAAGCGCCTGATCATTTCCAGACGATTGAGGGTAAGGGGCAGATTAGCAAGTGTGACGCCACTCTCTCCTTGGCCGTCTGGTCCAACCCGTCCCATCAAACCCCGTCCTCGGGCGTCCTACGCCCCCACCGCCTTGCAATCCCGCCCGCGCTGGCGCTATCTTTGCCTTGGGCGGGTTGGGCGGTCCGCCAGGCAAAACACTGAAACGGAGGAACAGGCATCATGGAAATGGAAGAACGGATAAAGCGGCTTGAATCAAACAACCGATTGTTGGCTATTGGGGTGTTCGCGCTGGTGGCTGTCATTGCGGCGCTTGTCACCGCTATGGTGGTGAAGGTAATGCCTGATTATGAGGCACGGTTGAATGCGCAGGCCAATCACTATGATTTAGCCCTTGGCGACCTGAGGTCCGACATTGACGCTGGGCAGACTCAAAAAGTCGTGAGGGTATCGCTTTTCCAAGTTGTAGATGAAGATGACAACGTACTGGCCATATTAGGAGGTCAATCGGGGATCGGTGGGGCCGTTACCACGTTCGACGGCAATGGTAATACTTTGGTTGCACTAGGGGCGTCAGAGATCTACGGGGGTTGGGGCGGATCAATATCAACCTACAATTCCGCCGGTAACGTTTTCGTGCGCATTGCCAACACGACAGAGGGTGACGGCACGGCATCGACCTATGATGGCAAGGGCAGTAGGATGGTGGCTTTGGGGGCCACTGGGGTGGAGGGCACGGGCGCGATCTCCATGTTTAACGGCAAGGGAACACCATTGGTGTTGATTGGCGGCACAGATACCGGCAATGGCTCGCTATTCACCTACAACGGCAATGGAAATGAATTGGTTGCGCTGAACTCAGTTGAGGACAGCAATGGTACTGTATCTATTAACGATGGCAAAGGAACACAGTTGGTTCTGATTTCTTCAACAAAAGATGGAGAGGGTGCAATCGGAACCTTCAACCGTGCTGGCGAGGTGAAGAACAAGTGGCCGTGAGTGGCGGGGCCTTTAGTCTTTAAAATGATAAGAATCTACCAAACTGAAAAGGACGCTGAGTTTGCTCGTGTACGAAGCAGTGTGACGATTAAGGCAGACGCTGAAGCGTATTGGCATTTTGGTCATAAGATTATGTGGGGTGGATATCGGAGATTTCTGAAGGAAACACATGGGATTGAATACGCAGCCTCCGGGGAGGCGGTAATGAGCGTACTTGATCAACCTGAATTGTTTGAGGAATATTTGAAAGGTGCCGACAAGTTCGAAGAATGGAATGGTCAGTATTTCATGTGGAAACCGGAGAATAAGCCATTTACGGGAGAGATAGAATTGTATGAACTGGAACCTTCAGACACGGTGATGTTGCTCAATGAATATTTGGCGCTGTCTAGAAATGGCCCACTCAAAGCGTTCCTCAGGGCGCTCCGTGGCAAATAGTCGATTTTTGCTTAATCTGTTTCGGATAATGTCTGAAATCAAGGGAACAGGTGATTTCTCGAACAGGCTAAATCTCGTCAGGGGCCAATCGCCTAAATGAGGGCGAACCCTTACCACTATGGCCCGTTAATTCGTATTCGCCATTGCCTATCCCGGTTTGTCCAAAATCGTACAACCTCCCACTACCTGATTTTTGCAGGACTCTGATAGATCCGTGGTCCAGCCAAACTCTGTAAGGAGCTTCATCCCGTTCACCAATCCCGTAACCGACTACCAAGCCGACCGCCAGAAAGATGAGACAAAGAATTAGCTTCTCTTTAACGATTCCTTTCTCCACTAACTCATCGATTGTTGAATTGCTCGGCGGGAATGTTTCCTTCATCGTGCCTTTTCCTTTTGATGCGTGAACGTCCGGTGAAAGATTATCCTGTGCTTCGGTCAACGCAAACCGGAATCCAAGAATACGGCATCTTCATTCCCCCAGGCACTAACCCCTGCCCGCCGGATAGCGCCGAGCGGCCCCTTTTCTCAATCTTAATCTGGGTGGTCTATACCATTACCAATGAAACGGGTGGCGGAATCGTTCACCCCCTCCCCCGTCCCTCGGCCAGACAGTCCTATATTGTCCTATCAAATATAGGCATTCCTATCAAGTATTTTGCCGCCTAATACCCTCTACGGGTAACCGGATTGAATCAACCGAACAAGCCTATAACCCTTTATCTAAACGCTATCCCGCATATATAACGGCCTCAATCGGGATACCCACCCCAAGCAGGGTAGACGACTTCAAGTCCCGTCTATCCCGCCACTTTTTCCGGTCAAACGGGGCCTGCGCGCAAGCGGCAAGGCTTGGAACAGAGATCTGCGATTCTCATTTTCAGAATCGATAGAAACCCATTTGTAGAAAAACGCTTCGCCAGGCACCTCCACCCAAGGTAGTTCTTCATAACTTGGCGGGGCAGTTTTGCGCGCCCAATCCAGAAAACAGAGCGGCTTGTTTCCCGGACTACCGCCGTCCTCGGAAGCGCTCATCGCCACGGCGGTCGGCACAAGCAACTCCTCGTATGCATAAGGAAATAAAAAGATGGCTTTGCGGGTCGACCGGGAAATCAAAAAGGTAAGGTCATAAAAGAGTTGAGATTGTGGAAGCTTGACCGCGGCAAGGGTCCGAGCGACATCACGGTCAAATACCACACCTTCGTGCTGACCTTTACAGATACGGCCTGAACCGAATCGTCGGTACAAAGCACGGCGACCGCTGAGCGCTCTTCTGAAACAGCGTATGGTAAAATCCGTCCTGCCGTAGGCAAGCGGCACGGCGTTGTGCCGGAAAGGACCCCGCCGAGCCTCCTCACCAAAACCAGAGACCAGTTTCACGCAATTGAAGGGAAGGAGGAGAAACCGCTGCGCTTTGCTGTTGGCCAGAGCATAACCCACAGTGTCGACTATGGCGTGAGCAATAAATCCATGCCGCGTGTAGAGGCACTTCTCATTGACGATTACAGACGCGCCCGCTTTCCGGGCCCAGGCCAGAATTTTGAGCCGTTCTTTTCTGAACGGTTTACTCACATGCGCGACGATCAGCACATTGCTTTCACCGGCAAGCACGTTTTCGAATAGCTGAATGGCCGCCTCAGCAGTGCCGCATACAAGGATAATGACGGCGACCGGTGGCTCGGGCGTGTTATGCGTTCCAGGATCTGAATTCTGAGTCAAAAACCTCGACCTCCTGCGGTGTTCCCAGCACGTGGACCCGGCTCTCCTCGATTAACTTGAATCCCACAGAATCCGGGCGTGTCTCCAATAGATGGTTGTAGACTGGCGCCACAAAAAGTTCCGTACGCGCGTTTTCTACGTAATCGGCGTACAACTGGTCATACAGCGAAAATTCGGAAAAGTAGTACGCGCCTATCGAGCAAAGGTTACTGACGCGGCGTTTTTCCGTAACTTCAACGACCCGGCCCTGGTCGTCCAAACGGATAAAACTCCAGTGTTCCCCGGGCGCTTCAAAAACGTGTAGGAATCCACCGTAGGCAGCGAAATCGATGGGTAATATCTGTCCCGGCTCAACATAGGTATCGATGTTGTAGATGAGAATCGGTTGATCGAGGTCAACCGCGGGTTTGGCCCGCATCACCGTTTCCGCTTGCCCGGATGTGGGCACGGTAAGCTCCACGACGGCGTGATCGCGGATGCCAAGGGCTTGGCATTTGGCCCTAATCTGTTCACCACTGATCGAACCCCTCCGGCTGACAAACACGAAGCGCCATGTCGCGAAAAAGGCCTGGAGGGATGTCAGCGCCCAGTCCATTAAAGGCCGCTGCCGGGCGACGATCAGGTGTTTGGGCGTCGAAAATCCGGCCTGCGCGAACCTCTGGCCCTGGCCCGCCATGGCGATGATCACCGACGGCGCCATGCTAATCAGCCAGCAACTGGTTGATCTGTTCTTCCGTCAATGAGGTAAACTCGTCCGGTCGCACCGTTCGATCGTCCACATAGAAACCCTTTGGACCTGCCCACGGCTTGCCCACATGTATTTCGTCAAACGGGATGTCGTGCTTTTCCAGCCAGTCGAACAGGACCGGAAGGGTCTTGGCACTGATCTCGCCGGTGTTGTTGTTGAAAGACCGCATGTTGCGGCTTGTATAGAGCACGACACGGTAGCCCTTGCGTTTGTAATCCTTCAACGTTTCCACCACCGGGCCTTTGGGCTTCACATCGGAATAGGTTTCGTTCGGTCCCTTGATTTCGCAAAGCGTTCCGTCTATGTCGATGACTATAGCGTTATTCATTGTTGTATCTCCATGCTTCTCCGCTCTAAGGCCCCCGTGGGCAGCGCTCACCCATCTGCTGATTTGGTATCATGACCCAACCGGTGTCATTTTCAAGATTGATCGCCCGTCATTACAGAACATCGGCTCGTGCGTCCTGCACGGTGCAAATTACTCGAGCTGATCAGCCAAGCGAGGCTGGAGGGAATATCCCGCGAGGTACAGACTCCTGTAATTGCGTGGCGGGAGTCGGACGGCCGCCCCGGTGTTCCCTAAACGCGCTGGGGTGGCCTATTCCGGTCGGTCGCCCGCACTTTCCCGCTTGGAAACACCGAAGGTGCAGCAGCCTCCAATAGGCGGTCGCCGGAGGCCATTGCCGGCGGGCCCACAGGGGGAACAGTGCATGGCGGACGATGTCCAAGGAATGAGGAAGGCGGCGGGATTACGATGAAACACGAAATCCAAAGAGAGGCAGCGAACGAGCAATTTGAGGCATGGTTTCATGAGAAACTAATGGAAGAACCCGACCCTGCGCGCCGCTTGGAGCTGTTCAAGCAATTCGTCCTTTGCTTCGTGAAAGATGACCGCATTAACTCTGTCCTCACACACATCTACAGGCTCGAAAAGATGTGCCTAACCCTCGACGGTGCGGTACAGGCGAGCGCCGAGTTTGATGTTCTCAAGCGACAGTGAGTACTGTGGCCGCCGCGGTTCAATGTTTCCCGTCCTGCCGATGGAATGAAGAACACCATTTAATCCTTTCCTAATCCGCCCGCCTGCTGAAGACTGAGCGGCCATGGCTGGAAAGAAAAATAGAAGTAAGAGGCTCACTCTGATTCTTGGGGCGATGCCGCAGGAACTCGTGGGGATCAGGGATTACCTGGAGAATCCGAAAGAGGGCGAACTGTCAGTCTTTCCTTATCTCAGGGGGCGGCTGCAAGGGCGCGAGGTCGTTGTGGCCTTGACCGGTGTGGGCAAGACGAATGCCTCCATGGTCTGTTCCATCTTCGCGTTCCACTTCTCACCCGCTGAGGTGGTGTTCACCGGAACAGGATCCCGGTTAAACCCGAAGCTGCGAACGGGAGATGTAATTATCGGGGAAAAAACCTGCCATCATGACGTGGGTTCGCTCAATTCCAAGGGGATGCAGTACCGCTCCGTGCGCGGCCCTCTGAAAGGATCGATGACCCCCTGGCAATTCCGCGCCGATCCGCGTTTGTTGCGCCTCGCGAAGGCAGCCGTCAAAACCTACCAGCCTGAGGAAATAACCGCCAACGGGAAAACTTACCTGCCAAAAGTGATCTCCGGAATCATCTGTGCGGGTGACGTTTTCGGACAATCTGAAGCGCGCATCCGGGCCATACGCAAGGAACTGAAAGCGCAACTGATGGAGATGGAGGGTCCGTCCATCGGCCAAGTGTGTCGGCAATTGAAAATTCCCCATCTCGTAATCCGCGGCGGCAGCAATCTCACCCAGGAAAATCCCGGTGACGACTATCGCAAGCTCGGTCCGGTGGCCGCCCACTCGGCCGCCCGCTTCACCCGGCACGTGATCGCGCAATTCTAGGTCCACCCGGGGATTTTTCGGACCGATCCGCCAAATCCGTCTGATCGGACCGATCACTTCCCTCTTTCTCTTATCACTGTTCCCGAGAACCCACCCCATGAAACCATTCGTAAAAGGCGACATCGATGGATTTTTCGCCATCGGGATCGACAACATCGTCCAACTGCTGCTCCTCATGGGCCTCTTGAAGGGTGTGTTGGGGTTCCCTCCGGATATCATTTACGGGCGCATTTTACCGGGAGTGGCGGTTTCATTTCTGGTGGGCAACCTCTTCTACGCCCGCCAGGCGCTCCACCTTGCCCGTAGGGAAGGGCGCGATGACGTGTGCGCCCTTCCCTACGGGATCAACACCATCAGCATGATCGCCTTCGTGTTCCTGGTGATGCTGCCAGCCAAGCAGATCGCCATCATGCAGGGAGCGGCGGACCCCAACAAAATGGCCTGGCAAGCCGGCCTGGCGGCATGTTTCACGACTGGTATTATCGAGTTTCTATGCGCCTTCGCGGCGCCGCGCATCCGAGCCGTGACGCCCCGTGCAGCGATGATCGCGACCATCTCGGGGACAGCGTTGGCCTTTCTCTCCCTGGGGTTCATCCTTCAGCTCTACGCCCTGCCGATCATTGGTCTCCCGACCCTCGCCCTGGTGCTCCTCGTGGTTTACGGAAAAGTCCGTTTTCTGCGCGGCGTCCCCGGCATGTTGGTAGTGGTGACGGTAGGAACGATTGCGGCGTGGATTACCGGCGTGGCGCCGAACCGGGAACACGTGCCATTCGCGGAAGCAGGTTTTTATCTGCCCCTTCCGGTGCTCGGTGATTTCATCTCTGCAGTTAAAGGGAACAACATTATCCCCTACCTCTCTATCATCCTGCCGATGGGATTACTCAGCGGTCTGGCCTCCCTGCAGAACATCGAATCGGCCGCCGCCGCCGGGGATTCATACCCGGAGAAATCCTCTCTCATCGTCAACGGGATCGGTACCGTGGCGGCAGCGTTGTTCGGTTCCACCTTCCCCACCTCCATTTACATCGGGCATCCCGGGTGGAAGGCGATGGGTGCCCGCGCCGGGTACTCCACCTTAAACGGGATTTTTATCACCGTGATCTGCACCACCGGGACGCTCTCGTTCGTCGCCTGGGCGATTCCCATCGAAGCCGGTGTCGCGATCTTTATCTGGATCGGCATGATCCTCGTGGTTCAGGCGTTCGAGGTCACGCCCCGTCGACATTACATCGCGGTGGTCATCGGAATGCTTCCCGGATTCGTCGCGTGGGGAATACTGACAGCGAAGTCGAGCCTCCGCAGCGTCGGTTACGGAATGTCGCCCGAAAAGATCTTTTCCAGCGACATGATTACGGGTTTTCACGCCAACAACCTTTTTATTGACGGGGGATTCGCGCTCGAGCAGGGCTTTCTCTACACCGCCGTTATTCTCTCCGTGATGACCGTTTACATCGTTGATAAGAGGTTTCGCCTCGCCGCGATCTGGGCACTCGTGGCGTCGGCTCTCTGCCTTGTGGGGTTGATGCACGCCTATCGCTTTATCCCGGGCGACACGGTCGTCAACCTGCCCCTGCTCGAAATCTTCAGCAGCGGAGCCCCGTCCTCCCTCAAACTGCTATTTCCCGCGTGGGAGTGGGCTTTGGGCTACGCCCTTGTGGCGGCCGTCCTGTTGCTCGCCTCTGTTCTGCCAAGTGGAACCGATTCCGATGAGGAGGCCGTTCAGTAGTCCAGGCGGCAGAGTGGAAGTGAGCAGTTATCAGTAATCAGTTATCAAAACCCTTCACCGACCACTGATTACCGACAACTCCTCAAACCGCCTCGTCACCATGCTCTCCGGTTCGAATCCGGACCGCGGCCTCAATAGGTATGATAAAAATCTTTCCGTCTCCAATCTTACCGGTGCGAGCGGCCCCTTTGACCGCTTCAACCACCTTGCCCGTGAGATCGTCCGGAACAGCTACTTCGACCATCACCTTGGGCAGGAAATCAACCGTGTACTCACTGCCACGGTAAATCTCCGTATGGCCTTTCTGACGCCCGAATCCCTTAACCTCGGTCACCGTCATCCCTTCAATGCCGATCTCCGACAGGGCCCCTTTTACGTCCTCGAGTTTAAAGGGTTTGATAATCGCTTTTACAAGTTTCATAGGTTGCTAACGATTCGGAGAAGACTCTCCCTGCAACGCCGTCACGGCAAGTCCACGGTATCGATATGGAGATCACGAAGCTGTTTTCCGGTAACTGGCCCCGGGCTCTGTGTCATCAAGCACTGGCCCTTCTGTGTTTTCGGAAATGCGATAACTTCACGAATACTGCTCTTGCCAGAGAGAATCGCGGCGAGACGATCGAAACCGATAGCAATTCCCCCATGGGGAGGCGCCCCATAGCGAAATGCTTCGAGCATATACCCGAACCGGCTTGCGACAATGTCGGGAGGAATACCGAGGACCTCCTCAAAGACCTTTTTCTGCACCTCCGGTTGATGGATTCGTATGCTCCCACCGCCCAGTTCAACGCCATTGAGCACGGCGTCATAATGCTGCCCTCGCACCTGCTTCGGGTCTGAATCGAGGAGCGGGATATCCTCCGGAACGGGAGCCGTGAACGGATGGTGGGAAGAGACAAAACGCCCCTCGTCCTCGTCAAACAACATGAGGGGGAAATCCGTTACCCAGAGAAAGTTGTACTGGTCCGAGGGCAGGGACATCCGATCCCTCTTGATTAGAAGCTGGGCCGAATCGGTCCGCACCCTGCCGAGGATGGCACAGGCCCGCTCCCAGGTATCGGCCGCGAAGAACACGATGTCGCCGTCCTCGATTCCCAGCAGTTTCGCCAGCGCCGCTTTCTCCTCTTCGGAGAAAAACTTCACGATTGGCGATTTCCAGGTCCCGCCCTCCACCTTTATGAAAGCAAGGCCCCGCGCTCCGAGGGAAATCGCGGCATCTTCGAGATTCTTCAACTCCCCCTGGGTGATATCTGCAAGCCCCTTGGCGTTCAGCGCCTTGACCACGCCACCTTTCTCCAGGGTCTGCGCGAATACCCGGAATCCCGATGTTTTGAAGACTTCGCCACAATCGGCGATCTCCATTTTATACCGTGTGTCAGGTTTATCCACGCCGAAACGATCCATCGCTTCCTGATAGGCCATGCGGGGAAAAGGCGTGTCTATCTCCACCTCAAGGACATCCTTCCACACACGGCGGAAGAGTCCCTCGTTGAGGGCGTACATGTCCTCGCGATCGATAAACGACATCTCCAGATCGATCTGTGTAAACTCCGGCTGCCGGTCGGCCCTCAGGTCTTCGTCACGGTAACAGCGGGCAATCGAGTAGTAACGCTCCACCCCGGCAACCATAAGCATCTGCTTGAACTGCTGGGGGGACTGGCTGAGCGCGTAAAACTCGCCGGGGCTCAAGCGGCTGGGAACAAGGAATTCACGTGCCCCCTCCGGGGTGCTTTTGAAGAGGGTGGGCATCTCGATCTCGATGAACCCGTTCTCGTCGAAGTAGCTGCGTACCGCCCGATAGGCCTTATGCCTCGTTTTCAACACTTTGAGACTCCCCGGCCGACGCAAGTCGAGGTAGCGGTAGCGCAAGCGCAGGTCCTCATTGACCCGGCTCGCCTTTTCGTCGTCGAGGGGAAACGGCGGCGTGCGGGAAACATTGTGAATCGTAAGCGAGGACGCGCGCACCTCGACCTCCCCTGTCGTCAGCGACCGGTTGACGGTATCTTCGCTGCGCGGCTCAACCAGCCCGGACACTTCGATAACCGACTCGGGTTTGAGGGATTCCAACTCCTGGGAATAGTTGCTATTATTCCGCTCGAACAGGATTTGGGTGAGGCCTTCGCGGTCGCGAAGGTCCACAAAGAGAATAGCACCGTGATCCCTCAAGGAATCGATCCACCCGACCAGGGTGGCATCCTTGCCGGAATCGACTTTGGTGAGTTCGTTGCAATGATGAGTTCTGTTCATACCGGAAATAATGAAGCCCACGATGAAAACGGCGGAAGGGCGTGGAAACAAGCAAGAAAAAAAACATTCCGCACCCGAACTGCGCCATTGAGGCCGAATGGCATACGAAGTCAGCGTCGGGGAATTACAACGCCATGCTCATCGCTTCGACCGAGAAATGCGAATTAATCCACTTCCAGCGGCACACTGAGGACTCCCCCTTTGCCGTTTTCGTCGTAGGCTTTGAGAACAAGGCTGTGCGGGCCAGCGTCGATGCCGTCCACCGCAAGTGAGAACGATTCCGCGCGGGAGTCAAATAACCCGTCATCCGGGCGGACGGACCGCGCGGGCTGTCCATCGAGGACGTATGCCACCGATAGCAGGACGCTGAGGGCATCCTCAACCTTGAACTTCAAGCGAAGGGATCCCTTCCCGGTTTTCTGAAGGAGGGTCTTGATTACTGGCGGAGAGTTGTCAATGAGTAGAGAATCACTCATCCGGTAACCCGTAAGCGCCCGTTCCGGCGAGTTATCCGGTGAGTCGCTGGCTTCCACCCGCGCCCGATAATAGCCCTCCTGGTACCCTTTGGAATTAAAAGTGACAACCGGCACATCGATATCCTCGGCAAGGGTTATCCAGGCGTCGTCGCTTTCCTTCCTGATCGCCACCCGGAATTCAAGCGCATCTCCATTCGCATCAGAGGCGTTCCAGGCGATTGTCATGAGCCCTTCCTCTCCCGACGCCTTGAGTTGCCGGCGCACCTGTGTCTTCGGCATTGCCTTGAGCGGATTCTTGTCGTCGAGCAGCTTCCTCAGGTCGACGTTAGGCGGGTTTGTGACGAGGTCGATAAGCTTGAACCCAAGCGGAACAATGCGGACCGCGGAAATTACCGGGGCAGTGTTGCTAGTCTGAAAAAACACCCGCACACGGTTGACCTGGAACTCGGCAGAAAGGCCCTCCGGGGGCGAGGTGAATTCGATTTTGTACTGCAGGTACCTCCCATTCGGACTGGCGACTTTCCCACCGGTGGCGGTGTCTGTTATCTTCTCCCAATCGGCCCAGGTATCATCCGCCTTTCCGGTGTTACCGGTTCTCGTGGCAACTTCGTAATCGGGTTCACCTGGCCCGTTGTGATCCACCAAAATGCTTCCCCAACGTGCCACTTGGGAGGCGTCGACAACGGCGGATTTAAAAGTCCCTTTTTCCGCCGGGTTTGCGCCCATCCGGTAAATACGCGCCGGATTGCTGGTGACCACGAGGACGGCTTCGGGATTATTGGGGTCCTTCAGAAGCAGCGATACCTCTCCCCCGTCCGGTGCCTGCAGGAGGATGCGCCAATCCCCGCGTTCGACGACGGAGTATACCCTTGCATGATCATTGCTACCCACCAGCAGGTGTCCCGATGAGTCCCCGAGGAAGGAAAAAATATTCGCCTCCGGCAGGCCCCAGTAAGCTTCCACAAACCCATTTCTATCAATGGAATACACGATACTACTGCCCCCGCCGGATTTGTTCTTATGGACAGCGTTTGATGTGTTCGCCTTCCCCGATGAGCTCGCCGTGACGATAAACATGTTGTCATCACCATTCGTTGAAGCCTTCGCGGTGTTCTTTCCCGGCCTGCCGATGCCCGTGGTTTTTTTGCTGTTGAAAGATGAAAACAGTATCTTCCCGTCAGCCCCTGCGGCTATCTGCTTGATTTCCTCAGATTCGGAATTGAAAAGCGCAAATCCCTTCCCTTCCTCCCGTACACGGTAGAGGATCCCGTCCGGGCTGCTGCCGACAAGGAGGTGTCCCGCGTTATCCCACGCCATAGCGGTCAAATGCGATTGCTCGCATTCAAACCAGATTACAGGTTCATCGTTCGGTTGATAATCCGGGGGTAGTTTGTATATACGCGCGCTCGCCCCGGTAGAGACGAAGAGATTGCCCTCATCATCAATCGCCAAATCCCAAATGTACGTGTCTTCCGGATCAAAATAGATCTCCGGCCGTCCTGATCGCGGAATACGATAGACGCGTCCGATTGGCGAGGTGCCTACATAAAGATTACCAGCATCATCAACGGCCAGAGCCCGGCTCAATATTTCTTCCGGCGAGAATACTGTGGTCACCTCCCCTTCCGGATCGACTTTTAACACTTTTCCCGCATTTCCGGTTCCCAGGTAAAGGTTGCCTTCGGAATCCGCGACCGCAGCCCAGATAATAGGCTCCTCGATCTCGACCACTTGCTCAACCGCAGACGAGAGGTTCAAGCGGCCATCATAACTCAACGAGACATTGTCAAACTCGCCAGCGATGAACTCCTTGTAAGCAGTGTGTGAAATGGACTGTGTTTTGACCCCGTAGGCAGCGGGCAGCGCAATAAGAAGGCCCAGAATAGCGATAGGTTTCTTCATTCGTGTAAGATCCCTGAGTTATTCGAGGGTGATCGGCACGCGATAAGTGCCACGGAATTCACCGGGCACAAGGACCTCGGTTTCCCACAAGGTGGTTTCTTCGACCGGCTGGCGGACGACGTTATTTCCCGGCGAGGTGTAGAGGGCAAGAACGGAGGGGGGCAAACCCGGCATGTGCTCGCCCTCCAGTCGCAATCCCGGAGACTTCTTAAGCAGCTTGATATAGATCGCCTGCCGGGTTTTTGAATTGCGCAACTGGTCGAGAATGCCTTCCAGGGAGGTGACAAC
>Ga0114996_10006642_pt1 | contig 13263 bp, 10 predicted proteins | sample ArcticOcean_MG_C_4_FD_87039 | JGI IMG/M metagenome (GOLD analysis project Ga0114996, IMG submission 87039) | Marine microbial communities from western Arctic Ocean - ArcticOcean_MG_CB4_134 | ecosystem: Environmental > Aquatic > Marine > Oceanic | place: Arctic Ocean: Canada Basin | collected... | reverse complement strand
TTGGTCCGCTTGAGTAACCACCACCGCGATCGTCACGACGTGGCCCACGAGAATCGCCGTCTCGGTCGTCACGTCTTGGTCCGCTTGAGTAACCACCACCGCGATCGTCACGACGTGGACCACGAGAATCGCCGCCTCGGTCGTCTAGATCATCACGTCTTGGTGATCGAAATTCTCGTCCACGATCGTCGGTACGTGAACCACGCCAATTATTGCCAGGTTCGCCCCGTGAGTCGTCTCTTCGATCATCGCGACTTGATCCACGTTGTTCGTCATCATCTCCGCCGAGGTCTCTTGGTTTTCCAGGTCGACCACCGTCATTCGGAATCTCGCTACGGTAACGTCCGGTCGGTGACCTTCGATTGCCGAAGTTTGAATCAGCCGAGTCGCCACGATCGACAATTCGGCTCCTCGAAGTTGTAGTGCGATGGTCTGAACGTTCTTCGCTGTCGTCATCGTCACTTGGTAGACGACGACGTGCCTGAGCCAATTCTTCGAGTCGTTCTAGCCCAACCTCTGTACCCATCGTTCGCCCGATGCCCGTATATCGAGCCGCACCCTGGTTCACCAGCTGAGCCATCTTCGCCCGTGCAGTCGCCGGATCAATGTTCCGGAACCAACGAGCGATCATGAGATAACACAACTCCAACGGAGTCAGGCTCTCTTCGGTACCAACCAGTACATACAGCACACGGTCGCCCGCGCTCTTCAATTCTCTGAAAGCAGGAGCCGACGGAATCATTCCCGTCAGATCCCAAGCTTCGAGAATCCACTCTTTCTCCTCATCCGACAAACGGTTCCAAGCGCGCAGGCGCTTCGCCTCAAGGTCGAGTGATTGACCGGGCTTATGAGGAACTGAGGTTAAATCTATATTGTGAACAATTTCGGGCATAGTTCAATCATGAACGCGATATACACCCACAACAAGCACGAATTGTTAAAGCGACCAATGCCCCCACAGATCGAGGAAGTTAGAGGGGGGAGACTGCGATGTGGAGCCGGATCATCCGATTACGACGAGCGCGACTAACGCAAATGCGACTCATAGCCAAGTCACGCTAGTCACGCCCGGAGCAATAACTCAACTGCTACCATCTCGAGCGTGACCACTTCAAATACCCAGTTCGCACTCGCCGCCGACATTGGTGGAACAAACATCCGGGCCGCCCTCATCGACTCCGAAGGTCGAATGACAGGCCGCGGATCGATCAACACAGAACCCAAAAGAGGAATCGAGAATGCGAGCGATCGTCTGGCCAAACTCCTCAAAGCTGCTCTCGCTACTGCACCAACCGGAGCTGAAATCGTCGGCATAGGAGTTTCGACAGCAGGCCCAATTCGCCCCGCCACCGGAACCTATAATCACCCACCTAACCTACCCGGCTGGCACGACAAAACTATGAAACCCCGGTTGGGCGATTCGATGTCTTTACCCGTTTGGGTTGGACACGACGCAACACTCGCAGCCCTCGCTGAAACTCGATTCGGCGATCACGTCGGAGCAGAAAATCTCATTTATGTAACCATCAGCACCGGCGTAGGTGGCGGAATAATCGCCAATAGCGAAATGGTCACCGGATCATCCGGAGGGGCTGGCGAAGTAGGTCATCTCTCAGTTCGTACCGGCGCCTACCAATGCAACGTCGGCTGCGACGGCTGCTTCGAAGGTAACGCCTCAGGACCCGCCATCGCCCGCACCGCCCGAGATCGCTGGACCGGAGAAGGCGCACTTGCTGACCTTGCCGGAGGCAATCCACAAAACATCACTTCAAGAATGGTCTTCGATGCCGCGGACGATGGCGATCCAGTAGCAAAAGAAGTGGTCGATCTAACGATCGAAAACGTCGCTATCGGACTCGGCTCGCTATTGAACGTCTTCAACCCAGAAGCCCTCGTAATCGGTGGAGGTGTCGTTCAAGGACTACAACGCCATTGGGATCGGCTCCAAGAATCAGTCATAGACCATTCGCTACCCGGCTACGGCGGATCAATCCCGCTAACAGCCACTCGCCTCGGCGACGATGTAAGCCTCCTAGGCGCTGCCCAGTTGGCCTTCCGCCAAGCAAGACGGCAGTAACAGTGCGCATACGAACTCCCAGCGCCGTAATCCTGTACCTGATTCAGCATCACTAACTGCTAAGAAATACTTACTCCCAACCTCTAAACTGATCAAGGAACTCACTCAAATATGAAAATCATCAACGTCCGAGCCTACGTGGTCGAACCCTTCACCTGGGAATGGGCTGGAATCACCAGACCACTTCGCTGGATGTTCCTGCGAATCGACACCGATGAAGGAATCACTGGCTGGGGCGAGGGCAGTTCGTTCCCACACCACGGCTCCGAAATGGTCGGACTGGGTGCGCTCGCAGCCAAAGAGTTGCTGATCGGTGAAGACCCCACAAACATTGAAGTTATCTGGCAAAAAATGTTCCGACGCCACAGCTCTGTCGGCGCACGAGGTATCACCTCGGCTGTAGTAAGCGCTGTGGATATCGCGCTCTGGGACATCACAGGAAAAGCTGCTGGAAAGCCCGTCTACGAATTGCTCGGCGGCAAAATGCGTGACGACGTAGACATGTATGCCAACGGCTGGTTTGACAATTGTGTGACTCCCGAGCAATACGCAGATGCCGCCCGAAACGTAGTCCTACCCGCTGGCCACACCGCCCTAAAGTTCGATCCGTTTCCAGAACACGAAGATGGTTTTCTCTCGGGCGGATTATCCGAAGAAGGCACCGAAAAAGCCTCGAATATCGTCACCGCAGTGCGTGAAGTTGTCGGCCGAAATCATGAAATATTGATCGACGCCCACGGTCGCTTTAACGTGCCTACGGCTGTTCGACTCGGCAATCGATTATTCGAAGAATCCAACATCGGCTGGTTCGAAGAACCAGTACCAGCCGAAAGCAACGCAGCACTAGAACTTGTTCGCCCTCAGCTGAATGCACCAATCAGCGTCGGTGAACGATTATTCACCCGTTTCGACTTCGTAGAAATATTCGAAAAACGACTCACCGACTACGTCATGCCTGACATTTGTTTGGCCGGCGGCATCTCCGAAATGCGCAAGATCGCCAACATGGCCGAGACATATCACCTGCCGTTTAGCCCACACAACGCTCAGGGAACTTTGCAGATCGTTTCTGGTGCCCAACTCTGCATGACTTTGCCGAACTTCTACCGACTTGAACACGCCATGACTCACATATCTGGCTACAACCGCTTCCTAACCGAACCGCTCAATTTTCACGACGGCAAACTGACGTTATCCGACAAACCAGGACTCGGGGTAGAAATGGACGTCGACGAAATCGAACGATCATCCATAGAAATCAAGTGGCCCGAAAACCTAAACTAATTCTCCCCTGAATTTGGGAGGTTAGAGGTAACGACCGCGACTAATGCACAAGCCCTCTAGAAATTCTCTTCGTGATCCCACGGATCTTCCGGCGGCAAATCGATATCGAACGGGTCACCACGATCCAGGCCTAACTCCTCCGCCTCATCCGTAACACCCGTACCGAAATCATCAACCTCGCTCGGATCAGGCGTATTCGCCCAACCCTCAATCTCAGCAGGCTCGTAACCTTCCGTATCGATTCCCGGCAGCGTATCGGTCGCGCCAAACATCGAACGAGCCATCTCCTGAGTCACAACCTCATCAAGATCCTCTTCATCCTTCATCGTCTGCAAAGCCTGCTGCACAAGCTCAACAACACGCGGCTCGGTGCTAACCAGCAACTGCTGAAGCTGCTCCTTCGCCGTATCCCCACCAATGCGCTCGACAGCTGATATTGCAGCCAACTGAACAGTCAAATCTTCATCATCAAGCGCAGCCTGAAGCGCACGTAAATGAGGCTCATCCCCCAGCTCACCGATCGCCATCGTCGCCTCATAACGAATCGAAGCAACGTCGTGTTCCACATCAGGAATCACATGATCGATCCACTTCGGATCAGACGTCCGGCCCATCGCAAAAAGACTGCTTTGCCGAGAGCCAATATCTCCCGATGACCACGCAGCTTCTATATGAGCAGCAAGTCGATCATCGGTGAAAACCGACACCGCTTCCAGCGCCTTCAACTTCACATCCTGAATTTCCCGTTCATCATCCAACACGCTGTATAAATTCTCGATCAACGAATCCTTATACCGAGGACCAAGCCTGCCTGTCTCAGCCAAAGCCGAAAGATAAGCCAACGGAATCGCCGCTCCTGAACGCACTTCAACCGCCGGATCGTTTTTCAACATATCGACTAGCGGACGAATCAGCGCACGATCGTCGCTCTCTTCGAGTCCCTTTAACGAAGCAACCCGAACAGCTGAATCAAGGTGCCTCAAACCCTGCTTGTAGATAACCTCAAACTCGACATCCGGCTGCTCTTCGCAAAGTGCAACCATTCGTTCCACGATGTCGAGAACGCGTTCGTCGGTCCATTCAAGCCACAACTCACCAAACTCTTCAGCTTCGGGATTCGTCAAGCGTGACAGCTCAGGCAACGACGCGTAGTTAATCGGCGCATCGTCATCTTCAGGCAGTTTATTTAGAAATTCGTCGAGACCCATCAGTACTTCTAGCCTTACTCATCTTTCGCAGACACATCAACACCGAGGCACTGAAGCGCTGGCGATCGCATCGATCCAAATACCCAATCCGAAGAATCGCCAACCTGTTCGACCTGAGAGAGCACTTTGTAAACATTGCCCGAAATCATCGTGTCTTTCACCCGACCAACAATTTCGCCGTTTTCAACCTTGTAGCCCAATGAAACGTTCGCCCGGAAATCGCCGCCAAGCTCATTGCCCTGGCCAGCACCAAGAAGCTCCTCAACAAGCAGTCCTTCTTTCATGCCGGAAATCATGTCCTCAAAATGAGTGTCGCCCGCGGCAATATCTATAACCGAAGAACTTGGTGAAGGAGTGCTCGCTAAACTACGTGCAGCTGCGCCCGTCGAAGTCATTCCAAGCTGACCTGCCGTTTGCAGATCCAACAGCGGACTACCAGCGATACCATTCTCGATAAGCCCAAGCTTGCGACTCGCAATGCCCTCGTCGTCAAAAGGTCGACTACCGCTTGCACCATTGATTAGCGGATTATCGTAGATAGATATTCGCTCGTCGACGATCTTCTCGCCCCATCGATCCCCAAGTGGCGACGAGCCGTTAGCAACGTTCTTGCCACTGAATCCCGACAACAACGGATGAAGCAGAGTCGCCCCAACTCCGCGAGGAGTGAAAATAACCGGCAGTTCGCCCGTACTCGACGTAGCAATCGCAGTTTCCTTCGACCACCTCAACGACCGACGAACAGTCTGAAGCAATCGATCAAGCTCAGCCTCGCCAAACAGGTGACTCGACCCATAGCCGGCCCATACGTTCAGCATATCGGTACCACGAATCAACTGAGCACCAAGCGAACAGTAGTAGCTCGTCTGTTCGTACGTCTCGTTGATTCCAGCCGAGTTCATGATCCGGCCGCGCCCGGTCGACCATCCAATTCTGGCATCGCACAGCAAGTCTGGCCATTCGTCCATCAGCTTCGCAATCAAGCCCTCGCCCGTATTAATCATCGACTTTTGCGAAACCTGAGGAACGGCCGGATCGATAATATCGACGCTCGGGTACTCAGAAGGCGCGGGAAAGTTGAATGAAGCCTCCGATCCGAACGGCGCAAGAGTTGCTGCCCGATCAACTAACTCACTCTCACGTGCAGCGTCTGTAGTCGAAGTAAAACCGATTCTGCCGTCATCTATTACCCGCAAAGCAACACCAGAAGTGTCACGCCGCATGATCTCTTTCAGCTTGCCCGACTCAAATGAAACCGGATGGCTTTCCATTTCGATTCGATAGACCTCGGCCTCATCGAACTTGTCTGCTGCTGCGTTTAATAGCGATTCGCTCAAATTTTTTTCTCTTGGAACAAGTAATTACAAATTGTCGACGAAAACGCGCCTACGCCCCGGAAATGAGGCATTTTTGAATTCGAATATGCGGACTGCCGTTAGAAACAGGAAGAGGCGACTGTCCGCCCTTGCCGCAACCACCACCCTGGTTCATATCGAGATCATCTCCAACTCCATCAAGGTTTTCTAAAGTCTCGAATAGGTTGCCGGTGAGCATTACTGGGCGAACCGCCTCTTGAATCTCACCATTACGAATCATGTACGCCTCACCCGACGAGAAAGTGAACATCTCGTGCTGCGTCATACCGCCGTACCAGTTGCGCACGTAAACCCCATCGTCAACACCCGCAAGCAAGTCAGCCAAGGTCGCCTCGCCCGGTTCGATGATCGTGTTAGTCATTCGAACGATCGGAGGGAAATTGTAACCAATGGCCCGAGCATTACCCGTTGGCTGCTCACCAAGTTTTGCCGCAGTCTCTCGAGAATGGAGCCGACCTACCAGTTCACCCTCTCGAACAAGTGCTGTACGAGTCGCAGGCGTACCTTCATCGTCGTATTTGAAACTGCCACGAAGTGCAGGAATAGCAGCGCCATCAGTGAAGTTCAGGTGCTTACCACCGAACTTCCGACCCATATACATAATTTCTTTGAGCTTCTCGTTCTCGTAAACGTTGTCACCCTCAGAAAGATGACCAAACGCCTCGTGAACAAACACTCCAGCAAGAACGGGATCGAGCACGACAGTTCGCTCTCCACCCTCAAGTGACTTCGCATCCAAAAGCGCAACGGCCCTCTTCGCAGCGTCGATCACCTTATCGTCAAGACCACGAATCAATCCGTAATCGCCCTGAGATCCAAGACTAAATCCCGCCTGTTGCACATCACCACCACTTCGAGCCTGTGCGGAAATCCTCGATATGACATGAATCTGCTGCTGCTCGATGTACGATCCATCCGAGCTACCAAAGAAAGTCTTCCGAGATGTATCGCCATAGATGATATCGGCACTGTTAATCCCGTCGACCGACCACACTAAGTCGTTGTAGTAGTCCATCTGGCGTTTCTTCTCATCAAGAGAAATTTCAGTCGGGTCCTCAACAATGTACGCCGGAACCACATCAACGTGCGGCTCAACCTCGCCAAGCTCAGTCTTCGATCCACCAACAGCCTTCGACTGCGCAACTGCGTCGGCAACCTTTTTGGTCAGCTCGTCCAAACTGTTGAAGCTGGCAAACCCCCAGCCACCTTTTGTAACGGCCCGGACGTTTCCGCCAAGGCCACTGGTCTGAGAAATAGTGTCGAGTGATTTACCTCGATACGTCAGCCGAGAGTTGTCCGTCTCTTCGATTCGTATTTCACAGTAATCGGCACCGTGGCCGTTCAAGGCGTTCTCAATAATGTCGCGGTATTTCACGAATTCGCCGAGCCTCTTCAAGTAGTGGGTATTCGAACTACAAACGCTAAACGTAGTTAACGTTGTCAGGAATATCAGGTATCAGAACGATAATAATAACAATCGAACTCAAAAAGTCGTATCTCCTCACGGCGTTCGCAATTACATTCCCGCCCGTTCGCAGAGATAATCGTTAGCGATGTCGAACAAATCAGGCCAACACACCGAATATCAGTCAGCCGTTTCAAAGCTATTGTCGCTCGCCGACTTCGAAAGAAAGTCTCGCGCCAACGACCCCCCCGACTTCCATCTCCAACGCATCGAACGCCTGCTTTCGTATTTGGGCAACCCGCATCACGGGCAAAAATACGTCCACGTCGCTGGAAGCAAAGGAAAAGGCAGCACGTCGGCGATGATCGCATGGGCGCTCGCCGCCAACGGATACAAAACCGGACTTTTCACCTCGCCTTCGATTCACAGAATCACCGAACGAATTCGAGTGAACGGTGAACCGATCTCTGAATACGACTTTGCCGACCTCATAAACGACCTATGGCAAGCCGTAGAAAAAGTTACAGCCGATGGCGATATCGGAGTTGTTTCAGTGTTTGAACTAGAAACAGCCATGGCGTTTTGCCACTTTGCCAACTCAAACGCCTGCATCAGCGTGATCGAAGTCGGACTCGGTGGACGCCTAGATTCCACCAACATCATTACTCCCTTAATTTCCGTAATCACCCCAATCAGTCTCGATCATGTGGCTGTACTCGGCAACACAATCGAACTGATTGCAGGTGAAAAAGCCGGAATAATCAAACAAGGCGTTCCAGTCGTAACAGCTCCTCAACACCCTAATGCTCAAACAGTTATCAGAGCTAAAGCCTCAGATCAACGATCGAATTTAATCGAATCGACCTCCACTGTCACGATCACTAAAGAAGAAAATTTAGGCCTCGAAGGTGTAAAGCTTGAACTCAAAACGCATAACTCAACGTTCACGCCTCATCTGAAACTTCTGGGCGTTCACCAAATCGACAATGCCATCACCGCCATTGCAGTTATCTCTGAACTCGAATCTACTGGCATAAAAATCGATCCTGCTAAAACCAGCACAGGTATCGAAAACATCCAGTGGCCAGCCCGAAACCAACTTGTCACCAGCAAGCCCACGCCAATTTTTGTCGATGGTGCTCACAACGTCGATTCGGCACGCGCCTTACGAAAATCCGTAGAAACGCTGTTCCCACACAGTAAAAAAATATTCGTCATCCTCGGCACTGTCCGTGGACACGATCCGACGGCAGTTGCCAGAGAATTACAACATCTCAACTCGATTTTCATCACTACCGAGTCGAGACACCCTAAATCCCTGACCAATTTGAAACTATCGAAAATGTTGGGTGAGAGTAAAATTGCGGTGCACACATCCGCATCAAATACATCGGATGCGTTGAGTGCGGCAAAAAATCTCGCAAACGAAAACGACCTAATTCTCGGAACCGGATCGCTGTTTATCGCTGCGGAAATAGTTGAGATCGAACACAATATCGAACCTGAACTCTATCCCGACATCAAACTTCCTCCGAAACCTTAGAAACAAAGTTCTGACACGAAAATATGACCAGCAATAGCAAAACAAGAGTAGTGGTAACCGGGATGGGCGCAATAACGTGCCTAGGTAACTCTGTCGAACAGTTTTGGACCGGCGTCAAAAACGGTCAATCTGGAATTCGTAAAATCAGCCTCGTAAGCCCTGATGGATTCCCTTGTAGCATTTCGGGAGAGATTCAGGATTTCGACCCCACCGAACACATGGATCGCAAAGAAGCCCGCCGTATGGCACGCTTTTCTCAGTTCGCAATTGTCGCGGCCGATCAAGCTGTGGAAGACTCTGGCTTAGATTTCGAACAAGAAGACCTCGACCGCGTCGGAGTTTTAATTGGCAGTGGTTCGGGCGGACTTCCCGAGACCGACCGGCAATCAGAAATCCGCGTAAAGCGCGGTGTGGGTCGCATGAGCCCCTACTACATCCCAATGATGTTAGTGAACATGGCAGCAGCGAATATTTCGCACCGATTCAATCTCACCGGATACACAAACACATGTGTCACAGCCTGTGCAGCCAGCACACAAGCAATCGGCGAAGCAGCCGAGGTGATCCGCCGCGGCGATGCAGACATTATCGTCACCGGAGGTACCGAAGCTGGAATCTGTGAAATAGGCATGGGTGGATTCAGCACCATGCGAGCTCTTTCAACTTGGTCCGGTGACCCCTCACAGGCAAGCAGACCGTTCGATAAAGGTCGAGACGGATTCGCTCCATCGGAAGGCAGCGGAATTCTCATCCTTGAAAGCCTCGAACACGCACAGGCACGTGGCGCATCAATCTACGCCGAAATCGGAGGCTGGGGCGTATCGTCCGATGCCTACCACCTCGTACAACCTCATCCTGAAGGATCAGGCGCCGCCAAAGCGATGAACCGAGCTCTAACTAACGCCGGCGTGACGATCAATGATGTCGACTACATCAACGCACACGGCACATCGACTCCAATAAACGATGCCTCGGAAACAAAAGCAATCAAAGCAGTTTTTGGCGAACACGCTTACAACGTGCCGATCAGCTCGACTAAGTCGATGGTTGGTCACTCGCTTGGCGCTTCGGGAGCACTTGAAGCCATAGTTTGCATCAACAGCATCAACGATGGCGTTCTGCACCCAACGATCAACCAAGATGAGCCCGATCCTGACTGCGATCTCGACTACATTCCAAATGTATCCCGAGAACTAGAAGTCAACGTCACTCTCTCGAACAGCTTTGGATTCGGCGGTCAAAACGCCTGCCTCGTAATCAAGAAGTTCGCGTAAAACCGTCAGTTTACCCACAACAACGCCGGCCACGTTGGCATTATTTTTCTGAATTAGATTCAGAATCACGCCTATAAACAAGCACTCAAACCTTCTACCGCATGGCTATTAGGTTCAGCTAATCATTCCCGCCCAGCCTAAACCGGAAATACGATCACTTTGGAATCGCCTCTAGTGTGAACAGTCACCCGGCCGCCAACGCCGATCTCGTCCACAGCCCGGCGACGAACCCTGAGCAATGTCCCTGAATCCAGCCTAATACTGTACTCCGTGAACTCGCCCTCGAACTCCGTCATCTCGATAGTCGCAGTCCGCTGATCGTCTTCATCCGCAAGCTCGATCTCTAGCTCCGACGCCCGCATCAATGCCAATGTTTGCTGGCCATCAGCCATATGAATATCCGTCGTCAACCGAGTCGGAAATACACCTGCTTCGGTCACAATAACGCCACCACGGAATACGCCAGGAATCAGCTCGCAAGGCCCTATCAATTTCGCCACCGCTGCCGAAACAGGGCTTTGATAAACCTCTTCTGGAGTACCGATTTGCTCGATGCTGTTGTCACCCATCACCGCAATACGATCCGATGTCGCCAACGCCTCTTCCCGATCGTGCGTAACGAGCAAAGTAGTAGCACCGGTCTCTTGCACAATCCTCTTAATATCTCGACGAAGTCCCGCCCGCAGCTGTCGATCAAGATTGCTAAATGGCTCATCTAACAGCAATGCCACTGGATTAGGAGAGAGTGCCCTCGCTATCGCCACTCGCTGTTGCTGACCACCAGACAGCTCATGCACGTAGCGAGACTCGTACCCGCTCATTCCAACCATCTTCAACACAGGCGCAATTCGTTCTCGTCGCTCTTCCGCGGGAAGCCCCTTCAGTCCAAACTCAACATTCTTAGCTACGGTCAAATGCGGGAACAACGCGTAGTCCTGAAAAACCAGACCAATCCGACGCTGATCTGGTGGCACATGTACGAATGAAGAGCCAACCAGTTGACCACCAACACGAACATAGCCAGATGAAACCTTCTCGAATCCAGCAACCACTCTCAAAGCTGTTGTCTTACCAGCACCACTACGCCCCAAAATACTCACAAATTCGCCTGGCTTCACAAGCAAGTTGAAATCGCTTATCACCGGAGAATCGGATCCCGGGTAGCTGCATTCAACGCCCTGAAGCTCAATCACACCGGCCTCATTTGAAACAGCACCTGATGCAGCGACGGATGACGCCACTCCCGGCTGAATCGATATATCGACAGGCCTTTTACTCCAAGGCATTCTCATCAAGTTACCTCAACAGTTTCTGACGGTGATTCCATATCAGGTTCGTCAATCCGATCCGACTGATCAGATCCGTCATTGTGACCCCGTAACGTCAAATATGCCGTCGGCACTCCAGCAACCAAAACAAGCAACAGAGCAGCAGCAGCGGTCTTAGCGAAAAACGCCTCGGATGCTGCCGACCATATAGAAGAAGAAAGCGTGCGATAGCCAATCGGGGAAAGAATCAAAGTCGCCGGAAGCTCTTTCATGGTAAGGAGGAACACCATAGCTCCTCCAGCCAGTGCGCCCGGCATCACTAATGGCACAGTGACCGAGAAGATCACTTTCCATTGAGATCGCCCCAGACTCTGAGCAGCTTCTTCAACTCGTGGATTCACTTGTAGCAACGAACTCCGTAATGCTCCTACACTCGCCGGCAAAAACAGTACGACAAAGGCAAATATCAATAACCATATCGACTGGTACAAAGGCCGTGCCACGTTAATCCCGAAGAACACCAGAGACAGTGCAACCACTACACCAGGTAACCCAAATCCAATATAGATCGCTCGTTCAAAGAATCGACTAAGCCGACTTTGAAATCGAACTACAAGTATTGCAATTGGCAACGCCGCCAGCACAGTCGCTACTGAAGCCAAAAGAGATATATATAACGAATTTCGTGCTGGAACTAGCAAAGGTAATAACTCTTGGTCGTTCAACAACCCTCGAACCAGCCACTGAATCAATACGCCAACCGGAATGACTAATCCAATCAAAACCGTAATTCCAACTGCAGTCGCTCCTGCCCATCGCCAGCGACCAAGATCAACTCGTTGAGAAACCCTCACTGCGCCCACAGTACTTCGGTGATAAGCCCCACGTCCACGAGTAAATCCTTCACCAAGCAATAGCAGCACTGCGATAGCAACAAGAATCAATGAGAGAACAGCTGCAAGAGTGCGATCGATGGATGACTCATATTGAATCATGATCGTCGAAGTGAATGTCTGATATCTGAGAAGTGCCACACCACCGAAATCGCTCAATGTGTACAAAGCGACTAATAGCGAGCCACCAGCAACCGCAGGTCGTAACATTGGCAACGTCACAACTCTAAATGTGTGAACTGGACCGTATCCCATCACCCTTGCAGCTTCTTCCAGTGCGGGGTCCATTCGGCGTAAGGCGCCTCGAACAGTCAAAAGCACATACGGATACGTCATCAACACAAGAACGAGAGTTGCACCACCCAACCCGTAAATCTCAGGCAACCGATCAACCCCAAGCCCTGAAAGCCAGCCCTGCAACACTCCTTTCGGTGAGTACATCTCTATAACAGTGGTGGCCATCACAAAACTCGGCACCACCAAGGGCAACACCGAAGCTACCGAAAGCACTCTCCGAAGAGGAATGTTCGATCTCACCGTCAACCACGCGAGTGGAACTGCGACAACCACTGAAATAACCGTGACGAAAGCAATCAGTAAAAAGGTTCGCCCGAATACGGCAGCCGTATTCGGGCGCCATACAATATCGATCCAGTCCGATCCTGCATTAATCGATCTAGCGAACAAATACGCAACAGGAATTAACGCCGCTATCGCGACAACAGCGGCCGACGCTAAAAGAAACGCAGGCGGCCGTTTTCCATCCACGGATTTCCATACAGTTGAAATATCACGAAAAATCGTCACGCAGACATCACCAGGATTTCAACGTGGTTACACTAAAGAATCGGATCAACATGTTGAGAGCATCTCATATATGCTCCAGCCCATCCTTACGGTAGAGCGCCTACCTCCCGAAGCAGATCTTGTGTTCC
>Ga0114996_10006640_pt1 | contig 13263 bp, 13 predicted proteins | sample ArcticOcean_MG_C_4_FD_87039 | JGI IMG/M metagenome (GOLD analysis project Ga0114996, IMG submission 87039) | Marine microbial communities from western Arctic Ocean - ArcticOcean_MG_CB4_134 | ecosystem: Environmental > Aquatic > Marine > Oceanic | place: Arctic Ocean: Canada Basin | collected... | reverse complement strand
TTTTAAAAAAAGCTCAACCAAAATAAGTTCCTTTTTTGACTCAACTTTAGACCTTTTAAAAAAAGCTCAACCAAAATAAGTTCCTTTTTTTGACTCAACTTTTTCTAAAAGTTGAATTTTTGATTAAACTTTTTCTAAAAGTTGACATCATCGTCATAGTCTTCGTCATAGTCATCGTCAATAATACTAACATTATGCCATCCATTCTTTTTACCTGACCCAGTTCTACAAGGACCAAATCGCTTGCACATATAGTCATCAAGCTCACGCTGTTTCGGAACATTGCGACCGTAATTCGCTACGTACCACTCTCTGAAGTGTTCGCGCAATTCTGTCTTACGAATACGCCCACCCTTCGTCTTGTGAATTTTATCGCGGGAAAACTCCGCCAGATAATCTTGTCCTTCCCTATACTGGTCACTGCTCGCCATCACCATCTTGCAATCTTCCACATTGCCACGTGTCTTTTTCGCCAATTCCACCAACATCGACATAAACACCGGAGCCCATTTATCAAATTTTTTAATAATGTTTTTATCTACAGGAAACTGATAGGGATATAGCTCTTTCGGGTATCTATCCTCATCTTCATAAGGATTCTCAATAAATACAGATTTATAATCTACCTTGCGGATTCTCCGCCATGTGCCATCGTCATTGCTCGTAATATCAAATAACGTGTTTGTACAAACTGCCAGTTTAAACTGTGGAATAAATGTCACGGTATCTTTGAATAGAGCTCTTCCCTGAATAGGGTCACCACCAGTGATTTCTTTCATGATACCCTCGTTAATTTTATCACCCTTGGAAGGCTCCTGCATCACGGCATAACGCGTACCCATAAGTTGCACAACCTCCGATGAGGTGCTACCAATATTATTTCTTTTTTGTGTGATGAGAGTAATGGGTACTGTCCCCTGATACTCGCCCATGCATTTACCCATAAGCTCTACCAGCCTTGATTTTCCGTTGCGCCCAGAACCTGTATAAATATTAAACGTCTGATTTTCATTTGTGCCTACCAGACAAGATGCAAGATGTTCCCACATATATGTTCGTAGCTCTTCGTCAGGGAATAGTTGTGCGATAAATTCAGAGACTTCATCCATTGTTTTGCCATGAGTTGTGCGGTTAATAGGAACATAATCAATATTTGTACATTTGGAAATGTTATCATCAGGTCTTCCTTTGCGATGTTCACCAGTTTCGAAATCAACAATGCAATTATTAAAACAAAGTAAATATGGGTTTTGGTCTAGTTTTTCGATGAAGTTTTGGTCATAAAATAGCTCACGTGCTTCACGCATAATATTGTTTTTCCAAATTGTTTTTTTTAGATATTCGCATATGTCTGCATATGTGTGTGCGAGGCTCTTGTATTGCTCACCGTCTGCATGATGTTCTTGTTGGTCTATTTTAGCAGTCTCAAACCTGACGCGGTCAATATAAACGCGCCACATTTTTGTCGAGATAAGCATGCGAAGTGCGGTTCCTTGATCGATTTCACGCCACCGATTATTTTTATATTCATACCAAAAGTTATGTTTAATGCTTACGCAAACGAATCTGTCTTTATACATTTGATATAACACCTGTGCCAAATCGAACTCTGTTGGTGTTTTTACGCTCTGATTGACAAAATAATCTATTGTTTTTTCATAAACAATTTTATATTTTTCGGGCGAATTAATTTTTGACCAATACATAATTGAACGGTGTGTTAAACCGTCTCCGCGTGCATTGTCGCGTTTAAATGAGTCCCATATATCATAAAGTTCTGTCACATTACTCCAATCAAATTTTCCGTTTGTACCTTTTAGCGTATCTCGGCAAATATCGCGTGAACTGAATTTCAACCATGTTAGAAAGAGCTTGTCGCTGGTGGCGGATAACGCCCATCCCACGCGTATCCAATTATTGTAACTTCCCGGACCATAATAACTCTCTGGCAATGTCATTGTATATTCGTGGGTTTCTTGGATAATATAATCACTCGAACTAATATTATCGAGCATTTCATCAATTAGCTGGTCGAGCATATCATGATTTTTAACATCTTTTAATGCGATTTTGTTGCCAATTGGCTTCATTGTTAGGCGATACTTTTTCTTATTCGTGTTTGCCATACTTTTTTTTCCGAGTGTTTGGCACGTTGATTCAAACTTATCTGCAATCTCTTCAATATGTTTGAACCCGGGGTATCCTGTATAGCGTCCAGATAATTGATTCAACATTTTTTCAGTATTAAAGAGCTTAATGTCATTTTCCTCTGGTGTCCAATTAGAACCGTCATAACAAACAGTATAATGTTTTTTTATAAGATAGGTACTGTGCTTTGGTTTTGATGAGCCATATACTTGCCAATTTACATGTCCTTTTGTTATCCCTTCGTCGAATACTTCATTCCATGTGTTCGTGATGGGCAAATCATCCCAAATTTCCGGAAGTTCCTCGAGTACCTTATTGCGCATAATAACCTGGAGTCCTTTGTGCATAGAAATGCCAATAATAATGTGAATGCCGTCTTTTGTTTTTTCAGGTAGACAATTTACATTTTTTTTCTCCATAATAAATACATCAATGTTTGCACCATCTGTCACGTCAATAACAGAATGACATTTTTCTAAATACATCATTATAAAATCAAGAATATGGTCATCAGTATGCTGTTTTTCTTTGATGGTTGTAGGATAGCGCAAATCGAGGTCAATCATAATAGGACCATTATCAATAAGCTGTTTCTCTGTTAAATATTCTTTTGCGCGATTTTTGAAAACAGCTTGATAATATAAATTTTGAAAGGTGGTTTTTTCAGAATCTGGAATATTATACGTTCCTGGATATATATTAACATCTTTATCACCTATTCTGGTGTGCGTATATTCACCGCCTTTGACCGCCTTCCTCGCGCGAAGCCAGTCGTCAAAGCGCGTTGCCTTAATTTTAGCTGACATTGTTTGTTATATATTCTAGAGAAATTTTTATCTCAATTTTTTTTCATAATACAATGTTATGTCATTCTAAATTACGTTGTATGCGCGCCATATATTATACTGTCATCGCATGTGTTGCACTAACGACATAATTATATATTGGATTACGACATAAAACATACACACCTAATAATATATCTAGATGTCCGAAGATATCGTTGTTTCAAAAGATACGATTAAACGGCTAGCCCGTGATGTCCGAGAAATCATGAAACATCCTCTTGAAGATAATGGTATTCATTATGTACACAGCGATACAGATATGCTGCATGGCCAGGTGCTTATCGAAGGACCAAAAGATACTCCTTATGCATATGGACATTATTATTTTAGCATTCAATACCCGAAAGATTATCCACAAAGCCCACCAGTTTTTACATATGACACGAATGATAGTTTTACAAGATTTAATCCCAATTTATATAAAAACGGAAAAGTTTGCATTTCGGTACTTAATACGTGGAGAGGCGAGCAATGGTCACCTTGTCAAACAATTACAAGTATTCTTCTATCTGTATGTACTGTTCTAAATGACAAACCGCTATTAAACGAACCGGGATTTAAAGAATCAGATGTGGATTTTCATAATTATAATAAGACGATTGAATATAAAAATTATTCTGTTGGTATTGTGAATATGCTTGAGTCTGATTATATTAAGGATAAATACCTTGAACTTTATGAAACATCGAAGAAAATATTTCTTAAAAATTATAAAGATATTATGGAGAATATTGATAAACACGAAGACAAGTCTGTGCATATAATCACAACGAAAGTCTACAATATGAAAACGACAATTGATTATAAAAAAACACATGATGAAATCCAGGAACTATATAAACAGTTAAAAAATTGAATTAAATATTCATCTCCCACAATAATATAAGAGTAACATGCATTTCTGTGAAAAATGTCAAAACATGTATTATTTAAAAATTAGTGAAGAAGATGGTAACAAGCTGATTTATTATTGCAGAAATTGTGGTTTTGAAGATAGCACATTAACTTCCGAAAATATTTGCGTATCGGAGACAACCGTTCGCCGTGATTCGCAAAAATATACACAAACGATTAATGAATATACCAAAGAAGATCCCACTCTTCCGCGAATCACAACGATTCGTTGTCCGAATCAGGAATGTAAGAGCAATAAAGAGGGCGAGGAGGCGTCATCACGCGAGGTCCTATATATTCGTTATGATGATAAAAATATGAAATATATTTATATGTGTGCTGTGTGTGATACAGTATGGAAAACAGATAATAAATAATGGTGTTACTATGAATGAGTTTTATTATTCATTTTATTATATTTTTTGCATAATAAATTGAAGATATTTAAAAAGATGTTCATTATATATATCATATGAGTGAATTAGCACCTACTCTTCCAAAACTTAATGTGGTTGAAGAAGGCGATGTGCCCAAGGAAAAAACATGGTCAACTCCATTTTCAGATTTCTTTGATAAATATCCTATAAAAAGTGCTGAAACAGAAGAGTCCAAACAAAAAGAAACAGTTGTCATAGACGATAATGCTAACGCGGCGGATGATGTCCAAGGTGCGGATGATGCTGACGCGGCGGATGATACTGACGCGGCGGAGGATGACCAAGGTGCGGCGGAGGATGACCAAGGTGCGGCGGAGGATGACCAAGGTGCGGATGATGTCCAAGGTGCGGATGATGACCAAGGTGCGGATGATGTCCAAGGTGCGGATGATGACCAAGGTGCGGCGGAGGATGACCAAGGTGCGGATAAAAGTGAGCCAGTAGATGAGGACGATTCAAAACAATCAATGTCTCAAGTAATTGAAAAAACATTGGGGATTAATACGGGTTCAAGTGACGAGGAAACAGATAGTGATGATGATGATAATTATCTACAGAAATTTGATGAGGATGTTAAAAAAGATTATCTTCTGGATTTTCATCCTGAATCACAACTACATAATTACGAAGAGGTTAAAAAATTTGCGACAGTAAAGCGCAATAAAAGTGGATATATTGTTGACCCTCTGCATCTCACTATTCCAATTCTATCAAAATATGAACGAACACGAGTTCTTGGTCAGCGCGCAAAACAGCTTGATTCTGGTGCGAAGTCGACAGTAAAAATTCAGGATACTACAAATACTGGCTATTTAATGGCACTTGAAGAGCTACGACAAAAGAAAATTCCACTTATCATTCGGAGACCCATCCCCAATGGAGGGTTTGAATATTGGAAAGTCAGAGACCTTGAGCTTCTCGAATAATACTATATTGATAATTAAAAAAAATATCATACTTTAGTAAAAAATATATTATAATATATTATAATATAAAAATATGGTATAATTTTATACTGATAATATTTTTATTCTCAACACTTCCAGCGGTTACCACAATCAATACAGGTAACAAAGGTAGTCATCGACTCATCTGCACTTCGCGTCTGCAGCTGATAATAACTACATTGTTTGGATTTACATTTGCGACACGTAAAGTCATCTGTATTTGCATTTAATTTTGGTGCATAGCGGTTTTGGTCATGTTGCTCTTTTACTGCAATAAGCTCTTTCCATTTCTCGGGGCGCATCTCTTGGTGCGACATCAACGCAAGTTCATGTGCTTTGATATTGCGATATTTTAGTTTTTTAAGTAACGGTTCATGCTGCAGATTTAGGAAAATAACACGAAGCCTATCAATATAAAGCTGTACAAAATACGGATTGTACCATTTTTTAACAATATTTCTGATTTCCGCTTCTTTAATAGCATAGTTGAAAATTCCTTTTTCGAGATTAGATGTTATCTTCTTACTTTTAATGATTTTTTGCAGATTATTACGCACATTTTCACGAAAAGTATCTGGATTATCCACACGACGCATATATTTTGTTATTAGATGTAGTATTTATACTGGTTCAATTTATTGTGTATAAATATTTATTGTGTATAAATATTTATTCTGAAACATATCTATAATCATTCATCGCTGCTATAATCGTACTCCTCCTCCTCTAATTCTGAACCTTCGCCGCTACTACTGCAATCGGACTCTTCGTCTACACTATTATTATTCATATCATCCTCCTCGCTTTTATCACTTGTGGAATCCACCACAAATCCATCTTTAAGATACCCATTCTTTGTTTTATATTCACTGGAAATATTATTTAGTTCATCCTCACTTTCATCACTATCTTCATTACCAAGGTCTTCAAAACCCCCAAATAATTTTTCGTAGATTTTGAGCCATGTATCGCATGTAAAGTCTTTCAATGTGTTATCATCTTTAGAAGTTTTAATTAATGCACATGCACCGAAATATAACGATGTGTCACATGGAGGAGGAAAATCATATTTATTTTCTGTGCCGGATTTTCCAAAATCTCGTGCCCATAATTCTATAATGTGGCGATTACCTTCGACGGTAACATCCCATGTGGTGCGCTTTTCAAAACCCTCCGCTTTTTTGAATCCACAATATTTAAATAAAGTATCCTTTATTAGCCCTTTTTTTGTAACATCTTTCATAGTACTTCCTTTATCAATTTGCACAAAACTTGTCATTAGATATAACTTTGTGTTTCGGTTTAAATGGTTTGAACAGTATATTTATATGAGGATTTTTTTACAAGACGATAATTCTTGGCATATTCACCAAGACATGTTATGTAAACATAGTTTTGCAAAATACATTAATAGTGTTAAGCAAATTAAGAGGGTGTATTCTGAAGAAAGTATATTAGATATTTTAGATGAAAATATAAAACGAGTTGTAGTAAAAGATAATACTATTGAATATGGTTCAATTATTCACTGCAAACACCATAACTATTATCACCATACCAATGATAAAAAAGATATGGATTGTGATGATTCCGAGGCAATTCCAATACAAGAAATACCGGTTGTAATAGATAAGAGTGTAATAACATACGATGAAGTTTACCATATTCCACCGCAACATGTAGTTGAACATATTACGAAATATACTATTTCTCTTAAAAAAAAATCACAGGTAAAAATTGTAGTAGAAATTATAAATAAACAATCGCACGATTTGTATTTTATGTTGAATAATGACAGCATTACGGCAGACATTTGTAGTGAAATAATACAATTATTTCAACTCGTAAAATCATAATGAATTAAATGTGCGAGAATATATAATATGCTGTTTTGGGCAATTAAATTGACAATAATGTCTACTGTTTTGATTTTAGTAGTGCATCATCTTTATATATTTTTTAAGGATACTCTTACTGTACCATTAAACAAAGATTTAATACACAAACCAATAGAACGCTATAAAGAAATGTTGGATACTATACAACGAAGTGATACTATACAACGAAGTGATACTATACAACGAAGTGATACTATACAACGAAGTGATACTATACAACGAAGTGATACTATCGGGTCTTTTAAAAATACTGATATCGTTCCTCCGAACAATCATGTTCCAGATACGATGACCATGCAAAATGAACTTCAGACATTTTTAAATGAATTAAAACATAATACGAATAATAATACTACTAGCACATCTCAACATTTCATGTCATAGTATTGTACTATGCATTGTACAATACATTACAGATATAAAGAGTAATAGGAAAGATTATTCATATGCAAAATACATTTTTAACAGAAACATTAAAACATCAACTTATGCAACGCTTTCCAAAAGTAGAACTTTCTTATGACAAAATTTTACATAAGATGGTTCGTGCTGATTATTTTTCAATTATTCCTCGTGGTCCAAAGGCATTTATGTGGATTACCTATATTGGTAACAAAAATGTTTGTTTGATATTAACATTAAACCACAGAGGGAATGTTAAGGAAGTAAATATACATCCTATGTCATTTGATAAAACTTTGTCACGAGGAACAGTAGTATATGGGACTGCTTTTCGAACAGAAGGCCAATTGTTTTTTACATTTGAGAATTTATACTATCTAAAGGGAAGAAATGTATCGCATTTTCATTATACGGACAAGTTAAATATATTTAGTGATATGTTTTCGAATGAATTATTGCAGACTCCTTATACAAAAAACAGTGTTATACCTGGTTTACCGATTATTTGTCGCAGTTTTACATTAGCGGAAGCGCAAATAGAAACATTAATGTATCCGGTATATAGTGTTCATGTGCATAATAAAAAAACACGAATAGGAATATTCCTTACGCATAAACAACAAAAACGTTACGCAAATTTCATTGTGCGTGCAGGAATGTCTTCTGATATTTACTATCTTTATGCAAAAGATAAGTATAATGAGGAGAAACTTAATGGGGTTGCGATGATTTCTACATATACATGTAGTATTATGATGAATTCAATATTTCGAACCATTAAGGAAAATAAAAATTTAGATTATCTAGAAGAAAGCGATAGTGATGAAGAGTTTGAAAATATAGCTGATGATAAATTTGTTAATTTAGAGAAACATGTTATTATGCGTTGCGAATATGTAAAAAAATTTAGAAAATGGCGACCATTGGTAATTGTTGAAAATTGTGATTGTGTAACTGTAAAATACGCTTCTATTATGGAAAAAACATGTGATAATATGAAAAAATAATATATACCGTATATGTATAATGACAACTAGACAACGAGGTGGTTATAATAATAATTCACAATTGTCTCCTATGCCATTAACTGGCGAAATACCAACAATGTTTCCAAGTAACGAAGCAAAGATCGGTGGACACGGATGTGCTGGAACACGTTTAGCATCTGCGGCAGCTAAAGGTAAATATGTGCCATATCAGAGCGGAGGCGGTGTATGTTTATCTGAAAATCCTGGTATAGGTGGTGTGACCGGCCCAACGTCTGGTCATAGTGCGGTAAAACCATGTGGAAATATGGTTAGAACAAGAGACCTTGCTTTGGGTGCTGGTAATGTGGCGGAAGTTGGGAGAAAAGCTAGTTTAAGCGGTGGTAGAAGACGCAAATCTCGTAGTTCCAAAACCCGTAGGCACAAACGCAAAACCCGTGGGCATAAACGCAAAACCCGTGGCCGCAAACGCAAAACCCGTGTCCGCAAACGCAAAACCCGTGGCCGCAAACACAAATCTCGTGGGCGCAAACACAAATCTCGTGGCCGCAAACACAGAGGTAGACGTTCAAGAAGGCAACGCGGAGGATACCATCAAGTATTAACAGATATACCATATAGTCAAGGTTATCAAGTAGCGGGAATTAAGCTTGGTCCAAAACAGAGTGCTCTGGCGTCTCCGGTACCACACACAGCATACGCCAAGTGTCCCAATAATTTTTAAGGCAGAGTGGCGAACGCTTTATAAAACGATTAAACATTTTCCTTTTAATGGATTACTAATTTCATCGCATGTTTTGTCTTTGTTTTTTGTATCTTGAGATTTTGAGGTTTTGGATTTTGTGATTTGTATTTTGCTTTTTTTCATTTTGGGGTCGTGTAGTGTTGTCCAAATACTATCATCGTAAATGATTGCACTTTGCTGTGATTGGACCTCGCTATTTTTATTTTTGTTGTATAATTTAGAATCTGTATAAATTATATGATACTTGTTCTTTTGATAAAATCGCTTTCGCTTCATCCATTGTTTCTTAAACATATCATGCGAATCAACAATATCAACAACCAACGGGCGTTCATGTTTAACACGTAAAATTCTTCCCACAGCCTGTGTCACATCTGTACGAGGCGTTGCCAAAATTAATGTTGTTAATGTTTTGATGTCTAATGCCTCCGCAGCCATCGCATACGTTGCAATCACAACCGTTTTTGATTCTGTTTCCTTTAGTGCTTGTTTTTTCATACCACCAATATAATATCCCGCCGAAGCAATATTTCGATGTTCAATCGCGTCATGCAAATATTTTAATAAATTTTTGTTATGTGCTAAAATCATAATTTGTTGGTTTGGTTTTTCCATCATTTCACTCTTCAATACTTCCAAAATAAATTCGCTTCGCCTATTGTACGTACAGAGTTTGGAAATCATCGTACTAAATGCAGGATTTCCTCGGTAATCAAATACTGTTTCGTTAAATTCATCGTCGTTTGTTTTATATTCTACTGCTTTTACCAATACACCATCATCGCCATCGCGTTTCTCTTTGTAAATAATCTCACCAAGGAACATTTTAAATACACGTGTTAAACCATCTTTGCGTTGCATAGTTGCGCTTAAGCCAAGACAATATTTTGTGACGATTTTAAGTAAAGAACGACTAAATACTTCGGAACTAATATGATGACACTCGTCAACAATCGTTAAACCAAAACTTGAAAACATATCACTTGGGTATTCCTTCATAGATAATGATTGCAACATGCCAATAACAATATCTTTATCGTCTATGTCAATGATTTGTCCCTGGATTTTTCCAATGCGCGCACCCGGTAAAAATTGCTCTATTCTCTCTATCCATTGGTCAACAAGAAAACCTTTGTGTACAACAACTAGCGTTTTCTTTTTTAATTCACTAATTATCTTTAATGCTATAACCGTTTTTCCGCGGCCACATGGAACCTCAAGTAAACCGCCACCGCCATCAATATCATTGATACTCTTTTTATAGATATTTACTATATTTTCTTGGTAATCACGGAGGGAACCGTTAAATGGTAATTCGATCTTGTTTCCTTGCGCAATTTTTATTCTATCTGGTGCGCCATATGTTTCCAATCCGAAAAAGCGTGGAATATATAATTTATTTTGGGATTCGCGATATATAGGAAAAGTTGCAGGCTGTACTGGTGATTTAGGAATATATGGCTTAACAGAAAGCTCGTCGCGTATATATAATTGTTCTTTTATACTAATCGAATCTTTATATATGGTGTATCCTTTATTTCCTAAATATGTTACATCTTCCGTTTCTACAATAGACATGTATTGTATACCCATGTATGTTTAGGTGAATTTATCATAGGTTTTAGTACAAAGCAAGAGAGAAAGAAAGTAAAAAATATTATGCAAATTAAAAAACATTATGCAAATAAAAAATATTATGTTATGATATACAATGAAAATTTTTAACAACCTTTTAAAAGCAGAGAAAAAACATCAGATATCTCTTGGTATAGTATTTATTTTATATATACTTTTAAACATTCGTTCACCACATGGATTAGCAGAATTGATAGACACTACTATAGGAAATGTTGTAGTAGTATGTTTAGCACTTACTCTTTTTTCACAGAGTAATCCTATTATTGGTGTTTTAGGATTATTAGTTGCCTATCTATTAATTAAACGCTCTAGCATAGAAACTGGTTCACATGCAATTAGGTCGTTCCTATCATCGGAAAATGCCAAAGTTCGTGATTTTTCTAAATACAATCAATTTCCCGTGACATTGGAAGAAGAGGTTGTTGCTAAAATGGCACCTCTTGTACAGCATGGACCAGCAACAAATGCCAATTATGCTCCTGTATTAGATGAGGTGCATCATGCAGCACCGATAGATTATACAGGTGTTATTTAAGTATTCAATATTGCTATTTTTAATTATAATATTTATGATTCCGTTGTTACTAACTTTGTTTGTTACATTGTTAGTTACATTGTTACTAACATTGTTAGTTACGCATCTTTTCCTGCTCCTGCTGCACCCTCACCATTATTGCCACTCGAAAACAATTTATGCATTGTAAAGTTTCCAATTTTCATAATAATAGCCATTAGCACAATGCCTATTACAAATAAAAATATATCACTCTTATAAAAATCAGTCCATGTTTTTTTTCCAAACATACTGAACCTGGAATCATTGGAAGGTTCCTGTTCTACAGTGGTCTCTCCATCATATCCGGTTGGAGCACATTCAATATAGATTCCGTCACCTAAATCTTTACTTGGTCCGGTTGGATTATAAAATAAACCCGACGGATTTGTTTTAGTAGAAACAGTATATGTACCAATAATATTTTTTAAAACATCATAAGCCTTTTCAGACAATGTAATAGCCCCATTATTATCAAATACAACATAGTTTATTTGGTCTATTGTACAATCTTGTGTATATAACATAGTACCAGTATACGAATAGAACGGTTTATATGGAACAATGTTATTTAGAGTAAATGTAGGTATTTGTATCGAAGTATTTTCATTTATATTAGGAATATCTTTTCCTATTTTTTCAACAATAATATCTAAAACTTGTGAGTTACCAGAAATTGATGCACCAACTTTTATAGGCAAACATACAATTAAATCATATGCGCCTCCTGTAGTATTATGTGTGATTACCAATTCACCTGTAGCATGTTTTCCACCATATGTATGTAATGATGGTAAATACAAACGGAAATCGACCACATTATATTTATTGGAGTTATATATTACCGGGGGGACTTTTTCTTTATCACATTTTAATTCAATATAATCTCCTTTATTTGTTGCTACTAGGTTTGTCATGGGATATAGAAAAGAGAAATTACATTTATTGTCACATATCTCTTTAATGTTTTTGACTATATTTATCGGAGCAGTGCACGTCATTATAATAACTTTATAATAAAATAATATTTCCTAAATTTATATATAATGAAACTTTCCAGAAATAAAATAAATAAATTATTAAAAGGAAAGTGTCAGAGTCGTCGTAAATATCGCATGAAGAAAGGTGTCATGCGCGTGATACATCGAACACGTAATGGTCACAAAGGTGTTAATTTACGCACAAAAACCTTAAAGCGGATTCGCCAAAAAGGTGGTGATGGTGAGACTTCGCATTATGCATATAATTTTATAGAAGCATCGGGAGGTGAACTACCTGTTTTTGTCATCGGTGGAGATATCATTGTTAATAAACTAGTTAATATAAAAAATGATATGAATGATTATTTACAGTTATTCAATGATGTCGTTAATTACACAGATAATGATAAATTTGAGGACTGGTCGCTTATAAAAAATAAGGTCAATTCTTTTTTTACATTACTGTATGGTGCAGAGGAACGTGGAGAAGGATTGATAAATAATTTTGATAAGACTATTCAAGAATGGCAGACTTTTTTATCATTAAAATTAGATTATTTAAATAAAGAAGATAATATAAGAACAAGGCTCATTGCTGATTCTAAAACCAGTCAGCCGCAAGGGCAGCAGCAAGGGCAGCAGCAAGGGCAGCCGCAGCCGCAGCCGCATCCGCGCTCGTCGCAGCCGCAAGGGCAGCCGCAGCCGCAAGAGCAGCAGCAAGGGCAGCAAGGGCAACCGCAAGGGCAGGGGCAACAGCAAGAGCAGCAGCAAGAGCAGCAGCAAGAGC